>WNGP01002651.1_pt1 | contig 24720 bp, 22 predicted proteins | sample 5407671 | NCBI WGS metagenome assembly WNGP01 (sample SAMN13153381, study PRJNA577476) | soil metagenome | isolation source: 40 cm soil or saprolite under Garry oak tree replicate 2 | place: USA:California | collected 2016-06-15
CCTTTCAAGCCTCACACCCAGGTGCTCACATTTCAGGGCATTTACCAAGAGCATCACGCCAACTCGCTCTTGTTTCTGGCGTGCGCATAAGGTGAGGGTCGAGCGGAATATCCTGTGTGCCCAAGCTGGGACGCTTCTAGACACTCGTTTGTGTTCCAGAGGTGAAGCTCTGCCAATGAGCGCCTGCTGTGTTTGCGAGGGTCTTAGCGTATGTTTTTCCCGAAAAAATATGGTGACCCCAGTATGAGGATACAGAATAGCGCGAGGCCTCGCGCCCTATTCTGTCTCAACGATAGATTCTCCCTCAATCCCCTCTTCTACGTCTCCTACATCTTCGCCACTCTCAATGCTCTCGTCTCTATCCCCATTCTCCTCGTATCCATTGCCGTTTTGCTCATCCAACTTTTTGCCGTTGGTAGTGGCTACGGCTACCACTTTGTCGCCCCCACCCAGATTCATCACGCTGACCCCCTGGGTATCACGCCCGGCTCTGCGGATCGTGTTGACATCGGTGCGGATGACAACGCCACCGGAAGAGATAATCATCAGATCGTTGTCTTTCTCGGTGATGATACGGGCTGTCGCGACTAATCCTGTTTTCTCCGTTACTTTAGAGGTGATAACGCCGCCGCCACCGCGACTATGCCGGGGGTACTCCTCGATGGGCGTGCGTTTGCCGAAGCCATTTTCTGTGACGATCAGCAGTTCGCTGTCTTTGGGAGTAAGATTGAGCGAGACGACCGTATCGCCTTTCGCCAGGCGAATGCCGCGCACGCCGCCACTTGTGCGAGACGCGGAGCGCAACTCTTCTACTGTGAAGCGGATGGCTTTGCCCTGCGCGGTAATCATCAGCACATCATCGTCAGCGTGCGCCAGTTTCGCGCCGATCAGCTCGTCGTCCCCTTCCAGGTCCATGGCGATCAGGCCGGAGCGGCGCACGACCTCAAATTCGTCCATAGCAGTCTTCTTGACTTCGCCTTTGCGAGTGGCGACTATCATATAGTCGCGGCTGACACCTTTGGGGACGTAGACAATGGCTGTTACTCGTTCTCGCTGCTCAATCGAGATCAAGTTGATGATATGTTCCCCTTTGGCTGTGCGGCCAGTATCCGGCAGCTCATACACGCGTAACTGGAAGACACGGCCCCGGTCGGTGAAGAAGAGCAGGCTATCGTGGCTATGCGCGACCAGCAGGTGACGTACCGTATCATCTTCGCGAGTGGTCATGCCGGTGATGCCGCGCCCACCACGGCGCTGCGCGCGGTAGGTGCTGGAAGGCAGGCGTTTGATGTAGCCTTTCTCCGTCAGCGTCACCACAACCTCGTCATTGCGGATCAGATCTTCATCGCGAAACTCGCCTGCTTCCGCTTCGCCGAGATCGGTGCGGCGCTCATCGCCATATTTCTCCTTCAACTCCTGAAGATCGGCTTTGATGAGTTTGCGAATCTCGCGAATATCGGCCAGCAGCATGTGATAGTAGTCGATGTGCTGAAGAACATCGCGCAGTTCCTCTTCCACTTTGCTGCGTTCCAACGCCGCAAGGCGAGCCAGGCGCATATCTAGAATAGCTTTGCCCTGTTCTTCGGATAACGTGAATTTTTGCCTCAAGTTGACCAGTGCGACCTCCGCCGAGGCCGATTCGCGGATAGTAGTGATGACCGAGTCCAGGTTATCGAGGGCAATTTTCAAGCCCTCTAAGATGTGCTTGCGGGCTTCGGCCTTCGCCAATTCGTAGCGCGTGCGGCGAGTAATCACAATCTCGCGGTGATTGATATGATGCTGTAGGAATGCTTTGAGCGTCAGGATGCGCGGCTGCTGATCGACCAGCGCCAGCATGTTGGCATTGAACGCGCTCTGCATGGCAGTGTACTTGTAGAGGGCGTTGAGGACGCTTTCGGGCGTGGCATCGCGCTTGAGTTCGATGACCATGCGCATGCCCTGGCGATCCGATTCGTCGCGCACTTCGGAGACGCCTTCGATTTTCTTGTCGCGAGAGAGTTCCGCGATCTTTTTTACCAGTTCTGCCTTGTTGACCTGGTAGGGTAGTTCGGTGACGATGATGGTCAGGCGCCCGCGTTCGCTTTCTTCCATGGTAGTGCGCGCGCGTACCACTATGCGTCCACGACCATTGGCGTAGGTATTGCGGATACCTTCGCGACCCTGGATGATGCCGCCCGTGGGGAAATCCGGTCCCCGCACAATATGCGACAGGTCTTCCGTCGTGGCTTCGGGGTTGTCGATCAGGTAGGTGATCCCATTGCATACTTCTACCAGGTTATGCGGTGGAATGTTGGTGGCCATACCAACGGCGATGCCTGTAGAGCCGTTCAACAGCAAGTTGGGAAGACGCGCCGGTAAGACCGTTGGTTCCTCGGCCTGGTTATCATAATTCGGCTTAAAATCGACGGTATCTTTCTCAATATCGCGCAGCAGTTCGTCAGCGATAGCGGCAAGTTTGGCTTCGGTGTAACGCATCGCAGCAGGAGGGTCGTCATCTTGCGAACCGAAGTTCCCCTGCCCCAATACGAGAGGATAACGCATCGACCAGGGCTGTGCCATACGCACCAGCGAGTCATAGACCGCCACGTCGCCGTGAGGGTGATAACTCTTCAACACTTCACCAACTGTACCGGCGCTTTTACGAAATTGTTTGGTGGATTGTAGGCCCATCTGGTCCATAGCGTATAAGACGCGACGATGCACGGGCTTAAGCCCATCGCGCACATCGGGCAGCGCGCGGCTGACAATTACACTCATTGAATAGTCGAGGTATGCCCCCGTCATTTCGTCAACAATACTGACCGTTCTAACATTCCCAGGTTCCATAATACGTTCCTTACAGCCTGCCTGAGCCATAGGCCAGGACGCAGTCCGTTGGCAGGCTGGCTAGCAAAAAGTTCGCCGCGTCCTCATCAAAAAAGTCATAGATACTCATCAAGTATAGATAGTGGGTTGAAATTTACAACCGGGAGAGGATCCCGCGAGATTCGCGCCTACTTACTTATTATAGCACATTTGGGGGATAGATTCGTGTTTTTGAGGGTCAAAATAGAACTTTTGGTCAGGGGAAAGGAGCATTCTCCAAGACAAATGTTGAGATACGTTGATACACTGACAAAATCATCCAAAAAACTCTAGGTTTTGTAGATGACGTGTGGTATCATTAATGCAAAAGCTGTTTGAGAGAGCAACATAGAGCGACATGTGATTTTGGCTTAGACCCTGGGGAAAGATCGATCGAAATTCTGGCGTTCCAGGGAAGGGAGGCAGAGAAACTTATGGCATTGTTATTGACATCCACGCAGTGTTTCACCATTGCTATTGTAGCCTTTGGGCTGGTCGGATTCGTGCGAGGATGGCGTCGCGAGGTAATTTCGCTGGGCTTTGCCCTGGGAGGTGTTCTTTTCTTATTGTACAATGGCGGTAAGTTCCTTGCCCAGCTTATTTTCGTGCGCATGCCCATTCTATTACAGGATCTCGTAGGCGCAAATCCGGGGGCCTCGAAAGCCGCGACAACCCAGCCTTCGCCGGTAACTGTGTTTGCTACCACCTTGATAGCCTTTGTGGTTATTGTAGCTGCTGGATACTTCATTGGCAACAAGGCGGTTCCCGCCAAAACCAGCGCTGCTACCCCGACAGATCGCTTTCTCGGCATTATTCCCGGGCTGGTGACAGGCTTTTTCTTGATGAACTACGTAACGAATGTCTTTGCCAATTCTCCCTTCATTACGTTCGGTGTAAACACTCCTAGTCCAACCGTTGTGACGAACTATGTTCCACTACTCTTTGTAGTTGCCATCATCGCCATTGTTGCCGGACTGGTGGCATCGCGCGTCAAGAAAAGCAGTGGTGGCGGTGGCGCGAAGAAGTAAGTCAAAGTCATCTCTGTAATCAGTTAACTGAGGTGAGTTCATGAGCAGCAATGCACCCCCAGGGCAGAATGTTGAATGGAAGCCAGAACCTGTACATGCCGTCATACGGCGATTTCGTCGCGGCCCCGATAAAAAGAAGCGGTTTATCGGGCAGCAGAATGACGAGATCATTCGGCGTATTGTGCGCGAGCATCCGATTTTCTACGTCAGTTCAGCCTTCCCTCTACTCCTGGCTCTTGCGTTTTTTGGCCTGCTGGTCTGGCTCAATACGTCCTATCCCCAGGTAGGCTCGATCTTCCCGTTCCTCTACCTGGTTAGCGGCATTGCTATCCTTGTCGCGGCTGTGTATTGCGCGTACAGGATATTCGAACTCTGGTGGGTGAACATCGATATCATCACCAATAAGCGCATCCTTACCTGGCGCGGCCTGCTGAAACCTACGCGCGATGAAACCACGCTCGATAAAGTACAGCAGATCGCTGTTGACCAGGATTCGCTCCTGAGCGTCATCTTCTCCTTTGGTCTTGTGCGCGTCTACCTGGCGGGCGGCAAGGCGCTGGAGCTTACAAGGGTGCCCGACCCCAAGGGCATTCGAGATGATATCGCGGGTGTATTTGAGGATTTTAAAAAAGCGAAACCTCCAAAAGAGCCAATTCCTCAAGTGACCAGCCCGGAACTGGCGGATGTCCTTGCTAAATTAGCGAAAAAGGAGGCGGTGACAAATCTGCCGAATGCCGATAGAAAATATGAGCACCGGCACTCGCCTGTCAAACTGCGCGGGCCATTACGCACCTTCGGCGGCCCGCTGCGCATCGCCTGCGAGGTGCATTACGAATCAGATGAGTACACCGTGATGTATGTGCAGCGCTCAAGGTGGGTGCTGGTTGCACATCTATTTGTACCTGTGCTGCTGCTGCTGGCTACGCTTGTTGGTTCCTTGATAGCGCGTTTCCTCTTCGGTTATTTTGCCATAGCCTTTGTGATCCTGTTGGTCGCCAGCGGCCTAATCATCATCAATTACGTGGATGACGTGTTTATCCTGACTAACAAACGTATCATCGATATTGAGCGCAAGTATATCTTCCTCTTTGAGCAGCACGACACCACCACCTACGACAAGATCAGTAAAATCGAGGTTCGGATGCACAATATCATTGAGGTTGGGCTAAATATTGGGGACCTGTTTATCGAAACCCAGGGCAGTAACCCGAATATTACCATGCCGCGCATCTCTCACCCGTTCTTCATCCAGGACAAAATCTATGCCATCAAAGGGTTTAAAGAGAAGGCTGATAAGGCCAAGCAGGTCAATAATCGCAAAGACGAGTTGAACCTATGGTTTAGCACTGTGCTATCAACGTTGGAGACGAAAATCGCCAATCGTGGAGTGCCGAACTTGCAGTCTTTAGATCTGTGGACAGCGGTGGAACGGGCCGGTGAGTTCGGTATGAAGGTGGTGCCTGTTGGTGAATCACCCGCCTATCCTAATATCGAATCGGGGAAGATCGTTTCCCAGCTTCCTCCTCCTGGCACGTTGGTACACATCGATCCCCAGAGGCAAGATAAGCCATTGATTCAGGTGGTTCTGAGCAAGCGAAACTAAAAAACAGATGACATCAAAAATACCCTACCCGCTTTAAGCGGGTAGGGTATTTTTGATGTCATCTGTTCATTCCCTTGCGTGCCAGCAGCGCGATACACTCTATATGGTAGGTCTGCGGGAACATATCAAGGGGCTGCGCGTACACCAGCCGGTAGCGGTCGTTGGCGCAGAGCGAGGCGATGTCGCGTGCCAGCGTGCTGGGATCACAAGAAACATAGACGATGGAACGCGGAGCAAGCGACTGTAGCGCCTGGATCGCCTTGGGGTGACATCCGGCGCGCGGTGGGTCAACCAGCGCCAGGTCAACGCGCTCACGGCGGTAGTAGAGCTGCCCAAGTAGTCGCTCTAACGTCCCTTCCAGGGTCGTAATATTGTTCTGGTTATTCAGAGTGGCATTGGCGCGTGCATCCATAACCGCGCTTGGCTGCGATTCGATGGCAATAACCCGTGCTGCGCGCGAGGAGAGGAAGGCTGAGAAAAGTCCGACACCGCTGTAGCCATCCAGCACTACTTCGGAACGCATCGGCTCGAGCATGGCTACCGCGCGCTCTGCCAGTACAGGGGTTTGCACCATATTGACCTGGAAAAATGAGTCCGCCGAGATGCGGAAACGTTTGTTCAGCACCACATCGGTTAAAAATTCTTGTCCAGCGACGACGCGCCCATAACGCCCGCCCACGCGCTCGATAATTACGCCCACGATAGCCGGAGCAATGGTCATCAACTCCTGTGCCAGTTCCTGGGGAGTCTCAATGACCGAGCCTGGCCGGGCATGGATAGTGAGCAGCGTGGGTACCGGTTTCACCGGGTCTGAAGTCGCGTTTGTACTGACCGCGCCAATCGCGCCTCGAATGGTGAATCCCTGGATCATCTCGGCCAGCGCATCGCCAAAGTAATCGAGCAATTTGGCGCGAATGTGCTGGTAGGCCATGTCCAGGGCAGGGTGCAAGAGCGGACACGTTTCCAGGTCTTGTACTTCGTGACTCTCGGTGAGTTTGAAGCCTACTTCGTTGGCGGGACCAACCGAGAATACGGCGATATTGCGATAGTGCCAGGGGGAGACGCCAGCAGGCATGCCGATTGTTGGGTGGACAAGAGCATCCGGCTGCTTGCCAATACGCACCAGCAGCTGGCGCACGATATGCGCTTTCCAGGTTAACTGCGCAGGATACGCGATGTGCTGCCACTGGCAGCCGCTATCGGTCAACAACGGATACTGGGGGTCGACCCGCTCTGGCGCGGGACGCAGAATCTCTAAAAGGTCAGCGCGGGCATGTCCTCGACGTTCTTCCACGATCTCCACGCGAACTCGTTCGCCTGGAATACCTCCAGGCACAAATAAGACTCGTCCCTCGTACCGACCTACGGCATCACCACCATAGGCAAGGTCTGTTAGTTCAACATCAATGCTCATGTTCACCTCAACGGCCACCTGATAGAGAGAAATCAATCGTGTCCGTCACATCTATCCAACGTATTATAGCTGTTCAAACAAGCGCTACTCGATAGAAGTAGCATCTCTCTTCCTTAGTATATTCGTCTGAACAGCCAGCGCTCTACAGTCCACTTAGAAAGGCAGCGGTTGTTTGGGCTGACTGTAGAGCCGGGTTCCAAAACGGCTGAGTAATACCGCCCCCAACCCTAACAAGCCCGTTCCAATACTGATAAGCCAACCGATAATCGGCAGAGAACTTAGCAGCGCCAGGGCGATCAATCCAACGATAACCTGGAGATAGCGCGTATTTCGTGTTGGCTGGCGCGTGGTAAGCGCTTGCACAATCTGCTCACCAATCATCCAACCAATGGCAACACTGCCCAATATCCAGGCGGCCAGTAGTCCAAGCAGTACAATCAAAGCTAATGGAATAGAAACGATCAAAGCAATAAGTACAATTAACACTGCGGGAGCTAACACACAGGTGAGTAGCCCTACTACCAGACTCCGACGCATCTTGTATTTCATTGTCGCGCGGACAAACATCACATGTTCTGGAAGCAACCAGATACACAATATGCCTAGCGGGATCATAAAAAAGAGAAACCAGAAAGGGAAGTGAAATGCCTGTAATCCAAAGAGCCAGGTAGGATTACTGTGGTCGTTAAATGCCCCCACTATCTGTCCCTTGTTGTCCCCGTATACCTTGCTTCCATAGAGATTGATATCTCCCTGCACGCGGGAACCGGCATGTAAACTAATCGTTCCACCAAAGAGATCAATATTCCCGATAACACCTCCATCAATAGTAATGGCGCTATTAAAGGCGATAATATTGCCGCGCACCTCTCCTTTTACGGCAATGGTTCCACCGAAAGCTAGCAGTTGGCTGCACAGCACTTCATTCGCATCTATGATGACTGTCCCGCCAAACGATGGCGCATGATTGCTGCTGGTGCACGCGACCTCACTATGATCGCTGCGCCCATCTGCCGCGTGGACGGTAGGTGACGCCAGCGAAAGTATTGTGCCAACAGCGTTTGTCAACACTACAGGAATGAACAATACCCCGATCAATATAAACAGAAACCGGGGGGATCGAGCTGCTTTCAGCATACTGGAACTCCCAATCACGGCCACCTGACCATGAACTGCGCCTCCTTCGCTTGCTACGCCTCCTGTGGATAACGCATTAAGCGAAGCCACACACCCATCATAACCACCAGTACCAGCGCCACCCCTGACAATAGCCAGTTCTCGCGGGTGACGAGTGCCAGTCCTACCTGGAGATATTGCGCGAGGAGGAACAACACATCGAAAACGCCGCTCAATGATGAAAGCATGGTTATGAAGATATCAGGTTGGAAAATGAATAAGGAAAGTAGCCCGACGGTGAGTATCCCCGTCGCGAAAAACACCATCCCTGCAATTTTTGGACCAGCTTTACTCATACGCGCCAGGCGTGCCTGTTGTTGGGCCTGGATGTCTTCAAGCTGCTGGGTGATACGCTTCTGCCGCTCAACTGCATGCATAATGCGTTCGGTAGTGATACTGGGATAGACGCGAGGTGGTGATGGCTGTAGCAGGGTATCAAGGCGCTGTTGACGCGTTTTATACGAATAGCAGTCAGAACACTTCTGCACATGCTCCTGCAATTGAGCAACCTGGAAGTGTTGCTCCTGCATCATAAGATCAGTGTCACGCTGAGCGGTGAGCCAGTGTTTAGCGTCGCGGCAGCGCATCGACCTGTTCCTCCTCGTTCAGATTATTGTCCTTCATATAGCGAGCCAGCAGCTCACGGGCACGATGTAGACGCGCTTTCACCAGTGCAGGCGTCAATTTCAATGCCTGGGCGATCTCGTCGTATGATAAATCATACCAGTAACGCAGGACGATCACCGCGCGATACTTGCTGGGCAATCGCCGCAAGTACGTCTGTATCTCATCTTGCTGCTCACCCTCTAATGCCGACTGCTCTGGCCCCGCTCCGAGGTCTGTGACCCATTCCAGGAAGGGCACATCTTCGAGCGGTAACGCCAGAAAACGGCGCCGCCGCAGCTGATCGATGGCCAGGTGCGAGGCAATCGAAAGCAACCAGGTGCTGAATTTGTGCGCAGGTTTATACGTGGCAAGCTGCGTATAGGCTCGCACAAATACTTCCTGCGTCACATCTTCCGCTTCCGTGACATTGCTTAACATACGGTAGGCAAGATTTTGTACAGCATCTTTATAACGCTCGACGAGCAACGCGAAGGCATCTTGATCCCCAGCAAGCACTAGCTCGACAAGCTCTGCATCGCTTAACGAGTCCACTACAGCCTCGCGCGCGTAGCCCCCGGTCGTACTAAATACTCCCGGTGCCACCTGCTTAACTACAGCCCCATCCCTGCTCGAAATACCCGGCGATGCCAACGCCTCGCTCTTTTGCCGACGCGCCTTTCTCGTCCGTGTTGGCAGAGAACCAAAGACTCCTACCGCATTAGTTGCCGTAGAAGCGTGTAGAGTTGATTCCATTTTTATCACCGCTTGCATTCTTTATTCTGTATAAAGATCAGTATCAGAAAAAACATCTTACAAACTAGATACGAGCGGTATCTAAAAAAGTTGTAATCTCTTGCAAGCAAGTGTAACATGACTGAGGGAAACAGGCAAGAGGGCGGTACTTCAGGGAATGTCCCTCAGAAGCCGGTATACAGCCAATTGTGTGCATAAACGCTCACTATAACAATGAAAGAAACGTCATAAAAATCGCACTGTGCTGCGTCTATTCTACAGAGTTTCTTGCAATTTGTTCATATTTTTGACATCTTCAGCTAATCATGATATGTTTACTAACAAAAAGTAAGCTTGTAGAATAACCAGCATGTGATCTGCTAGTTCTACAGTAAAGGAGCCATCTTATGGCAGATACAAACTTCATCGCGCCGCTTTTCGGCATGAGCATTACCCCGGCGACTAAAAATGCCCGGCTGGCCTTCAACCTTGCTCAGGTGGCGGACAGCACAAAACTCGATTTTCTCACCATGCAGGATCACCCATACAATCCCACCTTCCTCGATACCTGGACATTGCTTACCGCGCTCGGTATCACAACACAGCATGTGCGCCTGTTGCCCAACGTCGCGAACCTGCCTCTTCGACCACCCGCGATGCTGGCAAAAGAGGCTGCAACGCTGGATATTTTGACGAATGGCAGGGTAGAAATGGGGTTGGGTGCGGGCGGATTCTGGGATGGCATTGTCTCATATGGAGGGCCACGCCGCACACCAGGGGAGGCGGTTGGAGCGCTGGAGGAGGCTATCCAGGTTATGAAGGCATTGTGGGCACCGACCTCACCAGGACAGGCCATCAGTTTCGAGGGAAAATACTACCAGTTACACAGTGCGCAAGCGGGACCGACGCCACAACATCCTATCGGCATCTGGCTCGGCGCCTTAAGACCGCGCATGCTCGAACTGACGGGGCGTATGGCCGATGGCTGGATCATTTCAGCAGGCTATATACCGCCTGAGCAGGTTCCATCCTTGCAGACCATTATTGATGAAGCGGCGCAGAGGTCTGGGCGCGCTCCTGCTGCTATTCGACGCGCATATAACCTGGCAGGCTCCATACAGCGTTCCGGTTCATCGACTATCACCGCCAGGAGAAAAGGGGTGCTGATCGGCCCGGTGAGCCAATGGGCTGACGCTCTTCTCCAATACTATACCAACTTACGCATGGATACCTTCATCTTCTGGCCCATCGGCGACGAAGAGACGCAGATACGTACCTTCGCGGAGGAGGTTGTACCTGCTGTGCGCTCCGGCCTTATGAGTCGATGAGGATGCGCTCGATATCGAGATTCATAGCGGCCAGCCTGGGAACGATATTCCCGTAGCCGCGTTCGAGTAAGTCGATGCCTGTCACCATCGTGTTACCGCACGCTACGGCTGCCGCGATCACATAGGCCAGCCCTGCACGCAAATCTGGCGTAGCGATCTGGTCAACTGCCGTGAAAGGAGTTGGCCCGATGATGATAGCGCTGTGTTCGTAGCTCGACTCGCGGTAGCGGCACGTGACCCCGCCAAGGCAGTGGGTTGTCAACTGCGTTTTCGCGCCCAACCTGTCCAGCTCTTTCAGATAGCCGAAACGGTTTTCGTGTACCGTTTCGTGAATGATCGAGATGCCGTTGGCCTGTGAGAGCAACACGGCAAACGGCTGCTGCCAGTCCGTCGAGAAGCCGGGGTACACGTCCGTCTCGATAATCGCGGGTCGCAGCGGCTCTTTGCGGAAAAAGCGAATGCTGCTGGCTTCTACAAGCTCAATTCCGCCTCCGACCTGCTGGTAGTAGGAGAGAAAGTTTCCGAGCGTTTCGGGGCGAATGCCGCGCACGGTGATATCACCATCGGAGGCGCAGGCTAAACATGCCCACGAAGCCGCTTCGATGCGATCACCCATCACCTTCATGTTTGTGCCAGTGAGTCGTTTCACGCCCTCGATGCGGATATCCCGTCCCGAAGAGGTGAAGATGATGGCACCCATGGCGCGCAGCATGGTGATAAGCTCGAAGACTTCAGGCTCGATGGCCGCGTTAGATATGGTGGTGCGTCCTTCCGCCAGCACACCCAGGTACAGGCACGTCTCAGTTGCTCCCACGCTGGGATAGGGCAATTTGATATGCGCGCCTTTCAAGCCGCCATTGCGAGAGGCAACAAATCCATGCTCCGTTGCCTCAACCTTGCCTCCGAATTGCTCGATAGCTCCCAGGTGAAAATCGACGCTGCGCAGGCCGATCTGGTCTCCGCCGACAAATGGCACCGACACGGTCTTAAAACGGTGCAGCAGTGCTCCCAGCATGAGGATGGGTATACGGTTGCTGCCCGAATGCGGAGTCGGCACGTGCGTTTCCTGCATAGAGGAGGCATCGATGCACATTATCCCGTGATCAATCAACTCCACTTTAACGCCAATGGATGTAAGCATTTCCGAAGTGATGATGACGTCGCCAATGGGTGGAACGTTGGTCAGTATTGTGGGAGTATCACCCAGCAGGGCCGCGACCATGGCTTTGGTAGTGAAATTTTTCGCCCCCAGGCAGCGAATCTCGCCCACGACGGGCTGCCCACCTTTGATGTTATAGGCGTAGGTATATTGTTGCGCCATGCTACCCTTTCTTATAGTCTTCAAGGAAGCGTTGTCCTTCATATACATTGGAAAACCTGAAGTATGTATATCTATTTAACGTAATAGGATAGGCCTTGAGTATACATTACCCATTTTTCGTAGTGCTTTTGGTCTGTTTGGGGCGGGTCGGGATCGTATGACGAGGGCATGGCCTTGTATTCCCTGTCAATGACGAAATTCCGACATAATTTCGTCATTCTTGCCCTGATTTCGTCATGGTGATATAGTATCTTACCTCAGTTGCTCTTTTTACCGCTTTACTCTCTAAAATTTCGTCATGTCATGACGAAATTCCGACATAATTTCGTCATTCTCTGATATAATTTCGTCATGGTAGTGGAGTAAGTTTTGGTGTTACGGAAGGAAAGAGTATATGCCGCCTCTAAGTAAGATAGCGTTAAGGAGGCTCATTGAGCTTGGTGAAACGAGCACAGTTGAGTTGAAAGTGGCTTCACCGCGGCCCGATGAAATGGCAGAAAGGCTGTGCGGTCTGGCGAATGCTCAAGGGGGCTATGTCATCGTTGGCGTTGCTGATGAGAGTTTGGAAATTGTCGGTGTGCCAGATAGAAAGATTGCACTAGCGAAGGATGTCATATTACGGGCTGCTCGGCAAATGATAAAGCCATCGCTCCTACTTGACCCACCTGAGCCCGAAGTCTATGTCTTAGATGGTAAAAATCTTGTCGTTGCTACTGCCCCAGCCAACAATGGCACTATCTATCAGACTGGCGGCGTGTTCTGGGTAAGGCGTGGTACTCATACTGTGCCATTAAATCTTTCTGAAGTAGTAGAGCTGGCCCATGGTCGCGGGCTTGTGAGTTGGGAGCTGCAGCCTGCACGTAAGGCAACCATGGTAGATATTGATGTAGCACGAGTGGAGACATACCTTCATCAGCGTTCTGGTCGTAGCCAGGGAAGTGGAAGATTTGATGATCTGGAGATGGTATTAGTTGGGATGGAGTGCGCGAAGGTGATGCCTAATGGCGAGATACAACCTACGAATGCAGGCGTTCTGTTTTTTGGAAATGACCCCCAGCAGGATATTTTTCAGAGCGAAGTGGTGTGTGTTCTCTTTCGCGATGAGTTAGGGGTAGGTGGATATATAGACCGTAAGATTATCAGGGGTACTATCCAAGAGCTAATAGATGACACTGAGGCATTTTTCAACAAATATATGATGGTAGGGGCGAAGATTGTTGGATGGAAGCGGATTGACCTGCCAGAATACCCGATAGAAGCGTTGCGGGAGGCTGCGGTGAATGCAGTCATTCATCGTGACTACAGCAGAGTGGGCGAGAGTTTACGGGTGTTCTATTATCCTGATAGGGTTGAAATACATAGTCCAGGTAGCCTAATGCCTGGGATTAGTATAGAGCAAATGGAGCGAGGCGAAGTTGCTTCCAGGTTGCGTAATCCTGTGCTAGCGAACCTGTTGAGGGATATTCCGGGCTATATGGAACGTATTGGAAGTGGTATAAGGTTGATGCTGAATGAAACGAGAAGGATGGGACTTCCTGCTCCCCAATTTCGTGAGGTGGGAGGAGAGTTTGTTGTAACATTCCGTAAGGTCGCTGTTGGGAATGAAGAGCAAGGAGATAGTTCTCCAAAGGGTGGTGCAGTTCAGCAATTGACGCTTGATATTCCATCCACAGTTGAGACTTTGCAAGTTCCTGGTAGGGAAGATTTACCTCGGTCAGAACAGAGAATGATGTTAGCTCTCCGCCACATTCAAGAGCATACTACTATTACTAGCCGTGAATACGGTGAGCTTGCAGGGATTTCAGAGTCCACTGCTCTTCGCGATTTAGAGGCATGGGTAGAGCGAGGGGTGCTAAAAAGAATCGGTAAGAGACGCGGGCGGCGATATGAGTTAGCGTAAAAGGCGCTTTTCTTTCTGAGCAACGAGTTGCTTCTTCTGCATTTTGCTGTAGCGTGTAGATATTTTTCTGCGAATTATGGTTGCTTCTTCTTCTGGTGGGTTTTGAGGGGATTGGTGATTAGGAGGAGTCAGTTGCAATTGAGTATACATTACTCATAGGATAGTACCAGGTTCTGTTTGTTGGATATAGTACCATGCTATCGTTTTCTCTTAACAAGAGCGCAACGCGAGTTCAGGCTCGCCTGATCGCGGGGTCTGCTATGGTGTTGGAAGGGGCGTAGGAGACCCTCCTGTTCCCCATCCCCAGCGGGCCACGCGCGCCCAAAGGTGCCGAATGCCCCAACGGACGGCTCCAGCTGCATCGCCGGGCATTGCCACGTCGATTTGACCCACGTGAACATCATTACCTGTATCTTCCGCCAGACACTGGCGACTGAACGAGCCATCGGCGTTATACAGGTAGAGGATCGTGCCCAGGGGAAATTGCGCCGTCGAAACGGCACAGGCGCCGGCGTGGGTCTGCTTGCCATCGGCCATGGCCCCCTCAATCGTGTACGCGCTAACTTCTACAGGAATCAGCCTGGTAGGCCGTGCGGCATGGGTGCTCATGCTGTTTGCGACCGCGGTTGTAGTGACTGGATCGGTCACTGAATGGTCTGGTGTGGATTGTGCTAAATTGCTGGGGGTCTTGAGAGCATGCACAACGAGGAGCGTTCCTCCAACGACCAGACTCAAGATGACGAGTACGCCGCCTACAATGAGAAGGAGATGGCGGGCATGCTTGCTGGTAGATGCACGACGATTGCGTTGAAGCATTGATCCCCCAGTATGTGCTTCTGTTAACCATCAACTGCACTCTAAAGAAAACCTTTACACAAGCAATACGTTTTTGGGTGAAGGGAGGTGTCAAAATTTGTCTCTTAGAGGATTTCCACTCAAGGCGTGGCTGCGCCGGTGGTCTTTCTCGCCATCGGTTCGTCTGGCTGGTAGGTCGCGATCACGACGCCGGTGGGCGTCCCAGAATCAGCGGGTGGATCAGCAGCACATACTCGTCGACGAGGTTGCGCCGCATCAGCGACTGGACCAGCACTCCGCTGCCCATTACCAAGAGATCCTTGCCCGGCTCCTGCTTGAGCCTGGCCACGGCCTCCGCGGCGTCGCCCTTGAGGAGTGTGGAATTGCTCCACGAGAGCGGCTCTGAGAGCGTCGTTGACGCAACATACTTCTGGATGTTGTTGAGCACCGCCGTGAAGGGGTTGTCGGTTCGGTTGGGCCAGACGGAGTAGAAGTCCTCGTAGGTCCGTCGACCCAGCAGCAGGGCACCGTTAGTGGCTATGCTTCTCCCGGCCGATGTCATCGCGGCGTAGGGCGCCGCCCAGCCGCCGTGCTCGAAGCCGCCGCGGCGGTCCTCGTCTGGCCGTCCCGGGGCCTGCATGACCCCGTCGAGCGACAGATTCGTGAATACAACGACTTTGCTCATGAGCAGTTACCTCTTTCCTCTCTTTGTCTACGTTACGGCAAGTTACCCCAATGCGCAGTATCACCGGAATGGGACCGGAAGCAAGTATACCAGAGGTAGCTCAAAGAGACAAGTTAGAGCCACCCTCGCTTCTTAAAATACCAGATTTGAAGTAGCGTAATAAGCCCCATGAAAGCCAGCACGGTCCAGAAGAGATACCCATTGTCATGCTCCACCTGTGGCAAATGCCCAAAGTTCTGACCAAACACGCCGGTAATGAAGGTGATGGGCATAAAGATCGTGGCGATAATGGTGAGCTGCTTCATGACCACATTGAGCCTGTTGGAAACCGTGGTGAGATACACATCCAGCATTCCGCTCATCAAGTCACGATAGGAATCCAGCACTTCAAATGCGCGTAACAGGTGGTCATGCACATCTGCGAAATAGGGCTGGGCTTTTGCGGGGATGAATTTCCCTGTGCGTCCTACCAGCGCATTGGCGACTTCGACCTGTGGACTGATCACGCGCCGCATCTGTGCTAAAGAGCGTTTGATACGGAAGATACGTACCTGGACATCGTTTGAGGTAGAGTTCACCGTCACATCTTCCAATTCATCAATAATGTCATCGATGTCATCAAGGACTGGAAAATAGCTATCGACGAGGGCATCGAGTAGAGCATATAAGAGGAAGGGCATCCCCCGGCTCATCAGATGTTCATCAGCGTTTTTTCCCTGGGCCTCCTCGAACAGAGCGTCAAGCCAGGGAAGTGATGCGTGGTGAGAGGTGATAATAAAATTCTTCCCAAAGACGATATCGAGCTTGGGCGTGTCCGCCTCGTTTGTTTGTATATCAAACGACATACCGTGGACTACCAGGTAAAAGTAGTTCTCATGCTCGGTAAATTTCGCACGCTCCTTTGCCTCATCCATGGTTTGAAGAGTGATAGGGGCCAATTCAAAGACGTTTTGCAAGAGAGCTTGCTGGGGACCGCAATAGCCCAGAATATCGAGCCAGATCAACGCGTGTGGGTCATGCAAAACCGCTTGTAATGTTTCAGGCGAACTCTCGGTACTGCTTTTGCCATTTTGGCAGACAAACGTGCGTAGTTGTGCCTGCTGGAGTGGCTTGTCTTGTTGTGGTTGTATCTGCTGCATGTGTTATCTCCTTAATTATCTTGTCCTTTCCTTAGATAACAAGAATCCCGCCAGGAAAACCGACAAGGGTTGTTCCCATGATAATATCATGCACAGCAACAAGGGGCGGCGGCGAAACCAGGTATAAGAAAACGCAGCAAGATGGTTCAGCTCCTGCTGGACATCACGCCGCAGATTTTCTGTTTCCACAACAAGCACATGGAAAGAGTTGGGCGCCGCATTTTTTTGATTATCTGTTCCTCGCCTTTACCGGGGCAACCGCTCTGAGTCCTGCTGATACCAATCCGCTCACAAAAACGGCGAAAGCTCTGATGATGATAGAGGCGCTGCTTTCACTCACGATCATCGGCTTACTTGCCGCCCGCGCAGTCAACATTCTCGGAAAGTGAAGAGGTACGACCATCGCTCACAAACTTCGCTATACTGGCGCATCCACCTCTGGGTACAGCTACTTTTATTTGAGCTGCTTTAATTTTGCTTGAATTTCTTTCGGTGAGAGGTATTTTTTCTTCTGCTTCCTCTTCCTCTTTGCCATGTTTGCTAATCCTCGCTTTCTTTCTGGTCGGCAAACCAGGGGTCATCCGGCGGTTCTGGAATGCCAGGTTGCTTACAAAGTTCACGCAGTTCTGCTCATCCATGCCGGGTCACTCCCACGGGCAAAGCAGACGATGTCTTTCTTTCCACGCTCCTATCGGCATTCTACCACACGAGGTCCGACGTGAGCTTTGCTCCCACAGAAAAAACGCGCGCGAAGCAACAGAGCCAAATTCCTCATTAATCACCATTATGGCGTAGCTCATAGTGGGTATGGCGGGATTGTGGCGAGGTCATAGATAGAATCCCGCCATAATTCCGCCATGAATAGGGAGAATTCCGCCATCTGTGTTACAATTGTTCTAATACATGGCGAAGGAGACCCGGAAAACTGTTATGCCCAAACTGAGCGAGCGGGAGCTCCGTCGTCTCATCATGGCGGTGAGACAAACACGGTTGAATTGAAACTGGCATCGCCTCGGCCTGCTGAAATGGCCGAAAGGCTTTGTGGCATGGCGAATGCACATGATAGTCGCTTGCGTGCCATCCAATAATGGCCCACTTTATCAGGTGAGTGGTATTTCGCCTAATCCCGTCACTGTCCCGGAAATGCTGGTGACCAGGGCCTCGAATCCGCTCACCATTCCGTCAGAATCCGCTCATGCTTCGCTCAAAACTGAGAATTCGCTCATGCTTTACGAGTAAAAGAAGCTAAAAAAGTAGAAGCGTGCGCGAATCCGCTCACCATTCCGTCAGAATCCGCTCATGACCCCTGGTGTTGCGAGCAAGGTTGTAGTACAATCGGCACAGCATCTTGAACGAAGGAAGAGAGGAACGCATGCCCACACTGACGGAACGTGTCGGGAGCGGGATCAGGCTGATGCTCAACGAGACGAGGCGTATGGGGCTTCCGCCGCCTCAATTTCGCGAAATGAGCGAATTTGTCGTGACTTTTCTCAAAGTGCCTGTTGTAACTCCAGAGGCACCTTCTCCCGAAGAAACCTTGTGGGACAGTGATACCTTCAGTGAGGAAGGTCAACAGGACATCTCGACCGAAACCTCCCGGTTCCTTGAGCAGGAACAGCGCATGCAACAAGCCATGCAGTACGTGCGAGAGCACGGGATGATCACCAACACCCTCTACCGGGATCTCACTGGCATCTCAGAGGCGACTGCCCGCCGCGACCTGGAGACGCTCGTGGAGCGAGGAACGCTGCGGGGAACGGGGAAGACTCGAGGAAAACAATACCGACTGCCGTAGGTACCCGAAGGTGACCCATCTCACTCATTTACGGCTTTATTACCAACTGTGAGTATCGAGCGTTGATGGGAGTTTCTGAGAATACGGCCCTACGAGACCTGGAAGAACTGGCCGCGAAAGGTGTACTCAAGAAAACCGGTAAGACACGTGGTCGGCAGAACAAATTGCCATAGATACAAGCTGCCAGCGCGTGAGGTTTCAAGCGCTGTCTTCCTGGGGCTCGCCTGAAAAGAAATATAAGCTCATCAATGTGAGTGAGCCTCTAAAGCGAGTAGGGCGGGAGGGAATCGAACCCTCACGGACTCTCCATCCCGGGGATTTTAAGTCCCCTGCGTCTACCATTTCGCCACCGCCCCTTGTTGCTGTGCATGATATTATCATGTCGCGGGCTGTCCGTCAATCATCTTATGGATGTGATTTACTGGCTTCACGGTAGTCCTCGGGACAATATTTCAATGCATAGGCTAATTTTTCAGACAAGCTGTACTTTTCCTCTCATTTCTATTGACGTCTCATGGCAACTAGTTCATAATACGTCAAGTAACGTCCATGAAAAATTATTCACCTGGATTTATTCATATTGATATGACGAGTAGGGCAGATGAGCAACGAAACGGAACGTATTGAGAAGGAGCTTCCCCCGGAGCAGGTGGTGCGGGGAACGTATGAGGTGATCGTCGTTGGGGCGGGTCACGCGGGATGCGAGGCGGCATTAGCTTGCGCCCGCATGGGGCGCAAAACGCTTCTGCTGACCATGAATCTGGATAGTGTCGCGCTGATGCCCTGCAATCCCTCGATGGGGGGCCCAGCCAAGGGGCATTTGATCAAAGAAATAGACGCGCTTGGCGGGGAGATCGGGCGCAACACAGACCGTACCTTTATACAGATCCGGCGTCTCAACACCAGTAAAGGCCCGGCGGTGCAGGCTTTGCGTGCGCAGTGCGATAAACAGGCATATCGACTCGCCATGAAATTTGTGCTGGAAAGCGAGCCCAATCTGGAGTTAAAGCAGGCCACGATGGCGGGACTATTGAACGATGTGGACGGTCGGCCTGTCATGCGAGGCGTGGTGACAACCAATGGCTGGCAATACGAGGCGAAGGCTGTCATCATGACAACGGGTACCTTCATTAACGGGCGGCTCGTTGTGGGCGAAAGGACGCAGCCAGGTGGTCGCGCCGGTGAGGCTCCCGCGCTTGGCATCTCAGCTTCCTTGCAAGGATTGGGGCTGGAGGTGCGGCGCTTTAAGACGGGAACGCCGCCGCGTATCGATGCGCGCAGCATCGACTTCAGCAAGACGGAACCCCAGCCGGGGAGCCGCGTACCGCTCTACTTTTCGCAGGATACCTCGGCGCGTGAGGATGTGCAGCTTCCGGGGACGCAGCCAAACCCTATCTATCCTGTGACCGGTGAAGACCTGCATGGCTGGCGGCCACAACTGCCATGCTACCTCGTGCATACAAACGAGCGCACACACTCGGTTATTCGCAGTAACCTGCACCGTTCGCCGCTCTATACAGGCGTCATCGAGGGCATTGGTCCGCGCTATTGCCCATCTATCGAAGATAAGATCGTGCGTTTTGCCGATAAAGAGCGACATCAAATCTTTTTGGAGCCGGAGGGCTGGCGCACAGGCGAAGTCTATGTACAGGGCATGAACACCAGCCTGCCGGAAGATGTGCAACTGGCCATGTTGCGCAGCATTCCCGCCCTGGAACACGCGGAGATGATGCGCGTCGGGTACGCCGTCGAATATGACTTTGTGCCGCCGGAGCAGTTAATGACCACGCTGCAAACCAAAGCGGTCGGGGGACTCTTTCTGGCGGGTCAGATCAATGGTACCTCCGGCTACGAAGAGGCGGCGGCGCAGGGTATCCTGGCGGGTATCAACGCGGCGTTATATGCGCGCGGCGAGGATCCTTTCGTGCTGGGACGCCACGAAGCGTATCTTGGTGTGCTGGTTGATGACCTCGTCACGCGGCCATTGACCGAGCCGTATCGTTTGCATACCTCGCGCGCCGAGTATCGTTTGCTGCTGCGGCCAGACAGCGCTGATTTGCGTTTGAGCGACTATGCCTACCGCTTCGGGCTGATCGATGATGCTCGCTATGAGCAGGTGGTACGCAAACGCGAACACATTGCGCGCACACTACGGCGACTCGATACCGTCGTGTTTACTTCATCGCGCAGCACAGAGAACCATGCGCAAGAACTGGGCATCGCTCCCCTGGGTCAGATGCTATCCGCGCGTGAACTGCTGCGCAGACAAGAGGTGAGCTATGCCCAGGTGGCGCGACTTTCGCAGCGTGTGGTGCAGCATGAAGCACAGCGCGAGGATAGGATCGAGACAAAGGTTACCCTCGACGGAAATGAGACGCTGCCACTACTTGAGGAAGCGACAATGGAAGAAGTCGAGTTGCAGGTAAAATATGAGAGCTACGTGCGCAAGCAGGAGCAGATTGTGCACCGCACGAAACGCCTTGAAGAGCACCTCATACCTGAAAGCATCGACTACGGGGCCATACCGCATCTACGCACGCAGGCGCGTCAGAAGTTGCTGCGCACTCGCCCGCGCACCATCGGGCAGGCATCGCGGGTTGAAGGAGTCACACCCGCCGATATCGCTATTTTACTGGTATACCTGGAAAAACTGCGTTCGGCTCCAGGCGAAAGGACGAAAGCTCTTGACAGCGTAGGAGTCGAGCGTGTAACATAAATCAACAGTAGAACTACAATATGACGTTACCTATCGAATTATCAGCCCTGTCAGGCGCGTCCTCCCCCACGTAAATGACCAGGTTTGAAATGTAGAGCCTCATGACGATCGTAGGCCTTCAAGAAGACATGTTGTGTTGTCATGAGGAAGAGACGTTTGTAGTTTTTCGATGAAAAGAGGGGAAGAGTAATGTACATCCTTGTCGTGGATGATGACCAATTTGCGAACGCGCTAGTGCAGTTTGTCCTCAGCAAAGAAGGGTACGAAGTCGAAACGACAGACAATCCTCGCGGCGCCATGCAGATGATTTCGAAGCGCGAACCTGACCTTTTGATCGTTGACGTCATGATGCCCTATCTCAATGGCTTTGACTTTGCCGCGAAACTACGCGAAGGCGGATTTGACATTCCATTTATTTTTATGACGGCGCAAGATGCTATTGAGGCGAAATTGCAGGGATTCGGGATTGGCGCGGATGATTATATTTGCAAGCCATTCAACCATCAAGAGCTGGTGGCGCGCGTGCATGCCGTTATGCGCCGTATTAGAAAAAACGGCAAGGCGGGGAATCACTGTATCCGCTGCGGACAGATCGAGCTGTATCCTGGAGAATTGAAGGTTGTTGTCCCTGGGCACGCACCCATTATCCTCACGCCTACCGAGATGCAGGTGTTGCGCGTACTCATGACTTCCTCTGGCCAGGTTGTTAATCGCGACCATTTGTTGTCTGAGGTATGGAACGACAACGAAAGCAACAGCAATATTGTGGATGTCTATATTCGGCGTCTGCGTATGAAGTTAGAAGAGGATGCTGACAAGCCCCAGCATATCACCTCGATACGTGGTATAGGGTATAAGTTCTTAGGGAAATAGAGGAAGTCATGTCCAAACGCGCCCGTCAGCAAACAGATGTTGCGGAGAAAACGGCGACCTCTTCGAGTCAACCAGGCGGAGCAGAAGCGATTACATTGGCACACCTGGAGCCTTTATTCGTGAACTCTGCTAACGCCATTATTGTCATTGATGAACATTTTCAAATTCTGGAATTCAATCCTGCCTCTACTGAAAAGCTCGGCTGGTCACGTGAAACGACGATTGGTCAAAAGTGTCACGAAGTCCTCAAATGCAGAAATCTGAATGGGATGGTGTTATGCGGCACCTCAAGCTGCCCACTTACACGCGTCATGGAGTCGAATGAACCCATTCCCAATGAAGAAATGCTGCTTGGAACGAATGCTACTGCTCATGAATATGCTTTGGGCGTCACCCCCATTGACAGCAAGATAGGACGAGCGATGGTGTTCAGCGCACGCGATATGACAACGCTCAAGGTCGTGAACAGCGTGCGTTCCAATTTTGTCTCGATGGTTTCGCATGAACTGCGAACTCCTCTCAACTCGGTGCATGGCTTTATTGATTTGCTGATGCAAGGCCACATGGGCGAATTGAACCCGGAGCAAAAACAGTACCTCGGGTATGCGCAGGAGGGTGTGCAACAGCTCATTGCGATTGTGCAAGATATCCTGTTTATGACGCGCTCGGACACGGGGCAGTTCGACATGAAACAGCAGGAAGTCAGTTTCCTGGAGCTGGCGAAGCAGGTGTTACGGGGCCTGCAACCGCAAGCGCTGAAAGCCTCGGTCATTCTCAATAAAGATGTCGCTTCTCCTTCGCCCATGTTCTACGCTGATCCCCAGCGCATAAAGCAGGTGCTCAATAACCTGGTCTCGAACGCCATCAAATTCACTCCCCCTGGTGGAACCGTTACGCTGCGTGCCCGCCCATATGACGAGCAATTTGTAATGATCTCTGTCGAGGATACCGGCTATGGTATTCTGCCGGAGGACCGGAACCACGTCTTTGAACGCTTTTACCAGTCAAATCATCACCTGCAATCAAAGATGGGCGGCTATGGCCTGGGGCTGTCTATCGCAAAGTTGATCGTTGAGCAGCACGGAGGAGCGATCAGCTTTGATTCTACGGTGAATCATGGAACGACATTTTATTTCACGGTTCCATTGTATACAGGACAAGATAAGGTGCAATGACGTCACGAGGGCGGGGGCAAGCCCGGCCCTGGCCATGCGTTACGACAATCTATACGTTACGACAATCCGTAGGGGCGAGGGCGGACGATGAGGGGTTGGGAGGGCCTTTATGGTCGCCCGCGGGGTGGGGGGTGGTCGTATTCTCCATAGGAATCAAGTTAAAGAACACCCACATGGAAGCAACGGGTATACCCCATGCCACTCCCAGGGCGGGGGCAAGCCCGGCCCGTACCCTATACGGGAGGCATTTCCATCCATGTAGGGGCGAGGGCGGCGGACGTGTGGCGGGGAGGGCCTTTATGGTCGCCCGCGGGGTGGGGAGCGATCGTGTTTCCCCAACATGGAAGCCAGATGAACAGGACGCGGGCGACCATAAAGGCCCTCCCTTCCGCTCCCCACCGCTCTCGCCCCTACGGACGTTGATGGGCCTGGTCTTCGGTGGATGTGTATTGGGCGACCGCCAGTGTCTCCGCCCTTACAATGACTATGGAGGAACGTTAGCTGGAGATCAACCCCACAGCGTCGGCTGCTGTGTTTCCTGTTCCTCGTCGGGCTCGCGCCAGTCGTTTTCTTTGGAGAGTTTGTCTGCATGCCAGGACGTAGTGTATGCTAGTTTCCAGGCTGATGCGGTGGCCCAACGAGATAATCATTGGTTTCACGTGGCTGCGGGTGCGTAGTACGGCTCCGATGATCTCTCCGTGATCTTTGAGGGGAACCCAGGAGCCGACTTCATCGCTCAGGGCTGGATGGGAGCCAACCAGGATCGATTTGGCGCATCCAATAGTAGGGAGATTGATCCATAGCCCAAGGTGTGAGGCTATGCCCAGGCGGCGCGGGTGCGCGATGCCCTGACCATCCACCATTACCAGGTCGGGCTGTTGTTTCAGGCGGGCAAATGCGCCGAGGATACAGGGGATTTCACGAAATGAGAGCAGACCCGGGACATATTCCATGCGTACGGGTTCTTCGTAAACGTGCCGTTCCAGTATCTCCAATTCTGGGAAGGAGAGCAGGACGACGGCGGCGCGGGCCATGCCGTTTTGCTCGTTGATGGCCATATCTACGCCTGCGATGGTGCGTACTTCGCCCAATTGATCTTCACGAATAACACGCTTTGCCAGTTCTTTTTGTAGGGCGATGGCCTCGGTTGGTTTGAGGTTCCACTCGTGCAATGGTGTATTCAACATAAATCTTACCTTGCTTCTGCAACAAATATCATACGCGGGGTATCATGTTCATAGGGACTTAGATCATAATTCCCGTACACTTCTTTCACGAAAAACCCCGCCTGTTCGAGTAACAATTCCGTTTCGTTGCGCTCGAAGAGATACAATTGTGTTTGGGTAATCGTGCGCCGGACTGCTTCCCCCTGCCTGTGCTGATCGTAGAAATGGGTCAGGTCGAGCAGGTGCGCCGTTGTGGAGGATGCCGGGCTGACGAAGTGGGTGAGCATGGTGCCATCATCCAATTGCCACGTCCCCTGGTGCAGCATTTGCCCGCTCATGCTCTCCATGTAGCGCACATCTTCATTGCTAATATCCAGGATAAATGTGCCGCCGGTCGTCAAATGGGAACGAATCGCTGCTAAAG
>WNGP01003091.1_pt1 | contig 24715 bp, 19 predicted proteins | sample 5407671 | NCBI WGS metagenome assembly WNGP01 (sample SAMN13153381, study PRJNA577476) | soil metagenome | isolation source: 40 cm soil or saprolite under Garry oak tree replicate 2 | place: USA:California | collected 2016-06-15
GGCAATGTCACCATCCATGAGGGCGCGAGTATCTGGTATAACGCGGTGGTGCGAGGCGATACCGCACCCATTGTGATTGGTCGACGCACCAACATCCAGGATAATTGCACGCTGCACGTGGACGCGGATGCGCCTCTGAAGATTGGCGAGGAATGTACGGTTGGACACGGCGCGGTTGTGCACGGGGCAACGGTAGGAGATCATGTGCTGGTAGGCATGAAGGCCGTTGTCCTTTCGCATGCACGTGTCGGCGCGGGTACGATTATCGGCTCCAGCGCGCTGGTTGGAGAGCGCAAGGTGATACCGGAGGGGGTACTGGCAATTGGCGTTCCCGCGAAGGTGGCGCGTGACCTGACGGCTGAAGAAGCGCAGCATATCGTGACGAGCGCGGACGGCTATTGCGAGCGGGCCACTCTGCATAAGCAGTCAATCCAGCTGTGAATATTATTGCAACGTGACCACGAATTGTGCCTGCACGGGCGCAGAGTTTGGACGCTGGATGCTCAGAGTGACGTCCCAGGAACCCGCCATTGAAAAAGCCTGGCCCGCACTGAACACGGCCACGTAGGTCGAACTGCCGTCCTGGGCAAGCAGGTCTTTCCGGGCTGTTCCCATATTCATCAACTCCATATTGGTGGAGATGCGCACATGCGCGTCAGTCACCGGGGTACCGCTGTTATCCTTCAAAGTGATTATGACCGTGTTCGATGTATCGGCTTGTGCAGGCACTACCTCTAACGAGACCGAGAGATTGCCGATCTGCTGTGTCTGGATGGCCTGGGCGTTCGTGGGATGAGCAAAAGAGCTGATTGTGCCGATATTGAGTGGAGGAAATACAATGGGTGGCGCGAAGAAGCCCATGAAGGCTACGCAGAGCAGGACGAAAGCTCCCATTACGGCAAGGATGTGCATGGAGCGTTTCAGACTGCTTTCTGTTTGCTCCAGGACGGAGCGGCGCGTTCGCCTGGCGGGCAAATCAGCATTGACTACGGGCAACAGGATGATCTGTCGTCGTAGCTTTGGGAGCAGATAGAAAAAAACCATTGTGAGGCATCGCTGATGGTTGTCTCGATTAAAAACAGTTCGCTAATGAATAGCACACTGAGCGCGGCCAGCAGCAGGGGCGTATACGAACGCAGTACGTTGACGAGTAATTCGCCGCGGGAATCGGACGCGATGGTCGGCAGCAATGGGAGCAGAACGAATCCCAGGTAAGCTGCTCCTCCAAACCAGGCAGCCTGGGCAAGCAGTTGCAGCCAGATCAGCACAATAGCGCTGATCTGCTGCTGCGCCAATTGCGCTGTATCAGCCGAAAACGCCATGGTGAGCAGGATAAGTCCCGCCAGGATGAGCCAGGCGAGCGTATGCCAGCGCGGTACAGTTGTAGGGGCGCGATTTATCGCGCCCGTGTTGGCGGGTGATTGCATAGAGGAGGGAGCCTCTATGGTCTCTCTATCTGGTTTGGCAACGTCTTCCTGTACGGAGGTACCTTGCTCCTCAGCCTCCGCAAAGGCCTCAGCGACTTCCTGACGTAGTTTGCTAAAACGGCTCTTGGACCAGGGCGGGGGCAAGCCCTGACGTAACTTGCTAAAATGTTTGCTGGACCAGGGCGGGGGCAAGCCCAGCCCGTACCCTATACGCCTTTGCAATCCACTTCGTAGTAGGGTACGGGCTGGGCTTGCCCCCGCCCTGGCTTGTGATGAGGGGGCAAGCGTGTCGTTTTGTCCGCGTGTTGTCCACCAGAGGAAGATCAGCGCCAGGCAAATCAGTCCCATACGTATCAACCAGAGATGGCCATAGCTGGTCTCCAACACAAGCTGGCGTATGGCAGCCACGTCAATGCCAGGAAGTGTAAGGGCTGTCGTCAGAAGCGCACTGCGCAAGATGAGATTAATGATTTCCCCCACCAGGAGGGCCGACAGGCATAGCCATTGTAATGGTCGTCCCTGTTTTTTCAGGGTGGGGATTATTCCGCCGTTCGAGTCACCAGGTGATGCACCCGCACCCAGCACGAGCAAACTCTCTATTATCACAATCCCGATCCAGAAGATCAAGGCGAGCGAGGTTAACCATTCCCACATAATGGCCAGGACGCCCTGCTGGTTCAGTTGGGGAAGAATATTGCTGGTAATTGGCCCCAGTGTTGGTGTGCCGGAAAGCCCTGTTACCGAGTATCCCAGGTTGAACCCGATCAGGCCGTGCGTGGCGTGCCCATCATCCGTAGCGATGGCCGTCCATTTGACCTCATAGCTCCCTTGCGGCAATGTGGATGGCGATAGAAGCGGCGTATCCAGTTCTCTGGCGTTGTTGGCGGGGATGGTACTGCGTCCGCCATCCACCAGGCGACCATCGGTCGGGCCGCCAGGAGCAAAGGCATACACGTGAGCAATACTGGCAGGGCTGATATCGGCGTTAAAGAAGATGCGTATGGTGGTCGGTGCTGCGCTGATGGTTGAGCCATCCACCGGATCGGAACCAATGACGAAGGCATGCGCGAGCGCGGCTGGCGCCTGGAAGAAAAATGGCGTCCAGGCCAGGGTGAGTAAAATGCTGAGACTGAGAAGTGATGTCAGCAGCAATCTTAGAAAATGTCTATGTCGCATCATTTGCCTCGATTGTTCGGTTCGTATGTTCACTGAGATTGTACATCTGTGGGGTAGGACAAGCAAGAGGGAGGGATTGGGATGCAGCATCTTAGTGAGGTGCATTATAGTCTTACAAATTTTTACGATGAGTTGTATAATCAGCAGTAACGGTATAGCAACGATGCGTAAGGAAAACGGACCATGCAAAGTATTCAGCAGAGGAATACATCAATACAGGCACGGCGAATTCAACGCGTAGGCAATATCCTGGGGAACTTTCTGGTGAACCATTTTGGTCTCGTCTACACGGTGATCTTCGGGCTTATTTTGCTCATTGCTTTCGTAGACCCCATTTTGTCATACTTTGGCCTGGACGCGATTGCTAAACCAATGTTTTCCTGGATGCACGTCTTATGTGCGCAGACACCCTCGCACTCTTTCTATCTGTATGGGCACCAGGTCTGCCTGTGCGAACGGTGCTGTGCGATTTATAGCTCGATGTTTCTCATTGGCTTCGTCTTCGTATACACCAAAAAACGACTGCCGGGCATGCGCTGGTGGGGCCTGGTGCTATTCAGCATACCGATGGCTGTGGATGGGTTCACCCAGATGTTTGGTCTGCGCGAGAGTAACTGGGAGCTACGCCTGCTCACCGGGGCGCTTTTCGGTATGGCGGTCAGCTGGTTTATTCTGCCACTGATGCAGAGAACTCTGGAGACTGAAGCCGCGCTTTCCAGGCAGTGGTAGGTTAGAGAAGAGTAGAATCGATGAGAAAAAATACCTGGTTAAAATCCTGGCCGCGCTTTCTCCTGTGGTCACATGTGATCGGGGTGGTCGGATTTTATCTTGTAATATGGCTGCGAACAGCCCCCAATAAAGAAGATCGCGTAAAGAAATTGCCGCCCAGGTCTGAAAATCCTCCACAGGTCTTGAAAGGTCCCCTGGTCTCGATAATTGTGCCAGCTCGGAATGAAGAGGGCAATATTCGTCGTTGTGTCGAGTCGCTGCTGGAACAGGATTATGACAACTATGAAGTGATCGTAGTTGACGATGGCTCAACTGATGAAACGCCTGCTATTCTCGATGAACTGGCTACGTCTCATCCACACCGAGATCGCCTGTATGTACTGCGCCTGCGGGATGACTTGCCGGAGGGCTGGGCTGGTAAACCACATGCTATTCAGAAAGGCACGCAGGAGGCTCGCGGGAAGTGGCTGCTGTTTACGGATGCCGATACCTACCATGCACCGAACGCCTTACGTTCATCGCTGGCTCAAGCTATCGAGGAGAAAGCTGATCTGTTTACGATAGGCTCGACGCAAGAACTGCCGGCATTCTGGGATAAAGTTTTAATGCCGATGGTCTATCTCGGTATCAGCATGCTCTATCCGCCGAAACTCGTCAACAATCCGAGGAGCAAAGTAGCAATCGCAAATGGACAGTATATTCTGATCCGGCACGAGGTCTACGACGCGCTAGGCGGTTACGCGCGTCAAGAATTACGGGATACCTTGCTCGATGACCGCGACCTGGCGCAAGTCGTGAAAGATCATGGGTATAAACTGCGTTTCGTCGATGGAAGTGATCTTGTTTCGGTGCATATGTACAAGAGCTTAGGAGAAATCTGGCGCGGCTGGCGCAAGAATGCCTATCTAGGTAATCGCGGTGGAATCGGCTTTTTTATACTCCAACTGATCGGGCTGCCCATGATTTCCATAGTGCCATTTCTCCTCCCGCTGTTGGCACGCCTGACAAGAATCCGACATGGAGAGAGTATTGGCCAGAGAGAAGTACAAGCCGCAACCGCTTTAGAATTAACTTCCCTGCTGGCCTATCGTATGTGGCTTAATCAACGTCTACGCGTCCCCTGGCCTTATGCATTGTTGCACCCCCTGGCCGGGGTTATGCTTGAAGGAATACTGGCTCAGTCTTCCTGGAGAGTCCTGACAGGCACTGGAGTGGATTGGCGAGGTCGGCAATACTACAAGAGAATCTCCAGCGCCTGATGAACAGGTTCTTACCACTCTTTGTACAGGTGGATAGCGTGCATTTGCACGGTTGTGTCGCCATCGTCGGTTGATGTCGATGTAAGGCCGTTGGTGTGGCTCTGCTCCTCCTGTTGGGCGAGTTGGTAAACTTCTTCGGCTTGCACTAAGCGCTCGTATGCTCCCCGCGCTGACTTTTGCGACTCGACCAGTGCCTTATTGGCCTCGGATTGTTTGCGCAGCAGTTCTTCCATGAGTGTGCCGCTTAAACCGGTTTGAGCCAGAATAGAGATGCTGGCGGCGAGATCATGGGCGCGGTTGCGAGCTTGCTGCACACCTGCCTCAGCCTCTTGCCATGCTTCTCTGGCCTCATTCAAGATTTGAACAGGTGATTTGGCCGGTGGCATGGGCTGCGGGGAGGAAATCCTGTCGCCGGGAGACAGGTTGGCAGAGGAATCATCTGACGTACTCTGCGTCGGCAGCGCTTCCGTTTCGGTCGTTTTCCATAATCCCATGGCCTCGGCCAGCATTGGTGAAGAGCCTGCTTCTTCTTGCGCTATCATGGCTGGCGGAGTTGCAGGGTTCATAGCCGGTGACGGTTCTGGTTCAATGAGTGGGGCAGGCTCGCTCTCCTCGTGACTGCCTCCTCCATCAGTGAGGATGGATTGTGCTTCAACCGGGGGTGTACTGATATCACGCGCGAGTTGTTCTAACAGGGAGGCACCTGGATCGCTCACGATAGGCTCTTCAGTTGGAGTCGCGATTACTACTCCAGCCACCGCTTCTTGCGCCTGGGGTTGCTCGTGTGTGGTATCTCCCACTCGGGTTGCATCTTCTGCGCGAACTTCACGGGCTTCTGAAGTCACGACCACGCCTTCTAGAGATGATGGCTGCTGTGCTGGTTGTGTTTCCTCCAGGTTGGTTGGTTGCGGAACCGGGCTGGTGTCTCCTTCTTGTTTGCTACTTTCTACCACGTCGGCAGGTTCAGCCATATCGGTTGGTTGCGCAACCGGGCTGGTGTCTCCAGCGGCTGGCTCGAATGCAGATACAAATACGGGCGTGACAAAAGGCTCAGGTTCAAAGGTATCGGGTCTGTCCTCCGGTGGCGTGGGTGCAGCAACCTCCAGGTCTGAAGGGGTTGTAGTTGGTGCTATGGCTTCAGTTCTTTCAGAGGAGGATACGGAATGAAGCGCGTCAGCCGGTGGCGGTGAAGCAGCTTCATCAGGAGTAGCCATAAGCTCGCGTACAGGCGGTTCGGGGCTGGCAGATACATGTCCGTTTTGCTGATCTTGACTGTTCAGATTTGATTGGAGGACTGCGAGTTCTTTCCGGGTAAGGGCTAAACGATTTTCCAGGCGCAGCACACGCGCTTTACGCCTTTGCAGTTTAGACTGCACACGCCGGAAACGCTCCAGGGCACGAGCTTCTGCTTCCTGCGCATTATGCAGGTCTGCAAGCAAATGCCGCTCCTTTTTCAGTAAATTATGCGCTAAATCGTCGTCTGGCAGTAGCTGCCGCTCTTCGTCAGTGTAAAACTTTGGATCATCCATGGTGTTCTCCGTTTCAATCGACATTTGCATTACGTTCCTTATATCCTTGAACGAAAATAGGGGCGAGTTCTATCGATATATGAGAATGATGTACTGCTTGTCGAAGATTGACATCCTCCCCACGGGTATGTTCTGAGCGGCATTGAGATCTCTCTCGTGAGAGGTGCCACATTCAGGGCAGATCCATTCACGGATATCAAGCGAAAGTGAGTCGAGGATATGTCCACAGGCAAAGCAACGCTTAGCATATATAGGGCAGATAACAGAAAGGGAGACAACACGGTATAATAAGAGAATGACAAACAAAAAAGGAGCACAGGAGATATGGTTGCTGTATCTATACAGATTGAGGGGCAGGATGGCCTGACGTGGCCGCGCTGGAAAATGCTGATTGCTGAAGTCGAGGCGCTGGGCTTCGCGGGTCTGTACCGCTCAGATCATTTCACGAATGGCAGGCCACCAGATAAAGCCGCCTTAGAGACGATCGTCTCACTCACCTACCTGGCGGGGAATACGCAGCGCGTTCACTTTGGCCCGCTAGTTGCGCCGCTCTCGTTTCGACATCCTGCGCTGCTTGCGCGGCAGGCTGCGGCACTTGATGATTTGAGCGGAGGGCGTATGATTCTGGGAGTGGGCGCGGGTTGGCAGGAACGCGAACACCAGCTTTTCGGTCTTGACCTGGGGGATATACCAACGCGCATGGCTCGCCTGGAAGAGGGGCTGGAAGTGATTACGCGCCTGCTCAAAAGCGATGAGCCTGTAACGTTTGGTGGTCGTTTCTTTCAGTTGCGCGGGGCAACGCTCCTGCCGCGTCCTCAACGCCCAGGGGGGCCGAGCATTCTGCTGGGCGGCAACGGGGTCAAGCGCACATTGCCGCTCGTTGCACGCTACGCCGATATCTGGAATGTACTCTCCCTTACGCCGGAGGGGTTCCGCGAACGTTCGGCTATGCTCGATACCCTGTTGAAGGCCGCTGGACGCGAACCTGCTGAGGTCAGGCGTACTATGATGCTGGCCGTGTTTTTTGGACGCGATATGGACGAAGTTGATCGTCGGCTGAGCTGGCGTCACGATAGATCGGAATTTGCTAATAAACCACTTGACGAAGTGATTGAAGCCATGCGCGCTGAAGGATGGGCCTTAGTTGGTACGCCCAGTATGATTATTGAGCAGATAAAGAGTTATGCCGGCGCCGGGGTTGAGGAGTTGATGCTGCAATGGTTCGAGATGGACGACATCGATGGGTTACGTGCATTCGCGAAGAGCGTCTTGCCCAATCTATGATTTTGACTTCCAGGGCGGCCCTCACGATCGCTTTGGCATAATTCACTGACCCTATTCGTAGACAGGGATGACCTTTTTCGACTATAATATAGAAGAATTAGCGAATAGATATGCATGTAAGGAGACAAGGTGAATGATTCGAGCGCTGTTTCGATTGCTATTTCTCGGTGTCGTGGTTGTGATCGTTCTTGCCTTGTTTGCCCCGCGTTATCTTGAACAGGCGGGGAACTCCCTGATAAGCGCATTTAATAATTCGGCTGCAACCGGGCTGGCACAGTACATTCCCGCAAATGTAAATGATAGTAATAGCCACCTGCAAGTCTCCATACAAGGGCTGCCTGTGAATACAAAATACGAGGTAACGCTGGACCCCGGTAAGTGCAATGGTTCTCCTTATCAGGATATTGGCTCTATTACCTCGGATGCTAACGGCAGCGTGTCGGGTGAGTTTAAATTTGGCACCCTCAATACCGCCCAAACCTGGTTTGTGGATTTACACCAGGGTCCCACGGCTAGTGGGACAACCGTGGCATGCGGGCAGTTAGTAATCAATAAAAGTAGCGCGTCACAGTCGAGCGATACCACGACGCTGAGTACCAACGGCAATACTTTATCCGTCAGCCTCAACCCCAATTCAAATAGCAGCGGACAGCAAACTGGTTCGAATACCGATAATGAGAACAATGAGCCACCTACTACCAGTTCGACTCCCACTACACCAAAGGGCTTTCCGAACACGGGCGTCAATCCAGGGGGGAAGAATAGCTACAACAATACTACGTATCCCCGAAAATTTTAATGGCGCATAATCAAAACCTTAAAATTGCCCATACCGGCGGGGTCGGTCAGTATCGCGGCGGATTGGCGCAGCGTATGCCATCGCAATAAGGCTACCTGTCCCGCATCGCTAGCGCGATCTGTCACCGATGCCGCATAGTCCGATGTGCGTCTTCGTTCGAGTTCATCGAACATACCCATGTTTTCCAACCAACGCGCCTGGGTCGTGAATGCATTCAGGCGCAAGCCGTGCCGCCTGCCCTCATCGATCAGCGCGCTAAAATTCACGTGCGCGGTGATATCCTGCGCTCCAGGATGCGCCAGAGGGTGTTCATTGACCGCGTGTCGATAGTAGCAGAGCAAGGTGCCGCGCTGCCGTGTGCGTGTATATAAGGCTTTCGCCCTGTCGCCGTAGTCAATGGTGAGAATAAAGCCGCCTGGGTAGGGACGCGCTTGCTCGCGTCCGGTTCTGCGTTTTATGAGTGAAGCAGCACGTTCCATCCAGCGCAGCGCATCCAGGTTGATCTCCGCGCGCCATCCATTCTCAAAGCTACGCCAGGGGATGGAGTAACGATCCAGGTACTCGGCGACTGCCGGTGAGCTGGGCATATCCAACACCTCAAACAATCGTCCATCCGCTGTATCGACGTAGATTTCGTAGAGCTTGCCTGCGCGCATCTCCACCAGATGCACCGGAAATGCGTCGATTAACTCATTTGAGAGGATTACCGATGGATCAGGCGCATCTGACGCTTCACTTTTCGTCTTACCTGTAGAGACGCTATTTAGCGCGTCCTCCCCGCTGCGCATATCTGACATACGGTAATCGAGCGCGGTAGAAAAGTCCGGCGCTTCTTTTGCAGCCCATGCGCGCACGCCTGGAGCCAGGTCTCCGCGTCCCGCGCCCTGTTCCAGCACTAGAAATGGAGTAGGGCGTTTGAGTGATTCCCACACGCGGTATAGTTGTCGCCCCATGCAGTTGGCGAAGAGGGTGGATACATCGGTGCTGGTGAAATAATCTCCCTGCCATCCCATTTTAGGCGCACCTATGACGTAATATCCATAGCCAGGCTCGTAGAGCGCCATACGCATGTACTCTGCGAAGGTAAGTGGCCCCTCGTGTTGGATACGTTCAATGATGAGCTGCTGTAGTTCTGAATGTGTCATTTTTCACGTAGGGACGCGATTACTACCTTGCAGCTTGCCTGAGTGCGCAGCACTAGCACGCAGTGCGTTGGCAAGCTGGTTATCAAGGATTATCGCGTCCGATCAGGTGTTGCCGAAATTGACGACCAATAAGTCTAAAGCCATTTCGGGAGTCATGCGGCTGCGTTTGAGGGCAGCGTCGGTTGCCAGCAACTGGCGATAGGCCCCCTCTAACTGGGGCGCTGAAAATTTTCCTATCTGGCGCAGGGCTTTTTCCGCGACAAAGGGAGCCATACCTGTCGCGGCTACAATTTGCTGCACACGCAGGCCATCATCTGCCAGTTCCTTGACGAGCAGGAGTGAACGGACCTGTGAGGTGATGGTGCTGATAAGTTTGAGCGGTGGCTCTCCATCTGCGAGCAGGTCGTGCAGCAAATCGAGCGCCTGTTTGCGATTGCGCTGGGCTAGCGCGTCGGTCAGATCGAAGATACGCGCCTCCTGCACTTGCGCGGAGAGCTTGCGCACGTCGTCTATATCGATGACGGCGCGCTCCCCAACGTAGGTTGCCAGCTTTTCGAGTTCGTTTGCCAGCAGGCGCAACTGGTTACCAATGAGGTTGGCCAGTAGTGATGCTGCTTCAGAGGTAATCTTGACGCCTCTACTCTGCGCCCGCTTGCTAATCCAGCTTTCCAGCGCGGCACCCCTGGGAAGCGTGCATTGGATGACTTTGCCATGTTCCTGCACTGCTTTGAGCAGAGGGCTGCTGGCGGTAAGTTCTTCATCGACCAGCACGATCAGGGTTGTGGTTTCGGGGAGCCGGGGAATATATTCGGCCAGTCCTTTTTCAAAGCCACTGCGAGATTCTGCCTGGCTTTTACCACTTTTTTTGCCTTTTTTCGGCTTTGCCGGGACTGCGATGGCGACGGCGGCCTCCTTTGCTTCTATGTTCTCCGCAGGTTCTGGGAGGGATTCTTCGCCTTTGCGTTTCTTTGGTAATCCTTCAAGCACGACCAGGCGCGCATCGGTGAGGAAAGGGAAAGTATCACAAGTGGCGGTGATAGTTGCCAGTGGCACCTCACCGCCGGTGTAGGTATCGTTATTGTATCCGTAATCCCCCTGCTGTCGCAGCTTCTTCAGTTGTTCTCGACAGGTGAATTCATCGTTGCCGTGCAGGAGATAGAGCATATCTCTCCGTTGCGTAGGGACGCGATGCAGTGCGTCCAGTTCTGTTACGTAGGGACCCGATTGATCGTGCCCGTCAATTATTCGTGGATGGCGGCAGGTCTCCTGTAGTCAGGAGCAGTCAGGCGCGCGACGACCAGATCGGAGAGGATGCCAAAAACCAGACCGAGAGCCGAGTTGATCAGCAGCGAGCCAAAGAAGGTTGAACCGGGATTGGCGCCGGGTAATACGGTATCGTAAATAAGTGTTCCTACCCAGCCCAGGATTACAAGGAAACCAATAAAGCTGCCGACAAATGCGCCAAATACCACGACTCTGCGCCTCTTTACTGCGCTCATCCAGAAAGCCAGGAAGAGCGCGGTGGGGAGTGAGAGAATGAGACCGAAGAGGTCGGCCAGGAATATACCTTGATTATCAACGATCATTAACGCAGGACCGCCCATTATTGTAAAGCCTCCTGAAAGGTGTTTTTTGACTGTGTGCTACATTCATTATACGTCTGGTACCAGGGCGACCGCAAGGGCATTTTCCAGGGCGACCAGGGTCTGTGAATTATTTTCAGGGCGACCGCGAGGGTCGCCCCTACAATACAACGCTTCTGGTCTAAGTAACCTGCGTATATGGTAGGGGCGACCCTCGCGGTCGCCCAATAGGCATCAACCGAAGAACAAGCCCATCAACATCCGTAGGGGCGAGGGCGGCGGACGTGGGGTTGGGAGGGCCTTTATGGTCGCCCGCGTCCTGTTCATCGCGCTGACATTTTGGAGGAACACGAGTACTCCCCCACCCCGCGGGCGACCATAAAGGCCCTCCCAACCCCACATCATCCTCCCTCGCCCCTACGGATCGCCCGGCCTTCTGCCTGATCTGCAGGCTTAGGTTGATGCCTCTTGGGCGACCCTCGCGGTCGCCCTGGCAAAGCCTGCTTCAACTTACGCCTTGAGCGCTTCCAACGCCCCTGTTGCAATCTTTTCTTTGACGGTCTCGTAACTCTTTTGCCAGCCCAGGACAGAGCGGCGCAGCGTCTTGAAGAAGGTCGCGTCCTCCTGGTGGGCTTTGTAGAGCGCCCAGCCGATCTTGGGGAGGGTCAGTGTGTTGGAGAAGACCAGGTAACGGCTTTCCCAGGTTGGCTGGAACTTCTTTTTGAAGTTGAAAAGCGATTGGCTCTTGCTCAAGTTGCCGAAACGATGGGTCAGAAAGTCGATGCTGGTATCCAACAATGTAGTATCATCGTTATTCGCATTGCTTAACGGCGCGAGACCGAGGCTCACCATGGCGGCTCCATTGTTTTTCAGGTACTCGATAGAGCGTGCCAATAGCAACTCGATAGTGCCTGGGGCGCTGTGGTCGGCGCGGCGCAGCAGGTCCAGCCCCCAGCCTTGTCGCCCATAGATGGGGATGAAGGTCACGAAGGCGTGAACGCGATTGGTGCTATCGACTGCCAGCGCGGTGATCTGTTCCGGGTCTCCCTCTGGATCGAATTGTCCCATGCTAAAGCCCATCTCGCTTCCACCTTTTTGCGCCAGCCATTGTTGTGAGATGTGTTCCATTTGCGTGCGCTGCTCGTAGTCCAGTACGATTCCGCGATAGAAGGTGACACTGACTCCATCCTTTTCGGCGCGTTTCGCGCTGGAGCGCACGTTCGCCATCGCTCCACCTTTGAGTGTAAATTTCTGCGTATCGATAACCGCGTCCTCGCCAATTTTTAGCAGATGCAGCCCCAGCGAGCGGTAGACTGAGGCGAGATCATCCCGCACCTGCCAGAGGACGATGGTCCAGTCCTGCTCGCGGCAAAAAGCCATAAATTCCTCGATGGCGGTGATTACCTCGCAATCGGGACCAATCGGATCACCCGCGACAACTGCCACCTGTCCTTCCAGTACGTAACTGATTACGGACTTTCCTGACGATGAAAAGAAGTAGGCTTTCTCTTCACTATATGCGAAGTAGGAGATCGAGTTTTTGCCATAAATGCGCGTGTGTTGCCGCACCTTCCGGCGTGCCTCTGCATCAGGTAACAGGGTAGCGGCAACCGGGCGCAAAATCGAGAACATACCAAAGAGAACCGCGCTGACGCAGAGCAAGGGGAATGCGCGTTCAAGCAAAAAGGCCTGGGTGTCCTGTGGCAGGTGCAGGTGTGTATTGGTAATCAGGCGCAGGAGTACACCATCAATGCCAAAGCGATCGACCAGCGGCTCAAACTGCTTATAAAGGATGATAAAACCGTTGATCGTGTAGAAAACTACAATGCCAAGCCCCAGGATCAGCGCGACATAGCCACGTCTCACCGATGGAGGATCACTGCGCGCCCGGAAGAACCGCACCAGCAGCAACAGCAGCAGTAGCAGGGCAAGCGCCACGATACTTGCCAGCACTGAGCCGCCGCGCTTGATATGCAGGAAGAAAGACAAGATTAAGAGCGCGGCGGTAATGGCCCATGCTTGCTTCTTACCGCGCATCAGGCCATAGGAGAGCATAATCAGAAAGAAGCCAACGACGACGGTCAGCTTCTGCGGCCCTTGCGGGAAGTCGCTTGTGTACGCGCCCAGCAGAATATCCCAGTTGAGTTTGGGGACGATTGCAGAAAGCATATCGGCTAGCCCTACCAACCCGGTAGCCAGTCCAATGATAAAACGTACAGGTGTACGCGCGTTATCAGCAGAAACGTTACTAAAGAATTTTTGTGGAGATAACATATGTTTATAATCCTTTAATGGTTTTTGTTTATTATGCGCTAACGCCTATAGTTTTAACAGTGGCAAATGACCTATTTTCTTTTGGGCATATCACCCGATACCTGGCCTCTATCATGAAAGACGCTTGAATAGCTCTATTTTAGTCTTCCATCATTAGAGACGCATGAATTACGCAGAGCATTCCCGAAAAAATGTGAAGCTCGTCACACTTGAGGAAAAGGTGCAGTACTTCACACCGCAGTAAACTGCAACCAGATGAAGGCAAATTCGTATACATGTTCAGAAGTACATAGAGCCGCTGGACGTAGTAAACGTGCCTGGGCCACCAACGATGCAGAAAGATTGAGGACTATCATGATGAATAGAGATAGAATAACTAGAGGCAGAACGGCAACACGCAGCAGCGCAACCACGTTTGGTTTAAGTGAGCAGCTGGAGCGTGTTTTGCTCTATCTCATCAACCTGCTTGCAAGCGTATTAGCATTGTTTAGCTGGTTATTGCCGTTTGGCTGGCTTGTGAGCCTGGTTGTCTTCTTTATAGAAAAGAACCGTAATGTGCGCTGGCATGCCCTGCAATCGGCAGTGGTCTTCGGATCGCTATCAATAGTCTATCTGCTGGTGGTGTTCTTGAAATGGATACTGGGCGGCATCTGGGTGCTGGGCTTTTTCACAAGCCTGGGGTTAGGGTTGCTTGCCAGTGTACTCGTGTGGGTAATGATTTTGCTGGCTGTCTGGCTGACTATTATGGCATTTTTCCGCCCTGGCTATCGCCTGCCGTTTGTAGGCAGGATGATAGAAGGCACGTTTGGCAGGTGGACGTAGGAGCGCGCTCCTATGTCCAGGCTTCCCCTTACTCTTTGTAGAGTAAACCCAGCGTTAACCCAAAGACCAGGTGACGCACAATGTTCTGGAAAAAAGCGGTCCAGTTGGCGAGTCGAGGTAGTTCCCCGCTCTTAATCATCGGGTGATATTTGTCGGCGAGCGGGGTTAGCCACCACGCCGAGACAATGAACAACTCACCGAAAATAGCCCCCTTCAACCAGTTCGGCCCCGGCAAGAAACGTTTGAAGATCGCCGCGTAGAGTTCGCCCAGCAGCACCCCGTTCAGCAGGTGGATTATCCATGCCAGCAACCACGCGTTGGAACGCGATTGATCGCGTCCTGGGAGAAGCCCTTCAATAAAACGTACATCGCTGAACCGGCTGCCTGTCAGTGACATATCCCCCTCCATAGCAATGCTGTAGGCAACTGTTGCGGCAAGTCCTGCAATGGCAGCACGCTGTGGGCGCCAGGAAGGAGTGATAATATGCTGTATGATCGAACTCATCTGGTTATCCTGTTTTTATCGTAGTCGGTTGAATATCTTCTCTTCTATTATAGTCAAACGCTGCATGGGTAAACATTCAAGCCTCCGCGGGTAGAAAAATGGGTGCCAGGCCCATGGCTACAGCTCCCCCAAGCACGGTTGCCAGGAAATTGACCGTATCATTGTTGATCCAACGAATGCCGCGCAGGGGAGTGGTTTTCGTGCCGCAGCGATGGATGCGCCGCTCGGTTTCGGCCGGCCATGCCGCCGGTGAGGCTGATAAGTGGGAGCGCTGCAAGCGATTTGCGAAACCCTTGCAGCATCCAGAACCAGAGACCCAGGGAGAGCGCACCCAGGAACGAAGCCGTTGTTCCCAGCAAGGTGATACCCCCCGATGTGCCTGGCGTAACACGTTTACCGGAGGTGATCAAGCGGGGCGGTGACGAGTTGAGTACGCCCAGCTCAGTGGCCCAGGTGTCGGCGTTGGCAGCAGCGAGCGCGCCGGTAAAGCCAGCTTTCAGCAGCCTGCGCGCCCATAATGAACGTGTCAGACCGTAGGCGAGTGCGAGCAAGGTGGCAAGCCCACCGTTGGCGGCCACCTGTGTTACATCGCGCCGCGACCCCTTGCTGAATTTATCGGCGGCGGCTCGCGCTTTATCCTGCTCGCGAAAATGTGAAAGCAGGCTGGATGAGACGAAAAAATAGATCAGCGAAAGACCCCACGACCAGCCTCCCATAGTAACAATCGTCGTGCCGCTAGTGATTGCGCCAAGCGCCCCACTGGAATTGAGGGAGCGGCGGCGATGAGCAGCCAGCGCAACGCTGCTGCTGAAGAGCAAGCCCAGCAAAAACCGTGCTTTCGATTTTTGAGTGGCGACTTGTACGAACATTTTTCTAGCCATTAAGCAGTACCTCATGAGAAAATTGTGTGCAAAGTGTTACAGAATGCTGATAATGCCAGTTTTATTCTAGTGAAGGCCTTGTTCGAAAGCAAGACCATGGGATGTTGGAGGAGAGGGCCAGGAAAAGTATCTACAAGGGAAGTTCCCCATGATATCTAGCCATACCGACCAGTAGAGCTAGTACTTTTGGAGAGACAGATAGGTGCCTTGTAGTGGCAAGTCGTGTGTATTGTATCATACCAATATGTCTTATCGTGTAGGTCTAACGCATTGTCAAGCGAAATAAAGCATGGTACACTCACATCATTCTTCTTTCGTCCTGCTATAGGGTTGAACACACTCGCGTTGGCAGGATGGGTAGATGCCTAGTATGAAGATACGCATGTCAAGGCCTGGCGAAAGTGAGGAGCAAACATGATTACTTGTAACCGCTGTGGGAAGCAGGTCCCCGCTGGTGCGGCGATTTGTTCGAATTGTGGAGTGCCCGTATCCAGTTCAGGAAGAGGCAATATGGATGCTCAGGAACAACCGGCACTGCCGACCTGGCTGGAATCGCTGCGTGCCAATGAGCGACCCCGTACACCGGCGAGCGGACAAAGTTTCTCAACAGCCGACCTGTTTGATGAAGATGACTTACCAGGTTGGATGCGGCCTGAGCGTGCGGCAATGGCGGAAGATGTCAATGCCGGTCAATATGGCGCGCCGCGCCCGTCTTCTATGCCTGCCCCAAATACAGATGCCGGTATGCCACCTCCCAGAGGATTTTCGGCCAGTTCACTGATCGATTCGGCGTCTCTCCCTTCCTGGGTACAGGAAAACCAGCCAGCAGGGCAAGGGCCGGGAAGTGGTTCGTACTTCCCAGGAGAAGCACAAGCACCATTTTCCGCCGCCAGTTTGATAGAGCCGGACAGCCTTCCAAGCTGGATTTCGGGGCAGTCATCGCAGCAGCAGCCTGTGCAGAACTGGTTCGACAGCGGGTCCGCCACCTTTAATGCTCCGCAGCAGGCGCAGTCGGGGCGCATTGACCCGGAGACACCGCCACGCTTGATGTCGGCACAAGACTTGATAGATCCACAGGCGCTGCCGAGTTGGATGCCTGGATGGCAAGGGCGGCCAGGACAGGCAAATCAACCGAACCAACAGAGCCGACAGAGTCAGCCGGGTCAAATGGCCCAATCGACATGGCAAGGGCCCCCCTCCCAGGCTGCGCCGGGAAGTGGGGATAGCGGGGCTGGCCTATCCGCAGCATCACTGCTCGACATGAACGCGTTGCCGAGCTGGCTGCGCGAAGGGCAACAGGGGTATACGGGTCAACCTGGACAACCGGGGCAGGGAGGTTCAGATAGCAACCTGTCCGCCGGGTCACTGATTGATATGAATGCCTTGCCAGCCTGGCTGCGTAATGCGGATAGTCAGCCACAGGGAACACCGCCGGGGATGCAGCAGGGGAGTAATGTACCGGCCTCGTCTGGTCGCGTAGAGAGTATCCGTGTGCCCAGCCGCCCTCGCGCGGAGATGGCGCCGCAAGAGCAAAGCGAAGTCGCGGCCACTATCTTTTCTTCGATGTTAGGAGTGGCATCCGGAGCGCCTTCATATCCCGCACAACCTGCTCCTTTTGGGGTACAACCACAACAGAACTTCCAGAATGTACCCCCTCAATCACCAACCGCGATACCAAACATGAACACTGCCGGGCAACCTATGCCGCCAGGGTTTGCCGGTTCGCAGCCAATGCAGCAGGGTGCGATGCCTGCTGGTTATGCGGGGGGATATTCAGAATATCCGGGGACTTACCAGGGCGGGCAGGGCGGATATGGAGGAGGGTATCCAGGCGGCAATTACGCCCAGGGTCCAGTTCCAATCCAGTTTCCGGGCATGTCAGCAGATGCTTATAACGCTGGTCAGAGAACGCCAGTGAATTCGGGAAATCAGGTGAACCAGGCCGGGGCTAAACCTGCCAAACGCGGCATTATTGATACCATTCGCGAATGGTTCCACCTGTAGTTACAGAAAAAGGATAGTGGAGATGCAGACAGAACCGTACCTGGGGGAAGGACCAGGTTCGACTAGCAGCCAGATACAGAATCCGGCGTCCGCCAGTTCGATCCTGGTGACAGATTGCGGTACTACCTTTACCAAAGTGTCGCTGCTTGGCCTTGTGGAGGGTCAATATCGCCTCATGGCGCGCGGTGTAGCGCCTACGACCGTCGCCGCCCCTTATGAAGATGTGACAAGAGGCATTATTTCGGCGATCAGCGAGATCGAGTATATTACGGGGCGTCGCTTTATCGCGGATGGGCACATCATATTCCCAGAAGACTCCTCAGGTGACGGCGTTGATCTGTTTGTCTCGACGATCAGTATTGGCGGTCCAATGCGCCTGGTAGTGCTGGGCGCTGTGAATCAAGAACTTGAGGGACTTGCTGCGCAGGCTGTCTCAGGTCTTCACGCTGAAACTTATACCATACCTGCTCCGGCATACCTCGCAGCCACGACGCCGAACTCGCTTTCGGCTGTAGGCGCGGGTCAGGCGGGTGCCTCTCCCATGCATACTGGCGCGTGGACGCCTGAGCAAATCAATCTAGAGTGGGAACGCCAGATCGAGCGCATGCGTGAGTTGCATCCGCATGCCGCGCTCATCGTTGGATTAGCCGATAGTCCAGCTGGAGCTACTCCACTGCAACAGGCCTGCGAGCTGATTGTACGCGCTGCGCAAGACGCGAACCAGCAGGCTGAAGATTACCAGCTTCCCGTGCTGTATGCTGGCGCGCCGCAGTTTGTTGAGGCGGTGCGGCGCATGCTCAACGGTTACGCGGAAGTTACGCGTGTTGAAACGCTGGTGTCACAGGCGCAGCTTGGCCCAACCAGTATGGCCGCGAGCGCGTTGTATGAACGTGACGTGATACAGCGCATTGCTGGTTATTCGACCCTGGGTTCCTGGTCGCACGCCGTTCCGGTTGGTACCGCCAGTTCGCTCAGCAGCCTGGTGCGCTTTCTGGCGCAGCATTATTCCATGAATGTCACAGCGGTGGATGTTGGATCCAGTACGACGACTTTGATGATGGCTGGCGAGCGCGGCGATTTTATTCCCCTGGTAAACCCTGGCGTAGGTGTGGGTACCGGTCTCGGCGCTATTTTACAGCAGGTGGGTGTGCAGCGTATCGCACGCTGGCTGCCTTTTACGATCACGGAAGATGAGCTGCGCCAGTATGTGATGAACCACATGCTGCACGCCGAGGCTCTCCCGACCAGCTATCGTGAACTCCAGATGATCCAGGCATTTGCGCGTGAAGCCATCATCCTCACTAAAGAGGCATCCGGGCAGGATAGTTTCGGCCCGTTTGATGCTGATTTGATCTTAGCGACCGGCGGCGTTCTCTCGCAAGCACCCAAATTTGGGCAGGCTGCATTGATGCTGCTAGATGCGCTGCAACCGCGCGGCGTGACTTCGCTGGTGTTGGATCGAACCATGCTGATCTCGCAGCTTGGCGCAGTGGCCACCGTCGCGCCTATCGCGGCGGTGCAGGTCAATGAAAACGACGCGGTGATGCATCGCCTGGGTACCTGCGTGGTGCCATTCGGCGATTTACCCGCCGGTCAGACGGCTATTCGCGTCGGGGTTGAGTATAGCAACGGACGCCAGGTGACGGCTGAAGTCATGACCGGCTCGATTGAAATCATCCCCCTACGCATCAATGAGCAGGCGTTGTTGACGCTCTATCCCGCCCCCACTGTCGATGTCGGGCTTGGACCGGGTGAAAGGGCACGCGCCGCCGAGGAGATCGATGGTGGCCTGGTTGGATTGATCATTGATGCGCGCGGCAGGCCTCTTGCGTTTCCGACGAATGAGGCTGAGCGGCAGGCAAGGTTGTTGCAGTGGATGCAGGTGGTGGGGGCGTAGAAATTGCCACACCCCCTTGCACCTGTTTGAGGTGGTGCCTGGCCATGCGGTGCAAGGGGTGGCAGCAAGGGACAGGACTTTGGGGGGGGTTGACATAGCGTGCAAATACCGCTCATTTTGCGCGGTATTTTTTTGGCGCCGGTCGCTTGCTAGTTGAAGATGTGGGATGGTTGGAGATGGGGTCGATGTTTGTGTTGCTGTTCATGGAAAGCTTCCTTTCTTGGAGAAGAGTGGACGAGCAGAAGGGCGAGCACGGCCCTAATTAGAGTATAGCTGGGGGGGAAAATGAAGGGTGGACTTTATTACCGGGTCTTTTACTCTGCTTGTGGAATCGCTTATAATGCAGGTGGTAAGTAGAAAAGGTGCTGGGAATAAGGAAAAATATGGTAAAAGGCAGGTGGAGCTATGGTCTATCCCTCCGGGTGGCCGGTAGTGACACAGATGGAGATTGAGTGGGAACGCCGCACTATTGGGTATAGGACGAGGGCGATTCCGCTTGTGCAGGTGGGACAGGATGTGCTGCCGAATCAACCTGTTCTCCGCCTGGAAAAAAATGGGCATGGTGCAACTGCTCAGCCTCGGACGCAACAAAATCCGCCTGCTACCCCCATTCCCCCTGTTATCGCCCGTGCCGGTCTGCGTGGCCAGGTGGTGGAGATTACTCGTCGTGGAGGAGTGGTCATTAAGACACGTGCCTCCATCATTGCGGGAAAGGTTGGCGCGGGACAGCAGGCTGTGGGTGTACTTACATGGTGGCAACCCTCTAATGGGTATCAGCTTTCATCATCTCCGCTGCCAATGCCGCCCGGTGCAATCCTGGTGATTCCTGGCCCTGTGAATGCTGCATTGCTGAGGCAGGCCATCAATTCAGGAGTGGTGGGCGTCGTGGCCAGTAGTATTACGACCCGTGACCTGGAAAGCTTTTTAGGCGTCGATATGCTCGACCTGTTGAACAGTGTCAATGTCGATATGGCGCAGGCTACTCTTCCGCCTTTGACGCTGCTCTTTACCGAGGGCCCTGGCACGATGGCGATGCCTGAGACAACTATACAGGCGCTGAGCCAGCGACACGGTTCGGTAGCTCTGATCTCCGGCGTTACTTCAGTACGTTATGCTATGTACCCTGAACTCGTTATCTCCTTACCAGTGGAAGAAGCGCAACAGAACTGGCAGCCGGAATCGCCCGATCCCACACTGCTGCTGGATTCGTGGGTGCGTGTGAGCGCTGGTATGTACGAGGGTGAGATAGGACAGATAGAACATTTCTTCTCGCACCAGCATGTTTTCCTATCCGGCGTGTACGCGCGCGCGGCGAGATTGCGCCTGGCGGACGGCTCCAGGCTGATTGTACCACTGATGAACCTGGAAAGAATCGGGTAATTGGCCTGTCGAGCGGGGTTGCTTATCCACACCTGTAGTAAGTTATCCACATGTTTCTATTGAATGTGTGGATAACTTTACATAGATTTTGAAGAAAAATCCGCGAAAAACGTGGTGTTTCTCAGCAGTAGGGATTCCAGGGCGGGACAAGCCCAGCCCGTACCCTATACGAGAGACGACCGACTTTCCAGGGCGGGGGCAAGCCCAGCCCGTACCCTATACGGATTAGGATCGCACTTCGTGTAGAGTAAGGCCGGGCTGTCCACGCCCTGGTGGGAGCACTCGTTATCGTACAATCAACGAACGCCCCGTCATATCTTTAGGTTGCGGTATCTGCATGATTTCTAAAATAGTAGGCGACACGTCGGCGAGGATGCCGTCAGAACGCAGCCTGGCCTGGGCCAGTTGTGGTACGACGAGGTAGAGCGGCACCGGGTTGGTGGTGTGCGCGGTGAATGGTTTGCCGGTGTCATACTCGATTAACTGTTCGGCGTTGCCGTGATCTGCTGTGATGAGCAGGCCGCCGCCCATGGCCAGGGTTGCCTCAACGATGCGCCCGACGCCTGTATCGACGGCCTCGACGGCCTTGATGGCGGCTTCGATCACGCCGGTGTGGCCGACCATGTCCGCGTTGGCGTAGTTCATAATGACCAGGTCGTATTGCCCGCTGCGAATGCGTTCGACGGCGGTATCGGTGATGCCTGCCGCGCTCATCTCTGGCTGCAGATCGTAGGTTGGCACTTTGGGGGATGGCACCAGTACGCGGTCTTCTCCCGGAAACGGCGTTTCGCGCCGCCCGTTGATGAAGTAAGTGACGTGAGCGTACTTCTCGGTCTCGGCGGTGTGAAATTGCCGCAGGCCGTGTTCGGAGATGATGCGCGCTAAGGGCATCTCCACTTCGTCGGCACGGTAGGCCACATCCGCGTCTAACCCCTCTTCATATTCCGTCATCATCACGTATGCCAGGTCTTGCAGGCGCGGTCCCCGGTTAAATTTTCCCTCTGCCTGCGGGGGCAACTCTTGCTGAACGAAGGCTTTGGTCAATTGGCGCGCGCGGTCTGGCCGGAAGTTGTAATGAATGAGCGCGTCCCCGGCTTTGACCACAGCGACGGGATGTCCATCCTCCATGACCACTGTTGGCATGATAAATTCGTCGGTGACTTGCTTGTCGTAGGATTGTTGAATGGCGGCGATGGCTGAACTGGCTTGCAGACCCTCGGCGCGCGTCATGGCGAAATAGGTCATGCCAGTGCGATCCCAGCGATTATCGCGGTCCATGGCGTAGTAGCGACCAGTTACCGTTGCTACTTTAGCCGGGTGCTCGCCGCCGATTTCACCTGCGCGAGCCTGTAACAGCCGCATGAACTCAACACCGCCTGTTGGCGAGGAATCGCGGCCATCGGTAAAGCTGTGGATATAGACGCGCTCAATATCGTGCATCTGCGCTAACTGGAGCAGGGCTTCGAGATGCGATTCGTGGGCATGCACTCCACCGTTGCCTAGTAACCCGCAGATATGCAACTGTGACCCGTTCTTCTTGACGTGTTCAACGGCCTTCAACAGAGCGGGGTTGTGAAAGAACGTACCATCCTTGATGGATTCGCTGACGCGGGTGTAGTCTTGCAGTACGCGCTTACCAGCCCCGATATTCTGATGCCCCACTTCTGAATTGCCCATCTGCCCCTCCGGCAAGCCTACAGCCTCGCCGGAGGTTTTGACCGCGGTGTGCGGCCAATTCTGTGCAAGCTTATCGATGTTGGGCGTGCGGGCCAGGGCGATGGCATTCCCTTCTTTGCGTGGATTAATGCCCCATCCATCCATAATAATCAAAACAAATGGGCGAGGTCGCCCAGCAGGTGTTGTAGTCATATTCTGTTATTGCTCCGTCCGAACGTTAAAGTAAATAAGGGGGTTTATTACCCCGTGTTTTATTGTATCACGGGAGAATGGAGGAAGAACCTGCGATGCCCTAAAACATGTTACGGGTATTGTACGTACACATAGTAGGAAGGAATGATAATCCTTGCGATCAACGTGTGATCGCAACAGAGAGAAGGGAAAGGTACAGTGATAGATAGACAAGTGAAATCCCCGGCGCGATGGCTTCGAGGAGGCTTACTGGGCCTGCTCGCTGTTCTCTTGCTCATACTTGTGGGCGCGCGTGGCACGAGCGATACTGTGCATGTGTATGATAATGCGCATGTACTCAATACGAATAGAGTGCAGAGCGAGGCGTCGTCGCTGCCATATTCGGTAGACATTTATACGGTCAATACCTTTACGGGATCGAAAGCCGCTTTTGACCAGGAGACTCGGGCGAAGCTCGGCAACAATCCGGATTTGATTGTGATAGCGATTGATACGGTGCATCATCACATGGCCATAGTACGAGGGGCGAATGTTCCGTTGTCGAGTAGCCAGATACAATCTGCTATCAGTGCTTTTGCAAGCAACTATGGGAATGGTGATTATACCGCTGCAACCATTGCCTGTATTGATTCTATACGCAATTCACTGGGGACGAGTTCTGGATCGGCGGGAGGCATCTTCTCAGGTATCCTGGGTGTACTGTGTATAGGTGGGCTGGTGATCCTGGGCATAATTATAGTAGGTGCTGTGTTGCTGCGTAGAAGTTTTGGTGGCTTCCGGCGCTCCACGCCGATGGGTATGCCCTATCAACAGCCATATAACCAGCCATATCCTCCAAACTATTATCCGCCCAATTATAACCAGGGATCTGGAGTGAACCCCTGGGTGGCAGGCGGTCTGGGCGCTGCTGCAGGCGGTTTCCTCGGCTATGAACTGGGTAAGGAAGCGGGCGAGCGTGAGGGGGGAGATCAGGGTCAAGGCGATGGTGGTTCGGCTGGCGGGAGTGGTGATTTTGGGGGAGGCAACAATGGCGGCGACTTTGGCGGAGGAGGTGGAGGAGACTTTGGAGGAGGCGGAGGTGGTGACTTTGGCGGTGGTAGTGGCAATTTCTAATGTTCAGGGGGACGGCATCGCTGTCCCCCTTTTGATTTTCGCCAACTGGTCCTGGTAATTGACCTGAAACGTGAGCAGCTTTTGCCCTGAAACATGAGCAGGCGCTCGGAAAGGACCTGGGCAAGCCGCTCCACATCTAGTGGTAGATGATCCCAAGACTGAGACGATTTTGCCCTCAAGGATGAGACATGGCGCTCAAGAGTGAGACGCATTCTAATTTCTTCAGCCCATTTGGATACATCAGTACAATGAAATGAGATGGATATGTATTTGTCTGATGTGCGTTTCCTTGAAGAGAGGAGCAGGAAGCAATGGAAACACCGTCCTCGCCCCCACAGCGCACTGGAACACCAGGCCTTGATGTTTTTAAAATTGCTGGCCGGTCCATCTCCGGCTTCGTCCACAGTTTCAAAACGGGAGACCCCCGCCGCGTTCGCCAACCGTTTACCACGCTTTTAGAGCAACATTTGGCGCTGTTTCTCGAATATCACCCCCATGTTCGTTTCTACCAGCGTGGAGATGCAAGTCCTGCGTGTGCGGCTGCCTACAATCTGGTGACTGATCTGGGCACTCCTTACCGCATCAACTACGTGTTTGAGGGGAAAGCACATGAGTATTTGCCTGACTTCGTTGGGACGCTCACCGATGGAGGACTGCTCATCGCTGAAGCTGGACGCGACAGTGAAAAAAGCAAGGGGAAAGCCCTGGTCAAAGCAGAGGCTGCGCGAAGGCTCGCGCAGATTAAAGCCGGAGAGTACTGGATCGGAACGGACGTGAATCTGTCCGAACGCCGCCACCAGAACTGGTTGTATTTGCATGCTCGTCGTCAACCATTTGCCACCTTTCCAGAAATTGCCGCCGCGCTTCTGCAAGTATGGCCCTCTGGGGACTTCCGCTCAGTGAATGAACTTGTTCGCTGCCTGGGACCACATTGGTCGAGTGCGGAAGTCGAAGCTGCTGTCTGGAAACTCGCAGGAGATGCCGCAGCCGAGGGAAGATTGCTAGTAGACCTGACAGATGTTGAGCTTTCACACGAAAC
>WNGP01001145.1_pt1 | contig 24710 bp, 22 predicted proteins | sample 5407671 | NCBI WGS metagenome assembly WNGP01 (sample SAMN13153381, study PRJNA577476) | soil metagenome | isolation source: 40 cm soil or saprolite under Garry oak tree replicate 2 | place: USA:California | collected 2016-06-15
GATCGGCGTCCCGGAGCGCGCGATTTTTCTCCTGCGTGACATCGCCGAAAAAAACGCGCTGATAGGCCCACAGCAGATATACGGCGGAAAGAATGATGCCGATGGCGGCCGAAGACGCCCAATTTACGTTACGCGTAAACGTGCCCGCCAGAATCAGGAACTCCCCGACGAACCCGTTCAGCATGGGAAGCCCGGCCGAAGCCAGCGAGACAAACAGGAAAAAAGCGGCGATCACGGGCAGGGGAGTGGCCAATCCGCCGAAGTCGCGAATCAGGTGCGTGTGCCGGCGATCATAGAGCATGCCCACCAGCACGAAGAGTGCGCCGGTGGAAACGCCGTGATTCAGCATTTGATATAAAGCGCCCTGAACGGCGGTGGGATCGAAAGCAAACAGGCCGAGCACCACGAATCCAAGATGGCTGACCGAAGAGTAAGCGACCAGGCGCTTGAGATCGGTTTGAACCATGGCCACGAGAGCGCCGTAAATGATGCTGATGATGGCCAGAACGGCGATATAGGGAGCGAAACGGTGCGCCGCTTCGGGAAACAGCGGCAGGCAGAAACGCAACATGCCGTAAGTCCCCATCTTCAGCAGCACGCCTGCGAGGATCACGGAGCCGGCCGTGGGCGCTTCGGTATGCGCGTCGGGAAGCCAGGTGTGCAGCGGGAAGAGCGGCACTTTGATGGCAAAGGCCAGGAAAAAAGCGGCAAAGAGGAGAAGCTCGGTTCGCAAAGAGAGAACCACCTGGCCGCTCACGAGCATGGATTGTATCTGCGGCAAATCAAACGAGCCGCTGAGCTCGTAAAGCCAGATCATGGCTACCAGCATCAGAATCGAGCCGAGCATGGTGTATAGAATGAATTTGATCGCGGCATAGATGCGGCGCTCATGGCCCCAGATTCCAATCAGGAAGTACATGGGGATCAGCATGGCTTCCCAGAAAAGGAAGAAGAGAAAGAGATCCAGCGAGACAAAGACGCCGATCATGCCGGTTTCGAGCACCAGCAGACTCACGAAGAAGCCGCGCACGCGGTGCTCGATCGATTTCCAGGAAGCCAGCATGGCCACCGGCGTGAGGAAAGTGCTCAGCAGGACGAGAAATAAACTGATGCCATCCACGCCCAGGTGGTAGTGAATCGGCGGCGAGGGAATCCAGTTGTAGAATTCGCCGAACTGGAATTGCGCCGAATCCGGGGCAAAGCCGCGAATCAATAGCAGAGAAAGCCCAAATTCGACCAACGCTACCGCCAGGGCCACGCGACGAATCCAAACATGATCATCCGCGCGCAGCATCAAGAGCGCCGCGGTGCCCGCCAATGGTAGGAACGTCAATACCGTGAGCAGGTAGGAGGGCTGCATCTAACGCGCCGCCCACGCGAGCAAAGTTGTGAGCACGACCGCGCCCAGAATCACCCATGCCGCATAGGTCCGTGTATTGCCGGAATTGAGGTGCCGGAGGCGGTCGCCAAATTCGCCGGCCTCGCGGGCGACTCCGTTCACCAGGCCGTCGATGGTTTCCTCATCCACGGTGCGCCAGAGGAAATTCGTGGAAACCCACACCAGCGGCCGCACGATTACAAAGCCGTAGAGTTCGTCGATGAAATACTTTCCGGCCAGGAGCCGGTAAGGCGCACGCAGACTTTCGGCCAGCCGCCCGGGCATTTGCGGATTGCGTATGTACAGCCACCAGGCGAGCAGGAATCCCACGAACGCCGCCAGCACCGGCGGGCCAAACACCGTGGCGATCAATTGGCCGCTCCCCGTGTAAGGTTCGGTTGAACTCGAGGTTTCGCCGCCAACAAAAACCGGCTTCACAAAATGATCGAAGTAATTGAGCCCGCCAAGAAGGTGCGGCGCCGCCCACCACCCGCCCGCCAGCGCAAGCGCCGCCAGCACGGCGAGCGGCGCAAGCATGACCCGGGGCGATTCATGAACGTGTGTCTTCTTCGGGTCAAATCGCGGCGCGCCATGAAAGGTCATAAAAAGAAGCCGAAACATGTAGAGTGCGGTAAGGCCCGCGGTGATCACGCCCAGCGCATAGATCGCGGAATTGGCATAGGGTCCGGTGCGTGCCGCGAGAAGGATTTCCTCTTTGCTGAAAAAACCGGAGAAGCCCGGCGTCCCCGAAATCGCCAGCGTGGCCACGAGCATGGTGCCGTAGGTCCATGGGATCGCCCGGCGCAGCCCGCCCATGCGGCGCATATCCTGCTCGCCACTCGTGGCATGCATCACGCTGCCCGCGCCGAGAAACAGCAAGGCCTTGAAAAAAGCGTGAGTCATCAGGTGAAAGATTCCGGCTCCGAAGGCGCCTACGCCACAGGCCAGAAACATGTATCCCAATTGGCTGATGGTGGAATAGGCGAGCGTTCGCTTGATATCGGTTTGCACCAGCGCGATGGTGGCGGCGAAAAGAGCGGTGGCACAGCCGATCACGGCGACGGCGAACATGGCTAGCGGCGCGTGGACGAAGAGCACGTGCGAGCGCGCCACCACGTACACGCCCGCGGCCACCATGGTGGCGGCATGGATCAGCGCGCTGACGGGCGTGGGGCCTTCCATGGCTTCGGGCAGCCAAACGTAGAGCGGGAGCTGCGCCGATTTGCCGGTGGCGCCGGCAAGCAAGAGCAGGGTAATTGCTGTGAGCACTCCGTGGCCTGCCGTTTCCACGGGCATGGCGGCGGAATCGCGGAAGATGGACGCGAAATCGAGCGTGCCAAACTGGCGGAAGAGCAGAAATAGTCCCAGCAGGAAACCGAAATCGCCGACGCGGTTTACCCAAAACGCCTTATTGCCGGCATCGGTGGCGGTTTTCTTCAAGAACCAGAATCCGATGAGCAGATAGCTGCACAGGCCGACGCCTTCCCATCCCACGAAGAGCACCAGGTAGTTCGCCGCCAGCACCAGCGTGAGCATGAAAAACATGAACAGGTTGAGATAGGAGAAGAATCGGCGATAGCCGGCATCGTCGGCCATGTAACCGATGGAATAGAGATGGATGAGCCAGCCGACGCCGGTCACGACGAGCAGCATGATCAGCGTGAGCTGATCGATTTGCAGGGCGAAATCCGCGCGCAAGCGCCCAGCCTCGATCCAGGTGAAGTAGGAGCGCAGCCAGGGAATCTGATTTGCGCTGAGGCTGGCGAACTCGCGAGCCGCTTCGAGGCTTGCCAGAAAAGAGAGGCCGGTGCTCCCCAGAGCCACGGCATTGACGGCGCCGCGCGGCCAACGCGCGGCAAAGATGCCGTTGGCGGCCGCGCCCAGCAAGGGCAGCAGCGGGATGATCCAGAGGTGCTCGAGTATCAGCATTCCGGCCCTACAGCTTCAGCAGATTGATGCGTTCCACGTTGAGCGATTGCCGGTTCCGCGCGATCACGATGACGATGGCCAGGCCCACGGCTGCTTCCACAGCGGCCACCACGATTACAAAAAATACGAATACTTGCCCTTGCAATTGCCCGAGCGCCCGCCCAAACGCGATGAACGCGAGATTGACGGCGTTGAGCATCAATTCGATGGACATGAAAATGGTGATGATGTTGCGCTTGAAAACAAACCCGATCACGCCGAGGCCAAAGAGGACGGCGCTGAGAGCAAGGTAGTAGGAAATGGGCACCAAGGTTTCTCTCCTCGCCTTCCGCCGATTCGAGCGAACGCTCAGGAACTCTTTTGTTGCCCGCCTTTGGCCGGCACGCTTTCACCTCGCTGGGCCAGCACCAGCGCGCCAAGAATGGCGATGAGGATCAAAATGGACGTCAATTCAAACGGAAACACGAAATCCTGGAATAAGAGCATGGATACTCCGCGGGTAACGCCCTCGGCCGGCGGCTGCGGCGTCATGGATAAAGTCGCGGCGCCAATCTGATAGGCAAGCTCGATGAGCAGGAAAATCGCCAGCGGCACGCCTGCATAACGCGCCATGCGGCTCATGTTGGTGCGCTCTTCGGCCCCGGCATTGAGCAGCATGATCACAAACACGAAGAGCACCATAATCGCGCCCGCATAGACGATGATTTGGACCGCGGCGATGAATTCCGATTCGAGAAGCAGGAAAAGCCCGGCCAGCGCAATCATCACGGTGATCAGGGAGATCGCGCTGTGAATGGGGTGGCGCTGCAGGATCACGTTCACGGCGCCGGCTACGGCGATGGCCGCGAGCACCAGGAAGATCGCCAGTTGAGGCGTCATTTGCGCATCACCACCGCGAGGCTTGTCAGCACGACATTCAGCAGCGCCACCGGAAACAGGAACTTCCATCCGAAACGCATCAATTGATCATAGCGAAAGCGCGGCAGCGTCCAGCGCACCCAAACATAGATGAAAAGCACCAGGAGCACCTTGGCCAGAAACCAGAAAGGCCCCTGAACAGGATCGATGACGCTCGGACGCGAAACCAGAAATGCCAGCGCGCACAGAGCGATTCCCAGACCGGGCAATACGATACGGCCAAATGCGGTGAGATAACCAACGCCATTAATGATTAGAGCCACTCCGGCAATAGCCAAGGCCGCAGCCGGAATATAGCGGGTCCAGTCCAGACCGGGCGTCTGCGGAAAAGGCGAAAGCCAGCCGCCCAGGAAAAGGATCGAGGCGAGACACGCCGCCGTAATCATGCTGGCATATTCGCCCAAAAAGAACATGGCGAATTTGAAGCTGGAATATTCGGTGTGATAGCCGGCCACGAGTTCCGATTCGGCTTCGGCCAGGTCAAAAGGCGCGCGGTTGGTTTCCGCCACGGCGGCCACAAAATAGCAGAAGAATCCCAGGATTTGAGGCAAGGTCGGGTTCAGCAGGTTCCATTTCGGCAAAAAGCCCCAGGTGAATCCGTCCTGGCGCATGATGAGCTCGCTCAGGTTGAAAGTTCCCGCCAGGAGCAGGATGCCGACCACCGAGAGCGTCAGCGACAATTCGTAACTGACCATTTGCGCCGAACTGCGCAGCCCGCCAAGAAGCGAATACTTGTTGTTCGAGGACCAACCCGCCAGAGCCACGCCGTACACGCCGATGGAGGTGATCGCGAGAATGGCCAGGAGGCCGACGTTAATATTCGCCACAACCAGCGGCGTGGCCACGCCCAAAATGTGAATGGATGCGGGGCCAAACGGAATCATGGCGATGGCGGAGATCGCCAGGGTCATGGTCAGCAGGGGAGCGGCGAAATAGAGGAAGCGGCCGGCGCCGGCCGGAGTCGTATCCTCTTTCATGAGGAACTTGACGCCATCGGCGAGCGGCTGCAGCAAGCCGTGGGGACCAACGCGGTATGGTCCCCAGCGCCCCTGAATATGCGCGGCAACTTTGCGCTCAAACCACACCAGATAAGCGACGGCGGTGAGAACGAGAAATAGCAGCACCACGACCTTAACCAGAGAAACGAGCAGGATCGAGTGCGCCATGGTTTCGTTCACGGCGTCGCGCCCGCTTCCCGCAGAGAGCGAATCATTCGGCAATAAGGGGTCAAGCTGCCGCTGGTGAAAAGCGAATCGTTGTTGGAGAAGATGACGCCCGTGGCCGGTTCCGCAGGGCGATGGCCATTGGTGACCGCCGGATTCGGCTGTATCGGTTCGGCGGCGCCGGTGAGCAAGCCGGCCCGGGAGACGGCGTATCCGGGAACGGTGCGCGAGATTTCCTCGAAAGCGGCATCAGGCGTGCGCAACGGGATCGGCTGCCCCAGTCTCTGCTGCGCCAATTGGTGAGAAAGAATGCGCAGAATGTCGAAATCCGAGCGCGCGCCCATGAAATCCCCGCCCTGGCGCACGAGCTGGACTTCACCGGCGGTGTTGGTCATGGTGCCGTTTTTCTCGAACCCGGAAAGCACCGGCAAAATAATATCGGCCAGGCGCGCCGTCTCGGAAAGATACAAATCCTGAACCACCAGCAGATCGAGCTTACCCATTCGCTTCGATCCCACGAAGTTCGTTTTCTTGGCGGGATTGGCGCCCACAACGTAGAGCGCTTTGAGCTGCCCGCTCGCGGCGGCATCCAGCATGGCGCGCGAATCGAGCCCCGGTTTTTCCGGCAGCGTGGCGCCCCAGATTTTGCCGAAGGCTTCGCGTGCGGCGGGGTTCGCGACGGGGGCATAGCCCGGCAGCAAGTCCGGCAGCAGTCCCATATCCGCCGCGCCGCGCGAGTTTGCGTAATCTCCCAGGGCCATGAATCGCGTGCGCTTGTCCTGCGCGGCGCGCTCCCGCGCGAAGTCGCTGAGGCGAGCGAGCGCGGCGCCCTGAATGGCCGCGCCGAAGAGAACGACGACATCGTTTTCGGCGGCGAGTGCATCGCGGAAGGGCTGCAGGCGCCGGTCGAGATCGGTTTCCAAGACATTTGCCGTGCCGCTCGACGCCAGCTTGCCTATGGCCGCCGCTTCTTCTCCTCGAGCAAAGAGCACAGAGGCTTGGGCCTTGCTGTTGAGCTTGTGTTCGCGGGAATCCAGAATGTACAAGCGCGAACGGTGATTGCGGATGGCTGTGCGAATCTGCCAGGCGACGAGAGGATTCTGCTCGGTCGCGTCGTTGCCGATCAGCAGAATTGCCGGCGCAGACTCCAGATCGCGCATGGTGGCGAAAATTTCGCCCGATCCACCGGCGGTGGATCCGCCATGGCCCGAACTGCTGCCTGCCAAATCGGCCGCCAGCTGCATCAGGCCGGCGTAATCCGCGGTCCGATGATGATCCACGTTGTTTGTGCCTATCGAAGCCCGCGCGATGCGCCCCAGCAGATAATTCTCTTCGTTGGTGGTGCGGTTCGAGCCGTAAAAAGCGATGGCTTCCGGGCCGTTCTGCTTGCGGATCGCCGCCAGGCGCGAAGCCACTGCTTGCAGCGCCTCTTCCCAACTCGCCGTATCGAGCTTGCCTCCGAGGCGAATCAACGGTTGATTCAGCCGTTCGGGATGGCGCGTGAAGTCGAACGCGAAGCGGCCCTTCGCGCAGAGGAAATCGCCGTTGTAGCCGGAAAGGTCGCGATTATTGGCGCGGATGATTTCGTGATTGCGCACACTGAGCGTCGTCTTGCAGCCATTGGAACAGTGCGCGCACACCGTGGGAACATACTGCATCTCCCAGGGGCGCGTGTGGTAGCGGTACGTGCCGCTGGTGAGCGCGCCGACCGGGCATATATCAATGCACATGCCGCACTCCACGCACTCGAGGTAGCCGTCGCGATTGGGAATGATCACCGAATTGGCCCCGCGCTGGCCCACGCCGAGAGCCTTGACGTCCATGCCTTCGTCGCACACCCGCACGCAACGGAAGCACAGAATGCAGCGAGGCGCGTCGTAATAGACGATATTGGACCACTTGACTTCAGGGACATGCAGTTTTTCTTCCACGAAGCGGCTGCGATCGGCGCCGTAGCGGAAGGTCATGTCCTGCAGCTCGCATTCGCCGCCCTTATCACACACCGGACAATCCAGCGGGTGATTGGCCAGCAGAAACTCCAGCATGGATTTGCGCGCTTCGTGAACTTGCGGCGTGTTCGTGCGCACGACCATGCCATTCACCGCCACCAGCGTGCAGGCGGTTTGCAGCTTGGGAGCTTTCTCCACTTCCACCAGGCACATGCGACAGGCGGCCTGCAGCGCCAGGCCCTGGTAATAGCAGAACGAAGGCACCTCAATGCCTTGTTCCCGGGCTGCCTCGATCACCAAAGTCCCGGGCCGCACCGTCAGTTGGCGGTCGTCGAGCTTGAACTTTATTTCCGCGGTTTCTGCCATGTTCTTGAGACTACCCGAGCGCCGGAGTCAGCAGTTCCGCCGGCTGATAAGGACACTTACCTGCGAGATGCTCCTCAAATTCGTGGGGCCATTTTTTGACGATGCTTATGGTGGGCAGGGCCGCCGCGTCGCCCAGCGGGCAGAAAGTTCTGCCGAGCATGTTTTTCGATAGCTCCCCGATCAGAGCGATATCTTCGCGGCGGCCGCCGCCGGAATGGAACCGGTCGAGCATTTTGCGCAGCCAATCGGTGCCCTCGCGGCAAGGTATGCACCAGCCGCAAGACTCATGAGCGTAGAAATGCATGATGCGCCGCGCCAGGTCGACCATGCAGGTGGATTCATCGATGACAATGAGCCCGCCCGACCCCAGCATCGATCCGGCCTTCGCCAGCGAATCGAAATCCATGGGCAGGTCGATCTCCTCGGCGTTCAGCAGCGGGCAGGAACTGCCGCCCGGAATCACGGCTTTCAGCTTCCGGCCGCCCGGGATTCCTCCGGCCACCTCTTCAATCATGCGTTTTAAGTTAAATCCCATCGGCAATTCGTAGATGCCGGGCCGGTTCACGTGGCCGGAGATGCAAAAAAGCCGTGTGCCGCCATTCTTCGCAGAGCCCAGTCCGGAATACCATTCGCTGCCGCGATGCAGAATGGCGGGAATCGCGGATAGCGTTTCGACATTATTGATCACCGTCGGCGAGCCATAAAGCCCAACCACGGCAGGGAAGGGCGGACGAATGCGCGGATAGCCGCGCTTACCCTCGAGCGATTCCATCAGCGCGGATTCTTCCCCGCATTCGTAGGCGCCCGCGCCGGTATGCGTGGCCAAATCGAAATCGAAGCCGCTGCCCATGATGTTTTTGCCGAGGTAACCGCGGAAGTAAGCCTCTTCGATAGCGGCATCCATGATTTCCAGCACGTAACGATATTCGCCGCGAATGTAGATATATCCGTGATGGGCGCCGACGGCGCGGCCGGCGATGACCATGCCTTCGATGAGTTGGTGCGGGGCCATTTCCATCAGCGGCCGGTCCTTGCAGGTGCCGGGCTCGCTCTCGTCGGCGTTGCACAGGATATATTTTGGCTTGGCGGATTCCTTGGGGACAAAACTCCATTTCACTCCGGTGGGAAAGCCGGCGCCGCCGCGCCCGCGCAAGTTAGATTTCTTGACCTCTTCGATCACTTGCTCCGGCGTGAACTCTTTGAGGGCGCGCTCCAGCCCCTTATAACCGTCACGCTGCAGGTAAACGTCGAGTTTGTGCGACTCCGGAACGCCAAACAGGCGGCTGATCACGGAGACTTCGGCAGGGTGGCGCTCGTGCACCGAGCCGGAAGCCGGCACCGATCTTGCCGGCCGTGAGCCCTTGTCGATAGCGGCCAGCAAATCATCGGCGCGGCGCTCGGTGAGGTTTTCGTAAAAGTCGTAATTCACCTGCATGGCCGGCGCGCCCGTGCAGGCGCCAATGCACTCCACTTCCTCGAGCGAAAACATGCCATCGGCCGTGGTTTGCTTATTTCCGATCTCCAGCTTCTTTTGCACAAAATCGTAGAGCTCATTGCCGCCGCGCAGCATGCAGGAAACGTTTGTGCATACCTGAACGTGATATTTGCCCGCCGGCTTGCGGCGGATCATGGAGTAATAGGCGAGCGTTTCATTAACGTGTAAGGAACTCAAGCCGAGGCGCTTGGCAATCTCCAAGATCAGGTCATCGCTAACAAAACCAAAAACGTCCTGCGCGTAGAGAGCCATGGGCACGAGCGCGGAACGTTTGACGGGATAACGCTGGACGAGCGCCTGGAATTTCTCTTCCAGTACGGGGGGAATCTCCATCAGCGGTCCACTTCTCCGAGCACGATGTCGATGGTTCCGATGCAGGCGATCAAGTCGGCCACCAGGCCGCCTTCGGAAAGCTTGGGCAGCGCCTGGAGATTGACGAACGAGGGAGCGCGCACCTTGACGCGGTAAGGTTTCGGTGATCCGTCGCTGACAATGAAGTACCCCACTTCGCCCCGCGGCGATTCGATGCGCTGATAAACCTCGCCGGGCGGCGGCGCAAAGCCATCGGTGAAAAGTTTGAAGTGATAGATCAGGGCTTCCATTTCCGTTTTCATCTTTTCGCGCTGCGGCGGAATGATGCCCGGCGCATCGGTTCTTATCGGCCCTTCGGGCGGAATTTTGCCCATGGCCTGGCGAATAATTTTCAGGCTCTCGCGCATTTCCGCCACACGCACGAGATAGCGGGCATAGGAATCGCATTCCGTGCGCGTGGGGACGTCAAAGCTGAATTCCTCGTAGCTGGAATACGGGAAGAACTTGCGTACGTCGTAGGCGACGCCCGCTGCTCGCAGCGTAGGGCCGGAAACGCCGAGGGCGATGGCGTCCTTGGCTTCGAGGATGCCGATTCCCACGGTGCGCATCAGCCAGATGCTATTGCGGGTGAGCAGCTTTTCGTATTCCTCGATGCGCGATGGAAGCATGTCGATGAACCCGCGAACGCGTTCCAGCCACTCCGGCGGCGGCTCCAGGGCCAAGCCCCCAATCCGGAAGTAGCTGGTCATCATCCTCTGGCCCGAGACCATCTCGAAGATCTTTAAGATCTCCTCGCGTTCACGGAAGCAGTAAAGCATCACGGAGGTTGCGCCCAAGTCCATAGCATGCGTTCCGAGCCACACCAGGTGCGAGTTGAGGCGCGTCAACTCCGTAAGCAAGACGCGAATATACTGGGCTCGTTTCGGCACTTCGAGGCCGAGCAGCTTCTCCACCGCGAGACAATAGCCGAGGTTGTTGGAGAGCGGCGCCAGGTAATCGATGCGGTCGGTCAGCGTGATGGCCTGGGAATAGGTGAGGGCTTCACAACTTTTCTCGATGCCGGTGTGGAGATAACCGATTTCGGGGCGCGCTTTGACCACGGTTTCGCCGTCGAGTTCCAGCACCACGCGCAGCACCCCGTGTGTCGAAGGGTGCTGCGGTCCCATATTCAGGACCATCGTTTGTGCTGCGCCGGCGGCGGTCTCGACCGTGGTGGTCATGTGCCGAATCCTTCGACGGGGTAGTCCTTGCGGAGAGGATAGCCCTCCCAATCATCAGGCATCAGGATGCGGTGCAGGTCCGGATGTCCTTCGAAACGAATGCCGAAAAGATCAAAGATCTCGCGCTCATGCCAGTTTGCAGTGGGCCACACGGGGATGACGGTGGAGACGGCCGGGTCTTTCCCGGAGACCCACACGCGCAGGCGCAGTATCTGGCGCAAGGGAAGAGAAAGGAGGTGGTAATTCACTTCGAAACGAGGCTCCATCGGGAAGCGATCTACCGCGGAGATATCCGAGAGGAAATCGAACTGCAATCCGGGCTCGGCTCGCAGGTATTCGGCAGCGCGTTGAAGCTGTTCCCGGGGCACTACGATGGTTACTTCGCCGCGGAATTCCGAAGCTTCGGCAACCGCCTTTTCATCCCAGGCGCGCAAACGTTGCACAATTGCGTTTTGCTCCAGGCTGGCCTTGTCCGTCACGGCCGGCGCTCCCGCTGCTTGGTTGAGGCGTTCCAATCGAGCGCCCCTTTCTTCCAGAGGTAAACATACCCGGCAAGCAGGATCAGGATGTACAGCAGCATCTCGGTAAAGCCGAACCACCGCAGTTCCCGGTAGACGTATGCCCACGGGTAGAGAAAAACAGCTTCCACATCGAAAAGAATAAAAACCATGGCCACGAGGTAAAACTTCACGTCAAAGGGCTCCCGCGCATCGCCCACCGGCGTGACGCCGCATTCATAGGGCTGCATCTTTTCGCGGCTCGGACGATGCGGGCCGATCAAACTCGATAGTATGAGGAGGATACCAGCAAGCCCCAGCGCCACCAGAAGATGTATTAAGAGCGGAGCGTAGGCTTGCGCGAGGTTCCCGGACATAAGTAACAGGCTATAATAACGGCGCTTCAACAACGGGTCAATCAAGTGACCTGCCAGGGACGAACTGCCGCCAAATGAAATTTGGGTTCAATTCGAAGGTGCAAGTCGGCCCGGACGTTTATGACGTGCAGACCGAGGATCGCGGCGCCTCTCATCCGTTTATCGATACGCTGGTATTGATTCGCGGCCGGGTCGCCTACCGGCACAGCACGAGCTACGAAGACTTGGCGGCCAGTGGCGCCATGGACCAGGCCATTCTCCGGGCTCGCGTGGAAAAGCAGCACCGCGAAATACTCGACGCCCTCCGCGCGGGAGCACTTTCGCTGGAGAAAAGCGCGCTGGAGAAAGCGGCGCCCTCCAAGGGAGCAGGCATCGCCGTCAAGCTTCTCAACGCCAGGTCCTGGCTCCACTCCGGCCACGTCACTCTGGATATCGAAGTCTCCTCCAAGGGAGGCGGCCAGCCCGTGACCGGGGCGAAGGTGGAGGCCTTTGTCGAAGGCGGAGAGGGCGCGCCCGAAAGCTATTTCGCGCACACGGATGCGGAAGGCCGCACGTCCTTGCACTTTCCCTTTCCCACTCTCGTGGAGCCGTCTATCGGCGCGCTCGTCATCCGCGCGCAGGTGGCCGAAGCGCTCGGGGAACTGCGCTATCAATTGAAGCCCAGGCGGCCCAGTCGATAGCCCAGTCGATAGCCCAGTCGAAAGCCCGGTCGAAAGCCCAGTCGAACGATGGATCGCCCAATTGATGAATCTTGATGAGCGAGACGCTGACCATACACGTCAATGGCGAGCCGCGTGAGATACCGAAGGGACTGAACGTCACGCAGCTGGTGGCCCTCCTGGGGCTGACGGCCAATCGGCTGGCCATCGAGCGCAATTTGGAGATTGTTCCGCGGGGCCAATGGGGAACGACGGCGGTGTCTGGAGGCGACCGATTCGAAATTGTGCATTTGGTGGGAGGCGGTTAGGCAGCTCCCGGGTAAGACCGGCCGCCCCTCGAAGGGTTCCCTCCCTTCCTGCCATGTCGGCGGAGCCTGCTTCGGCACTGCTCAAAAGGCAAGTGCGCATATTACTGCTCATGACTTGCGTCCTGATTCTGGATGTGCCTTGGGCCTTTACGCAGATGAATACGGGGGATATCGGCGGCCTGGTAAGCGATCCCTCAGGCGCCGTGGTGGAGGGCGCTTCGGTCGATGCCGTAAACCTGGAGAGCCAGCGGAAGTTCAACTCGCTCACCAACGCCGCCGGCCAGTATCTTCTTTCCCAAATTCCGCCGGGCGTGTACGCCCTGACGGCCAATATGCAAGGTTTCAAACAGGCATTGGCGGAACACGTCCAAGTTCACGTGAACGAACACCTCCGGCAGGATTTTTCACTTGCACTGGGCGACGCAAGAGAATCTGTGATCGTGCAGCTCGCCCCGGGATTGGTGCAGACGGAATCCGCGGAAATCAAAGACGTGATCCAGAACCAACAGGTCGCCGACCTGCCGCTCAAGGACCGCCAATTTCTTGAACTTACCTTGCTCAGCGAAGGAGTGGTCAACCCGCCCGGAGGCACGCGCGGCGATTCTCTGCAGCAGACCGGCACGCTCATAAACGTCCTGGGACAGCGGACCGGCCACAACCTGTTTCTGGTGGATGGAGTGAGCGTCACGGACGAATACTTCAACAATGTTGTCCTTAGTCCTTCGCCGGACGACACGGCCGAATTCATAATCGACAAAACCAACTACGACGCGGAATTCGGCGGGAAATCGGGTGCGGTGATCAACGTCATCGCGAAATCGGGGACCGACCAGTTCCATGGCAGCGCCTACGAATTTGTGCGCAACGACATCTTCGATGCTAAAAATTTCTTCGACCTGCCCGGCCCCGCTCCCGCATTTCGGGAGAATCAGTTCGGCGCGGCCCTGGGCGGCCCGATTAGGAAAACCCGCGCATTTTTCTTTGTCAATTACGATGGCCAGAGGACCCGGCAATCGCTGGCCGACCTGTTCAGCGTTCCCACCCTGGCGGAACGCTCCGGGAATTTCGCCGGCGCCGCCACCATTTTCGATCCCCTCACGCGCCAGCCCATTCCCGGCAATGACATCGCCAACGATTCCGCGCTTCGTCTCGACCCGGCGGCCGTGGCCCTGTTGGCCAAGCTGCCGACGCCGACTGCGGGCCTTTCGGCCAAGAACAATCTGCTCTCAATAGGAAAACGGAGTTTTGAAAGTAATCAATACAACGTGCGCCTTGATCATCAATTCTCAGATCGCGATAACAGTTTCCTTCGCGCCTCCGTTTTCGAGGCGAATGAGTTCGATCCCTTCGGCTCCAGCGTGCTCAACGAGGCGCTACTTCCCGGCTTTGGCCGTACTCTTTCGACGCACAGCGTCAATGTGGCCGCGGCCGAAACGCACACGTTTTCTCCCAATGTCGTGAATGAATTTCGGTTTGGCTGGCTGCGCGTCTCCGGCGGGCAGGGCGATCCCAACGCCGGCAATCCCTTTGCTTCGCAGTACGGGCTCCAGGGCGGCACACCCAATCCGGCCGATATGGGCTATCCGCAAATCTCGCTGAGCAATGCTTTCAGCACCATCGGTTCGCCGGCTGGTTTTATCTCCCGGACCGATCGCGATTTCGAACTCTTCGATAATCTCCTGATCCATCGCGGGCGCCACAGTCTTAAGTCCGGCTTCTACTTCTTCCATCTCGATTTCGATCCTTCCTTCCCGAACGCCGCGCGCGGCGTCTACACCTACAGTGGTGCCTACACGGCTAATGGCCCGGGTACCGGCAATCCGCTGGCCGATTTTCTGCTGGGATATCCCTCTCAGGCGCAGGCCGGTATCGGCAGCGGAGCGGAAAATGCGCACACGAATTGGGCGCATTTCTACCTGCAGGATGGCTGGCAGATCACTCCCAACCTCACCGTCGACGCGGGGCTCCGCTACGAATACAACGCTAACCTCGTTGCAGGGGCCAATCAAACTGCGGACATCGACCTCTCCGGGCCCGGCGGCCCGGCCTTTGTGGTAGCCGGCAATCCATCGAATTTGTCGCCTGCGGCGGCTCAGCTTGCTTCGCTAAGCCCCCTTCCTATCGTCTCGGCATCTAGCGTTGGCTGGAATGACAGCCTGCTTACTCCGCGGTCCATCCGGTTCTCTCCCAGGTTGGGACTGGCTTGGCGAATTCCCGGTTCGCGGGAGACGGTGGTTAGAGCGGGATTTGGGATATACACCAACCAGGCGGCCTACAGCATCCTTCAGAATCTCGCGGAAAACATGCCCTTCTTTCTGGTGAAAACAGTCACCAACTCCAGCGCTCCTGTTCTTACGACTGAAAATATCCTCGCGCAAAGCCCCACCGGCGCGATCGGCGCTAATGGAGTCAATCATGACTACCGGATTGAATACAACGAGGTTTGGAATCTCAGCGTGCAGCGGGCCATCACGCCGAATACAGCCGTCGAAGCCGAATACGTGGGCTCCCGAACCGTTCACGCCGACAGCGCCACGGCGGTCAACATTCCTCTTCCGGGTTCCGGAGCCATTCCAGGGCGCAGGCCGTATCCGCAACTGGCAGCGTTCACCACGATACGCTGGGACGGGTGGGCCACATTCAACGCGCTCGCACTGAAGATTTCCCGCCGCTTCAACTCGGGCCTGTCGTTCGAGGCGGACTACACCTTTTCCAAGTCCTTGGACGATGCCTCCGATGCGGGAACGACGAATGCGGAGTACAACCTGCCGCAGAATGTTTATTCGCCCGCGTTGGAGGCGGGCCCTTCGAGTTTCGACCACCGGCACCGGCTGACGGGAAATGCCGTCTACGATCTCCCTTTTGCGAGGAATTCAGCGGGTTGGCGGCATCGCCTTCTGGGGGACTGGCGTGCCAGCGGCATTTTGATCATTCAGAGCGGCGCTCCGTTTACGGTCAACTTGTCTTCCGCGCAAGACGTGGCCAATATCGGCCTGATCAACGGCATGAATGTGCAGCGCCCCAATTTGCTTGCCAGCCCCAACGACCGTCCCAAGACACCGGAACGATGGTTCAACACCGATGCCTTCGCGCTTCCGGCGCTATACACCTTCGGAAATTCGGGCCGAAACATCGTGAGCGGGCCCGGATTGGCAAATCTGGATCTATCGCTGCAGAAGAAATGGGTCTTGCACGAGAACCAGGCCTTGGAATTCCGCCTCGACGCCTTCAATGCGCTGAACCATCCGAATTTCAATCTGCCGGGCCGAATCTTTGGAGCCGCCAACTTCGGCGTGGTGACCAGCGCGCAGGACGCGAGAGAGCTTCAGTTGGCGTTGAAACTGATGTTCTGATGATGGAACATCGGCGTGTCACGGCTGATAGCCCGCCAAGACCCACCCAAATTGCCGCGTGCTGGACCCCGTACGCGTCTGTGGCAAGACCATAAATTGTCATTCCGAGGAGTCCGCCCATGCTCCTGCAGGGGCGGGCGACGAAGTCCGGTGTCGGGGTGGAGAGCCGAGCGATCTGCTTTTTCACAATCTCAACTGCAATCAGAATCCCGCGAGCAGGTGTCCCAACTTCGTAGATTTGGTCAGCAGGTAATTTCGCGCGGCATGCGTTCCGCGCGGCTGGCAAGGCACCCGCTCGACCACCTTTATGCCGTGCGATTCGAGTTGGCGAACCTTGTCTGGATTATTCGAGAGCAGGCGAACGCGGTGCACTCCTAGAGCGCGCAGCGCAGCGGCGGAAAAACCGTAATCGCGGGAATCGGCGGCGAATCCCAGGTGTTGATTGGCTTCCACCGTGTCCATGCCGCCATCCTGCAGCTCATAGGCGCGCAGTTTGTTCATTAACCCGATACCCCGGCCCTCTTGCGGAAGATAAATCAGAAGGCCCGCCCGGGCTGCGGCAATTTTCCGAAGCGACAACTCGAGTTGCGCCCGGCAGTCGCAACGCTGCGATCCCAGCACGTCGCCGGTAAGACATTGCGAATGGATGCGAACCAGGGGAACGGACCCGCCGTTGAGGCGCCCGCGAGTGAGAACGACAGCGGTCTCTTCGGGTGTTTCCCCCTCGATTCCCAGGATCCTGAAGCGGCCGTACTGCGTGGGTAAGTTGGCCTTGGCCACGACGCGGACATTGTGTACGCCGCGGCCAACACCGACACCATTTCCGCCCTTGGCCTTCATGGGATGCTCGTAGTATAGCAGTAACCCGGCTTTACATCGCCGGGGGTGATTGGCTAACGTAAGCAAGCGCCGAGCTATCAGTCCATGGACATACTTTCCAGTCCCCAGGTTTTGCTCTTCACTTTGTTGTTGAAGGTGGGTGTAGCTGCGTCCATGGCCGCCCTGCTGGCACGCTGGGCCGTTTTTCGACGCGTCCTCTTTACCGAAGTGCGCGACTCCGATCAGAAAGTAAAGCTGCTGTTGTTCCTTACGCCGGTGCTGGCCATCAGCGTTTTGTTGCGGCTGGTGGGCACTCCTTATCGGTTTGCCGACCTCATGGCCGAGGGTTCTTTCCTCCTGGGGCTGCTCGGGGGGCTGGTGGTGGGGCCTCTGGGAGGCTCGATCGTCAGCTTGCCGGCGTTCTTTCATCACGAATGGCTGGCCGCGCCCGTCGCGGCGATGGCCGGCTTGATGGGCGGCTTGATTCGCCAGGCGATTCCGAATAAGGAGGACATCTGGAGTTTCGGACCATTCACGTTCCTGAATTTCCCGAAATGGATGGCGCGGATGGCGAAACGCTCCAGTGTCGGGTGGGAAGTGCTGCCGCTAGCCGGCTGCGTCGGATTGGAAGTGGGGCGGCTGCTGCTGGGCCATGCTGTCCCTCGCTCCTGGCTTTTTTTTATCGATGCCCACAACTGGTGGTCGGTACTGCTGCTGATGCTGGCGACGGTAATGGCCGTGGCGGTGCCGATCAAGATCTGGAACAACACGCGGATTGAGATGAATCTCGAGCAGCATCAGCAACTGCTGCTCGAGGCGCGCATGGCTGCCCTCAGCAGCCAGATCAATCCGCACTTCCTGTTTAACACGCTGAATACGGTCGCTTCGCTGATCCGCTATGACCCGGATCAGGCGCGCGTAGTGGTTTTGAAGCTGGGCAATATCCTGCGCCGGCTCCTGCGCCAGCATGAGACCTTCGTGGCCTTGCAGGAGGAACTCAATTTCATCGACGATTACCTGGATATCGAGGTGGCCCGATTTGGCCGCGACAATCTGCAGATCTTCAAGCACGTGGATCAAAAGACCCTGGAAGCCTTTGTGCCCAGCATGCTCTTGCAGCCCATTATCGAAAACTCCCTCAAGCATGGCCTGGCGGCAAAACTCGAAGGCGGGCAAATTAGCATTCGCACTTCGCTAAGCGACGGCCGATTGGTGATCGAAGTGGAAGATAACGGCGCGGGTATACCCGAGGAGCGCATGCCGCAGGTTTACGTGGACGGCATCGGGATCAGCAACGTCCACGAGCGGCTTCGCGTACTTTACGGCAATGACTTCCGTCTGCAAATTTCCAGCCGCCCGGGCGCGGGCACGTTGATCCGCATTGAGATTCCGGAGTTGGTGTCGGAGATGGCCGGGCCCAGCGCCGATCTAGCCAAGCGCGCCGAGCAGGTCCCCTAGGTACTGCGGCGCTCGCGCCGGCGCTTTTTCTCGCTCTGCAAATTTTGAGGCCGCGGCTTATTGCCCATTGTTGCCGCCCCCGGCCGCTTCCTCCCCGTCCTTGTAAACGTACTTGATCACCTGTTTGTAAATCAGCAGATTGGGGCTGCCGAAGCGGGTCAGCTTGACGCAATCCCGGTCATACCATTCGATCGTTCCACGCAAGATCTCGCCGTCGCTCAGCACGATGGTCATAGGCGTGTGGGCCTGCATCTGCTTCACCCAGTAAAAATTTTCCGCATGTGTCTGTTCGGGTGGCGCGGGCTTTTTGTGCGGCTGCGGGCCGCTCGCGTGAGCGCGGGATGCCGGCGCTTCTTTAACCTCGGTTAAAGTCGGACGGAATAATTTGCGATTAACCATCCCTCCTCCTTTATGATTTCATGCTCCAAAAATTAACTAGTGCCGTTCCAACTAATTTTGACTATCCACGGCCAGCTAGATAGCCTTTGCCGGACACCCTTTGCTTAGGCTCATCAAGTTGAAACGGCACTATGGAAGGTGCGGCTCGCCGGTTTTGATGCATGCTGTCGCGGGTTAGTTACGTGATAATTGCCGCCGCAGCCTATTTTTTGCAGGCTTCGGATAAGGATAAGGCGATCGCGTCTAACCCAAGTTGCTTGTTTACGTTTCGGCGCAGACGCCCGCCCAGTTCATCGAGCGCATCTACGGCTAATGCAATCCACGCGCTGTCCACCTGCCGGCTGAGCTTGGCGAGTTCCTTCCCCAGTGCCGGGTTGCGCACGCCCTGACCTGCGAAACCTGCCGACAGCTCCAGCAGATCGTTGAGCAAACTATAGAACACTTCCAGCACGGTTTCAAACGGCGTCTTTTGGCCCTTCACCAGGCCTGCGGTTTCGTTGAACAGATCCGCCGAGGAGCGCCTTTCGATAATTGCTGTGAGCACCCGCAGGGCTGTTTTTCGCAGTTCGACGGCCTCGGCGAGGTCCATGCCCAAGGCGATCCCGGGGCTGCCCTCGGCCATTTGGGCGGCAACCTTGCGTTGCGCGGCAGGGAGATCGGCTCGCTGGCGCAGCACTTGCTCGACCTGCTCCTGCGCGAGCGGGCTAAAAAAGAATTGCAAGCAACGCGATCGAATCGTCGGCAGCAGTAAATACGGATTGGGCGCCAGCAGGATTAAGGTGGCGGTTTCGGGTGGCTCTTCCAGGATTTTGAGGAAGATGTTGGCGTGATCCCAGCGCATGGTTTCCGCGCCATCAATAATAAAAACGCGGCGCCTGGTGAGCGGCTTGAAATAGGCGGCGCGCTGCACGGCTCGCAATTGGCCGACGTGCAGGACGGGACGCGCCACGGGATTCTTCAGCCGCACGGGATCGGGGACCATGGCCCACACATCCGGATGCGTTTCCAGCACCAGCGGGACGCGTTCGACGGTGGCCGAGTCCGCGCTTTCTCCGCGCTCGGCAAGGCCCTGGTGGACGAGCGCCGGCGTGTCTTGCAGCCGGGCGATCGCCCGGCAGGGGCCGCATGCGCCGCAGAAATCGTCAGGCAGCCTCTCGCAATTGGCGGCCTGCCCGAACATCCGCGCCAGCGTGAATTTTCCCACGCCGCGCGGCCCGGCGAACAACATGGCGTGAGGGATTCGTGCGGTGGCGAGCATCCCGCGCAGAGCGGAAACAATTCGCGAATTGCCGAGAAATTCTGAGAATGGCACATTAGAACCCAATTGGCGTTAGGGAATTGCGTCTAATTCGACAGACCAGCCGAGCGTCTTCGCGGTTCTGAAAACCGCTACAACACAAGCAGTAGCTGCCTTCACCGTTTGACCAGAATATGAGATTTTCCCTTGGCTCGGATGTACTATTGTGTTTCGGAAATGCTTAGCCTCTAGGAACGCTGCCCAGGTCATTCTATCACCTGATATTGGCAGGCCATGGAGACGCCAATGAAAAAACTTCAGCTTGTCCTCCAGCGAGTAAAGGCGGCTTCCTTGAATTTCAAAGTAACCTTCCTCAGAAAATCCGACGCGCCTTCCCTCGACCAACGCTTGCTCAAGCAAACCCCAATCAGCTGGGTGCTCGGCGCCGATCTCACACAATGTATTGACGAAACCCTCCAGCCCAGCAAAGGCTGAAATCACCGCGGCTCGGATGTACCTTCGGCAGATTAAAACGTTTGTGCGTTCATATTCTTCTGCCTCGTGAAGAAAATATTTCGCATCTTCAAACAAATGGTCTACCAAGTATTTCTCGGAAAATGCCTCCTCGTGCCGTTTCATATGACTCCATGCTTCGTTGTCTGTAAGTCAGTTTTCGCGGCTTGCATTGCTGTTGCATTGATTGGGCCAAGGATTCGGCCCAGCGCCATCCCTGGTTCACGGCTGGGCCACGCGCGAGAGGACGCGGGAATCGACGGCCTCCAGCAAATCCTGATGGATCTCCTCCGGCGGCCTGTGTTTCCCTGATTTGGCGTCGAAACACTCGATGGTCACCCAGTTTGGCTGTTGCGCGAGCTCATCGTAAACGAGGGCTGCGTCCTTCAAATGAAGAAGGTCCGATTCCTGCAGATCGCGCCGCTTCTCCGTGTAGCTGCGCGCTGACTTGAGGCCCACCAGCCTGTGTCCTTCTTTCGCCGGGACGCGAAGATAAATGACCAGGTCTTCCGCAGGAAGGCGATAGATGCCGTATTCGAGTTGCCGCAGCCACAAGATGAATTCGGGGCGCCTTTCGGCAGGCACGCGCGCCGCTTGGTGCGCCAGATTGGAAGCGATATAGCGGTCGGTCACGACTGCCTGGCCGGCGTTCAGAGCCGCCTCCAGCTCGGGCTTGGCTTCAAAGCGGTCCCCCGCATAGAGCACCGCCGAAAAGTGGGCGTCCACCGCGGGCAGCGGGCCGAACTCGCCGTTTAAAAATCGCGCGATGAGGCGGCCAAACGAGGATTCGTATCGCGGAAAACTAAACCTCACGAAGGGAACGCCGCGCTGCTGGAAGGCGCGAGCCAGCAGATTGGCCTGCGTCCGCTTGCCGGCGCCATCAATGCCTTCGATCACGATGAGCTTTCCGCGAACCATGCGCGGGTCAGTGTAACCCGCCCCGCCACACCCCGCAACGGAGCGAACACCACTACCATCCGCGCAACTCTGCTAAAATCCGCGGCATGGGAACCTCGCACAGCAGCGTAGCCGAGAACGTCGCGGCCATTCAGGAACGCGTCGACCGCGCTGCCGCGCGTGCTGGACGAAAAGCTTCCGACGTAACCATCGTGGGCATCTCCAAGACCTTCCCCGCGGAACGAATCCGTGAAGCCTTTGAACTGGGCGTCCGGCATTTCGGCGGCCATTTGCAAAGGAACAAGGCGGCGCGAGCGATTGGTCTCTTTCACACCATCGATTCGCTCGATAGCCTGCCTTTGGCGGAAAAGCTCAACAAAGCTGCCGGCGAGGGCCGCCGCTTGCCGGTGCTGATCGAGGTGCGGCTCGATTCCGCCGTAACAAAATCAGGCTGCGACCCGGCCGAGCTCTCGCGCCTTGCCGAAGGCGTGCTTCTGATGCCGCGCTTGGAATTACGCGGCCTGATGACGGTTCCGGAACTGACATCCGACCCGCACGAAGTGCGGCCGTTCTTTCGGCGGCTGCACGAGATCCGGGATCGCCTCTCGCGGCAACTCGATTGGCTCTTGCCGGAATTATCCATGGGAATGTCGCGCGATTTCGATATCGCCATCGAGGAAGGCGCGACGCAAATTCGCCTGGGAACCGCGCTTTTCGGCACTCGGCAGACGAAATGATCGAAGTCCGGGAGAGCGCGGGCGGATTGAGTTTCCTGGTTCGCGTTCAGCCGCGGGCGAGCCGCAAATCGCGTCTTTTTCTGATGCAAAAAATCGTTCCGCTGGCTGACTTTTCGCGCTCCAAAGCGACCCTCCAGTACACGGCGCGTTTTCGTGTTCCGGGCGGTAAAAGGAGGGCCCCAACGCGCGCCTCTTGAGCGCGAGCATCCGCGCGATAAAAGAAGTCGCGTGGGGGGCGATCAACCGGGGCGCCTGGCACTGCCCCGCTTTGCGCGTAAACCGGGGTCCCCGACACGCGCCGCCTTTGCGCGTGGTGGGGTGGTCGTTATGCCGCCAATCGAAACCATACAACGGGAATTGCGGTCCGCAGGCTTGGACGGCTGGCTCTTCTACGATTTCCATCATCGCGATCCGATTGCTTCCCGGGTATTGGGGCTGAACGGCGCCGGCATGGGCACGCGGCGCTGGTTTTATCTGATCCCCAGCCGCGGCGTTCCGCGGAAGCTGGTGCATCGCATCGAGGCCGGCGCGCTCGATAGTCTGCCGGGTCAGAAATTGGTTTATGCCAGCCTCGACGAACTGAACAAGAACCTGCCGCGCCTGATCGGCCGCGCGCGCAGAGTCGCCATGCAATATTCTCCGCGGAACGCCATACCTTACGTGTCGCTGGTGGACGCCGGCACGGTGGAAATGGTGCGCGCGCAGGGTTGCTCGGTCGTCAGTTCGGCTGATTTGGTGCAAAGATTCGAGGCCTGCTGGAGCGCGGAGCAATTTCAGTCGCATCTGGAAGCTGGCAAGGTGATCGATCGCGTCGTACAGGAGGCTTTCGCTCATGCCGCGGCGCAAGTCCGCGCGAAAGCCAATCTGACGGAGTACGCATTGCAACAATGGATTGTGGAGAAATTCCGCGCCAATTCCGTCGCCACGGACGAGCCGCCCATCGTGGCCATCGGGCCTCACAGCGGCGACCCGCATTATGAGCCGGCTGCCGCGAACTCGGCGCCCATTCGCGAAGGCGATTTGCTGCTGCTCGACGTCTGGGGAAAACTCCAGCGCCCCGGCAGCGTCTATTACGACATCACCTGGGTTGGTTACCTGGGCGCGGAAGTTCCTCGCAAGTACGAGCGCATTTTCGAGTATGTCCGCGAGGCGCGCGACCAGGCCATTGCCTTTATCCGCCAGGCGCTGGCCAAGGGGCGCACCGTCAAAGGATGGCAGGTGGATCGCGTGGCCCGCGAGGTCATTTCCGAGGCGGGTTACGCAAAATATTTTGTGCACCGCACCGGCCACAGCATCGGACAGGAAGTTCACGGCAATGGCGCCAATATGGATAGCCTCGAGACACACGATTCGCGCGCCATTTTGCCGCACACCTGCTTTTCCATCGAACCGGGAATTTATCTCCAGGAGTTCGGGATTCGCAGCGAAGTGAATGTGTACATCGAGGGAAGGGAAGCGCGGGTCACCGGACCCATGCAGACCGGCATCCTTGCGCTGCTTGCCTGAATCGCATGCCCGAAACGCACCAGAGCCCGGCAATGAATCCCGCGGTCGCGCTGGTGGCGGCCGCTGCGGGATGGCTGGTGCCCGGGCTTGGCCACGCTTTGCTCCGCAAATGGGGCAAGGCCATCGTGTACTTCTGCGCCGTCGCCATTCTGGCGCTCGTGGGGCTGTGGATGCGCGGCAACGTGTTCAGCTCGAATGCGGCCGACGCATTTGACATGCTCGGCTTCCTCGCCGATATCGGCAACGGCATCTTTTATTTTCTCGCCGGCACCATCAATCCCGCGGGCGCCGATGTTTCCAGAGCTTCGGGCGATTACGGGACCAGGCTCTTTGCCACGGCCGGCGTTTTGAACGGCCACTGGATCATGACTCTCAACCATTTTCAAACCATGGTGATCTTCGCGCTGGCGGTGTCGGCGGCCTTTGCGTTTCTCTCCAAGAACAACATGAACGAACGCATTCGCTACGCCGTATGGGCGTTCCTGGCATTTTTGGTCGTGGCTCTCGGCCTCGGCTGGCTGATGTACCCCTTTTCCCACTGAGGCTTTTTGTAGCGCCGGCTTGCCCTGAGCTTCGAAGGGCTTCCAGGCGGCATCCTCGCTTTGCCTTTTGGTACCGCCTTTTTTGTAGCGCCGCCTTGCCCTGAGCCGCGAAGGGCTTCCAGGCGGCATCCTCACGCCGCCACTCCCGCCGCCGTCTCCTTCGCCCGCGAACTGCACGTCCTGCTCTGGCCCCTGTCCCGCCTCGCCTAGCTGCTTGAGGGTGAGCCAGAGCCATCTTTTTCGGCCACGAGGCGGGCAAATGGAGTACGATACCAGGGCTGTTGGTTGGGCCTAACCCCGCCCATGGGCCTGCCGCCGCGGCAATTCTTGGCCGCTCCCGCCGGCTGAAGATTGTGCCGACAATTGGAAAGGCATTCGAAGACCATGACGTTCGAGCGGCAATCACTCCTAACTCCGGAATTGCCTAATATTACGCGACTCGTTCCTCTCGAGCGGCATCTCTCGGCCACTCGATGGCAATTCATCCGTGGCGTCCTGATTGGGATTCTAGTTTCCTGTGCGGTTGCCATACCCGCCTTCAAGTATGCGAACATCCGACAGCACGGGGCCTCCTTACAGAACACGTCTGGACAAACCCCCTTGGGAAACTCCGACGCCCCAGCCGCGTCACCGGCGTTGAAATCCACGTCAGATATAGCGGGAACATCTTTCCTTCCA
>WNGP01003924.1_pt1 | contig 24656 bp, 22 predicted proteins | sample 5407671 | NCBI WGS metagenome assembly WNGP01 (sample SAMN13153381, study PRJNA577476) | soil metagenome | isolation source: 40 cm soil or saprolite under Garry oak tree replicate 2 | place: USA:California | collected 2016-06-15
GACCGCGATTGGGGTACTGAGTGTATGCCCACAGCTTCCACAGAAACGGGCTGTGCCGGGTATTTCTGTTCCACAAACCGGGCAATTTGGCATAGTTATTCCTCCGTGTAGAGAAGATATTGCATAGTTTCTGCTTTATTCAAGCTTATGCCTTTGCAAATATCATTGTATCAGAATTGCGCTACGCCTGATAGTTGTGGTAGCCCAGGTTTCTCTGCGTTCTCGAGGTTTATCCTCGCGATCCAAGGGTCGCTCCTTAAAAAAGGTGTCACATGGGCAGTTTGCGGCTTAGCCGCAAACTGCCCATGTGACACCTTGAGAATTAGTGGGAAGCCATGATGGAGTGATTACGAGGCCAGTTTTGTATGTTCACCATCTTGAGACGAAGACTTTGATTTGGCAGTTTTATTCTGCGTGACAGGTATAGGATCGCTCTCGACCTGGAATTCTCTCTGGTGCTCAGCGGAGCAGCGATTGTACTCCTCCATGGCTAAGACATAGGAGTTGTACATGCGCTCAAGAACCTGCACAGAGGCTCCTTGCTGCTCAGCCATCACCAGGTCATACCACTTTTGCTGCATACGCTTTTGCGCGTGCTCAAGCTGTGCTAAGGTCATTTCGTCAACTTCCTAATGTATAAAAAGGGAAGGTTTTCGCAGAACCTCCCCGTTCCCCCAGCAGAGGACGTGATCCCCTGCCCCTATTGCCTCTCAGTACTCAGCAAAAGCAAGGACTAGGAGGCTTTGTTGCGGCTTTGCCGGTATTCCTGGCTGAGTTGAGCTATCAATTCTTTGGCGCTGGCATAGCTCATAGTCTCGGGCTTTTCGGGTTCAGGTTTGCCCAGGTGTTCGCAGAGCTTACGAATACTCGCCAGTTGCTGCTCGCTAGCAGGAGCATTAGGGTCACTTTGCACTGGAGCTGCGCGATAGCTATTCCCATTAGTATTTGCAGCGGCGGAACGCACCGGAACGATGGCTTTCCGCCCACTGCCTGGTGAAGAAGTACGAGCTACAGGGCTATCCACGATACGATGTTGTTCGTCCAGTTCAGGGGCGAACTGGGTGCCGAAACCGAGTGCAGCCAGCGCCCGTCCAATGGCCCCTGTCTCCGCTTTCTCTATAAAATCAGGGAAGCTTGCTGCTTTCTCTGATTTTGTACCCGTGCCAACGCCGCCTTTGCCGTCTTTAGCAACAGCGCGGAAAACCGCAAAACCGCTGGCGTGCCTGGCGCTTTTTTCATTGATCTGTTTCTCTTCATTCCAGACATCCATCTCTTCCTCGGTCTCACGGTCGAGGTCAAGGTGAAGCATCTCCGTCTCAATGCTGCCATTGGGGCACTGCTCGCGGAACCAGACGAGGCGCCACTGCACAGGCAGATAGTCCCGCAGCCCGTCTCTGCTCTTCAACTGGATGACATGATCATTTGGATTAAAAGCCCGGGAACGCTGCTCCTGGCGGCCCTGCCCGTTATTTTGCTCGCTCATCTGACACTCCTTTTTTGAAACTTTGTTCTAATTTATTATACAAGAGACAGGATATTCTGTCAAGTTGACACGAAGGTGACTACACTTATATTCTTTTTGAGAGGGTGGGAAAGGGTTATGTAGGATTAACTTGTTAGCTACAGTCTCATCCCTGTCAACAACTCAATGGGATCGACCCACGCCTCTTAAAGGCCATGGCAACGAAAGAGCAAGGACGAGTTCGCTTCAAGGCTGGCATCATGGCTTGTATCCTGCAAGGCGGGTGGGTCCATCCAGGTGATCAGATCAGTATAGACGCTACTGCTTACACATTTCCATGCCATGCATGACTGCGTAACGAAGGAAGTCGAGTGTTTCTGTCAAATCGTCTCTTTCGTGGTGATGGCGCCAGGTCAATGCTTGCTCGATAATTGGCCTCCATTGGGGGTCGAGGGCCTGTTGTGCCCAGGCTGCGGCTGCAGGTTTGGAGGCGACTGTGCCCTGGCTCAAGGTGTAGAGTGCACGGCACAGCGTCAACACGGCAAACGACTGGTAGTCGCGCGGACGTAACCACTCCGGTCCAACCAGCTGGGGGTGCCAGAAGTCCCTTAGTTGCTCACATACCGCCTGTCGCAGTTCGTGTTGAGTGATGGGATCGATCAACGTCCTGGGCGAAGGACCCCACAGGACGACGCTGTGCTCGCGCACGATGTAGCGCTCAATGACCCAGTTGCTTCCGTGCTGGCCGACGTGGAACTCCCAATCGACTCCGATAGTTGGGTGGCGGGCATTGTGGGGGTCATAGCGCCGCAGAGGGGCACTCGGGATGTATGATCCTTCTAAGCGGTTTGCATAACGCAGGCCGCTTGAGGCAATGCTTGCATGCATGTCTCGAAGGTGTTCCAGCAGTTCTCCAGAAAGTTCCTCCGTAGTCACGACGAGGAAGTCGATATCGCTGGCCGCCGGGTCAAAATCTCCCAGGGAGAGTGAGCCGTACAGGTAGAATGCAACCAGCTTTTCGCGCAGGACTGCTTGCACCTTTGTTAGCAAAAGGTGAAGCAGTTTATTGACGTCTTCATATGGGGTGGGACCTGAGAGGTCGACTGAAGTCAATCACCAGCCTCCTGATTCTTTAGGCAAGGGCATTCTTACCCATAGGGGCAAACTTAAGCGATGAGATGGCAATGAATCGGCCCCCGAAGCTGGGCGAGGACAAGCCATCGCCCCTACTATGGACGGGCTTCGCCAGCCGATGCATGCGTAGGCATAGCGCAGTCTGTCACCATACATTGCTTACTAAGGTCTAAAGTTCGCGCTAAGGGTATTCTTACCCATAAGAGGAACCCTCGCATCACTATACTGAACAATGCGGCCCAACGTCAAGTGGAATACGCTCTTCGCACATTATGTTATAGAATATATTATCTTTCATACTCAATCGTTGAGTATAAGCAAACCAGACCTGAGCAGAGCTAAGCAAGCAGGCAGGCAGACAGAGGTAAAACCGATGAGCACTACAGCTATGTATAATGAGATCCAGGCGGGGTTGAAGAGGGGCGAACGGATTGCGGTCGCCACGGTGGTCAAGACTATTGGAGCGGCACCTTGTGGGGTTGGGACCAAGATGCTGGTGCGGGCCGATGGGACTACGAGTGGAGGATTTTCTGGGGCAAAGGTTGACACGCAGGTGACCCAGGAGGCGGTAAAGGCTCTACGCGAGAGCCGTTCTTACATTACCCATGTACACCTGGATGCCGACCAGGCTGTAGGTAGTTGTGGGGCTACTCTTGAGTTGTTCATCGAGGTGCTGTTCCCTGAACCACGGCTGATTATTGCCGGTGCGGGCAATGTGGCGCAGGCCCTTGTCCGGCTGGTGACGCAATTGGACTTTCGCATTGTGGTGGTAGATGACCGGCGGGACCTGGCCAATCCACAGGCTTTTAGCGATAAGGTCCAGTTGACCTTTGGAGATATCCCGCAGACGATTCGCGAGTTGGAGCCCGACGAGGCCAGCTGGATTGTGATCGTCACACGCGGCCACCATCTCGATAAGGACGCGCTGCAAGCGGCACTCGAAACCAACGCCAGGTACGTGGGCATGATTGGCAGCCCTGGCAAGATCAAAAATATTTTTCGTGACCTCCTCAAAGAGGGCATCTCGCGTGAACGACTGGAGCAGGTGCACTCACCTATTGGTTTAGACCTGGGGGCGGAGACGCCCGAGGAAATTGCTTTGAGCATCGCTGCCGAAATGCTTATGCTGCGTAAGAAGGGCAGCGGGGTATCGCTCAAGACGATGCATCATTTCCTGGATGAAGTGGTGCCTGCTCCTGCAGGCAGTTCATAATGAGAAGAGTTTTGGTTATATTGTAGGAAGGGTACCTTATGTTTATACAGCGTACCAGTGGGGTGCCCGTTATGTTTGTGCATGGGCCACAGGGCGAGGACAAGCCATCGCCCCTACTATGTTACGCGTCGGCCACTAGTTCGTCCCCAGCAGGGGGACCCTGCCTGGGGGACAGGTATATAGCTTGTCCTCGCCCTGCTCAGACTCCCAGCAAAAATATGACGCGTACCTGTACCAGTGCCATATACACCAGTATGTTCCTCTTCTGCTTCGTATTGCTCACATCTTGTGCCGGCTCTACAACAACTACTACCGGTACCCCTACTGCTGGTCCCACCAGGGCGGCTAGCATTTCTTCAAGTATACCGACAGCTACCATGACGCCGACGGCAGGTAGTACAAGCGGTACTACAGGTACTACACCCCAGCGCTTCCGTTCTCAGGTGGTTTTACAGGGAGTGGGACGTCCTGATGACCTGGTTTTTGACCAGCAGGGAAATGTGCTGTTTAGTGATTTTTACAATGGAACCATCAGCCGCGTGAACAAGGATGGTACGGCAACGGTACTGCTGAGAGGACTGGCAGGCCCAGAAGGCTTGATCGTGCTGTCGAATGGTACCATGATTATTGCCGAACAGCGCACGAATCGTATTCTTTCCCTGGCGCCTGGAGGGCAATCTCCAACGGTCCTACGAGCCTTGCCCGGTACGCCAAGTGCGGCGGCTTGTAAAGATGGTGTGGACGGTATTGGTTTCGACTCTACCACGAATACTATCATTGTGCCTGATAGTCCCACGGGCGTTGTGTATCGCCTGAGCCTGGATGGCAAAACGCTGACGCAGTTGGCCGCGGGCATTGTACGACCGGTTGGCACGGCAGTCGATGATCATGGGAATATCTATGTTGCCGATGAATGTGGTGGGGCCCTGGTACGCATCTCCCCTGACGGGGCAACGACGCGCATAGGCGGTTTTGGCATGCCTGATGACGTTGTGCTTGACCCGCATGGAAATCTGCTTGTTGTTGATCTTAAGCCCGCAATCCACGCGCTGATTCGCATGAACCCTGTCACAGGTAAGCGGGAGACGCTCGCAAGCCAGGGCTTCATCGAGCCACAGGGCCTCATTGTCGATAAAAATGATAATATTTACGTATCAGATGATTATGCCAATATTATTGTGGAGTACATACCAGCATGAGTAAGCTCACCTCCATGGAAGAGGCCATAGCGCAATATGTGCCTGATGGTTCTTCTGTCGCGCTAAGCTTAGCGCTAGAAGCGCTGATCCCGTTTGCGGCCGCCCACGAAATCATTCGCCAGCAGCGGCGCCGCCTGACCCTGATCGGACCTATTTCGGATATCCTCTTCGATCAATTGATAGGGGCGGGATGCGTTGAGAGGATTACAGCAGCGTGGGTGGGTAATGTCAGCGAAGGACTGGGCTACTGCTACCGGCGTGCTGCCGAGAAGTCCATTCCGCATCCCATCATTATCGAAGAGCATACCAATTTCACGGTTGCGCTGGCACTGCTGGCGGCAAGCCTGGGTTCGCCCTACATTCCCACGCGCACGACATTAGGAAGTGATATTCCCAGCCATAATCCAGGCTTCCGCCAGGCGCAGCCCCCGCTCGATGGAACGCCTTTATTGCTTGTGCCAGCACTTCATCCCGATGTCACCATCATTCATGTGCAGCGCAGCGATGAAGATGGCAACGCGCACCTCTGGGGCAATGCAGGTATAAGTGAAGAGGCCATGCTGGCCGCCAGAGATGTAATTCTGGTGGCAGAGGAGATCGTAGCGCGCGAGGTCATTCTGAGCGATCCCAACCGCGTGCTGGGGCCATCGTTCAAGGTACGAGCCGTGGTGCATGAGCCATGGGGAGCGCATCCTTCCACCGTGCAAGGCTACAGTAACCGCGATCACACATACTATCACGAGTATCACGAACGGACACGCACTCTTGAAGGCTTCCAGGACTGGCTCGAGGAATGGGTGTTGCAGCTACCTGCACGTGCTGATTATGTGAAAAAGCTCGGCAAGGAACGCCTACGTGGCCTTGGCGTCAAAGAGCATCGCTACGCGGCACCCGTCGATTACGGATATTAATTTCAGTACCCTCATTTCAGTACCCTCAAGCGGGTCGTGAAAGGACATTGCTCCTGGCGCCCTGGGAGGGAAAGTATACACACCAAACCTGAAAAGGTCAAGTGCAAACGCATACATAAAGGAGGCGCTTCATGGAATATACTCCCCAGGAACTGATGGTTGTCTGTGCAGCCAGGCAGATACATGATGGAGAACATGTTTTTGTTGGTATGCGCCTCCCCTTGATCGCCTTTGCCCTGGCGAAGCGCACTCACGCACCGCACTGCATGGGACTCTTCGAAGCCGGTATCCTGCGCGATGAACCGGCAGCGGAATTGCTCTACACCATGGGCGACGCACCAAATATTACGGGAGCATTGTGGGCAACGCACACCATAACCCTGATGGGATTGATGGCCTCGGGAGAAGTGCAGCTGGGCTTTATTGGTGGGGCGGAGGTTGATCGCTACGGCAACCTGAACACAACCGCCATCGGCGACTGGAAACGGCCTGCCGTGCGCCTGCCCGGCAGCGGTGGAGCAGCGGATATCGCATCGCTGTCCCAGCGACTGGCGATTATTATGCAGCATGACCGCCGCCGCCTGCGTGAAAAGGTGGATTTCGTCACCAGCCCGGGCTATGGTTATCCCGGTGAACACGGCCCCGCCGGCACGGCATGGCGACAACGGGTAGGCTTGCCCAGGGGAGGGCCAGCCGCGCTGATTACCACGCTGGCGGTGTTTACCTTTGATCGCGAGAATGGGGAAGCGATGTTACAGTCGTATCACCCTGGGACGACGATTGAGCAGGTGCAGGAGCAGACGGGGTGGCCTTTGAGACTGGCCCCCGATTGTGCGGAGACGGTACCGCCGAGTGCGGAGGAACTGCGGGTGATAAGGGAGCATGATCCACAGGGGAAATGGACAAGATGATGACGATGAAGCGGCCTCCGAAGCTGGGCGACCACAAGGGATCGCCCCTACTATGCTTACGATGGTCGTGTCAGTCCGTCCATAGGAGGGGAACCCTGTCTGGGGTACATTAGGCGTCACGTGAAGCAACCTGAGATTGTCACCTTGAACGAGCGATGGATCTGGCTCGATGGACGCAAAGATCCTTCGCTTCGCTCAGGATGACAGGGTGGGTGCGCTACCAAGGGTGGGTACGCTGCCAAGGATGACTGGGCACGAGTCCGACGAACTTTCTCGCCGCTTCTTGCAGAGGCTAACCTGACGCCACTCCGGTATCACCCTCGGGTACTTTCATGCCTAGATGACGCATCTCGTAATAGAGCGTCTCGCGCAAGCCTTCTTCTAATGGGCGCAGTGTATAGCCGAGTTCGCGCCTGGCTTTTTCGTTACTGCCAAGGTAGGTGGCGGTAATGGCCCGCAGGCCTTCGGCGCTGTATGTTGCAGGAACGGGAACTATTTTTTCAAGTATGCCCATCACCGCGGCCGTAGCTCGAATGATTCCAAGTGGGGGATGGAGGCGTGGAGCTGGGACGCCTGTGATCTTTTCGGCCAGTGCCAACACCTCGACAACCCTGGCCTCGGGACCCGCGATAATGTAGTTCTCACCCGGTTTGCCTTTCTCCATGGCGAGGATGTGTCCTCGGGCGATATCGTCAACATACGCCCAGCAGTATGTCGTCTTTTCAGGAACCATGGGCAATTTGCGCTGCAGGTACTGCACGAAGGTCTCGTGGATCGTACTGGTGTCGCCAGGTCCAAAGACAAGACCGGGCATGACAATAACTAAGGGCAAACCGGCTTTGACCATTGGCTCGGCAACCTCGTAATGGGCTCTCCACTTTGTGTGGTCGTATTCGCTTACCCAGTGACCATCGTCTTCATGGCGGTAGCTTTCGTCAACGACGCGTCCACGTGTATTGGAATTCACGGCCAGCGTGCTGGTATACACGCCTCTGGGGATATTGAGTTCCTTCATCAACTCTAAGACGTTGCGAGTACCTTCGACGTTGATGCTGGCACCCATGCTCTTGTCTCTCACGCCGAGCTTGTACCACCCGGCGAGATGAAATACGCCATCAACGCCCGTCATCGACTCGCGCATACTTTCTTTGCCGGTAACATCCCCCTGCACGACGGTCACGCCCAGATCGGCCAGGTCTTTTGCCTTCGCCGGCGTGCGCACCGGTGCTATAACTTTGTGTCCAGCCTCGATCAACTGCCTGGCGACCCGCCCACCGATGAAGCCAGTAGCTCCAGTAACATAATATTTCATCTGTCTTCTCCGCAATCTTAAATATGAGGGATAAACAGAACGGGACGGGCGACCACAAGGCCCTCCCATCCGCATCCCCGCCGCTCTCGCCCCTACGATACTCCATTCCTGTTGCTCGGAGTTTTGTAGGGGCGCGAGCCCATGCGTGCTTATTTGAAAGTATTGGCCCTTGTCTCTCAAGGGTTACTTTGTATTGTAGTGCCAGTCGACTCAACAATACCCACCCCATTAGTGCTGGCCTGGGGCGGAGCTCCAGTCACCGCTACTACTAATTGTGGTGGAGTGCTAGTTGATCCCGTGGCGCCTGCGTTCGGCTGCGGCGGAGGGCCCGATGAGCGGAAGTTCGTAAATTTATTCAGCAGATCGAACCAGAATGGCGCACCCAGGGACACGGCAAATATAGTTGCCAGCAACCCGAAGACTTTTAATACCCAGTTCCTCAAATCTGCTGGTAATGTAGACCAGCCTATCACGGGCTGGAGTTGCGCGATATTTTGCTGTATCGTCGCCAGATTTTTTGCGTTGTTCTGGGAATTGGCAGCCCCCTGGGCTGCGGAAACAATGGCGGACCGCATGGCAGTATCATTTGAGAGACTGGTGATGAGTGAAACCGTGTCGATGTTCAGGCTTACAACGATGACAAGTGCCAGAAGTAAGATGATCAGTTGCACTCTATGCTTGTACCAGCCAGAAACACGGTCCATCGTGTCGTTGTACCACTTTTCTATGCTGGCAAGCACTATTGCAGGATCGCCTGGGGATGCAGGGTCCTTTTTCGCCTTGTCTATGAGCGGTGCAAAGGCTTGTGGAATGGGGCTATTCTTCGCGCTGGGATTATCTTTGTAGGCTTTAAAGGCATCCAGACTCATTAATGCGAGTGCGAAGGTATCGGCAGGGATGTAGGAAGGTTTACGCGGTTTGTCAGATGACGCTTTGCGAGAAAGTCCTTTGATAAGCGGGGTTTCATAGAGTTGGTTAACCAACTTGTCTCCTTGTGGATCATCCAGCATATTTTTGATGCCTTCCTCAAGAAATTTTGCACGCAGGTTAAGGAGAGGAACAATTACCTGTTCGTTAATAGCGGAGCAGAGCAAGCTCAAAAGCCAATAAACAAAAACAAGACCGATAGCTACTTCGAGAACGGTGGAACCAAACATAAGATAAGTACCTCCTTGAATAAATTGAATAATTTGTTTGGTTGATCAGATATGTTCTTGACAAGAAGGTCTGCAATAGAATCAGATTATACTCTATTATAGGGGTAATTTAAAGTATGAATTTTCCCTCAAGCCTATTAAGGCTGCAAGGCTTCTCAAAAGTCTCTTGTGAGCCCGGTCGCCTGCGGCGACCGGGAAGATTTTTTGCAGTTTTTGCGTTTTTTGCCTTGCCTGCGGCAAGGCAAAAAACGCAAAAACTGCAAAAAAGAAGCGTGCAGAGGCTCTGCCTCTGCACGAATGCGACTTTCGAGAAGCCTTGCTAAGGCTGGCAGGACCACTCTCGCCAGCTATAGCCATCGCGCACAAATATCGAATGGGCCGCTAGAATATTGGCCATAGCATTATAGGGAGAGCTTGCTGCTTCTGGAGTCCCCATCCATGTACTTGGGTAGAGTATCTGAAAGACGCCCGCGGCGTGACTGCCACCAATCGAGGTTGGATTATAAGCATTGGGATTCAGGCCGGATTCACAAGTTGCTACATGCAGGGCTCCCTGTGCATACTGCCCAAAAACCTGTTCGATCATAGCTGCCACCGAGGATCCTCCTATTATCTGGGTTGGTGTTGGTACGGGTGTTACAGTGGGCTTCGGCGTAGGGTCAATCCTTTTAGCTTCGGTCGGTGCCGATACGTGTGGCTTCGGAATGTGCAACCTTTGGGCAGGAAAAACCTGGTTGACGTCGGGTATACGGTGAGTTTGCACGGGCACCTGCGGGTTATAGTTAGTGGTCGCCCCGGTGTAGCTCGCAGTGCCGGCAGATAATGAGCACTTAGAGGTTGCGTATGTGCACAGTGGTGTCAGAAGTAACAGGCCGCCTCCACCTACCAACTCCAACATAGCCAGGGCTAGCAATCCCAATATCATCTTCCTACGTAAAGCTTGCCGAAAAACTAAAAAGAAACTTTTCATACTACTCTTCCTAAGTTCCTGTAAACCAGCATGGTTTACAACATCCACAAAACGTTTCTCTGCCACGATGCTACATTCAGCAGTCGCATGTGCCTCATTCGCACCATGTGCATTCAATAAACAGAGGTGGATGCGGATATTGTAACATCCATATATCGACCCTTCTCGATATGAGATGAACCATGGCGAAAAAGTACTAGCAACAATGGGGGGGTAAACAATAATGTCAGTCGATCAAGGAGTTAAGTCTACCAGGTCTAGCTCACTGACAAGAACCTCGTAGTGGACAACCTTCGGCTCAAATTCAAGGAGATATTCCTTGTCTTCGGGGTAGTAGACGGGTTTGTCGATTTCATCACCGGCAAATTTGCGAACAGCGTCGAATGATTCCCAGTAAGATACTGTGAGAAATTCCGCTCGCCCGTTGCTGATGCTTGTTAAAACCTGCACGCCTCGATTACCCTCGATTGCGCGGTACTCCTTCACTCCGGTTGCCTTTAAGTAGTCAAGGTATGCATCGGCTTTTGACTCGGGAGTTACACCGTGCCACATTCTTACGATCATAAAAACGCTCCTTTCCTTGCTCATAGTATTGAGCGGTTCCTAGCACCCGCAAGCGCCACCCTGTTTGGGAGACAGGTAGTTCCTGGCGCCCGCAAGGGGCGCCACTACATTTCATCACACTTTATTAGTGGAGAGACATGGAGTGGTATCCCTCGCTGGTGATTGCCCAGAAGTCGGCGAGAGATCCTTCGCTGCGCTCAGGATGACAGCGCGGGGTGAGGTCATCCTGAGCGCAGCGAAGGATCTGTAGCGCACATGTGTCCAGCAAACCTGATCACGTAGCCTTGCTGACTTCTGGGCAATCACCAGATCCCACGTGGATGCCAGGTAGACTCTTAACAGTGATATACTACAACAGAATATCTTGAAGTACATCTCATATTTTGCAAGGAGTGTTATGTCAAATTACCAATACATACTTGTAGAGCGTGACGAGCGCGTGGGTATTGTCACACTTAACCGGCCTAAGGAACTGAATGCCCTCAATACCGAGTTAGTAGGCGAGCTTGCCGATGCCCTGGAGGACTTTGATCGCGACGATGAGATTCGCTGTATCGTGCTCACGGGTGCGGGTGAGAGGGCGTTTGCAGCCGGGGCTGACATTAAAGAGATGTCGAATAAGTCGCCTATTGATATGCTGCTAGGCGGTTTTGAGAACTGGAACCGCATTCGACGCATCAAAACGCCGGTGATTGCGGCGGTAGGTGGCTATGCTTTAGGCGGTGGCTGCGAGCTGGCTATGCACTGTGACATGATTGTCGCATCCGAGAATGCGCAGTTTGGACAGCCTGAAATCAAGCTGGGCATCATTCCTGGTGCCGGTGGAACGCAGCGGCTGGCACGCACCTTCGGCAAATACCGCGCCATGGAGATGGTGCTGACGGGAGCGAACTTCACAGCTCAAGAGATGGCCGACCACGGGCTGGTCAATCGCGTAGTGCCGAAGGGTGAACATCTCAACGAGGCGCTCAAGCTGGCGAAAACGGTGGCTGCCCAGGCTCCTCTTGCCGCACGCCTGGCAAAAGATGCGGTGCTGGCTGCTTTCGAGACGACTCTGGAACAGGGCCTGGCTAATGAGCGCAAGAACTTCTTCTTGCTTTTTGCCAGCGAAGACATGCGCGAGGGTACGCGGGCTTTTATTGAAAAGCGCAAGGCAGATTTTCAAGGCAGGTAAGGAAAGCGAGGTTTGAGCATGGAAGAAGCGGTTATTCTCTCAGCTGTACGTACCCCTGTTGGACGTTACGGCGGAATCCTCAAAGATGTGCGGCCCGATGATCTCGCGGCGCTGGTGATCGCGGAGGCGGTTCAACGTGCCCGCATCGACGCGGACAGTGTTGAAGATGTTATTTTAGGTTGTGCCAACCAGGCCGGTGAGGATAACCGTAACGTGGCGCGCATGGCTTTGCTGCTGGTAGGTTTGCCCATACACCTGGCCGGGCAGACGGTCAATCGTTTGTGTGGCTCGGGTTTGCAGGCTGTCAATAGCGCGGCGCAGGCCATTCAGACGGGTATGGGTGATACCTTTGTGGCGGGCGGCGTTGAGAGTATGACCCGCGCACCATTTGTCCTGGGCAAGGCGGATAGCGCTTTTAGCCCCCAAATTGACTGCAGTGCATCACCCCTATAGCATGGGGGAGACGGCCGAGAATGTGGCCGAAAAGTATGGGATAAGTCGAGCCGACCAGGATGCTTTCGCGCTGCGCAGTCATCAAAGGGCGGTGGCAGCCCAACAATCCGGGCGCTTCGGGGCTGAAATCGTGCCGGTAACCATCCCGCAAAAGAAGGGGGAGCCGGTCATCGTGGCCCTGGATGAGCATCCACGCGCCGACACCACGCTACAAAAACTGGCCGCCTTGAAGCCGGCCTTCCGCAAAGACGGCAGTGTAACGGCCGGCAATTCGGCGGGTATCAACGATGGAGCTGCAGCGCTGGTGATGATGGCGCAGAGCAGGGCCCAGAAATTTGGCCTGCGACCGCGCGCTCGTATCGTGGCCTCGGCGGTGGCGGGCGTTGATCCTGCTTATATGGGCCTGGGGCCTATTCCTGCCACGCGCAAGGTTTTGCAGCGTGCCGGACTGAGTATCAAGGATATGGACCTGGTTGAACTCAACGAAGCCTTTGCCGTCCAGGTACTTGAGTGCGTGCGCGAGCTGGAGATTGACGAGGAGAAGCTCAACGTCAACGGGGGCTCGATTGCGCTGGGGCATCCACTTGGCTGTAGTGGCGCCCGGCTGGTTGTGACACTGCTGCACGAATTGGAGAGGCGCGGGGGCAGATATGGCCTGGCGACTATGTGTATCGGCGTGGGCCAGGGTATTGCTACCATTATAGAACGGATGAGCTGAGAATAGCCTGGCGCACCGCCACGTCTACACCGTCACTTACGCTGACATCGATGGCGCGTAAATAGTGCAAAAACTGCTTGACGGCAAGCTGTAATGCATCAAGCATTTCTGCACCTGGCGTGACGTCAGGTTCCCACCACCAGCGCGAGATGGTCCATATGCCTTTTTCCAGCCGCGAATCGAGCCGTGCTACGAAGCGATCACCGTAGAAGACAGGCAGCACATAATAACCCCATTTGCGCACTTTTTCAGGCTTGTAGACCTCCCAGATGTAGTCAAAATCAAAGATGTGTCTGAGAGTCTTGCGGTCCCACAGCATGCTGTCGAGCGGCCCTAAAAAGATCATGCGCGACTTGGGCAGCGGCGTATCTAGCAGGTGCAGCGTACTGGTGTGCATGTAGTAAGGCAGAGCTTTTTCTCCAACCTGGACGGGCGTCAGCACTCCGGCCTCTACTAATTGGGCAAAGGCTAATTTATTCTGGGTGCTGTCGCCACAGCCGCTCCAGATCGAAGCTTCGGCTCTTTTGAGCAAGAGGCCCATTGCCTGCTGCCGTCGCGTGAGTATCCAGCGATGATACTCCTCTACATCGAGGAGAGGCGGGGCCTGAAAATACCGGGCCGGGATGATCCGCTCGGGTCGGTCATAGTAATGGCGTCCCGCTCTACGGTGATGCGTTACCACTAGTCCACAGGCCCACAGGGAGCGCAAGATGCGCTTGGTGAGCGTCAGCCCGTACCAGGAATTATCGTCTCCGGCGTGGGAGCGATCCTCGAACTCGTTTGACGAAAGGGGTCCCCTGGCATCGAGGGTTGCGAGTATCGCTGTTACTGCATCAGCTTCTCTTTGCAAAATTTCTCTATCATGGTAGGGACGATACTTTTCACGTATCAAGGCGCGCATAGGCCAGTCGCTGATAGGGACGAGACAGGCCTGTTTATCCCAGGCGTCATAGATCAGGCGATCTGTGTAGGCCACTTTTTGCCAGTCATCGACCTGGTAGCCGGGGACGCGCGCCTGAAAGACCAGGTCGGGATTGCGCCCGACCGGGTTGAGCGGATCGTATTGTACTGTTGCCAGCCGGTCAATGGTACCCATCAGATCGGTTGGCGTGAAATGATAGAGGGTAAGGAAACGGCGGGCCTGTTCACGGGAAATATTCAAGGTCATAAGCTCAATTCTACCTGGTTTTGGCTAACCACCTGAAAATCTAACTTGAGTCTAACACAGAAAGAGGCTATAATCAGTCCTGATTTCATTGTATTTTGTTGGAAAGGGAAAATTACAATGTATTTCCCAACAACAAGGGTTCTGACCGTCCTGGAGCTGTTGCAATCGCACCAGCAGTTGAGCGGGCCGGAGATTGCTGAACGTCTTGAGGTTAACACGCGGACGGTGCGGCGCTATATCACGATGTTGCAGGACCTGGGTATTCCGGTTGAGGCCGGACGGGGACGTCACGGTTCCTATCGGCTGCGGCCTGGCTTCAAGCTGCCCCCGCTAATGCTCACGGAGGAAGAGGCGCTTGCGCTTACCCTCGGTCTGCTGGCTGCGCGGAAACTGGGATTGGCCGTAGCCGCGCCGGCAGTCGAGGGAGCGCTGGCCAAGATCGAGCGGGTCTTGCCTACCGCTCTGCGCGAACGAGTCCAGGCAGTGCAAGAGACACTCATATTCGATTTTAATCCTCCTGCGGCCGCTCCATCGAGCGAAGTAGTGGGCACGCTTTGTGCAGCTGTCCAGCAAGGGCGGCAGGTCTTGTTACACTACCAAGCCTGGCAAGCGGAGGTAACGGAACGGATGGTCGATCTTTATGGACTCGTCTACAGGTCAGGCTTCTGGTATGCGGTCGGCTATTGCCATTTGCGTGAGGGACTGCGGGTTTTCCGGCTGGATAGAGTGGTAAGCGCCGGGATAAGTGGCGGCACTTATACGCGGCCATCCGATTTCGATAGCCTGGGGTATGTGTACCGTTCGTTGGCAATGATGCCAGACAGGTGGCTGGTCGATGTGCTGCTGGAGGCGACGTTAGAGGAGGCGCAGCAGATGGTGCCTCCCGCGCTGGCTACGCTCGAGCAGGTGCCGGAGGGAGTCGTGTTGCGTTGTTACGTTGGGCACTTCGGTTGGATAGCACACTTTCTGGCCGGTCTGGATTGTCCCATGATTGTGCGCCAACCGCCTGAGTTGCGGGGTGCTTTGAGGCACCTGGCGGAGAGAATAACTGCTGTGGCAGAGCGTACTGGAGAATAGCTTTTTTATCGAAATGCTAATGGTGTAATGGTTCCCAGTAAGGTCGTCCATCCTGGCGAATGATGCGGCCAAAGCCGGGGCTGGGAAAGTGCCCCACGGCCAGCACCATCTCTTCGTTCTCCAGCATTTCTAAGAGTTGCTTGCGCGTGGCTATGGCCGGCCCATTATCTATATCAAAGACTGAGCACCAGCCTGGCCGGGTTAGTTGAGCAGGGTGGAGAAACGCGTCACCGCCAATGAGCGCTTTTCGATCTTTGGAGGAGATGAGCAGCGACATATGCCCTGGAGAGTGACCAGGTGTGGGAATAGCAGTGATTTCTCCGGTGAGGGATTGCCCGCCTGGCAGAAGATCAAGGACGCCAAGCTTTTTGAGGGGCGTCAGCGTATGGTCTATATAGGGCGCGATGCTCATTTTCACTGCTGGCTGCTGATAGAAATCCCAGTCGACCTCGTGCAGCATGTAGCGGGCGTTTGGGAACATAGGCGTTCCCTGGGAAGTAAGGGTCCAGCCCACGTGGTCGTTGTGGGCATGGGTTAAGAAGACTGTGTTCACGTCTCCGGGGAGAATTTCGTTTTCTCTTAATGCATCAGGAAGTCTACCGTAGACTACGCCCATATATGGCCCTGGCCCAACCCCTGTATCTACCAGCAATGTATGTTCGCGAGTCCGTACCACGAAGCAGCCGTAATGCAAATACCAGTTAGAAGAGTTTGTAAACACGCGAGGATAGCGTTGAAAATAGGGTTCCCATTGGGCAGGCTGTACGGTGGGGAAGGTCTGGTCTAAGGCCAGTACGAGGCCTGTGCCGTCGGTCACTGCGATAATCTCAACGTCACCGATAGTTATCTTTTGCATGGTTTTTCTCCATAAATGGGCAAGCCGCTTGCGGCGGCGAGAAGTCCTGAATAGTTACGAGGATACTATAACATCTCGGGCTGACCCTTTTCATCACCTGGCCGGCTAAACATGACCATTGTCATAGGGTTGTCTTCTCATTGACATGGATATCGAACCTCTGGTATAGTGTAAATGAGCTTTTTAGAAACTCTTCTTAATTAGAGGGGAAAACCGCATGAAAATTGGGCTGCTCGAGGATAATATCAACATACATGAATATCTGACAACAGTACTGGAGATGGCAGGACATACCGTCTCTGCACATATGGACGGCATGTCACTCTTAGATACCCTTTTCTCAGAAGAGAGCAAGCACACTCCCCTACCCTATGACCTGCTGGTTATCGATCTCTCGCTTCCTGGCACACTCTCTGGTTTGTCGGTCATCAGCTACATTCGACAGACCATTACCTCTGAAACCCTCCCGATCATTGTCCTGTCAGCCGCCAGCCCGAACCAATTAGAGGAAATTCAAACGCGCTTCCCCAATGTCCAGGTCTTACAGAAGCCCTGTGAGATAAAAACGCTGTTGCGGTTGATTGAAACGAGTCATGTAGGCGAGACCTCTTAATGCATCCTAGCGGACCGGATGTACGTCTGCCCATAATAAGAGCGTTTTTAGTTGATGAGAATTGGCAGGGGAAAATGGATACGACGAGTACGCCTCACGCTCCTATGAAGATCATTGCAACCGAAAGGTTAATACCGGCCTATCTCGAGAAGCTTGGCCGGCAAAACAGCCTTGCTGCGATCGTTGCTATGCTCATAGTGGCGTTCAGCCTCTTTTCGTTGCTCTTTCCCATTGGTGAAAATTCCAACGGTGCCTTTATTTCTGGCATGCTGTGCATACTGGCTTCATTAATAGGCGCTTCCTGGGCCTGGACTACCGCTTACCGCGCACGCCGTGGCGCCTTGCAATTAGATTCCCGCTACCAACTCGCCTGGTTTTTGATCGGCACGGGTTTGCTCGCAAACGGCCTGGGTAGATCCTATGTTACCTACTTGACGTATAACAGGCAGCTTATTCCGGCACCATCCCTTGCAGATATCGGATTCACCCTTTTCTATCCACTCCTCTTCGCCGGCCTGGTCCTTATGCTCACCGGCCCAAGACCTGGGCGTGCTTGTGTTAAGATGGGACTCGACGCTGCCATTACGACGTTTTGTATTTTGGGAGCGAGCTGGTACTTTTTTATTGCCCCAAATCTTCTCATACAGAGAGTTACTCATACCTCAACAGCTGCCCTCTTTACCGCGCTATCGTATCCTTTTTGGGACATGCTGCTCATACTGGCTACTCTAATGATCCTCCGACGCTGCGCTGAGCGGACCTTGCACCCATCCCTGCTTCTCTGTGGGGCAGGGCTCCTCACTGCTATCCTGGCCGACACAGGCTATGCCCACTTCACAGCCCTTGGCATGTATTCTTCCGCTATGTTCGTTGGCCCATTTCGCGTGATGAGCGTCTTGTTGATTGGCCTCTCTGCACACTACCAATATGCTGCCCTCGCCCGCAGAGGCTCTACTATAGGTATCCATCGACACGAGATTGCGGCAAGCAAAGCAAGGGTCTTTCACAATCAACATGATCAAGATGAGATATCTCCTCGTCGTTTCATCCTCCTGCACGGTGTCTTTCTCTATCTTCCTCTCAGCATTCTGCTGGCACTGACACTTGGGAGTGAAGTGATAAACGACGAACAAAGAACACTCTTCCTGGTGGTGCTTACGGCTATAGTTGGTCTTTTCGTCGCTGCCCGCTATTTACTTGCGATGTATGAGAACGCGCTTCTCTTGCGAGAGCGAGAGCGGCAACGTCAAGAAGCGGAGCGTCTCTACATGGAAGTTCACGCGGCCCATCAACGTCTACAAGAGGTGGATCAACTCAAAGACCAGTTTATGATCACAGCCTCGCACGAAATACGTGCGCCGCTCACCTGCGTGCAAGGGTACCTCAAATTGCTGACGCAATTTCACGAGTTCATCCCACCTGAGCGATACCAGGACTTTCTGCAAAAAGCAGAGCGCAGCTGCACTGAACTCGTAGTGCTTCTCAACAATATCATGGATGCGAGTTACCTGGAAGTCGATGGAAGCATCCATTCCACCCACGTTGAGCCGGTGGGGGCTCAGGATATGATACAAAGCGTCACGAACCTCATCGAGCCACAAGTAATGCACGAACGACGAGAGGTCCAGCTAGATATTCCACCTGATGTGACCGTGCAAGCCGACCCGGTACGCCTGCGCCAGGTTCTTCTCAATATCACCGTCAATGCCTTGAAATATTCACCACCTCGGACTCCCCTGACATTCTCTGCTCAGATTATGCCAGGTTCGGAAGATGAAGTTGTCATATGTGTGACCGACAAGGGCAGAGGGATCGCGCCAGAAGACCAGGCACGCCTCTTCCAACGTTTTACACGCCTGGAGAGCGCTATCAACAGTCCGGTCCAGGGCTCAGGTCTGGGATTATATATCTCCCGCCGGCTAATCGAAGGTATGGGTGGGAAGATTTGTATTGAGAGCAGCGGTATTCCGGGGGAAGGCACTACCGTTCATATCCAGCTTCCTCGCTCCTGGAAAAGTGCAGTATAAATACAAAGGGCTTCTCAAAGTGTAGGGGCAATATCCTCGTACAGGCGGGTCGCCTGCGGCGACCCCACGTTGTAGTACAAGTTTGTGTGTTTTGCGTGCGCTGGCGCGCACGCAAAACACACAAACTTGTATAAAAGGACTCTTCGCGGCGTAGCCGCAAGATGTACGTGAGTATTACCCCTACGGTTTGAGAAGCCTTGATGTCAGGTCAGTGGACTTGACAATCTGGCCAGTAGAACCTACCATTGTGTACATAGACCTTGCACCGGAAGAGTATACCCCTTTGGATGGAAAGAGGGAGCGGCTTCATTGCTGCTCCTGAGCTGAAAAGCAACCTATTTTTTCGAGCCGTGAAAGGAGCGAACCGTGCCAGACAATATTCATACCAAGTATCTTTTGAGCGAAGATGAAACACCCCGTAGTTGGTACAACATTATGCCCGATCTGCCCAAACCGCCAGCGCCCATCTTGCATCCCGGCACCAAACAGCCGGTCACGCCTGACGACCTGGCCCCCCTATTTCCCATGGCGTTGATTATGCAGGAGGTGAGTACCGAACCCTCTATTGAGATACCAGAGCCTATCCGGCAGGTCTACATGCAGTGGCGGCCCACTCCGCTCTTCCGGGCACGCCGGTTAGAAAAGGCCTTAGATACTCCCGCCCGTATTTATTACAAATACGAGGGAGTCAGCCCAGTGGGCAGCCACAAGCCAAACACGGCTGTAGCGCAGGTCTACTACAACAAGCAAGAAGGGGTCAAGAAGATCTCGACCGAAACGGGTGCGGGACAATGGGGATCGGCACTGGCAATGGCGGGCGCGTTCTTCGGCGTGGATATTGAGATCTTCATGGTCAAGGTCAGTTACCAACAAAAGCCTTATCGTAGAAATATGATGCAAGCCTATGGAGCAACCGTTCATGCCAGCCCGACCAATTTAACGGACGCGGGACGCAGCATCCTGGCGCAAGACCCCAACAATATGGGGAGCCTGGGAATTGCTATCAGTGAAGCGGTGGAAGTGGCTGCCAAGAGCGGCGGTTCAATTAAGTACTCACTGGGCAGTCTGCTGAACCATGTTTTGCTCCATCAGACGATTATTGGGGAAGAGGCTCTGCTCCAGATGGCGAAGGCAGATGATTACCCGGATGTTGTCGTTGGATGTGTAGGCGGTGGCAGTAATTTTGCGGGCCTGGCATTTCCTTTCATTGGTGAAGCTCGCAAGAAAGGACTGAAGACCCGCTTCCTGGCCGCAGAACCGATGGCGTGCCCCAGTTTGACCAAGGGCGTGTACGCCTATGATTTTGGAGATACTATCGGGATGACTCCGCTGATCAAGATGCACACCCTCGGCCACGATTTTATGCCGCCAGGGATTCACTCGGGCGGGCTGCGCTATCACGGTATGGCCCCGTTGATGTCGCTGCTGCACAACGAAGGCATTGTCGAGGCTCAGGCCTTTCACCAGCTTTCCGTCTTTGAGGCAGCGGTGCAGTTTGCACGCGCAGAAGGCATCATTCCCGCACCCGAAGCCGCACATGCCATCCGCGCCATAATCAACGAAGCGCTCCAGGCCAAGGAGGCAGGAGAAGAGCGAGTCATTCTCTTCAACCTGTGCGGGCATGGCCACTTCGATATGGCTGCCTACGATGCCTACTTCGCCGGCAAACTACAAGATTATGAGTATCCGGCCGAGGCGGTCGCCGCTGCCCAGCAAAGAATGCCACAAGTGGTTTAGTAGAAGATCCGTCAGCTCATTGACAGACAGGAGCCAGGGCGCTGCCCTGGCTCCTGTCTAGCTTTTTAATGGCTTGCCTGGCCGAACATTACTCGCCCGCTACGTCTTTTCTGCCCAAAGAGCAGGTACAGCAGCGGACCAATAATAACGGGAATGGGCATCAACCAGATGACTGCTAACCAGATTAACTTGCCTGAGAACGTATGATCGTCTTCCAGGGCCATCACCGTTACAATGATATGACCTAAAAGGGGAACCAAGACGATTATTAAAAACAGTAGTGAGTTCATTAAACACCCACGGTTGCCTGACATGGATAGTCTCCTCAGAGTAAAGCGTTAGTCCTGAGCCGTTCACATAGTGATGAGGACCAACGCACTTGTTTTTCAGTCTCTACCTATCTTACGAATCTGGTACTCTTTTGTTGCACCAAATACTGTCTTCTATGGCTGTAGTGGCAATACCCCGTACAGGTGGGTCGCCTGCGGCGACCCCAAGTTTTTGTGTGTTTGGCGTGCGCTAGCGCACGCCAAACACACAAAAACTTGTATAAAAGGACTATTTGCGGCGAAGCCGCAACATGACGTGGGCATTGCCCCTATAGTCTATGGTACCTATCGTTCCCCAAATGATGCACTGGCATAGCCCCCACTGGCGCCAGAGATGTTAAAGAAGAGATCTTGCTCCGTTACAATGGGTACGGTTGCGTAGATGGCCGTGCCCACCGTCTTATTTGTCCCCACGTCATTGAGCATATTGACCGTCAGGCGGGAGTTAGCCGCCAATGTATAGGTCTTGACAATTGGGGCACCGGAAGGCAGGTAGTAGACGACCTGCACCTGTGCCTGCACATTGTTGGGATTAGCCAGGGCAAGGTATTCGGTATAACCACTGGTGGTATCGCCCTGCGCCAGGTACCAGCTTGTAAGGGCGGTGCTACTGCCCATGGTTGTCGAGCTACCCAGGATTGTTCCATTGAGATTCGTCGAGAAGAAATCCTGACGTTCAGCTACAATGGGCAAACTGGCGGTGAGAACAGTCGAGTGGAAGCCCCATTTCGCGACGCTATTGACATTGACCTCGATACGACTCAGTCCAGGCACACTCACTTTCTGCGAAACTACCTGGCCATTGACGGACAGGTAACGAATCTGCACATTCGCTAACCCAACGCCAGGATTGGAGAGAATGAGACGTTCATTGAAGCCTGGATTGGTGTTGCCACCGGCGAAGTACCAGGTTGTTTGGGGAGAGGTAGCGCCGACGACAGAATTGCCGCCACGCAGGTTACTCATCACGAGGTACTCAGGTCGCTCGATCATGACAGGGCCGCTGGCTGAGATGGACATACCGAACTGTTGATTGGGTATGTCATTACCTAGCACTATGGTGCTGCGTGAACGAGCAGGAATGGTATAGATGCCATTATTGGCGCCAAGGGGTATAAGTATGGTACGGCTACCTAAAAGGTATGAAATCTTGATCGTGACAGACTGCGCAGCGGGGTTCATAACGGTCAGGAGGGTGTCCCAACCAAAGGTGGTATTACCCTCGGCGAAGTACCAGGTGGTACTCAACGCCGGTGACCCAACGCTGTCAGAGGCGGCAACGAATGATCCATTGTGGATGAACATGCTGCGCTCGGCCACAATGGGCTGGTCACTCTGTACGATCATACTCACAGCTTGATTGGCACCCGCTTCCTGGTTAATGTTCAAGAGGCTATGCGCCTGGGCCGGCACGGCGTAGGTGTGAGTCTGCGGAACGCCTTGCGCATAGAGATAGGTCACGGAGACCGAAGCCTGGCTGACACCCGGGTTGGTCAGCGACAGATACTCGGTCGTGCCAGAGCCTGTATATCCTTCCGCAAAGTAGTAGACTTTGGGAAGTGTTGGCGTGATAGTTACGGCCAGCTTTAAAGGGGTCCCACCAAGCGAGGAGAACCATATCCCTTGCTGCTGGAGGTCGTAGACGAGCTGGTAGCTACCTGCTAAAGCGGGGGAATGCAGCGTGATGGGTATCGAGACGCTCTGACCCGGAGCAACGTCGTTGGGAAGAGTGCCAGTGCTGCTGGCACCAGCTACTGCTGCACTTAGAGGGTGCCCGGAGGTATCCAGCCAGTAATATCCAAGGGTTACCGGCGCGCTGCCGGATGCTGGCCAGGTAATAGCTCCCTTGTTTTGCACATTGACACTGATGTGTATGGTCGCTCCTGGCGTCAGTGTTGTGGGCAAGGGCAGAGGGCCAAAGACTTCAGTATAGTGTGCAACCTGGACGCTGTCGTTGTGTACCTGGGCGCCCTGTTGTGAAAAGGTTTTGGGGCCTTGCAGCATATCCCATTGCAGGGTGTACGAGCCCTCCTGTGTGGGTGTGTGCACCGGCACGGTCACCGTCACAGAGGCATTAGGATTGACATCCTGGTTTAATACGGCAGGATTGCCGGTGGCAATGACCTGTTTTTGGGCATTGAGCCAGCGGTAGAGCACTTCTACTGCACCTGTGCCTGTCGCTTTCCAGGTAAAGTTGCTGGTATTCTTGAGTGTCAAATTGACATTGGTCGTGCTGTTCGGCAGCATGGCGGGCGGTGTCCCATCGTTTGTCACCGCAAATCCATAAACTGGCGTTGGTGGTGGCGTTGGCGTTGGGGTCGGGGTTGGGGTTGGGGTTGGAGGCGCCGGCTCTGAGACAGGTACAAACTCCGCACCGTCAGCAGAGACCTGGGCGCCATTCTCGCCCGTGGCGTTACTCAGGACAACTCGACCGGGCTGTGCAGCTTTGAAGTAGTACGTTCCGAGGCTAATCCACTGCGGACCGGTACTTTCCCAGCCGAACGGTCCCTGGAAGGAGCCAATGTGTGTTTCATCAACGTAGACCATGTGGCTGACTTGTGTGCCAGGATTGTTGGGATCGACACTGTAGACGGTATAGGGAACCCAGCTACTACTGGCATGAGTATCAGTGACAAAGACACCAACTTCATAATAGCCATCGGCGGGTAGCCTGGGCTGCCAGGTGGCAGTGGCTGTAGCGCCACCACTCGAGGTAGATGTCCAGTGCAGGTTACCCTTGATAGCGGTGGACGAAGTATCCCGGCTCCAGTTGCCTGTGCTGCTCCAACCTGCATCTCCATCATCAACAAGGGTTGCACCAGGATAGACTGCATTGCCATGACTACTTAAGACTGGCACGGTATAGCTGGTACCCGGGTTATCCACCCAAAGGTAGTTATCCGATACGACATTGGGGTCAGGATAGTTGCCTGTCCAGCCGAAGGGGTCGGTGGCGTTCCAATAGGGCAGATAATAAGTAGCCATGTGCAGGTGCGGCCCCGTTGAGGAACCGGTAGTTCCACTGGTGCCAACCTGCCATTGCGTGCCTATTTTGTCACCGACGGCTACGGTCAAGGCACTGAGGTGACCATAGGCGGTCAGGTAGCCATTGCCGTGGTCAACGGCGGCCCATAGTCCTAAGGAGCTCTGGTGATCATACGGGTTGTACCAGCCCGCACGAACGACCGTTCCCGCCGCGGCACTGAGTACCGACTCATAGCGCAAGTTGAGATCATAGCCATTGTGACCGTCATAGCAATTGACGCCAGGCGTGCAGGAGCCAATAGAAGCGTTGGTCCACCTGGCACCATCATAGCGCACGAAGATACCATCATTCTCATACCACGGCTTATCATGGTCTACAAAGGAGGTGGTACGCTGAGCAACACTCTGGCTGCCGTAATATGGACGATACATAAACCGGGTAGGTGTACTATAGTGAGAAGACATTTGCACTAAAGCCGCATCCTGTATGCTGCCGGGATGTTTCATGAATAAGCCCTGCCCGGGTAAAGCAAGGGTTAGCGTGGACGCGCTGACTATACTTAACAGTAAGGTAAGCAAGATAACAATGGGTATGATTTGCCATCTATATCTCAGAGTATGCATTTCCTTTCCCTCTCTCTAGCCTGCAAAGGGGTTCCCCTAATCCGACAAAATAAAAAGGCGCG
>WNGP01004253.1_pt1 | contig 24650 bp, 22 predicted proteins | sample 5407671 | NCBI WGS metagenome assembly WNGP01 (sample SAMN13153381, study PRJNA577476) | soil metagenome | isolation source: 40 cm soil or saprolite under Garry oak tree replicate 2 | place: USA:California | collected 2016-06-15
AAAGGATCGAGCACGGGATAGAAGAGCACAAAGGCAACGAGGAGTATCAGGTAAAAACGCTGTGCGCCGGTACTTCTCAAAGGCAAATCGTTGGGGACCAAATCCTTCGCCTCTTCAAGAGCGCGGGTAGTAGAAAGTACCTCCAGTTGTTGTCGCTTGCTCGCAGGATTCCTCACTCTGTTTGCGTCATTTCCGCCATTGCTGTTTTCCTTTGCAGGAAGCACACGGCGCAAGGCAATTACGCCAGCCAGTCGCCCCAGGAAATAGCCGGCAACAGGTAGAATGAGCGTACGAATAAGGGCCCAGATCAAGAGAAGCGGTGGCAAGGAACCAGTGAAGAAAAAGACGAGATCAGTGATCAACGAAACGAGCGCGAATGCAACCCCAAACCAGAAGCCACCTGCCGTAGCACGACTCATTAATACAGAGCGTTGCTCGGCATTGATAACCTCTAGACCCTCCAATGGAAGAGGAGGTACATAGTGGCGAGCTTTGCGCAAGAGACCACGCACATAAAAGTATATAGGCCATACTACAGCACACAGTGCAAGGCCGATAATGAGACCGAAGAAGATTACGAGAATGAGAGGTACTACTGTAAAGATGAGTACATCCATCCACAGCTCGACCATGCCACGACGACCGCTATCAGCCGCTACCAGATAGCCAGCGAGCATAATAACAGCGGCGTAGAAGACGGTAACAAAAATAGCAGCCTGGATGCGTGATACGGGATCAGTCGGAACATTGAGGCCAACAGATCCAGGCGCGATCACCGCATTAATAATAGATTCACCACTCCAGAGAGTAAACACGGCCAAAGGCACAAGCAGGGCCACAATCCATTTAATCAGCAGCTTGCGCGTATCGCGTGCCGGAAGAAGCATACGGGAGCTTATCGATGTAGACATGGGCACATCACCTCGCTTCCAACAGGGTAAATTCAAGCATTCTTGTGTCCTTTACACCTTCTCAGGCGCTCGCTGGCCGAGAAGGCCAGAGGGCCGGAAAACCAGGATTAATATGAGAATAGCAAAAATAATGGCCTGGTGCCATGCAGCACCACCATGCGGTAAAACAGTGTCAGGGATAAGTGAGGCCAATGCCTCGATTATACCTATCAACACCCCTCCGAGCATAGCGCCAACAAGGTTGCCAATGCCTCCAAGAACCGCTGCCGTAAAAGCAATCAGGCCAAGCTGAAAGCCGATGATGAAAATTGTACTACCATATTGTAAGCCATAAATGAAACCAGCGGCACCTGCAAGTCCAGCACCAATAAAGAAGGTGATAGCAATGATGCGGTCAACGTTCACACCCATCAGCGCTGCCGCTTCGCGGTCCTGTGCCACAGCACGCATTGCACGACCAATGCGTGTGCTCGTAACCATCCACTGCAGGCCAACCATCAATACCAGTGAGACCACAATCACCAGTATATTGACACTACTAATACTTACCCCACCCAGGCTATAGTTAATCTGGGGAAAAATTTGTGGAAAGGAGACGAAGTTAACACCTTTCCAGAGTTTACCAACATCCTCTAGAATCAACGAGACACCGATAGCGGAAATGAGCGGAGCAAGACGAGGAGCATTACGAAGAGGACGATAAGCGACCCGTTCAATTGCCACCCCTAGCAAAGCACACACAAGCATGGCACCCAGGCAGGTAATAATCAGCACAGCCGCCAATGTCAATCCAGTGGGTTGTGAATTGTTGGTAATGCCAAGCAAGCCGAAAATAGTGATAGAGATAAGAGTGCCAATCATGAAGATGTCGCCGTGGGCGAAGTTAATCAACTCGATGATACCATAGACCATCGTGTACCCCAGGGCAATAAGCGCATAAATTGCCCCAGTGGTAATCCCGACGACCAGTTCTTGTAAAAGCAGTGTCATAGTGCGCGAATTCCTACCTTCCTGCCAAATATACAAGATATATACAGCACAAAAGATCAAATAGCAAGTAGGGGAGTAGTCTTACAGATAATCTGCCAACTACCCCCCGTGTGATCATCCCTGAACTAGATTGTACAGCACTCTAGCCAAGACGTACATCCGATCTGACCACGTAATCAGTGATGATTAAGGGATCACCACCTGGCTTTCGAAGATCCAGTCGGGCTTACCAGTTGCATTCTTATCCAGCTTGTAGATCGAGATGATCTTGTCGGTGGTATCCCCATTTTTATCAAAGGCTTGATGGCCCGTGACACCGTCAAAGGAGATATTCTGGATAGCGTTAATGACCGCCTGGCGGAACGCCTTAGCACCCGCAGCGTCACTGGAATTCTGCGGTGTGTGCGCGCCATTGGCAAGCGCCATCTTGACCGCCTGGATCAGGATATTGGCACAGTCATAAGCCGCCGCGCTGTAGACATTGATCGGGCTATAAACAGCGTTGTACTGATCGACGAAGGTCTTGGCAGCAGGGTTCTTCGACGTATCGATGACCGCAACTGTGCCAAACACGGGACCTTGTGGAATGCCGATGGTGGAGGCATAGGTCGGGGTTACGATACCATCTCCGCCACCCAGCGGAGTACTCGCCAGGCCGGAAACCTGCTTCATCTGCTGGCGAATCAGGATGCCGCCCGTTGAATCCAGGCCTCCAAAGTAGATTGCATCGGGATGCTTGGGCGCGATCTGAGTGAGCAGTGACACATAGGAGGTAGTCGTACCGGGTTCGCTACTACGACCCAGAACTGTTCCGCCAAGAGCCGTCCACTCTTTGGTGAAGGAATCGGCAATACCGACCCCGTAGGTCTCAGCATCGTCGATGACATAGACGCTCTTATAATGTTGCGTCTTGTAGAGGTAGTCGGCACCCGCTGGACCTTGATGGCTGTCTGTGGTAGCAATGCGGAAGTAGGACACCTTACCAGTAGGACGCAGTGTAGGCACCAGGTCATTGGCGCCAGAGCAACCGATGGCCGCTCCTTCTTGCGTCAGGCAGGTGTTCGTGTTGGCCGGGCTAATTTGTGCCAGAGGCGCCTGGTTGGTAATAGGCATCTCTGCTCGTGCCACATTACTGTTAAAAGGGCCGACGATTCCGGCCACGAGGCCATCACCAATCAAGGACCGCACGTTCTGTGCACCGACTGCCGGATCATGGATGCCGCTTGGGCCGACATCGTCTTTGGGATCAAAAACCAGGGTATAGCCAGGGATCACATGCTTGGCATTGGCCTGATCGACGGCCAGATGCGCTCCATTCTCGGCAGGTTTGCCGCTGCTTGCGTCCTTGCCGCTTACGGGCAGATCGCTCGCTATCTTAATTGTTGTAGAACCGGTAGTAGGGGTAGAACTACCTGTAGATGTGCCTGCACCACAGGCTGCGAGAATGGCCAACAATAGGGGAATACCCATTGTTAAGGCAAAAATACGTGACCAACTTCTCTTCATGTTGTCGTCATCCTCCTTCAACGATACCAAATACAATTCTTTTTTTAGAGGGGGTATGGACGATTATACTAGCTGCCCTCCTGACGATATTACGTCATGTATTTAGAAAATCTCACCAAATTAGATATTGCTTAGTTTAAGCCCGTTTTAGCAATCCACTGTGTCAAGATATCAGTTAAGCGTGGCTCATCCCAAGCAATGGCGCAGTTGATTAGCCAATTATAAGCGGCAGAAACTGTCGTGTCAATAGATAACGAGAAAGTAGACCACAACTTGTTTGAAAAGTGAAGGAGAGTTTTTCTAAACAGGAAACTGCTTACAAAAACGATCAAATGCTGCGATGACCTGACGGTGTGTTTCTTCTAAAGAACCGCTATTATCAATGACTTCATCTACCAGTGCAAGTCTGGGAGCAACTGGCGCCTGGGCGTGAATGCGTGCCCACGCCTCATCTTCGCTCAGGGTATTGCGTGCCATCAACCTGGCAAGTTCCTGTTCTTCCGAGCAAATGACCAGCCACTTACTCTGGCAAAACTTACCGGAACCACCTTCCAACAACTTGACTGCATCTATAATAGCTATACCCGAAGGGCTTACCATGGCTAACTCGCTCGCCAGGGCGATGCCCACCGCCGGATGCACTATTGCCTCCAGTTGTTGCATCGCTTCACTATCCTGGAAAACGAGTGCGCCGAGAGCCTTGCGATCAACGCTACCCTCTGAGGTAACAACTGCATTGCCAAAGGTTTCTGCAACTTGTAAGGCAATAGGCTGACCGGCTTGATAGAGCTTATGGACAACTGCATCTGCATCGATGTAACGTTCGGCTCCTAGCTCAAGCAGCATGTGTCCAACGGCGGTTTTTCCGCAAGCAATGTTGCCTGTCAGTCCAATGGTGCGCGGCATTCGTGATGTACTCCTAGAAGGATGTTGCTTAAATTAGCAGGGCTTTTTTTATGAGTATATCACAAGTTTAACTGATACCTTGAAGGGGAAGCCTATGGATGGTGGCAGGTGCGCAGGCTCACACATAAAATGATAAACCTCATCTACCCTCCAAAAAGTACTTATCAGGTCCATTTATTGCTATACTCACGCTACAGTGTCGTACAATAACCACATTATTTGCTGCAAACAAAATTGTCAAATTTGTAAGGAGAGAGGATAGGTATAGGTATGGGCAGACGCCTGGGAATCATTGTAGGTGCCAATTCCTACCTGGATCCTGCCTTTAGACCGCTGCAATATGCAGAAAATGATGCACGAGCACTTGCTCAATGGTTGGTCAATACAAAAGGCGGCAATTGGGCCCCTTCTGATGTACAGCATGTGCAGGGCGCATATGCCACACGCGAACTGGTGGAATCGCTTATCACCCAGACATGTTTGCATGTTGCCGGTCCCAGTGATCTTGTCTTTGTCTATTTTGCCGGGCATGCCTTCCTTGATGAGATGAGTGGCCAGGGATATCTGGCACTGGCAAATACACATTATCAGCAACCCTCAACGGGACTGCATCTTCCTTCATTAGCACAACAATGCATGGGCAGCAGTCGTGCCAGCCATATTGTGTTCATACTTGATTGTTTCCAGACAGGACGAGCCTGGAGCATGCAGCGTTCGTCCCCTTATGATAGCAAACCGCTGCTCGTCCCGACCATCCTTAACGCACTGCAACAAGTGGGAAATCGCCTGATCTGCTGCTCCTGCCGGGGGAATGAACTGGCACCCGAGTCAGGAGTAAAGAACCTGGGCAGCCTCGCCTATCAAATGATCGTAGGTCTTTGTGGCCCCGTCATTGACCCCGCATCAAAACAAATTACTCTACAGCGTTTGCATGCTTACCTCTACAACTCGCTTGGTGAACAACAACGCCCACAACTATTTGGACAGGAGCACACTCCCCTGGTGCTGGTAGGTGATATGCCCACGCTCATCTCTCCACAACAAAGTGGTCCTCTCTCCCCAGCTTTTTCACCTGGTGTTTCTGAAGCTCCGTCTGCCCAATCTGTTAACACTGGCTCGCTTGCTACCCAGGCATCTCGTTACGCTACTGCGACTGCACAAATATCACCGGCGAACTCTGGTAAACTCACAGAAGCAGAACAACAGTGCAGCATGCTTTTAAGCCAGGCTCGCCATTTGATTCAGATGCAGAAGCCAGGTGAAGCTTTCAATTGTATAGAGAAAGCCCTGCAAATTGATCCAACTAACATTGACGCCCTCATTCTCAAGGGACAACTGCTCGGTACCTTCAACCGTTATGAAGAAGCCCTGTATGTAGTTGAACTGGTGTTACAGTTCGATCCCCAAAATGCTCTGGTGTGGAGTATGCGTGCTGCTCTACTGACAAATACCGGACAGAACCAGGCTGCCTTACAAGCAATCGAACGTTCCCTGGAACTCGATCCAAATAACCCTGAGACGTACGCAATCAAAACAAGCATCATGGACCATATTGCCACACTTCAGAGTCAGGGCAATAGCCAGAGATTGACTACTACCAACAAACGAGGTGGTCCCAGGTCCTTTTTTATTGGCGCAGGCATTCAATTTCTTGGACTGGCTACAGGTGTGGTTGGGGCAGCACTACCAATCCTACAGCCTAAGCTGCCTATTGCAGCGGCATTGGTACTGCAAAGCCTGGGACTGGCGCTCCTCTGCGTCAATGCTGCACGCGGTTCTTACCTGCATGGCTTTGCACGCCTCTTGTTCACGCTCTTTACGAGTGCATTGACAGCGATTATCCTGGGAGTTGTAGCGATACTTGGGGGCATAAACAAGATTGGGACAGGTCGCATCTATCTCATCGTCAAGGGTAATCCGACACTGTTAGTACCATTACTTTTCCTTGGTCTCTGGTTAGCATTGGCAGCGGCATTACCACTGCTCCTGGCACTAGGTGGATTCATTGGCGGTCTCGTCCTTGGCGTGCGCAGAAAGAAGCGATAGGCGCTCCCACTCTGTAAGGAGTTCATCTACGTGGGCCCTGGTTTGTTCGTAGTCGGCGGTAAGTTGAGTGAGTAAAGCAGCATCCGCATTGAGTGCAGCATCCGCAAAAGCCTCTTCCACAGACTTTACTCGTTCCTCAGCCTCCTCGATTTCAGCCTCCACATCTTCAAGGGTTCGCACCTTGACCTTCGCACTCTTCCTGACACTCGATTTAACTGCAGTCGAAGCAAGTTTCGCTGCCGTTGGCTCCGCTTTACTATCATTCTTAATACTGGAAGGAACATCGAGCACGAGTGCCTGTTTGCGCGTGCGATACTCGGTATAGTTACCCATATACGGAATCAAGACACCATCTTCGATGACCCATACTTTGGTCGCCAGCCTATCGATAAAGTAGCGATCATGCGAGACAAAAAGGAGGGTTCCCTCAAATTCGGCCAGGACTTCTTCGAGAAACTGGCGCGAAGGCAAATCAAGATGGTTGGTTGGTTCATCTAAAATGAGAAAGTTGGATCCTTGTAAGGTTAGTTTCGCTAATGCCACCCGGCTACGCTCACCCCCGCTCAGGGTACCAATAGGTTTGAACACATCTTCGCCAGAAAAAAGGAAGCGCCCCAGAAACGTTCGCGCCCCTTCTTCACTCAAGACACTGGCCTGGCGGATCTCGTCGATAATACTGCGTTCAGCATTGAGTCCAGTGTGGGTCTGTGAATAATAACCGATACGTACATTGTGGCCAAGATGAACCTGTCCACTCAGAGGAGGCAATTCGCCAATAATAGTGCGCAGCAATGTGGTTTTGCCCGAACCATTTGGCCCAAGCAGGCCAACACAATCTCCACGCAGCAACTCCAGATCGGCTACCCTCACCAGCTCGGTACGCTGTTTCCCATCTATGTAACCAGCCACAAGCTTTTGCGTGGAAACTACCACCTGGCCGCTATCAACAACGGGGGTGAACTCAAAATGCATCTCAGGGAAATCCTGCGGACGCTCGACGCGTTCCAGTCGATTCAGTAACTTTTGCCGCCCTCGTGCCTCGCGACTGCGCTGACCGGCTTTGTAGCGGCGAATAAATTCTTCCGTATGGGCTATATGCGCCTGCTGTGCCTCGTACTCGCGCAAACGACGCTCCATGCGCTCCTCGCGCAAACGGAGATACTTAGTATAGTTGCCGGGATACTCTTCAATGCGAGCGAAGGCCATTTCGATGGTACGCGACACAACCTTATCAAGAAAGTAGCGGTCATGAGCAACTACGACCATGGCACCCTTCCAGTTGATCAGATAGGTTTCTAGCCACTCAAGCGCTTTGAGGTCAAGATGGTTGGTTGGCTCATCGAGCAACAAGAGATCGGGCTCTTGCAAAAGCAGTTTGCCCAGGGCAGCACGGGTCTGCTGGCCACCGCTCAGTTGGAATACAGGTGATTGCTGTTGCTCACGGGTGAAGCCTAAACCATCGAGCACCTGGTCAACACGATTCTCATAGGTATAACCACCAGCGTGTTCAAAACGGACCTGCAGATCAGCATAACGCTGTAAGAGCTTTTCATGCAGGACTATATCTTCGTGAGCGGCCGGGGAAGCCAATGCCAGGGCCAGTTCGCTTAGATCGTTCTCCCAACTGTGCACGTCTGCAAATACGGTGAGCATCTCTTCTCGCAGGGTGTTCTCGGGTTGAAAGTCTACCACCTGTGGCAGATAGCCGATGCGGGTGTTGCGTGTCAGGGCAACAGAGCCTTCATCTGGCTCTTCGCGCCGGGCTATTATATTTAGTAAGGTTGATTTGCCGGCGCCGTTGGGACCGACGAGTCCAATACGATCATTTTCATTGATTTGAAAGCTTACGCTGTCAAAGATGCGTTCCGCTCCATATGATTTACTTACTTGTATGACGCTCACAATTGGCATATATCTTTACCAAACCGCGCCGTAAAGCCCCTGGCTTCAGCCACGGGGATAGCAGGCGCGTCCCTTCTTTGGGGCTTGGGCACCGGGGCACCCTCTCCACAGGTGAAAAGATTGAGAACCCGCGCTTTTTCCGCAAAGAGGAAAAGGCTCTTGCCAAAGCGCAACGCCAGCACGCTCAGCTTGCCAAAGGCACTCCACAGAGACGCAAGCATCGCAAAGTCGTGGCTCGCGTGCATGAGCGGATTGCCTGGCGGCGTGAGAACCTCACCCATCAGGCAAGCCGCAAGATCGTCAATACTTATGGGCTTATCTGTGTGGAAGACTTGCAGGTGAAGCCCATGACCCAGAATCATCGTCTTGCCAAGAGCATTGCCGATGCCTCGTGGTCGGCCTTCTTTGCCCAACTCTCTTGCAAAGCGGAAGAGGCTGGCAGGGTGTTCGTCAAAGTCAATCCGGCCTATACGAGTCAGATGTGCAGCCAATGTGGACATCGAAAGCCCTTGCCACTGGGTGAGCGGATCTTCGCTTGTCCCTGCTGTCATGCTCATCTCGATCGAGACCTCAATGCTTCCCTGAACATTCTTGCCCTGGGACGACAGGGCTTGGGACTTGTCCCTAGAAGCTCCCGGCTTTAGCCGTGGGGAGTCGTCACTCGCTTAGCTGGTAACTCATATTATTTTTATCATTTGTGCAGCCTAGCGTATCATATTGTCCTACCGGGCGCAAGGTGGACAGAATTAGACATTGGGAGAGAATGCCTGTCACCCTTCGCTACGCTCAGGATGACAGCCTCAAGTTCGCTCACGGGGAGTCTTCTTTCCAAACGTCTGGGATAGAATACAGCTAGTTGGCTAGTGGAAGCAGGTATGATATACTGTTATAGCAAACCCTTCTTGCACAGAAAGCGATAATCATGGTCATTAACAACCTGGGGCATGGTAGCAAGCAGGCTTGAAGTGATCAAGCCTTGACCAGGACTTTTCGCAAGCGTGGCTATAGGGTGTGTAGTTTGGCTTCCCTTCTCTGAAAGAAGACTAGAAAGAAAAGAAAGAAGGTTTGCTTCACCCATGAAAGAGCAGTCCCTGGACAATTTGTGGTTGGCGCAAATGCTGTTCGATCTTGGAGCGGTTCAGTTCGGAAACTTCACAGTGAGCGAATCCGCAGTAAGCTCACCCGTATTTGTGAATCCCAAGGTACTTATCAGCAATCCAACCGCATTACGTGTTGCAAGTAAACTGATGCAACAAGAAATTAGTCTGGCCCAATCATTGCGTCGTCCGCGAGTTCATCCCTTTGGCGTCGTTGCAGGCGTACCGGTTGGTGGATTACTACTGGCCTCTGCCTATTCGCTGGAGACCAATATTCCTCTCATTTATGCCCGCAGTCGCCCGGAGGGCACGGGCAAACGTGGCATAGAGGGCCATTTTACGCCTGGAGACACTGTCCTTATTATTGATGATCTTATAACCCGGGGTAGTAGTATCCTGGAAACAGCAGCACTTCTTGAAGAAAACGGACTCAAGGTGAAGGATGTTATCGTGTTGGTTGATCGCGAACACGGAGCGGTTGAGCGTTTGCGACGTCACGGTTACAACCTGATGAGTATTTTGAAACTCGATATTATGCTGAACCACTACATGTCCAGGGGTCTCATCTCTGAGGAAACCTACCGCACCTGTGCTGAGTATTTACGCAGCAAACAGGGAGAAGTACAGGCCTCTTAAGTACGCCCAGGGAGATGAAGAGCGGCAAGACGGGCGAATGCGACGCATTCGCCCGTCTTGCCGCTCTTCCCACTAAGATGCTTATCAGGTAAGCGTAGTTGGCGGTATGTAGGGTGCAGGTCGAGAGGCATCTCCATTCTGTTGCTCGACCGAAGAAGCTGAACGGTTCATCATACCCAGGAATGGCTCAATGATGTCAATGGGCAGAGGGAAGATGATAGTCGAGTTCTTTTCAACAGCAATCTCAGTCAACGTTTGCAGGTAGCGTAGTTGCAGGGTACTGGGCTGGGAGCCGATTATATTGGCAGCCTGTGCCAGTTGCGTCGAAGCCTGAAACTCACCTTCGGCATGAATGATCTTCGCACGCTTCTCACGTTCTGCCTCTGCCTGCTTCGCCATAGCACGCTGCATCGTGACCGGCAACTCAATATCCTTGATCTCTACCGCCGTCATCTTTATGCCCCAGTTCTCTGTATGTTCATCAATAATCGCTTGCAGTTGCTGGTTAATCTTGTTGCGCTGCGACAACAATTCATCCAGTTCCGACTGGCCCAGTACGTTTCGCAGTGTCGTCTGGCCGATCTGCGTGGTAGCCTGGATAAAGTTCATCACATTCACAACAGCCGCATTAGGATCAATGACCTTAAAGTAGAGAACCGCCGTTACTTTGATGGTTACGTTATCGCGTGAGATCACTTCTTGTGGCGGTACAGTCAAGGTAACGATACGCAAATCCACCTTAATCATCCGTGTGACGATTGGGGGCACCCAGAAAACGCCCGGCCCCTTCGCACCTTGCAAGCGGCCAAGAATGAAGATGACACCGCGTTCATACTGCTGCACTACGCGGATTCCTGAGAGGGCAAAAAGCGCCAGGACAACTACAATGACACCAATTACGGTTAAAACAATAGGATCCATGAAAAGCCTCCTTTCATTCAAGAGAGGGAGTAGAATATGTATCAACGATAGACGGAGAACGTACTGGCTGAACGTGCAGCCGCAACCCTTCAACGGTGAGTATCCGGACCTGTGAACCCGCGTCTACAGAAGTGGCAGGTCCATCGAGAACAGCAGCCCAGTTCTCACCACCATAACTTACCCGTCCTTCGGGCAAGAGAGGTGTCAGGGCAGTAGCTTCAGCCCCGATCATGCCCTCAACGCCGGTAGTCACCGGTCGTCGCTGCGCTCTCACAATGATAGTTATCAAGGTAAAACTGATGAGGCCGATCACTGCGGCCATACTATAAACGACAAGTGGATTCACCTGTGGCCCACTATATGGTCCACCACTATTGAAGAAGAGTAACGCACCAACCACAAGCGAGATGACCGCACCTATGGTCAGCACACCATGAGTTGGCAGGCGCAGATCCAACACCAGCAGCACAAAGGCCAGAACCATCAAGGCCAGCCCTGCCCAGTTGGGCGCGAGTGACCCTACAGCAAAAAGGAAGAGTAGCAGGGCTATGCCACCTGCCGTACCGGGCAAGATGGCTCCTGGATGCGATATCTCCAGGTAAATGCCGATCATCGCGATAATGAAGAGCAGAAAGACGACATTTGGATCGAGCAGGAAGCCATAGAGCGAATCAAACAAGCTGGGCTCGATCGTTTGCACGCTTACACCATTGGTGTGTAGCGTTACGGGACCAGAGTTTAGCTCAACCTGTCTCCCATCTACCTGGTTGAGCAGGTTGTTCAGGCTGGTAGCCTCCAAATCAACGATGCCGTCATTCACTGCCTCTGTATCATCATACGAGGCGGCATTGGTGACCATCTTGACCGCAAAATCAACACCGCTGCGATTGTAGCGTGTCTGAATGCCTCTCATTTGCGCTGTCAGGTCCTGCTCCAACTTCGCCTGGAGAGTACTATCAAGATTAGAACCTGTACTCGATATCGGGCTAGAAGCCCCTATACGCGTGGTCGGAGCCATGGCAGCGATGGGAGCGGCCAGGGTGACAAAAGCGGCCGCGGAAGCTGCATAAGCGCCCGTAGGCGAAACGTAGGAGATAATAGGGACGGTACTATTTAACTCTGCTTCTACCATGGACTTCATCGATGCGATATCGCCACCGGGCGAATCAACCTGGATGACTAAAGCCTGGGCTCCATCGCTCTCAGCGGTAGCAATAGCGTTGGTGAGAGAGTGCAAGGAGGCAGGGCCAATATCTGTATTCAGCGTCATTACGTCAACATGAGGCGAGGACGAGGCAGCGACAGCGGTTCGAGCCGTCAGAGTGAAGGATAATGAGACGACTACAGTGAGAATGATGCCCGCGAGAAGAAGGGGCAAGCCACGTGTCATACGATGGGTATGGCGCGAATTCATGGCAAAATTCCTCCAATAGGTAATTGAACGCGCCTATTAGTAACGACTAGTCTATGGGATTATCATAGCACATGCTGATGAGAAAGGCGATACGCCGGTCACCATTGCTATTTGCTATAGAGAATATAGCATATTGTTATGGTAATTGTCAAGAAAGGAAGACCCCAGATAGGATTCCCATTCGAAAAAGGAGGAAAGGTGGGGATTACCTGCCCCCAGGCAGTGTTCCCAAGACCCTGGCAAAGAGCTGCGCCCCCTGCACTCTTGCTCTACCCAATGTGTCGAAGTTGTTCCATTTGAATTCGCCTGTCAGCCAGCGCTGCGAGTTGGGGATCGTGGGTGACCATAATAAGCGTCTGGTTGCCTGTGCGCTGTAACTCGCGCAGGACTTCTAGCACCTCAGTACCTGTTGAGGGGTCGAGGTTGCCTGTTGGCTCATCGGCCAGTACGATCTTTGGGCGATTGATGAGTGCGCGGGCAATCGCTACGCGTTGCTGCTCTCCTCCTGAGAGTCTTGCAGGTGGATGACCCTGGCGGTCTCCCAGTCCCACACGTTCCAAGAGTTCCTGTGCTCGTGTTTTCAGATCAAAGGGTAGTTTGCGGCGATAGGGTAGTAAGGGGACCATGACGTTCTCTAATGCGGTGAGGTTGGGTAAGAGGTAAAAGAGTTGAAAGACGAAGCCGACCTGTTCACGACGAAAGTCGGCTGCCCGAGGTCCACGCAGGCTGTGTACGGCAATGTCGTCGAGCCAGATTTCTCCGCTGTCAGGGCTATCCAGCGCTCCCAGCAGTGAGAGCAGGGTTGTCTTTCCACAACCCGATGGGCCGGTAATGGCGATAAACTCGCCAGGCTGTACCTCTAAATCGATTTCTTGTAGTACCTGTAGCTTGCCGTTGGGGATAGTATAGGTCTTGCTAAGATGGTCTACCCTCAGGAGTAAATCGCCCTTCTCTATAGACTGCTCATCCTGTATCGTGTCTTGTTCCTGTTCCATATATTTTCCACCTTCTTATCGAATCAGGTCCCAGCTCTTGATTGGTTCAAAGACGCTTGCAAGCATAATCAACCTCGCTACTGGAAGTTTGCTGGTGATCTGGCACAGCATGCCGTTTTGGTACCACTGGAGGGCGTGATTGCCTTGCTCATCCTGGAATAACTGCCCTATTTTGTCGCCGATCTGCACCGTTTGGGCTATCGTTGATGTGAGTGGGATATCGGTTGGTTGCTCGTAGAGGAGCACGTCTTGCCCGGCAATACGGTAGTTCGCCACAAACGTGGTCAGTACGTCTGGATTCGATGCATCGGTAAGCACGCCGTAAGAGGGTGCCTGCGTCCTGGCAGGTAAGATTGCTGGCAGGAGTGGCAATGGTTTCAAACCTGGATGTGGAGGTGAAAACGATTCGATTGATATACCATTTATCTGATCGAGCGAGGTCGAGGTGTGCCATACTTGTTTGGCATTGCCCCCCACTTCCTCCATTCTCGCCAGCCCTCCTATGCTTATTACCCCCGCTACAAGCGTCAATAGGAGCAGAGCGGCAATGAGTAGCTGGGATCGAGCAAGGCGGAGCCGGGGTTTCTCTAGTAGTTTGCTGTACCTGGCATGTACTTGGGACGGCGAACGCTGGCTAACTCTCTGGCGTGTTTGTGCCATTTCACGGAGAGGGGCAAGTGCTGAAGCCAGGCGTGTTGCAACATGGGCGATGTCGGCATCATCGGCAGGTGGAGGAGTCTCCCCTTTCATGAATGCTTCCAGATTGTCCAGCCATTCATCGGCGTATCGATTATCTTTCATCATGCCCTCCTTGCTCATCGAGAGCAGCACGTAAGTGCCGCAGTGCCCGGTAGAGCAATGAGCTAACCGTTCCTTCGGGTATCTGAAGTATTCGCGCAATTTCTCTATTGGTAAGGCTTACAACAAACTTTAACCCTATCACCTCGCGCTCGCGTTCCGAAAGCCTATTGAGGTGAGCCAGGAGAAAGCGTTCTTCCTCCCGCGCGATCGCGGCCTCCTCTAAAGAATCTGCTTGAGGGTGTTCCGCAGGTACGAGATGCTCTAGTGAGATCGTTGGCTTGCAGCGCCGGAAGTAATCTACGGCACAATTACGGGCAATACGAAAAAGCCAGGGACCAACTGTATCTGCCGTTTGGATATCTGCCAGATGTTTCCATACCTTCTCGAAGACAAGAGAAGCCAGATCTTCCGCGACTTCTGGCTTGCCAACAAGAAAATTTAAAAATGCGAGGATAGGTGAATGATACTGCTGGTAGAGCGCATCAAAGGATATGACCTGCTCTCCGGCGAGGGTTTCATGCCTTTTCTCCTGTTTCACCAGAGATGACCACGCTGTGGAGATAGTGATGCTTCTCATATCTATGAAATCCTACTCCCTCACCATTACTCGGCTCGCACTATATCAACGATCTGCATGCGGCTGATTGCGCGCAAGGCGGGGATGGTTGCCAGGGCTGCTATCAGCACCATGAGGATTATGACACCAAGCGCGATCAGTACTGGCGGAACAAGGTTCTGGCCCGTGTGCTGTATGGTCAGAATCCACTGGGCTACCAGTACGCCAGGAAGGGTGCCGATAATCGCCAGGATCACTCCTTCCTGGGCGAAGAGCCGTTGTACCAGTTCTGTCTGCCAGCCCAGCGCTTGTAGAAGGCCGATCTCACGCTGCCGTTCTCGCGCCTGGAGCAGCAGCAGATCGGTAATGCTCATGAAGCTGAGTAGAAGCGCGAAGACGCAGCCGGCAATCTGGGGTACTGCGGTTTGTAGAAGTACGAAATCTCCTAACAAGGTGCCTGTCAGTGTCTGGCGCAGGGCAAGGACCCCGCTAAACATTACCACTAGAAGTAGAGCGGACAGGAAAAGACTGCTGACGGTTAGCAATGTACGCGATCGCGAGCGGGCAAGGTTGCGAAACAAACGACCATAGGGGCAAGCGCAAACCCGGTAGCCTGGCCTTTGTGGAAGTGATCGATGTGCCCGTTCGCAAGATTTCCGCGGGCTGGATACGCCAGATGAGCCAGAGAGGGTAGAGCGAACTCAAGAGGGCCATCACGAGTATTGCTGGCAAAGTCCATATTACGATAAGCCAGAGAGGAGTGGCATTGAGCAGAGTGGCGATCAACAATGCGATGCCCAGGCCCAGCAGACCTCCCACAAGCGCAAGGAGCAGCGCTTGAACCAGGAACAGCCGCGTTCAAGGTAGTGAGTACAAGCGGTGGTTGCAGAATAAAACCGGCTGTATTATTGGTGGGCAACAGATTCGTCGGAGCTACAGAATTACCCTGTGCATCATAGAGCAAAACAGTTGGAGGAGAGGCATAGGTATTCTCTGGCAGCCAGTTCAGTGGATTACTAAACTGGGCATTCAGTGTATTTCCAGCGATTTTACCAGTGAAATCAAAAAAGTAAAAAGCTTTGGGAAGAGGTACCGCATTGCGTGTGGGTTTAGGAACCTCCGCGATATGAACAGGTTGAAGCCTCCGAAAAGCTGCCTCGGGCCCCTGGGTACCGTCTGGGACAAGTGTGTAGGCGGAACTTGCCTGCCCATCGGGCCCCCTGGTTGACGCGTAGGTCAGGCTCGAGGGAGCGTATAAGAACCTCAAAGATGCCAGGTAAGGGTCAATACCATTGTAAGGGTTGTACGGCAGCCAGCTATGATTCTCCAGAACGAGGGTTGAGACAGAGAAACGCTGCGGGTCATTTTGTACCAGGGGAATTTCTCCACCAAAAATTGTCTCTAGAGATGGAAGATGTGCCAGATATGCAAAACCGCCACGCGCAAAGGCCGTTTTGGGGTCCAAACTGGCAGGTGACAAGCGAGTGAAGCTGCCTTTTAATGTGATCCTTCCAGGAAGCTGTGTTTGGAAGAGAACAGGTATATCGTAGTTCGGCACTGTACTAATACATTGTGATGGAGGCGTGTTTTGAGTTGGGCAATACTTTATTCGCCCCATTTGCGGATTGGTATTAACATGCACGTTATCCTTGGTCGTCAGCATCCGCCCAGCGGTAATAGTCTTATCGAGATGGACAAGCTGATTTTCTGCTGTTGGGTCGATAGCCGCTATCAGAAATGTTCCAGGGTCTACCGGTGGAGTTATATCGTATATCTGCTCTGTGCCACATTGGATGATAACGTCCTGTTTACTCAAGGCGTCGAGTACTTGTGCGGCAGGGGTGTTTGGGGTTGGCATGCCGTCACAGGAGGCGAAATGGTAGTAGAGTGTAGACTGGCCGCGTTCGACTATCTGACGTTGCCCGGTGAAGACCACTAGCCCCAGGTCAACTCGATAGAAGCCAGTTGGAAGAGGCGTATAAAAGAAAAAGAGTTGTGGTACAGGCATTTGTACATAGCCTAGAAAGGCAATCGGCGCAGCCACTTCAACACCTGATAGATGCCTAATCTGCTCATACTGTTGTGTGCTGATGCCGCCATTATAGCCTTCGAGAAGGTCAGCAGGAATAGTGTTGTGCGAGGCATGTTGTGCCTGAGGGGGTAGCACAACCAGATCATAGCTCGAACGCCAGCTCTGGCTGATAATTTGATTGCCCTGGGCTACCGTTGTTTGCGACGTTGCGCTCAAGAGAACGAGGGCACATGCCGCCAGGAAAAAGCCGCTACTTGCTAGCACACTTTTCCCCTGCTGTCGTCGCAGTAGAAGAAGGACGTAGTGCCACATTTGCTACACCTTTCTCAACAGGCAGAATTGCATGGTATAGATGAATCACGTATCAGAACCTCTTTGAGAGGCATCTATAGGAGATTACGCAACGGGGAGGAAAAGTATTGCAGATTCTCTAGAATTCTTACGAGCCGGATGTTTTCTGCCAGATGATAGAATAGCGCCACAAGAGGTGCTTTCTCACTTTTGCTCATAGCACGGTAGAGGTGGGGAGGTTTTCACAGAGAATATGTATCCTTCTCTCATTCGGGAATCGTATTTGGTTGAAGAGGGCAGGCACAAAAGTTACTTGCTCTGCTAACCAATCGTCTTGAAATGTGCGGTCTTCAAAAGAAGCAAATATTTATGCTGGGAGGCGACAGGTCGATTTGTGTTGCAAGAACAAGCATCTCGTAAAAATACAGCCGTGACGAGAAAATCCATTATTTCCTTGTGGAACGCCTTGCTAGCTAAAAACGGTGTAATGGCTTATCTGCCCATTATTGTCGTTGTCATTCTCATGTTCTGTGGGGCATCCTGGCAAATATTCTGGCCCACCACCGACGCGGCACGTTACCAGTGTTACGCACTCACTTTCTGGCTGGGTAGTAACGGTACGCAGCTGTTGCCTGCATCCCAATGTACGTTTCTCCAGGCTACGTCAATACATACACCATTTCACATGCTGCCACTTGAATATCCACCACTCACGCTCGTTATTTTTTCTCTCTCGCTGCTGGCACCAATTCCCGATTACCAATTGCTCTTTGCTCTCTGGATGGCACTGACAGCTCTCCTGATTTACTGGTCGCTCCTGCGTTATGGGCCACGGGGCGCGGCGCTCACCTTTGCATTCTATGCCCTGGTTGGTGCATGGGCAACCGCCGAAGGACGCTTTGACATGGTGCCAGCCGCACTTACGATACTCTCCCTCATTGCAGCCGAGCGCAAGCACTGGACATTGGCCTATGTTATCCTGGCCTTTGGCGTCTTGCTCAAGCTGTATCCGCTCTTGCTCCTGCCAGCGCTATTTATAGCCGAGCAACACGATGAACAGCGATTATATATCCCAAAACAAAGCATGCCGCTCAAGATGGTACCTATAGAACTGTGGCGTACCTTGCGGAGTATAGGTACCTGGCGCTGGAAGAATACCCTGATCTTCCTTGCTGTAGTAATAGGGGTCACAGCCATTTTTGCTTACCTGGACTTCCAGGGGGCGGTTGTGAGCCAGTTGAGCTACTTTTCCCACCGGCCTATACAAATTGAAGCAACAGGCAGCACAATTCTATGGGTAGCAACACAATTTGGTATTCCTGCCCATACTGAGTTTACTTATGGCTCATTGAACGTCATCAGTCCACTAGGAGACAACTTAGCCCAATTGTTTGAGGGGGCATTTGTGCTAGGGTATGTTTACACTATCTGGCAACAATGGCGAGGAAAGCTCGACGTTGTACAGACCTGTATTGCCTTTTTACTTGTCTTCATAGCCTTTGGCAAAGTCTTCAGCCCGCAATACCTTATCTGGCTCATACCTTTATTGGCCTATGCCAGTGCTCTTGACGGTTTCTGGCTGCTCGTCTGGGGGAGCACCTCGCTGCTGACGACCATCATTTATCCATATCTCTACACACGTACCCTCAATGTGCTCCTCGTGCAATATGTTCCTGGCTTTATCCAGGCAGTTGCCGTACGTGATGCGCTCTTTGTACTGGTAACTCTCGCCTACCTCTTCAACTGGTTTCAAGTCCGCCGTCGCAAACCACTTCCGCCACAACTTACAGGGAAAGAGACCAGACCCTTGTATGTTGAGTAATTACCTTCTTGCCTTCAAATCTTTTCTAATTTCGTACGACTTCTCCGCATCTTGTAAAATAGCCGTATCCACTTCTTGCAGAAACATCGCTTCTTGATTATGATCCAACAACTTCAAGGCTCCCTTAAAAGGAACCGTTATTTGCGAGCGACCAATGAGATGTTCTTCTACTCCCTCGTAATTTGCAGTCCCTGCCGCGTTGGCATAGACCAGAACAACCTCATTTTCAAAGGCTCTTGTGACACACAAAGCATTCACGAGTTTGATTTCCGCGTTGGCATCATGCTTAATGCCCTCGCCTGCATCCTCAAAGCACCAATAGCTGGGGCAGATAACAATTTCCACGTCCTGCCTGACCATGGCCCTGAATACCTCGGGAAACATTAAATCCCAGCAAATAATCAGACCAATCTTCCCGTACCTGGTATTAAAAACGGGCGTCCCGGTTCCGGCAGTTAAGTAGCTGCGCTCCGGCAGCCAGAGATTTACCTTCTGGTAGCGCGCCTGAATTTCTCCCGACCTATCGATATAATAGGTCGTGTTATATAGCCCTGTACTATCACCTTCAATAATAGAACCAGGAACTAGATCGATTGAGTACTGCGCGGCAAGTTGTTGGAAATGCCTGGCATATCGCCCTTCATAGTCGGCAAAGGCATTATTTCCGGACAATGGGCCGGTGACAAAATCTTCGGGAAAGACAATGATTTGAGCTTGTTGAGAGACGGCCTCTTTTATAAATTGCTCGGCTTTTTTGAGGTTTTTTTCCGGGGCGAACTGATGAATAGCAAATTGCACAACAGCTATTTTTATTCGCATGTTCCCTCCAAATAGTAGATGCGAAATGAGGATACTGCTATGAATATACCATAGTCTGTAGCACGGTGTCATACACATCTGTTGGTGATTGCCCAGAAGTCCGCAAGGCGACGTGAGTCAGTCTGCTCGACGCATGGGCGCACAGATCCTTCGCTGCGCTCAGGATGACACCACCCCGCTCTGTCATCCTGAGCGCAGCGAAGGATCTCTCGGCAATCACCAGTCATCTGGTCTCTGTCGTGTAGAATATAAGAGGGTGATATTACCCAATGTCAGGATAGTATTTTTGAGGAATATGTTTTTGTAGTCGTGCCGACAATTGACAGCGGCAACAGTACGCCGGCAGCCACTCGTCAGGAAGCTGGCTAATGGCTGCTCATGAGTGATGACTGAACGAAAGGAGCGCACCATGGCAGAAAGCGTGTACAAAGTGATCGATCTGGTGGGAACCAGCAACGAGTCCTGGGAGAAAGCGGCTGCAGCCGCCATCGAGCGGGCTTCACAGACCTTGCGGGACCTGCGGGTCGCTCGCGTTGTCGAGCAAGATGTCCACGTCGAGGCGGGGAATACTCTGACCTACCGCGTGAAGTTGGAGGTCTCATTCAAGTACGAGGGCGGTGCATAAGTAGTCGCAAGACGGGAAGACGAGAACTGCCGGCCTGGCTGTAGCCCGGCCGGCAGTTCAGCGCGACCTCAAGAATTGAAAAGGAGAAAACGAATATGGCAGATCAGGAGGGAAAAGTCTACCGCAAGACGGAGATAGTAGGAACTTCGACCGTTGGATTCGATGATGGAGCGAAACGTGCTATAGCACGTGCGATGAAGACGCTGCGCAACGTGATGTGGTTTGAGGTGAAGGAGCAGCGAGGAAAGAAAAAGCTGCAGGGAGAGAACGGGCTCTCTCCCTGCAAAAGAGCTATCACGAGAGCGTAGAGGTGACCTGCGTCCAAGTTTGTCCGCCGTTCACGGTTTTGAGTAGGAACTGGGCTCCTTTACCCTGACCACCGATGGCCCATCCTTCAGCGCTCGAAACAAAGTCAAGCTGTGCGACATTCTTGAAACTACTGCCGGGTGCCATCTTTGTCCAGCTTTGCCCTCCATCAGTGGTCACGTAGAGGACTGTGCCATCGGTCACCCATCCATGCTGCATATCGAGAAAGTCCACTGCGCTAAGGGCGACAGGCACAGGCATGGTACTCTTCCAGGTTACTCCTCCATCGTGCGTCGAGTAGATGACCGCAGCAATGCCAGTGCCCGAGACGCTATTAGAAAAACTGACGGGAAGAATTCCCTCTGTGGCTGAGAAAAACAGGGGAGGTCGAAGCCAGAGTTGCCCCGAAGGGACGCCTTGCGGTAGGGGCAGCTTCTGCTGGAACCAGGTCGACCCGCCATCATGGGTCACAAAAAGCCAGGTGAAGCCTGGAACCAATACTGTTCCCGTAATCCATCCCGTGGACGCGTTCAGAAAGTGAATGCCTGATTTTGCACCACCGTACGGGAGATGACCAGGAGCAGGGCCATCCGTCGAGGCGGCAAGAGCATTGGCTACATTAACCCACGTCTTTCCTCCGTCAGTGGTCCGATAAATGCTGGCGACCTCTGCAGTTATAGCACCTCCCCGATTAGCCAGGATCCAACCATCCTGGGCATTGACAAAGGTGATCTGAGCGACCCTCGTTCCAGACTGACCATTGGGAATGGTAGTGCTCTGCCAGCTCTGCCCTCCATCAGTGGTTCGAAAGATGCGTGTTGCTGCATTGTTGGATTGTGGTATGGCAACCCATGCCTGCGAAGGGGTGAGAGCATCCATGACACTATCTGGAGTAAGAGAATATCCCGGGGGCGTGACATCTTTCCAGTGCATTCCCCCATCAGATGTTTGGAGCACTGCTTTCCCTGCCAGAGCCCATCCTGTGGTCGTATTGATCATGCGCAGTGATGAGAATGGGCCCACCTGTCCGGATGGATTTCCTGACCCACCAGTACGACTCTGGTGGGCCTGGTTTAATACAAAAATGAGCGCCCCAACCAGGAGTGCTGCAACCAGGCCAGAGGCGAGTGTCCCGAAGCGACGTCGCCACACCCTTCCCCTGGAAATCGCGGTAGGCCCGCTCACCGGGTTCATTGAACCGGGTCCTGATCGCAGCGGGGCATCACCGGCGTAGAAGAGACGCTGCTGGACATGTGCCAGAGGTCGAGCGAGTTCGGCTGCAGTGGGATATATACGGCGGAGGTCCTGCAAGATACGCTGGTTGCGCTCATCCACCTCCTCAGGATTCAGCTCATCAATGTCTGCCATAACTCGATTCCTCCCTATTGTTGATCGTAGATTGCCCGTAAAAGGGCAAGTGTGCGCGAGAACACTTTTCTCACCGCTTCTTCGCGTTTGTTGAGCAAAACTGCGATCTCAGCAAAGCGCAAGCCATCACCCACGCGCAATTGCACCACCTGCTGTTGAAGCAGAGGTAGCTTCCCTATGGCTGCATAGAGCCGCTCAAGCTCTTCACGGCGCACTATGAGATGCTCAGGCGTTAGTGTTTCCTCAACTCGCAGCGTCTCTATCACCTGTTCTAAGGGTAGAACAGAGAAATGCATAGAACGGCGATAGCGATCCACCAGCTTGTTCTGAGCAACACGCCGCAGCCAGACGAACTGCTGTTTGCCTGTCAGCCAGGAGAGATTATCTTGCTCCAGGGCTGCTGTGAAGACCTCGAGCAAAAGATCCTCGGCGTCCTCCAACGAAGGTGTGTGGAGTCTCAGGTAGGCAAAGATGCTCGCGGCATAGCGTTGATAGAGCGCCGCACCTGCACTATCCAGTTGTGGACATTCGTCTTGTTGTTGCATGCTATCTTTCTCTACTCCAAATGACCTCAATACTATGGTCGCAAAATTAGCAAAAACGTGACGAGAATGAGAACGCTTATTGCGCGAGGATGTAGGAAGAAATCATGGGCCGCAAGGTTTCTTAAAGCAGTCAAAAGGAGTGAGGTGCAGGGAGGCGGGCTTCGCCCTCTGATACCTGTTCACCTGACAGGTTTCCCCTATTCAGGTACCAGCTTACTCCTTCGGCTACGCCGCGAGAGAGATCAAACTGCGGTGCATAGCCCAGCTCATAGCGAGCCTTGCCAATTGAAAACATCTGATCTCCACCCAGCAGGGTCACACCATAGGTTGTTATGGGAGGCGGTGCTCCATTGCGCCGCCCAAGAGCTTGCCAGGTCAATTCAGCGCTGCGACCGGCGGCATACAAAGCGAAATAAGGTAGTCGAAGTGAGATAGGTGGAACTTGCAGGCAATGTGCAATTGTATTCAAATATTGAGCTTGAGTAACACGGCGATCATCGACAAGGTTATAGGCACGGCCAATCACCTCATCACTCGCGTCACCTGCCTTAATGAGGCCCTGCGCTACGTCGCGAACGTAGACGAGTGGGACAATATTCTTGCCAGAGCCAATGATAAATCCCTTACCTGATTCAATCAACGAGACAAAGCGACCAAAGCTGGCCGTATCGCGTGGGCCATAGATCCAGCCGGGGCGGACAATTACCACAGGCGCGCCATTATCTCGCACCAGATTGGCAATTAATTTCTCGCCTGCAATCTTCGTGCGGCTATACGGGTTATCCTCAGCGTGAAAGGGATCGTCCTCGGTCATGATACCATGCAGATGATGCCCGTAGACGGTGATCGAGCTAGTATGAACAATGCGTTGTACACCTGCATCCATCGATGCATGTACAAGGTCAGCCAGTCCTTGCACATTGGTAGCCCAAAAGACATCTTCCAATCCCCATGGTCCCGTTTTTGCCGCGACATTATAGACACGCTGCACCCCCTGTACAGAGTGTCTAAGCGATGCAGGATCGGTCAGGTCTCCATGCACGACCTCGACACCTTCAAGCTTGCGCAAACGGCCGGCATCTTCTACCGGTCGCACCATGGCCCGCACGTCATCACCGCGTTCCAACAACATATCGACAAGGTGTCCACCCAAAAAACCGGCGGCACCTGTTACTAGCACTTTCACGACAAAACTCCTTGTCCTTATTTTCGCTTCGTTAAAGCGAGTATAACAAGAGAGCAAAATGTTGGCAAGCGATGCCAGGCATCAGGTGTTGGCCCTTGTGCGCTCTATCCCATCATCAAAATAGAGGATAGCCTCAACTCGCCGCTGTTCCGGCCGGGCGAAAGTCGGAACATCCTCTGCCTCCATCGCTTCTAAGCGGAGCGTCTCCTGATCATGTGTCGCGTCATAAATCAGTTCTCGGTGGTCATAGAGATAATCGAGAAGTGTGCTGATATCGTGCCCTTCAATGAGAATGTGTCCACTTGCTCCTTGCTCAGAGGTAATACGAAACTGCAAGGTATGCGCCAGCTGCAGGTCAAACGTCCACCCTCCAGTACCCCAAACCGATCGTCCATCTGCCATGGGAATCTTCCTTTCTTTCAAGTGACATACGCTCAGAGCCTGTTTCCCATGCTCCTTCCACATACCACCTGCTCATGACAGGCTCTCAATAATTCCAACAATTGATGACGAGAGACTATTCCCACTCCAGGCATGTGCTATCATAGCCAGTAACAGTTCCTCATTGTGCCCCTGGTACTTGTAAGAAAAAAACACGAGAAGGAGCTACCCGCTATCCAGGACGATATCTTCACTTTACGCAGCGGACAAGCACAGATCAGCCACCAGAAGATTCCTCGCTACTTCCAATTCGTCACATCCTATCCTTTGACCGGGGGTGGGAAGGTACAGAAGTTTGTACTGCGAGAAAATGCCATAAAGGCCTGGGATCTAGAGATTCTGAAGCAGAGATAGAGAGCAGGGCCCTGCTCTCTATCTCTGCTTCAGATTTCATCAGGATAGGAGCAATTTAAGTCAACCAGTAACTGCCTCTTTATAGCGGCGGATGGCCTCAATGTGCTCTCCAGGGGACTTGAACCCGGCACCCATGGTGTTGAGGGAGATATGCGTCGCCCCCAGCTTGCGCCAGCCCTC
>WNGP01000820.1_pt1 | contig 24610 bp, 17 predicted proteins | sample 5407671 | NCBI WGS metagenome assembly WNGP01 (sample SAMN13153381, study PRJNA577476) | soil metagenome | isolation source: 40 cm soil or saprolite under Garry oak tree replicate 2 | place: USA:California | collected 2016-06-15
CGACTCCGAGCCGGAGGGGCGATCTCGGGACACTAAGGTCCCTCCCACATTGCAGCTTTCTGGGCTCGAGCCGTTGAACATCACGCCGGAGTTCGGCTTTGCTGTGATTGGCGAGCGGACCAACATCACGGGCTCGCCGAAATTTTCGAAATTGATTTTGAGCGACGATTTCGACGGCGCGCTGGCGGTTGCGCGGCAGCAGGTCCAAGGCGGGGCCAACATGCTCGACGTCAACATGGACGAAGGGATGATCGATTCGGAAGCCGCGATGACGCGTTTCTTGAATTTGATCGCAAGCGAACCAGAGATCGCGCGGATTCCAATCATGATCGACAGCTCAAAGTGGAGCGTGATCGAGGCCGGGCTCAAATGCGTGCAAGGGAAAGCGGTCGTGAATTCGATCAGCTTGAAAAACGGCGAAGAAGAATTTTTGCGTCAGGCGCGACTGATCAGGCGATATGGCGCGGCTGTGATCGTGATGGCGTTCGATGAGCAGGGCCAGGCCGACAATTTGCAGCGCAAGATCGAGATCTGCGCGTGCGCTTACAAACTTCTGACTGAACGGGCCGCTTTTCCGCCGACCGACATCATCTTCGACCCGAACATTCTCACGGTCGCGACCGGTCTGGAGGAGCATCGCAATTACGCGGTCGATTTCATCGACGCGACGCGCTGGATCAAAAAGAATTTGCCTGGCGTTCGCGTGAGTGGCGGCGTAAGCAACATTTCATTTTCGTTTCGCGGCAACAACACCGTGCGCGAAGCAATGCATGCCGCATTTCTGTTTCACGCGATCCGCGCCGGGCTCGACATGGCGATCGTAAACGCGGGCCAACTCGCGGTTTACCAAGAGATCGATCCCGAGCTGCGCAAACGCGTCGAAGACGTGCTCTTGAACCGACGCGACGAGGCGACCGAACGTTTGGTCGATTTCGCGGAAAATATTAAAGCGAAGGGTAAAGCGAAGGTTAAAGATGAAGCGTGGCGTGCGCAGCCGGTAGAGGAGCGACTAAAGCATGCCCTGGTCAAAGGCATCGTTGATTACATCGACATCGATACCGAAGAGGCGCGGAAAAATTGCCAACGGCCGCTCGATGTAATCGAAGGGCCGCTGATGGCGGGGATGAGTGTGGTCGGCGATCTTTTTGGAGCGGGCAAAATGTTTTTGCCGCAAGTTGTCAAAAGTGCGCGCGTGATGAAAAAAGCAGTCGCGTATCTGATGCCGTTCATGGAAGCGGAAAAATCCGCCGGCGCCAAGCCGCAGGGCCGGATCGTCATGGCCACGGTCAAGGGCGACGTGCATGACATCGGAAAGAATATCGTTGGCGTCGTGCTGCAATGTAACAATTACGACGTTGTCGATCTTGGCGTGATGGTGCCGGCGGCGAAAATTCTGGAGACAGCACGCGAGAAAAAAGCGGATGTGATCGGATTGAGCGGACTAATCACACCGTCGCTCGATGAAATGGTGCATGTGGCCCAGGAGATGGAGCGGGAAAATTTCAAACTACCGCTGCTGATCGGCGGGGCCACGACCAGCCGGGCGCACACGGCAGTGAAGATCGCTCCCCACTATCACGAAAGCACGATCCACGTTCTGGACGCCTCGCGCGCAGTTGGCGTGGTTAATTCGCTCCTGAGTGCAAAACAAAAGGCGGCCTTCGACGCCAAGACTCGCACTGAATACGAGGCGTTGCGTAAAGCGCATAGCGCGAAGATGCGCGAAAAGAAGCTAATCACCCTGGAACAGGCGCGTGCGAATCGACCTCCGATTGACTGGAGCAGTTACGGTCCGCCGAAACCGGACTTCACCGGAACCCGGACAATCACTCCGTCGATCGTCGAACTTCGCGATTACATCGATTGGTCGCCATTTTTCCACGCGTGGGAATTGCGCGGAAGATATCCGGCGATTTTCGACGACCCGACGATCGGCATGCAGGCGCGAGAGCTGTTTGATGACGCGCAAGAAGTTTTGGACCGAATAATCACCGAAAAGTCGCTGACCGCCCGCGGTGTCTTCGCGTTCTGGCCCGCGAACGCAGACGACGATGATGTCGATCTTTTCCGCGACCAATCGCGCCGGGAGAAGTTGGCGACTTTTTATTTTCTGCGGCAACAAATGCAAAAACCGGCGGGACAGTTCAACCATTGTCTGGCTGATTACATGGCGGCGGACTCGCCAGATTATCTGGGCGGCTTTGCCGTCACGATTCACGGCGCGGATGAAGTTGCTGAAGAATTCAAAACTGCGCACGACGACTATAGCGCCATCATTACAAAAGCGCTGGCGGACCGATTGGCCGAAGCTTTCGCGGAATACCTGCATCTCCAGGCGCGGATCGCGTGGGGTTTCGGTGGCAACGAGAATCTCTCGAACGCCGATTTGATTCGGGAAAAATATCGAGGAATTCGGCCGGCGGCTGGTTACCCGGCATCGCCCGATCACGCCGAGAAACGAACGTTGTTCGATCTGCTCGAGGCGGAAGAGAATATCGCCATCAAACTAACGGAATCCTACGCGATGCATCCCGGAGCAAGCGTCAGCGGTCTTTACTTCTCACATCCGGACGCAAAATATTTTGGGGTTGGCCAGATTGGGCGGGACCAAATTGTGGATTACGGTCGGCGGCGCAGTGAATCAATCGCGACCGTGGAGAAGCGACTCGGGTCGAACCTTGGCTACGAATCGAACTAGTCCGAAACTGCGGGCTAAATCGGGGCGAGAGGATTTGAACCTCCGACCTCCTGGTCCCAAACCAGGCGCTCTACCAAGCTAAGCTACGCCCCGCTGAACCGCGCTGATCTTTATCACACACAGGCGCATGCCGCATGTCGAAAGTTCAGCCAGCGTCAATGCCGAGGTTGCGCTCTGTTGCGTCATCTTTCGATTACGATCAAGTTAGCCAGTCGTGAAACTCTCGCTGCTGATCTTGGTTCTCTGCGCCAGTGCCGCGTTGGTGAGCGGCCAGGTCGCAACGGATTCCGAACTGCAATCAAATGGACCCCGGGAGGCGTCTCTCCCGACCGCTACCGCGGAACCGACCGTGCCGGAACGCGCGCAGATTGATGAAATTTTTAAACAAACGTCCTTGGGCAAAGAAGCGGATGAGCGCCGCTTGCACATTGAATGGCGATCACTGCAAAACCGGGTCGTAAACGACCCCGACATCGTCGCCGCGAAAAGGGCGGCTGAAACGGCGCGGACCGATTTGGAGAAACGGCAGCGGCTCCGCGATTATTACGATCTCTACTATGGGCGCCTGCGCGTCCTGGCCCGGAGCGCGGAAATGAAAACAGCGCTCGACCAACTAAAAATCGCGCATGTGAGCCAGATCACGCAGGTGCGAGTCCGACACGAGACGGACAGCGGTTTGCCGACACCAAGTCCGACGCCGAAAAAGAAACAAAAGGCGAGTCGCGCCAAGAAGTTTCGGGGCGAGGGCTGATTTCGGACTCCGGCCCGGAAACGCGGAAAGAACAAACAGTTGTGAAGCGCCGGCTTGCCACCGTCCACCCATTTGCCAGCTTCGCTTTAAGTAGATTCCACTGCCTTCGCTGTTCAAGATCGCAGAGCGCTTGAAGGTAGCCTACTGATGGAAGGCCGTATACGTGTAGTCCTTAGTAGACCAGGAACCGCTAACCTCCGAACCTAGCGTCACATAGATGGTTCGCCCATCAGTAGGAATATTATTTACCGTTTTCGAGAGCACGGTCACTATTCCAGAGTTGTAAACATCGGCGCCATGTAGCGAACTGCCGACGAAAAGGAAGTAAGCGGTCGCGCTGCCCGCGCTCCAGGTAAAAGTCACGCTGGACGAAGTAAAGGTCGATCCCGGTGGCGGGCTGATCATAACCGCCGCACCGGTAGCGGGTGTCGGTGTTGGTGTAGCAGTCGGAGTTGGTGTTGGCGTAGGTGTGACAGTCGGCGTGGGGGTCGGCTTGGGCGTAGCCGACGAATTAAAAGCCGTATACGTATAGCTGTTCGTCGTCCAGGAACCGTTAATCCGTGAACCTAGTGTCACATAGATCGTGCGCCCGTCCGTCGGGATATTGTTTACGATTTTCGAGAGCACAGTTATTTGGCCGGAATTGTAAATATCGGCTCCATTTGGTGAGCTACCCACGAAAAGGAAGTAAGCGGTCGCGCTGCCCGCGCTCCAGGTAAAAGTCACGCTGGACGAAGTAAAGGTCGATCCCGGCGGCGGGCTGATCATAACCGCCGCACCGGTAGCGGGTGTCGGTGTTGGCGTGGCAGTCGGGGTTGGTGTTGGCGTAGGTGTGACAGTCGGCGTGGGCGTAGCCGACGACTTAAAAGCCGTATACGTATAGCTGTTCGTCGTCCAGGAACCGTTAACCCGTGAACCTAGTGTCACATAGATCGTGCGCCGGTCCGTCGGGATATTGTTTACCGTTTTCGAGCGCACCGTCACTACTCCAGAGTTGTAAATATCGGCGCCATTTGGCGAGCTACCCACGAAAAGGAAGTAAGCGGTCGCGCTTCCGGCGCTCCAGGTAAAAGTCACGCTCGACGAAGTAAAGGTCGATCCCGGCGCCGGGTTCAACATTACCGCAGAACCGGTAATGGGCGTGGGTGTAGGTGTGACGGTTGGCGTCGGGGTTCCTGTCGATGTGGGCGTTGGAGTAGCCGTAGGTGTCGGAGTTGGCGAACTACTTGCGAAGTCGTAGCCGATTACATCCATCACGCGGAGGTCCACGGGTGTTAGGTCGTTCTCCACGCTGGAACTGGAGAAAGCGTTGAAACAGTCGTTCGTGCCGCTGGCCCAGTCTTGCGGGTCACTGCCGTTCCCGTTCGGAAAATTAAACGCCTTGAGGAGCGTCGTCCCGTTATCAATCGAAAAAAATCTGCCCGCACCGTCATTCAAACCCCGCAAGCCCGCCCCAGTATAGTGGAACAAATCCATCAGCATATAGTCTGGACTTCCGGTGAGCCTTTCCCCCATCAATGGAATGCGGCCCATGATTTCCGAGAATTCGTGCATCGCCACGCCGATGAAGTCCATTTTCCCGGAGACGGCACGGTTGGCCGGATCATAGGTGTAGCTGAATCCGCCGCCGAAGGTGAAGGTTCCATCAATTGTAAAGTCGTCGGCACGGAGCCGCAACGCCTTTGCCTCTGCCGTGGTCAAGAGATACATGTGCGCCGAGGCGATCGGATCCACCGCTGGCAACGAGCCGCCCGCGGAAAGAACCGTCGCATCATCCGCTGTGGTTAAGTCGGCGGAGACCGCGCCTCGAAGCGCAGTATAACTGGACACGGACACCAACGAGGTGTTGCTGCTGCCGAGCGTCATCCTTCCCGACACGGCCGTCACCTTGATGTTGACGTTGACGCTGTCGGTAAAATTGTCGGTAAATTGCGAAGCTGCATAAGAGGCCGCCGCTTTCATGTTGGCGATGTCTGCTACGCTCAAACCGGCAGCGGTGAAAGTTGAGTCTGGATCGTATGTCAGATTGATCGTCAATGCGACGGCTGGTCCGCTCACCGCGATAGCCAGTGCAACGATCACAGACCGCATTGTTCGCGCTCGACCTCTATCTGCGAAAATCAATTCTGACATCAGGCGGCGGAGTTTTTTCATTATCTACTGCGGCTTGATTTGAGACGTGACCGAAAGCTTTGCCGGCGCAATCGACTTCACGTCGCCGCGCGATGCGAGGGCTTCGAGCTGCGACAGCGGAACCATGGCGCGGAATGTCGTGGCTGTTGGCGAGCCGTTAACTACTAATCCTCCCAAAAGTGCGACTCGATCCAACAATCCTTTCGACACCGACGCGTCTATATCGACGAGAACACGATCGCCATCTTTAATCGGAATGTCCGGCTCAAGCGACGTCGGCTTGTCGAACGGGGGTTGTCCCCGACTTTTCTTTAAGGCCAGTACGATTTGACCGTCGAGCTTCCCCGCGGCGGCCACCGGTATGAATTGATCGCCTGTTGTCCAAAGCAGGACAAGATCGTTGCCGTTGCCGCCGTGGTAATTGGCGACGAAATAGTGAGTCAGCCCTCCGTAAGTCAACGCAATTGTTTGCCCCTGGGCCAGATTGCTGAAGGTTCCTCGAATGATCCCAGGTCCCGTGTTTTGCACGACCATCAGCTGCGTGCCCGGTGCTGGCGCAAAGTTCAGCGTGATGTTCACCTTTTTTCCCATCGCGGTGAAGCCGTTGGAGCTCACGGGCACTTCTGCGCCGGTTATGTAGGTAACGTTGATGTCGCCTGCGAACAGATGAGGCGTCGAGAGAGCGAGCATCGCGACCGCGGCGACGACGCGACCAAGGAGTTGAAAGTGTGGAAAGGTCTTAAGCTTTGGCTTCATAGCTTTATGTTCGTGTGTCTTGGGTTCGCTCTCCACCAATTCGTGGTTCGCCTTCCGTGCGCCTGCAATGCGCGAGCGTGGGATTAAGAGCAGCACGAAGCCTGCCGAAAATTCAGGTTAGAAAGAGATCATCGAATGGCTTACGCGTAGGGTCAAATTCTTAGACGATGATCGTTACAGGATTTTCGGCCATAAGCGATTGACATCGCGCCAACGAGAATCGCGAAGCTCTCGCGAAGGTCGCTGCTTGCCGATCAGTAGCCCGCAGTTATTCTAAACGCGCCTTTTTTTATGGCGCGTTCGTCTAGTGGTTAGGACACGGCCCTCTCAAGGCCGGTGCACGGGTTCGACTCCCGTACGCGCTGCCATTACACGTGGACCCTTGAACGCGGTTTGTCACAACGGCAAAATCTGTGTTTGCCGCCAAAGCCTTACCAAGCGCATTTGCAGCATGGTGACACGCCTCTTGGCTATACGTGGACGACGGAAGGTAATCAGGGTCCCTGTCCGTAATTAGCCAGCGATCTTTCGCGCGGGCTCGTTTGCACTTATGAGTTAAATGTGCGCCGCGTCTGTTTGTTTTCTTTTGTCTTGCTGTTAGGCGGTCTCCTGACCGGCTGCTGGGAAGGAATCAGCCGGCAGGTTCTTGCGACTGTTCTCTCTCTCCACGGCGAGGTCGTCTATCTTTCAAAGGGATCAACCAACTTCCGCCCCGCAAATTCGCAGGCGAAATTGAGCGCTGGCGCTGTTTTGAAAACTTCGAGTGGAGCACGGGCAAATCTCGTTCTGATCCCAGGCGCGCTCGCGCAGGTTTCCGGCGATTCGGAACTGAAGATCAACGAGCTCAAACTTAGGAAAGATGGCAACGAAACGGGGGACGCCATGCGTGAGCGGATCGCGCGGATCGAACTGCGACGCGGTGGAATGGTTGTCCTGTTCGAAGGCGTCTCGCGATTTACTATCGAGACGCGCGAAGCGACGATTCGCGTTCTCCCAAGCTGTCTGCTTCGACTCGATGTCGATGAAAGCGGAACGCGCGCAACGTGTGTGCGCGGCAAGTTCTATGCGACGCCGAAAAATAGCCAGGTCGTCGAAGTCGGTGCCGGCTATTTTCGTGAATGGCCCTCAGAGCGTGGCGCCGTATCCGCTACTGAAGATCGACGAGGCCAAACGGACACGACGGCCACCCTTGAAGCAGGCCGTGAGCTGCAAGAACTCGCCGTCGCCCAGCGCGATCGGTTGCCATTTTAGTCGACTCTTGCCGTAAACGGCTCGGGATTTGCTTTTTAGGCGTCTCGCCGCTCAAGGAACCGAGGGTGGGCGGCCAAACTGCCTATGTTCTCCGGTCCAAAAAGCGGATGGTGTGGCGCTTTTCTAGCGCTCACAGCCGTACTCTCGCTTACCGGGAATGCTGCGGAGCAGTCGGCACCAGCGGAAGAGCCAATTGCTGCTCCGATTACGGTCCGGGCATCGAATAGTGTCGCGCAGATCGCGACCGATGAATTTCTCACCGGATTCATTACCATGGCGGTTCGATCCATAGGGCCAAAGCTCACTTCGTGCGTAGCAACAGCGGTCAAGCTGCGTCCGGATCTCGCCGCCAACATTGTCGTGTCCGCGCTGAATATTTCCCGGCTAAATGTACGACCCGCGGAGAGCCGGCTTTCATGCGCCATCGTCTATCAGATCGTCAAAGCCGCTGTCAGTGCTGCGCCGAAAGCAGCGCCCGTCATCGCAAAAGCTGCGATCAAGTCGGAGCCGCATTTGCGGGAATGTATTATTAGCGCAGCGATCGCAGGTGCGCCTGAAGAGGAATCCGCAATTCGTGCGGTTGTCAGTGCAACGGCGCCGACGTCGATCTTGCCAACGGCAGGCAGATTCAATCCCGCGGACAACTTGCCATTCGGCAACGTCAATTCTCCGGAGCAACCTCCGGTCGGACCGTGAATGCGCCCGGCTTGCTAATCGGCTTCGCGTTGTGACAGGACAATTCGTCGCGCCCTGACAACCGTACATGAGCCTTAATCGCGTCCTCCATTACCGATTCCGCCTTGTCTGTCGCTGTGCCGGAGCCATAGCTGTTTTTTTTTCACTTGCTGCGAATGTTTTAGCGCAGGAAGCAATTGGCGCCACCGATCCTGCGGCTACTTCGGCTCCGAGCCCACAGTCAGGTGTCGAAATGGCTTCAAGTTCGCCAACGCTCAATCCAGCGGTCGATTCCAATTTGAATCCGACAACCGACTTGAGGAACGAGGTTACGGCCGAGCCGCGCCGTTTTCAGTATGGAGTCAAAGTCACTATGCGCGGCGTTTACGATGACAATATCAACCTCAGCCAGACCGCGCGCGTGTCCGATTATTACTTTACGATTGAGCCGGTGTTGACGCTGGGATTGGGGGACATCCTCGGGCACGAAGATAATTACATTCGACTCGATTACGCCCCGAGCTTGTTTTTATTTGCCGACCATTCGGAAAATGACGCGGTTCAGCACCTCATTCACCTGGGAGGACAACACAGGTTTGTGCGCCTGACGCTGACGCTGGGGGAAGAGATCGCAATATTGGATGGCACCGATCTGCAAACGCTAAGCGACGCCAACTCGCCTGGCAGTCATCCTAATCTGGACGTAAGCGGACGCACACGATTCCAGACTTATAACACGCGAATTGGAGCGAGCTACGATCTCACCGGCAAGACCTTCTTGAGCAGCGGAGTTGATTCGCTGGTGACGGAGTACAACTCGGCAAATCTCTTTAGCTCTCAAATGTTCTCGGGAAATCTCTTTGTTAATTATCGCTACAGCGAAAAGATCGTGATCGGCGTCGGCGGCACGGGCGGAGTCGATTTTGTAGATAATCCGAACCCGGACCAAACTTTCGAGCAAGCAAACGTGCGCGCCAGTTATCAGGCCACGGGCAAGATCGCCTTTAATTTTTCCGGCGGTGTCGAGTTTCGACAGTTTGAAAACAATTCGCGCAGCGAATACATTTCACCGGTCTTTGAACTGAGCGCGACCTATCAACCCTTTGATGGCACCAGTGTTACCCTTGCCGGCAGCCGGCGCACATTTAATTCCGGCGTTCTGGCCGGCCAGGATTTTGCCGGAACCACCATCACGGCCAGTTTACGACAGCGGCTATTGCAAAGATTTTATGTCGGCGTATCTGGCGGATACCAAAACTCCGACTACTTCAGCACCGTGAGTGGCGTCGCCGCGAACCGGCAGGACAATTATTATTTCATCGAGCCGACGCTCGATTTTTCGATCACTAGATTTTGGACCGTCGGTGGCTATTATCTGCACCGGCGAAATGACAGCTCATTCCAGTCCTTTAGTTTCGATGATAACCAGGTTGGTATTCGGACCGGGCTCACCTTTTGAGCGAATTCGTTGGCAATAAGTGAGAACTTTGAGGCTGATCGTCCTGACTTTGTTTCTGTTTCCGGCGGCGATGTTCGCCCAAAGCGCAACACCGGCCGATGTTGCTCGTCCGATCATCGCGCCTATAGCCTCGAACGCTCCCATTGCGTCGACTCCCAGCAATGCTCTCAGCGCGCCGACTGGGTACGTCCTGCGATCAAACGATCAGGTGGCCGTGGAAGTTTTTGGCGAAGACGATCTGCGGACGAACACCCGGCTCAATGGCGAGGGCAACCTGAGCCTGCCACTCCTTGGATCGGTTCACCTCGCGGGCCTAACGCTTGCGCAGGCCGCGTCCAAGATCACTGACCTTTACGGACGCGATTATCTCGTTAGTCCCAGGGTGAATGTAAGTTTGGTTGGTTACGCCAAACGTCGCTTCACCATTCTCGGTCAGGTGAATCGTCCCGGAAGTTATGAGATGCCTGAAGGTAGTCCCGATGGTGTCGATCTTTTGGAAGCGATCGCCATGGCCGGGGGCTACACCCGTATCGCCGCGCCGGAGCGAATTAGTGTTCGGCGCCGGTCGACCACTGGCGATGATGAAATCTTAAGAGTGGATGCCAAACGCCTGGCGCGTCGGGGTGGCGAAAGTTTTCGAGTTGTACCCGGCGACACAGTGACCGTAGCGGAAAGTCTTTTTTAATGCCGGCTCGCCGCTTGCTTTTTGAACTCCGACTTTGAATGTAGGATTCTGCAGCCCTGCGCAGCGCCGTGACTAATCCGCCTCTCCATTCTGTTTCGCCTTTGGCTCCGGCCAGTCCGGTTTCGCTTACTCCCGTCAGCAGCAACGTCGATTTGCTCGAACAAAAGCGAGGCTTGGACTTTTTGCGCCTTTGGCATGCCGTAGTCGAACGAATTTGGATCGTCGTCCTCTGTGTTGTGGCCGGCCTTTTCCTCGCGCTCGGTTATTTAGCGCGCACCCCAAAACTTTACCAGGGCCACACTGTCCTCGAAGTCGAATTTCAAGAGCCAAGCTTGGTTGGGTCTGAAGAACCAGCGTCGCGCATACGTTCGATGTTCCTGGCCAGTCAGGAAGCGCTTCGCACAATCGAGCAAAATCTTGTCAACCGGACGCTGCTTGCACGAGTGGTGCGTGCCGAAGGATTGACGGACGGCGGCGGCCGCGCGCTTCTGGGTCGGAGCGTCACCACCAATGATTCAAGCAAGACAACATCCCGTCCCGCTCCTTCACCGACGGAGAAATCCGATGAAACGATGAATGCGCCCAGCTTCACTCCGCTCGAAGAAGCACTTGGCGGCGCGATGACCGGAATGGTTAAGCCGGTAATCCGCCGCGGCACTCGCTTGATCGATCTTAACGTGACAAATCGCGATCCGGTAATCGCGCAGCGGTTGGCTGAAGCCGTCGGTCGCGAATTCATCCGCTATTCGATCGCGCAACGGGCCGCATTTAGCCAGAACGCCCTGCGCTACCTTCTGGAAGAAGAGGAACGTTTGAAAGCGAACTTGCAACGCAGCGAAGCGGCTGTCGCTGAGTATAAGGAAAAAACCCCGGACGCGTTGCAACTCGGCGGAGGCGCGGCCGCTACTGGAAGTCAAAGTGGAGCCGGCAGCTCGGGTGGTCGCAGCGGCCTGGTTGAAGACAAACTTCAGGAATTGACCAGCAAACTGACCGCGACAAAAGCCGATCGGATCCGGATTGAAAACGAGCTCAAACAAATCGAGGGCATCGGCGATAATGTGGATGCTCTTCTCGCCATCCCGAGTATCGCCGCCGCGCAAACAGTCAACGATCGCAGGCGCGATGTGTCGCAGCTCGAAGGGAGCGTCGCGACGCTGGCGCAACGCTACAAGGACAAGCATCCCAAAATGATCGCTGCGCGCGCGGCGCTAAGAGAAGGGAGAGATAGTTTGCGGCGCGCCGTCCTCGATCAACCAAACGTTTTGCAAAACATGCTCGAGCAGGCGAAAGCGACCGAGAGCAGTCTGCAAACTGCGGTTCAGGAGCAGGAAAAGGCAGCGCTCGCGCTAAACAAGGCGGCGATCGGGTATCAACAACTGGCGCGGCAAGCCGAAACCGATCGCGCCCTTTACGAAAGCGTCCTCCGCCAAATTAAACAAACGGACGTAACAAAAGACGTGAAGATGACCGCGATAAGTGTAGTGGAGCATTCGCCTTTGCCCCGCGCGCCGGTTAGCCCAAGCACCGGCAAGACGCTCATCCTGGGATTGCTCGGAGGCTTGGCGGCCGGACTCGCCTTCATCTTCGGCGCGGACGCGATCGATCGCTCGGTCAAGACGGTCGATCAAGCCGAGGCGACATTTGGTTTGCCGGTCCTCGCTGCCGTACCGGAGACGAAGGAGGAAAACAAATCGCCGCGGCTTGGACGGAACCGCGAGAGCCCTTCGACCTATTGTGTCATTTCCGACATGCCCGAAGGTCCGGCCGCGGAAGCATTCCGTAATTTGAGGGCGGCCCTTTCCCTTTTGGGACCGGAAAGCGAGCGGAAAATTTCACTCTTTACCAGCGCGTTGCCGAACGAAGGCAAGAGTTTCACGAGCACGAATTACGCTGTCGCTCTGGCCCAGCAAGGTTACCGCGTGTTGTTGCTCGACGGCGATCTTCGCCGCCCAAGTTTACATAAAATTTTCGGCTTTAGCGGCAAATGGAAGGCCAATTCGAATTACGTGGAGCCTCCCGGTTTTGTCGATTGTCTGATCGGCGGCGCGAAACTTGAATCGGCTGCCCGGCCGATATCATCGGAAGAGATCGACGTTGCCGGGGACGCAATCGCGGTGCGTAGTAAAGTTCATACCGCCACCGGTGGACAATTGTTTGTTCTTGCGGGCGGACATCGGGCACCGAATCCCGCCGAGATCCTCAGTGGACCTTCGTTTGCGAAATTGATTGCCGAAGCTGGAAAGCTTTTCGATCGGGTGGTCCTCGACAGCGCACCAGTGCTCGCGGTCAGTGATACGCTTTTGATGGCGCCGCACATTCAAACAATTTGCGTCATCATTCGCGCGCGCAAGACACCGCGACCTGCCATTCAGCGTGCACTCTCCCTAATCACGGGCGCAGCCACGCGTCCCGCCGGGCTGGTTCTTAATCGCTTGCCGCGCACTCACGGCGCCGGCTACTACTACTATTATGCTTCGCCCGGTTACGGCAAAGGCGAAGGCTCCTACTCCAGCAGCTACGCTGAAACCACAACTCAGCAAAGCTAGCTCGGTTATTAGTTAATCGGTCCTGGTCGGCGGGTTCCAATAACCAGTAACTATTAACTATTAACCGGCCCCCATCGCGCGCTTCCCCAGCACAGTCCAAGATAAGTAGCGACGTATAATTGGATCGACACGATTTGGAGCGGAAAATCCACCAGCGCATGCACCGCCACGCCCGCGAGCGCGATCACGGCTAAGGGCAAGATCAATCGCCGCCGCCAGCTCCACTCTTGGGTAAATTCTGAAACCCTGCGAAGCGCGGTTTGCCGTCGCAAGCACAAAACCGCGTTCGCCAGTCCGCCAAAGAACATGACTGCCCACAACAGGCTACCGAGCCACCCCCACTCCATCGCCGTTTGCAGGTAATCCTCATGCAGAAAACGCCATTGGCCGGCAACCGGTGGATCCGCTGCCTTGCTGTACGCTGGAAAAATCGCGCGAAAGGTTCCCGGTCCGAATCCAAAGAAGCCAGCGGATGGCAAAGTATTCAGCGCTATTCGCGAAGCCGACCAGCGCGCATCCTGCGAAACCTGCTCTCCCAATTGCTCCCACCTGCGAACCGGGCGGTCCAAATGAGTGGCCTGACCAATCGCATAAATCGCCAATAGAATTGCGGCGCCGCCGGCGAAAACGGTATTTCTTTCCGACCGGGACAATCCTCGAAACACGCGCGGCCCAAGTTGCGCAAGCAACGCCAATAAAATGAGGACCGCGATTAGTTGCGCCATCCGCGAAGTGTTTGCGGCCACCGCCGCCAGGTTTAGCAGAAATACGGTCAACCAGATCGATCGCGCCCCCGGGCTCGCCGGAAGGCCGAATGCGCGAACAGCGAGTCCGGCGGTCAGCGGTAAGACGAGATTCAAAAACGCGCCGGCGTTTGCATGATAGTAATAGGTCGCGAAGAAATTGCTTCCGTAACTACCAATCGGTGTTTGCCAGAAAATTGCTTGAGCGCCGGTCGCCTTTTGCAGTAACCCAAGCAGCGAAATCGATCCCGCGGCTATCGCGAGAACCACCCAGAGTTGAATCAGGCATTTATCGTCCTGCGAAAGATCGACAACGAACAAAACCGCTCCAATCAAGAGCGCCGCCCGAATCATCCAGGCAACACTGATCGCGTAATCGACAGAGCCCGGCGCGTGCGGTGCGAAGTTGTTGATCGCCGCAAACGTTCCAAACTCCGCGTCGTAGATGGAACGCGCATTGATGGTCATCCAAACTCCAATCACCACTAAGGTCGTCAGCAAAACGAGCAACAGCTTTGGAAACGTCGGCAGCCGTCGATTAACAATTAACTCAAGAACCCATAACAGGAGCGCAGCTCCGAGCAGCCAGTCAATTACGACGATGCTGGTTGCCGTCGTCCCGCCATACATCCACGGCGCGACGATGAGAGCAGCCAAAAAAGTCCACCGAGCACCGGCACGTAGAGTAAGCAGTGACATTTTTCGGTTATCAGTTCTCAGTTATTGGTTATTCGTTCAACAACGAAACTCCGAAAAACTGAAACCTGAACTTTCAGCGTTTCAGCATGTCATCTTTGCAGGCTTTCTCTGCCCAATAACTATTAACCATTAACAAACAACTCGCTGAGCGCCGCTCAGCGCCCTTTTCCAAAAAGCATCGTATGCACCGTCTTCAACACGATCATGGCATCGAGCTTCAAGGAGTAATGCCGAATGTAATAGAGATCGTACTGAAGTTTGTTGAGCGCGTCTTCTTCGCTGTCGCCGTATGGATAGTTTACCTGCGCCCAGCCGGTGATTCCGGGCTTCACCAAATGGCGAAAATGATAGAACGGGATCTTCTTTTCGTAGCGCTCGACACATTTTTCCCACTCTGCGCGCGGGCCGATCAAACTCATGTCGCCTTTAAGCACGTTCCACAGCTGCGGCAGCTCATCGATCCGCAATTTGCGGAGCCATCTGCCGGTTCGCGTAACGCGCGCGTCGTTTTCGCGCGTGTAAATGTCGCCCTCGTCGGCATCGTTCGACGCAGTCATTGTGCGAAATTTGTAGGCGGTAAACCGATGACCTTCGCGACCCACCCGTATTTGTCCGAAGATCGCCGGGCCTTTACTCGTCAGGCGAATCAGACACCCGCTAATGACGATTAACGGGGAACTGATGACCAATAACAGCGCGGAGGCGACAACATCGAACAAGCGCTTCAAGTAATGATAAGGCGAAATCCGCGCCAGTTGAAAACCCATCTGCAACGGCCAGAACGGATCGATCGTGTGCATCGGGACGTGACGCCAGTGCGCTTCGTAAAATGATTCCAACGTGTACACGCGCGTCCGTTGAAATTGCGTGCGGACCAATCGTTCGATTAAATCCTGTCCAAGCCGATCGACGCTTTGCGCCAGGATCACGCCGCTGTAACGCCGATCGAGGTCCGTCAGTTTCGCCGCGATGCCGCCTTGGATGGTCGGCGAACCATCGCCGGCAATTGTCGATCCAACGCGCGCGATATCGTTATCGACAAACTCCAATTGCTGCTGATTGGGCGACTGTTTGTAAGTCTGATAGAATTGCGTCGCCAACTCGCCGCTGCCAATAACCAGGAATGCGCGTTGCGCCACCGAAGCCACGACCGTTCGTCGAAAAAGACGGCGATAAAGGAGCGATACCGGGACGAATAAAACAAAACTGATCAAAAGGACGCCGCGGCTCGGTTTCATGTCGCCTTGGTACGCCGCCGCCGAGTAAATCAGCAGCGAACTAACTACGGCCGCTGCTGTGATCGCAAGAATATGCTCGGCAGTATAAGTCAGACCGCGCGCTTCTGTGTCTCGATTGTAACCCCCGACAATGTAAAGCGCCTGTATGATCACGATCAGCGTGATGCAATCGACCAAAACAAATTCGAACGCGCTGACAAAGAATGCATCCCGGCGCACGTAACCGACAAAGCCGTAGAGCAACACCCAACAAACGATGTCGCAAAATAGATAGAGCAACCCGACCGTCCAATCATGGTCTCGAATGCGGGCAATGATACGATTTGCTTCGGTGCGCTTGCTGGCGGGTTGGCTGCGGCCACTCCACACCGCCATTTCGCTCGATTCCTCAGCAAAAACGTCCCGGTGCCGTTTGGTTGATTCCTTAGCGAACATGAAACGCTTTTGCTGGTTGGTCGTGCGAGAGACCGTACATCAATAAATGCAAGATTGTCAGCAGGAATCAGCGCTCCATCCACTCTCGCCCGGTCCTCAACCGGCGCTAATTGGCAACCGACTAACCGCTCGCACTGACGGGCGTCTCGATCCGGTTTCGGGTGACAAAATCTTCAAGGGCGAACAGACACCAGCACCGGTACCAGCTCTTTAGCGCAATCGGACTTTGCATTTTGATGCGCTGGAAAATTTCCTGCCATTCGCCGGTAAGCCATTCCTTGAATGGAAAAACAAAGCCTTGTTTCGGTCGCTCGCGCACCCATTGGGGAATTTCCGGGACCGCCGACAGCAGCATCCGCTTTTTGGGCGCGAGACGGAACCGCGCCGGAATTCTCTGGAGTGCCCCGATTAACTTCACGTCAACAAACGGGACCCGCAGCTCTAAACTCCACGCCATGCTCATTACGTCGCTATCGCGCAGAAGCTGATTGCGCATATAACGCGCGACTTCGAGATAGCTCACTTCATCTTCCAGGGTCGGTTGCGGCGGAACGAACATCAGCAGCTGCGATTTGCCACCCCCCGATTCGCAACCAAAACGGGGCAGCAACTTCGCGACCTCGTCTGGCGTAAAAATGCCGCGCATGGCCCAGTACGCTGCCGAGGTAATCGGAACATCAGTCAGAAAATGGCCAAGGCGATTCGTTCGGGCAGAAGTGAAGCGCTGCTGTAGCAAATGGCCGACTCCGGCTTTGATCGGATCGAGCAATCGGCTCGCGCGAACCATGAAGGGCACAATTTGAAATGAGCGATAACCACCAAAAAGCTCGTCTCCGCCTAACCCGGAAAGAACAACTTTCAAATCGTGATCGTGCGCCAATTTCGAGACGCAGAACGTATTGAACCCATCGATGCTCGGTTGGTCTGACTTTTCCAGGAAGGCCGGCAACAACGATTTTGCCGTCGCCGAATCAAGCCGCCAATCGACGTGGCGCGTCCCAAAGTGTTTGGCCGTTCGCGCTGCGATACCGCCCTCATTGGATTTCGGGTCGTCGAATGAGATACAGAAAGTCCGCAGCGGCGTCTTCGTCATGCGCGTCGCCAGAGCGACCACCGTGGTCGAATCGACCCCGCCACTCAGAAAAACTCCCACCGGCACGTCGCTCACCAGATGACGCGCAATTGAATCCTCCAGCGCCTCCCGGACAATATGGACCGTCTCCTTTTCAGGAATGGAATCGTCGCCGAAGTGCAGGTCCCAAAATTCCGTAATTCGGATTTCGCCGTTTCGCCAGATCATATAATGACCAGCCGGCAGAGCCGAAACGCCTTCGATCAAAGTCAGCGGCTCAGGAACCGCGCCAAAGAGCAGGTAGCCGTTGACCGCTTCACCGCAAAGCTTTGCCGGCATCAGGTTGGAGCGCAAAAGCGCGCGCACTTCGGAAGCGAAAATCAGCTGACCGTTTTTCTCAAAATAGTAGAGCGGCTTAATTCCGAGCGCTCCGCGCGCGACGAAACACGATTGATCGATATCGTCCCAAATCGCCAGCCCAAACATCCCGGCGAACTCGCGGACGCAATCCGGCCCGTAGCGGCTGTACATTTTTAGGATCACTTCGGTGTCCGAGCCGGACTCGAATGCCTCGCCTTCCGCCTCCAGCTCTCGACGAAGCTCTTTGAAATTGTAGATCTCGCCGTTGAAAACGACTGTGTACCGGCTGTTCTCGCTCGCCATTGGTTGATGACCCGCTGGGCTCAAATCTTGAATTGCGAGTCGAGTGCTAATCAAACCGGCCACGCCATCCTTCGAAATAAACCGGCCTGAATCGTCCGGTCCGCGATGACGCAGATCGCGCTCAAACTGACGCAGCCGCAGATCGAGATCGCCTCGATCAAGTCCCGCGTTGATTATTCCGGCAATACCACACATGTCCTCTGTCCTCTGTCCTTACTTCTTACCTTTCGCGATCGTGCCCACTAGTTCAGCGAGGGTTTCCCGGAATCGGTCGTATCCGTAGGCGTTAATCACGCCGGAGCGCAGTTGGTTCGCGCGAGACGCCTCCCCGTTCAAAGGCTTTTGGCTAACGATTTTGATCAAAGCATCGGCAATCGCGGCGACATCATCTGGGTCGATCAGAACACCGAGCGCACCATTCAAAACTGCGTCCGCCGATCCGTCTTTATTGCCGGCCAGGACTGGCTTGCCGCAACCAAGCGCTTCCAGGAAAACAATCCCAAACCCTTCGCCTTTGCTCGGCATCGCGAAAACATCGCAAAGATTGTAGTGACCGCGAAGCTCGTAATCGGCGACATATCCGGCAAGAGTTACACTCGCACTTACATTAAGCTCGCGAATCAATGCTTCGATTCGCGGTCGATCGGGTCCGCGCCCCCCGAGGATGTATCGAACATTTGAGAACTGTTCCCGCACCAACGGCAGCGCGCGCAGCAGTTGATCGTACCCTTTGTAGCGTTCGGCGCTGGCGAGCCGAGCGATGGTCAGGATAACAGGCTGGTTCGCGGTCAAGCCATAACGCTTCAGAAGATAGTGCGGTTTTCGAGCCGGATAGAATTCCTCCGGATCGAATGTGTCCGGGAGAAGCGCGATTCGATTCGGATCGAGATTAAGAGTTGACGCCATTCGTCTTCGCGTGAACTCACTGACCGCGATCAGGCGATCGGCAGCGCGCAGCGCGTTACGCACTCGCTGATTTCCGATCTCCCATACCTCGACGCCGTGGCCGACAGCCAGGAACGGAATGCAAAACAGTTTTTGTAGCCAGTGAGCAACCGGCGCGAAATTTACATGCGTCGTTACTATAAAATCGGGATGTTCCCACGCTGCCGATCTAAATAATTTCCAGGCAAACTCAGTCGTCCGCAATTTCGGACTCCACCAGCCCATCGGCGTGAACTTATCCGCCGGGTCCAACTCCGGATCGGGGTACGAGGTATCGTTTTTGGAAAAGACGGCAATTTCAGCGCCCGGCAAGACATCGCGCAATCCGCGAACGATAAAACGCGAGAAGGTCTGGATCCCGCCGATCGCCGACGCGTAGTCCGGCACCCAGACGTGGATCTTCATCTCGTATCAACCCGAACTCGCTCGAGTAGCAACCGAATCGATAAAAGCATTTCGGCAATTGTCCGCTGGCAGACATAAACCCAACCTGGCCAGCCGTCGAGAACCAGCCCGCGCACGAACAGCAGATAGAAAAAAATAGCCGGCGCGGCAAAAAAGATTTTCCGTCGCAAACGATCAGGCGCGCTCAGCTTATCGGCGGGTTGTGCCAGTAAATATTTCGCCTCGATCTTCGCGTATCTGTTCTGCGCCTGGAGCCAGCGTCTGAAGGACTTCCGGTCGTCGTGATCGACCTTGCCAGATAGCTTTAACACCTTGCCGCTGATCTTGACGCGGTGCCCGTGGCCTTCATCTTGGTACTGAGCGCAACTGCGCCGATACAAAACCGTGCGTGTGGGATAGATTGTCGCTCGCAACGGGTGTCCGAAGATGCAGTAGCGAAATTCCGCTGAATATCCCGCGGCGCCAGGTATTGGACTGAGAGCTTGGATCTCCGCGATCAACTCAGGACTCAGAATATAGTCTGCGTCCAGCGATAACACCCATTCAGTCGTAATTTGGCTCAACCCGAAATTACATTGGCCGGCAAAGGTGTCGAACTCGCGTTGAACGACGATAACGTTTGGATGCGAAGCCTGCGCGAGCTTCAGAGTTTCATCCGAGCTAAAACTGTCGATCATGATTACTTTGTCGATCCACTTTATCGCAGACAAAGTGCGTCCGATGTTTTCCTGTTCGTTCCGCGTCAGAATAAGTGCCGTGACCGGAATCATTCGCGTCTTGATTTCAAAACCGCGGCGTACAAATCCCCTAATTGGTGACCGACCACATTGATATTGTAGCGTTCAGCTGCGAGTCGCCGCGCATTCGCCGCAAGGCGCGACGCGAGATTGGGCTGACTAAGAATTCGGCAAATCGCCGTCGCCAATTCTGCTGAATCATTCTTCACTACGATCCCCGCATCGCAACCGCGGATATCTTCACTAACCGCGACCGATTCGGTCACGATTGTTGGTCGACCGGCAGATAGCGCCTCCGCCGCAGCCACGCCGAAGTTTTCCGAGTAGGATGGCAGCACGAACACATCTGCGGCCGCGAATGCTCCCGACCTCAGCGCACCATCGAGATGCCCGGTCCAGATCACAGCATCGGCAATCCCCAATTCTTTGGCGTGCTGACAAAGTTTCTGCCCGTAACTCAGGGCGCCGTTTCCAGCTACGACGAGGACCACGTCAGAAACCTGCCGCCGGACGTTCGCGAATGCGTCGAGCAATAATTCGATGCCTTTCTTTTCATCGATCCGCGACAAAAACAAAATGATCCGGCGGCCGCTGGTCTGAGGAAACCGTTGGCGAAAATCGTCAGCGTTCCCAGTTTCGATTTCAACGGGCAACGGAATAACGACAGACTTTGCGACGGCGACCTCATCACTGATTCTGCTCGCTTCCAGTTTCTCGGCTTCGGACGTGTAATGAATAGCGGCCGCGTTGCGCAGCATTGGAATCTCCACCAGTCGCAGCGATATCTGCTTCAGAAACGCGCGCCGATTTTCGATGCCCCACTTATTCAATACTCCGAGTGGCCGGACAATGTACGGCACGCTGCGCCGGCGCGCGGCCGATGCCGCCGCTCTGCTGCTAAAAGAAAAGAGCGCGTGAATATGAACGATGTCGAACCGCTCGAGGTTCGCATTTAACCATCGAGCTAAACCAAGCGATATCTTGTAGGGAAGAATGTTCCTTGGAAAATAATAGAGGGTCGCTGCGTCTTCTCTTACCGGTTCACCGATCGGCACCTTCAGCCGGGCATTGTCGCCGTCGTCATCGGTCGTTGCGATCGTAACATCGACATCCGCGATGGCGAGCGAGCGTGCCATCGCCCGCACGGCATAACTCGGCCCACCGTGCTTTAACGAAAGCGATGGAATGACATGCAGAGCGCGGATACGTTGATCATCCATGTTTTAGCAACGGCCGCAGCCAGTTGAGGAACCGCTCGCCATAGTCTTCCCACGAATATTTTCTGACGCGCTCGAAAGCTGCTTTTCCCATCTCAAGTAATTCGGACGGATGCGATAGCGCCCAATCCAATGCTGTTGCGAGCTGTTTCTGATCGCCATAATCCACCGAAAAACCTTCCACGCCGTCTGTGATCGTATCGGGCGCGCCACAGTTTCGGCTGGCGATGACCGGCGTGCCGCACTGCATCGCTTCAAGAATCACGTGACCGAAGCCGTCGGCAACCGGATTAAAAACGAATGCGGATGCTTCTTGATAATGTCGATCTAATTTGTCGCGCCCCAATCGCGGTAGATGCGTAAACATCCCTTGGAAATCTTTCAGGAATTTCGCGGAAAGGAACATATCTCCTACTAGCCTGAGTTCGTGTGTTCGATCCGCCTTGAGTTCTTTCCAAGCGAGGAGAAGCCGATGAACGCCTTTGCGCATCGTAATGTTCCCGGCGTAAAGAAACATCGGTTTCCGCGATCTTTCCGCAGATAATGCAGCGGTACCATTGATCGCAAATGGGATCATTTCATAGGTTCCAGCTCGATGGCGCGTTAAGGACGCGCGCGCAAAAGTTGATGGACACAAGACCTGGTCGGCCGAACTAAGTTCCGCGTCTTTTCGTATCGTCCGCTCCTCGGCAAACTCATTCGGGTCATTTGCCGCTTTGCAGATGTTCGGGAATTCTGCGAACTCGCGCACCATGATCTCGTGAACTGTCCGCCAGTAAGCTGTCGGCAACTGATAGATGGTCGTGACGCCAGCTTGCTTTGCGCAACGAAAAGTTTGGAGGCAGCAATCTTCTCGCGCGAGCACCGCGCCGACGTCTGGGTTGATTCGCTGGCTCGCCCGCCGATCGAGAAACGCAAACGACCAATCACTAGCACGTGTTCGCGACTGAGTGAATGCGAGCGTGAGATAAAAGACCAAGTCAGCTGTCCATTTCGCTTCCGTTCGCTCCTTCGCCACGGGCGAAACCGATCGTGTGATTGTCGATCTTGGCAGCAATCGCTCGATCCTTCGTGTCGTAACGCCACGCGTGACAAGTGACTCAAGAAGCTCAGCATTCTCGAGAATATTTGCCGTTGCCTGAACATCGGCTGGCAAGACCGGCGCGAGAAAAAGGACTTTCCGAGGCGTCACGGCATGCCACTTGGAATCGCACGCATTGCAACGGCGTATTTGCGAGAAGCTACCGCTGGTAATGCGCCGGCTTGAGACGCGCTTGCAAGCGTAATCGCCACGATTACCCAGGCAAAAAAAGAAGCAAAGTGGTTAAAAACAACATTGGTAAAGAAAAAGCTACCCACCACAAATGCGCCAAGCACAAATACTCTTCGTAAACCTTCGTCAATTACTGTGCGTCTCACCTGAAAAAAGACGTACAACGTACCTACGCAAGTCATTAAGAATCCCAGGAGTCCAATGAGACCCGTTTCTATAACCAATCGGGCAAATTGCGACTCAAAGCGGCGCATGCTCATTACGCCTGTTTCAGCATAAACGCCGGCTACCTGTTCGGTACCGAAGCCCGATCCCAACGGTGCAATTTCAGTCGCTAGACCGGCTTCTAAAAAGGGACCGACTGTTCTCCCCTCGATCGTATCGTCAGAGCTTTCATGTCGTGCAATGACCGTGTCACTTAATTTCACTACGACCGAGTTCAGATTAAACACGTAGCCTAGGGCTAGAACTGCGATGAGAGCCGCAAGGCCTTTCATGAGGTTACCGAGGGCATGTCTCCCTGAAATGGCGAGAGCAACCAGCAACGCAAGCACAGTAAGAACTGTTCCTCGCGATATTGAGACTAGGGCACACAGTAACGAAGCAACATAGGCTCCCCAACCGCCGACTATATAGGATAAACGGCCCCTAGCTAGACAAAGCAAAGACAGGCCGGCCCAGGCGCCCACTATCGCCAGGTTCGAGTATCCCGTGATGTATGAAAATGTGCCGGCAGCCCGCACATTTTCCTCGAAGGCAGTTGCCGAGGCCAAGTCCTCGGTTGCGTAGAAGTTAATTGGTGCATCGGCGGGGCTTGAATATTGGGTAATGCCGAGCAATGCATTCAGCACGGTTAGACCGCCGATCAAAAAGGCTACGTTGTGGATCTTCGCGCCGGCGAGGCGCGGAATAATCAAATAAGTAAGCAAAGGAAGGCCAACGAGCGCTCGGAAAGAAAGTAATCCGCCGACGATGTTCAGCTCGTGCACCGCTGCGAGCGCCGCCCCTGTTAAGATTAGAGGAAGGCTTACTATTAGAACTGTTCGTAGACTCTTATTTAACGCACCGCGCGAGCGGCACAGCAGAATTGCTGCAAAAATAAAGTCCTTCGCAAAATAGCACGTGTATTTAATCGGGCCGGCTGATTCCCTGAACACCCACTTCCGCAACGTGCCTTCCAAAACGCAAGCGACAATACTGAGCAGCAAAAGTATCTCCGCTGGACCACTAACCCATCTTTTTGAGCGGTGATTCATCTCAACAGGGCCTGAGAGATAACGGTTAGATAACGCTCCGCCACGCACGCGGGCAAGTGCCGGGCGAGATGATCGGCTGCATTTGATCTTAATTCAGTCGTTAAATCCGATTCGGTGAGCGCGCGCTTGATCGCCCTCGCGAGGGCTTCGGCATCGCCGGTCCGAACAACAAGCCCGCACTTTCCTATCGCTTCCGGGAGGCCACCGCTGTCTGAGCCAATCACTACACAGCCGCTTGCGATTCCTTCAAGCGCGACAACTCCAAAGCCTTCATTCCAGATCGAAGGCACGACCAATATCTTATGCTCGAATAATAGTGTCGCTACCTTCTCTGTCGGTATCGTTCCGATGAACGAAACCTGGTTTTCGACGCCGACGTCTCGGGCAAGCTTTTCAAGCGCTCCCCGTTGGGGGCCATCGCCGATTATCGTCAAGTGTGGTTTCAATCCGGAATTCTCAAGCAGCGCAAGTGCCTGAATTAGGATATTCACGCCTTTGCTGCTGACTAATCGGCCAAGAAAAACAAGATCGCGTGTCTTAACACGCTCTTCCGACTTGTGAAAAGTTTCGGGTGAGAACGGATTTACGATGATCTTGCAAGGAATGCCAATCGTCCGGGCGACTGATTCGCTCACGGCAATATTCTCGGTCCCGTGCTTGGCAACAAACAATTTTAGTTTCTCGCGCCAATCACGCTTGCCAGATTCATTGATGACATAAAACCCATGATGCGTGGCAATAAATGGCCGCCGTACGATCAAGAGCGGCCAGATCGCTCGTAAGCTGACATTGAAATGGACAAACACATCGTGCTTCCGCAACAAATCGAGAAAGACCGAGAGACGAGGCTGATAATGAACTGGAAAAGGAAAGGAGTTTCGCTCAATTGGCCGCGCAACGTCGGTCACGATGGTGACCAATACGCTCTGTTTGACCCATTCTCGCGCTAAGAGCTCAGCCACGGTTTCGATAC
>WNGP01001927.1_pt1 | contig 24607 bp, 21 predicted proteins | sample 5407671 | NCBI WGS metagenome assembly WNGP01 (sample SAMN13153381, study PRJNA577476) | soil metagenome | isolation source: 40 cm soil or saprolite under Garry oak tree replicate 2 | place: USA:California | collected 2016-06-15
GTTCCAGAAGGCCATGAAATTCCAACCTGGGCCGGAAATGCTCAATTCCGTTGCATATGAATTGGCTGACACCAAGCACCGCCATCCTGACGCCCTCCAATACGCGAGCCAGGCGGTAAAGCGGACGGAGGACGATACGGCCGACGTTAGATTGGATTCTGTTGACGTCACCGACTTCAGACGAATGTCAGCTCTCGCGGCAGAATGGGATACCCTCGGATGGGTAAAGCTCCGGATGGGTGATTTCGAGTCCGCGGGAAAGTACTTGGAAGCAGCGTGGTACCTGATGCAGTCTGCCGTTATCGGCGAGCATCTCGCTGAGGCCTACGAAAAACTCGGAAAGAATCTGCAAGCATGGCATACCTATCTGATGGCGTACACCGCAATGGGACAGTCAACCGATTCCAAGCTCCGAGCTAAGTTGTCTTCTGAATATGCAAAGCCCATCCCCAAAATACTGATGAAGAGCGGTGCTCCGGCCAAACCATTTGATCAAACCGACTTAATGTCAATGCGGACGATTGCTCTTCCCAAGGTGGGGAATTTCAGTGGCTACAAGTCTGCTGAGTTTGTCGTTGCGTTCACAAGAGGGCCAAAGGTGGAAGAGGTGCGGTTCCTGAGCGGTGCACAAGAATTACGCTCTGCAACGGCCCAGATTGCCGCCGGCAAATTCACCGTGTCATTTCCCGATGACGCGCCGACAAAAATTCTCCGTAAGGGGGTCTTGAGTTGCTCTCAGATCGTGAAAGGATGCACATTCGTGCTGTATCCGGTTGAGGCCGTGGCACCAAATCTCCAAAACCAGTTCTTAGTTGTGCGGGGGCCAGAATCGAGCGTAACAGCCTCTGCATCGCCTTTCGGTTCGATTTAGCAGCATGAGCAATCATCTTTTTTCCTATGTGAAGAGAAGGGAAACCAGGACGCTCAATACCATCCCAAGTTGCGGACGTCGATTCGATTCCCATCGCCCGCTCCATAAGTCTCGATGATCCGGTTGCCTTTGTGCGGCTGAGTCGCTGAAAATCCCCCTAGAAATGGTAGGTTTTGGACGCCAGATGGAGTGCCGCCGCCATCAATTGGACGCTGCTAATGCATTGCTCACTTCCCCGAATGCCAGTGAGGGGCACTTGATGTCCGAGTACGGCACGGCGGAGCCTCCAGCGCCTTGCGCTGTCTTCCAACCTCCTTTCGTGACAGTTCAGCGTGATTGTGCTGCGCCATTCGAACGCAAACCGTTTGTTCACGGATCCTTCGAAAAGAGGTTCCTGCAAGGGAGAGCTAGACGGTGCCGACCGCTTTGCCTTTGAGGAATTTGGTGTCGGCAGCAAGGCCGAAGGCTGCCAGTATGTTGGCTTGTACTTGCTTTGAAAGGGCGTTGATCTCGTCGACACCGAAGTTCTGGGGGCTGACGAAATACCTCAACTGCCTCTCTCCCGCAGGAGTCTCGATAATCCGCAGAACGGCGTCCGCGACTTCCTGAGCATTTCCGGCCGACGAGGAAAGTGCCGCCTGGACCTTGGCAGGGATCTCTTTGACGGCGCCATACGTATCGGTGCGAGCCTCGTCGGCGCCCGTCACTACATTACCGAACACAGGAGTCTCATATTGGCCGGGCTCGACAATCACGGATTCGATTCCTTGCCCCGCAAGTTCGTAGCTGTACGCCTCAGCTAACGCCTCGAGTGCAAATTTACTGGCGCAATAGAAACCCATGGAGGGAGCAATGATGCGGCCGGCGGCGCTGCTGATGTGGATGAGCACACCGCTGCGTTGGCGCCGCATGTGCGGAAGCACGGCGCGATTTACGCGAACGGGCCCGAGAAAATTCGTGTCCATCAGACGCTGCGCTTGTTCGGGGGTGACCGCTTCCGCCAGCCCGGAGACGACGTAGCCGGCGTTGTTGATGGCGACGTCGATGCGGCCGGCTTTGGCGACGGCGGCATCCACGGCCCGCTCGACCGAGGCATCGTCGGTCACATCCATCTCAAGGACGTAAATCGGCAGTGAATCCTTTTCCGCAAGCGTACGGATTTCGGAGGCATTCTTGGTATTGCGGCCTCCGGGGTCACGCATCGTCGCGAAAACGGTGTGCCCTTTACGAGCCAGGGTATCGGCGAAGAGTCTGCCGAAGCCGGTGCTGGAGCCGGTGATGAGAACCACTTGCTTGGAATTCATGAGCGTCTCCTTGTGGCGCTATTTTGACCCAGTCCGATGCCGGAAGCAAAGCGGTTGGTACAAAAAATGAGTTCAACAGATTGCCTAGTGGGGAAATGAAACGGTGCATACGTAAGTGATCCATGGGTTTGGAGCCGAATGTTCTGTCGGAATAAGGTTCGTTCAGACACGGTTCCCGAGATGCAGTAGATACAGTGCCGAGAGCCTGCAGGGTTGGCGTTGCATCTTTAGATGAACAAGGAGAACCACAATTTGTCGAAGCTTCTGGATGGTACACCTGGATATTCCAGCACGAAGTTGATCATCTGCAAGGGGTGCTCTACAAGGCGCTGGACGCGGTCACAGGCCATTTCACTAACTCAACATTTCAGGCTAATCCGTGAGTGAAACTGGCTAGCTCTCGAATGGTCGGCTTAACTATTTCACGGGCGTCATCGGCCTGATTGTCGGGGTAATTGTTTGTTTGTACGTCTGGATCACCCGCCCGCGAAATGCGCCAACACCATGAGCCAGCCTCATGCGTAGCGCCGGCATCTTTGTCGGCGTCGGTAAGACTTAAGGACTAAAAACTGAAAACTGAAAACCATTCACTTCTTCAACGGCGGCGCCGGATAATCCGGCAGCTTGTCCTTGCTCGTATCCGCTCGCTTCACTTCCAGTTCTCCGAACAGAAACGACGGGCTGATAATCGTCGTCGGCGCGGCGCCAGCACGATTGCTCACCAGCGGATCGTCGCCCACGGCGATCAAGTCATTGCGGATCGCGCGAATGTCCAGTTCGTTGAACACCGCGCCTCGCACCAACTCTTCATGCCCATCCTTCGCGTACACGCGATAGAGCAACCGCGGCGCATTGCCCGGCCCAAGCGTCTCCACGCGATAGCCGTATTCCTTGCCCTGCTCCTTCACCATCTGGATGACTTTTTTCTTCAACTCATCAGGCGCTTGCGCGTCGGAGCTTTTCACTAACAGCACTCCGAGGCTAGGCCCGGGAAAAGATCCCGGCGCGGCGCGTCCGTGGCCATTCGAGGTGGGAAAGTCGCGAATAGGTTGTCGGCCCACCAGATAATTCGCCAGCATCCCGTTCTCGATCGTATTGACAGCCTGAGCTTTCACGCCTTCGCTGTCCACCGCGTAACTTCCCACCAGACTCTTTCCCTGAAAATCCTTCATCGTCGGATCGTCCACCACCGAAAGAAAGTTCGGCAGCACGCGCGTCTTGTAGCTCGTCGCGAAAGCTCCCGTCGTCCGATTTGGTTTCCCAAGCTGCGGCTTTTGCCCCAGCAAGTTCTGCCCGATCAACGAAGACACGATATCGTCCGCCGCATCCGCCGCGAACAACACCGGCCCGCGGTATTCCTCCTCGACGATCGGCGCTTGCCGCAACGCCACCACCGTTTCCAGCATCTTCTTTGCTTCGCCCATCAGCGCGTCGCGTGTCGGCAATTCTTCCGGCCGCGCCACCATGAACGCCGGGCTCCGGCTCAGCCGCATCCCGTCGGCCGCCTGTGCCGAGCCGTTCAATTGCACGCTGTACGTCGTCTTTCCGCACCGCGTGACCGTGCCTTCGGAATTCACCAGGTACTCGTTGATCGCTGAAAACCTCGCCGACGCCGTCACCGATTGCACGTCCGGATACTGCTTGTACAAACTCGTCAAATCTTCAAGCGTTTTCTTCCATGCCGCTTCGTCGATTTTCAGCGACGCTGTCGGCTCGACGGCAATCATTTTCGGCGACTTCGCAAAATCATCCACGGGATTCGGGTCCGTGCTGAACTGCTTCATCGCTGCCTGTTTCTCGGCCAGTGCCTGCCCCGCGGCCTTATAAGCGTCGTCCGTTGCCAGCCAGATCTGGTGGCGCAGCGCAATCGGATCGTTGTCCAGCGGCAAAATGCTGGATTCGCCCTGGCCCCTGCCGAAATAGCTGTCTTGCATGTAATCGCCGATTCGTACCACCACTCGCAGCACGCGAACGTGAATGTGCTGGTTTTCGCGCAATGCCCCATAAGCGGCCTCAGCACTGATGTCCTCAACTTCGTTCACGCGGTACTCGATGTAATACGGCGCCTGCACCTGATCCATTTTGAGCTGCGCCTTGGACCGGTCCAATTCCATCAACAGCGCCTCGAGCAACCCGTCGCCCTTCGCCGCCGCGTGTGCTGCGACCATGGCGGCGTCTGGCGCCGGTTTTGATCCCTCGGATGCTGCCTGGCTTGCCGTGGCGTTCAGCGCCAGCAAAGCCGCCATCGCCATCCTTGTCAATTGTGTGTAGGAAAGCAAAGCGCTCGAGCGGCGTAAAATTTTCATGGCTTCACCTCCGCTTTTGCTTGCGCCTCTTTGGAAGCGCCAGCATCTTCAAATCCCGGTGGCGGCAGCAGCGGCGGACGTTCGTGTTCGTGTGCGCGCTTCTGCACCTCCATTTCGGAAAAGAGCATCGACGGAGCCACGGCCGCCACCGGCACCTGCCCGCTCTCCGCCCCGCACACCCCGTTGAATACGCGCGGCTGATCTCCGGTTGTCAGAATCCGCGTCAACGCTGCGAGTGGCGTACCCACTATGTCCACCCCGCGCACCAATTCGTCGGGACGCCCGTCGGCGTATACTTTGTACACAAGCACCGGCAGCACTTGGAACGCCTGCGGCAACGCCCGCGTCGTCAGCGTAAACCCTCCCTGAATATCGTCGAAGTACAGGCCGTAAGGCTTACCCTGCTTCTTCACTTCATCAATCAGCTTCTGCCGCATTTCCGCTTCCGGCACCGTTTGGGTCGACGTGACGATCAAGTTTCCTTGGCGCCCCGTGGGCATCCGCCCGGGCTGGTTTCGCCCATGTCCATTCGATTGGCCGAAGTCTTTGATGGGCATCCGCGACATCAGAAAATTCTTCAGCACCCCGTCCTTAATTACTTCCACTCGCTGCGACGGCTCGCCTTCATCGTCAAAGTCATACGCGCCCGCCAGCTTCACCCCCGCCATCTCGTGCGTTGTCGGGTCGTCCATTACGCTCAGGAATTTCGGCAGCACTTCCTGCCCGATCTTCTTCGTGAACGTCTGTCCTTCCTCCTCATCGCGCTGTCGGTGGCCTTCCAGTCTGTGCCCCAGCACTTCATGGAAAAAAACCGCCGCCGCGCGTCCGCTCAATACCGCCGGGCCATCATACGGCTCCGCCATCGGCGCCTTGCGCAGCGCGCTCAAGTCCGCGGCCATTTTTTCGATCTTGCCCGTCAGTTCCGTTTCGCTCGGCAAACCGCTCGCCGTGGGAGCCTGAAACGTTTCTACTCGCAGCAAGTCCATGCCGTCCTCGGCGCGCGTCTGCGCTTCCATGATCAGGCGAGTAGAAGTGCTGGGCGAAACGATCGCGCTTCCCTCGCTGGAAACCATCCTCGAATTCGAACGCTGCACTTGAATCAAGACCGTCGCGAAGTACACCTCCGGGTATTTCCGGAACGCGCCCGAGAGTCTCTTGATCTCGCCTTCCCAGGCCGCGCGGTCGAACGGCGCAGCCGGCTCCGCTTCCCCGATGTGCCTCTGCGGCTTCTCCTTCGAGAAATCCGGCGACTTGTCTTCTTCTTCGGCGCGAACCGCCGTGTTCGTGCGCACGCTCAGCAGCGAAGGCACGGCGCGCTTGTACTCGCGATCCGTCAGTTCCCACAGCACCCGCGCAATCGCGTCCGGGTCGTTTCCGAGCGGCAGACTGCCGGAATTCACTCCGCTGGGTCGGCTCTGTCCGTGGGTGTTGTCCAGCTCCGGTGCGCCTACGCGCATATTCACATCCGCGAATCGCCTTTGTGCAACGGTGTCGGTCAGCAGACTGCCGTAGGCCCCCACCAGCACGACAAAATCCTGGTCGTAAACCGTATAACTCAGGTAGTAAGGCGGCTGTTCAGACTTGCCAAGCTCCGCCGTCGCTCGCTTGATCTCATCTTGCATCGCTTTCAGGACAGGATCGTTCGCGGCGCCAACTGGCGCTGCCGTCGGGACGGATTTGTCGCCCGCAGCCCGCGCATAGGGGACTCCTAGAAGCTGCGCGAAGAGCATCCAGCAGGCCGTAGCGCGCAAGACTTCCCTTCCGCGGAAATAAACATTTCCGCGTATTGCTGAAGATTTAGAGATGTTCATGTAAGGTGAGCTCCCGTTACCACGGTCAGTCAATGAGTGCTTAATTTCATGTGCTAAGGGCAGATTTTGAGTATGCCCTAGTGGTCTGCGCCACGCAATCAGGTGTCGCCAAAGCGTTCACTGCTCTTCAACCGCGCGCCGTTCGCAAAATCGTTTGCCTTGACCGGCTTGCGCCCCTCCAGTTGGACGAGTCCAACGCACAAAACGGTTGCGTCGCCGCACCCCACGAATAATTCATTCTTTTCGCCGAACAAAGTTCCGGGCGCACCGCCCCCCGCGCCGCTCGGCAAGCCAGCGTCCCCTTCTTTAGACACCGGCTCACCCCAGACGTGGCAAGTCTGCCCGCGAAACGTAGTGTAAGCCCCCGGCCACGGCGCGAAGCCGCGCATACGGTTGTAAATCTCCATCGCTGGCCGCCTCCAATCGATACGCCCGTCTTCTTTTTTCAGCATCGGCGCGTAGCTGGCTTCCGCGTGGTCCTGAGCTTTCGGAGCAATTGTTCCAGCGGCCAGACCGCGCAAGGTCTCTGCCATGAGTGGTGCGCCGGACTCCGCCATGCGCGCGGCAAGTTCGGGTGCCGTTTCTCTTGCGCCGATTTCGATCTCGCGCTGCAACAGCATCTCCCCAGTGTCCATGCCCGCATCGATTCGCATCGTCGTCACGCCAGTTCGCGTCCCGCCATTCACGATGGCCCAATTAATCGGCGCCGCACCTCGGTACTTGGGGAGCAGGGAAGCATGCAAATTGATCCATCCCAGTTTCGGAATCGGCAGCAATCTTGCCGGGATAATTTGGCCGTACGCGATGATCACCACGCAGTCGGGAGCCAACTTCCGCAGCAGTTCCTCGTTTTCCGGCGCCCGAATTTTTTCCGGCTGATGCACCGGAAGATTCGCAGCCAGCGCCGCTTCCTTCATCGGAGAAAAAGAAACTTCCTGCCCACGCCCACGAGGCCGGTCCGGCTGCGTAATCACGCCAACGATTTCAAAGTCAGTTTGTGCGAGGAGACGTTTGAGCGTGGGAACCGCGAAGGAGGGCGTCCCGCAGAAAACGATTCGCATGCGCTCCGGCACTTACCACTCGCCCTGTTTCCTGAGCTTCTTGATTTTCCGTTTGATCAGGTCGCGCTTCAGCATGCTGAGGTGCTGCAAAAAAAGGATTCCGTTGAGGTGATCAATCTCATGGCAGAACGCCCGCGCCAGCAGGTTTTCCCCGCGAATTTCAAACTTCTCGCCCTTCGCGTTCTGCGCCTTGATGGTCACAAACTGCGGCCGTAGCACGTACCCTCGAAAACCCGGTATCGAGAGGCAGCCTTCTTCTTCCCGAACTTCGCCTTCCGCGTGAACGACCTCGGGGTTCGCTAGCACGATCTTGGCTTCCGGATTCTTTCCCCCGGTTACATCGACCACCGCGATTCGCAGGCTCAATCCGATTTGTGGCGCCGCCAGTCCCACGCCCTGAGCGGCGTACATCGAGGCGAACATATCCTCCGTTAGTTGCTCCAGCTCAGCGTCGAATTTCTTAATGGGCGCGCCCGGCTTCTCCAGGACGGCATCGCCGTACTTGACGATCGGATAGATCTTGCGTGCCGCAGACGGCGCTTGCGGCGTCTCGGTGGCCGCCGGGGCAGGTGCGTCAGAACTCGTCGATTTGTCGCGCATAGTTGTCGAAGTTCCGTCGCATCTCAGCGAGCGAGTCTCCTCCAAATTTTTGCAGAAAAGCATCCGCCAGCACAAGGGCAACCATAGCTTCACCGGCCACCGCGCCCGCGGGTACCACGCACCAGTCGGACCGCTCATAGGCGGCCTTCACCGGCTCTTTGGTCACCATGTCCGCAGTGTGTAGCGATTGGCGCAAAGTCGAAATGGGCTTCAAGTATCCTCGCAAGACCACGTCTTCGCCGTTCGTGATTCCGCCTTCCAGTCCTCCGGCGCGGTTCGTCGAGCGCCGGAACCGTCGCACCGATTTTTCGTAGAAAATCTCATCCTGCACTTCGCTTCCGAAGGAGCCGGCCCCCGCCACGCCTCCGCCGATCTCCACCGCCTTCACCGCTTGCACGCTCATCAGTGCCTGCGCCAGCCGTCCATCTAGTTTCTCGTCCCATTGCGCATGGCTGCCCAACCCCACGGGAACATTGTGCGCCACAATTTCAAAGATCCCGCCCACGGTGTCGCCCGCTTTCAGTACCGCGTCAACCTCCGCTTTCATTTTTTCCTGTACGGCAGCGTCGATACACCGCAAAGGAGAATCCAGCTCCGCGCTCACCGCCTGAATTTTCTTCCACGTGGCGGGTTTTTCCAGGCGCACGTGTCCCACCTGAATCGTATGACTTGCGATTTCTGTGTCGAATTCCCGCAAAAGCAGTTTTGCAAAGGCACCCGCCGCCACCCGTGCCGCGGTTTCGCGCGCCGAAGCTCGCTCCAGAATATAGCGCGCATCGTGGTAGTTGAATTTCTGCGATCCCGCAAGATCGGCGTGGCCGGGGCGCGGCGCGACGAGTTTTCGCGCGCTTGGATCGTCTTCCGCCGCTTCCACCGGCAGGATTTTTTCCCAGTTGGCCCAATCGCGATTCTCGATTCGCAGCGCAATCGGTGCACCGATCGTCTTCCCGTGGCGCACTCCGGCGAAAATCTCCGCAGTGTCCTTTTCGATCTTCTGCCGGCCGCCGCGTCCATAGCCAAGCTGCCGGCGGCGCAGCTCGTGATTGATATACTTCACATCAATGGGCAATTGCGCGGGCAACCCAGAGATAAACGCCAGCAGCGCCTGTCCATGCGATTCACCCGCTGTGTAAAAACGGAGCATTACTCTCTGCGCCCTCTCGGAAGCCCATACTCAAAGTCGTAAAAACCATTAGTGTAGCGGCACCGTCGCTGCGCGTCCAGTTTCAACGAAGGCATTTGAAGGCATTGAGTCGATTTTCAGTCAAAAGCATGAGAGTATTTTCGGGTCACAGACACACTTGGAGACTCTTTCCTTTGAGAAGTTCAAATGTCATCAAGGGAGTTGTCGCACTCCTGTCTTTGCTCTTGGCGGCAGTGGCCGAACAATACGCGGAACGGCTGTGGGTCGTCACGATGCCTTCAGGAAATCGCGAGTTTTATCACAGCACAGTCTCCCACCGGTCGTTAGTCATCGTTTTCTTCGCGGTGGCGATAGTCGAATATAAATTAGGTGTTCGCATCCTGACCCGCAGGCGTACTGTACGGATTATCGGAAAGTGAGTTGCTGCAACCGGCCCAGTTTCCGAGAATGGCGCCTATCAGGCTTGCGCCATCTAAGAAACTCCATTACGCTGGCCCAGTTGCCAGCGGTGTCTTCCCCCCTCAGCCGCTAATCGGTTGTTCTATTTGCGATTCAAATACTTGTGAAGGAAGGATGACGTATGACGCGCAAAAACACTTGGGCGCGACTTGCTGTGGCAGTAGTGCTCAGTGTGCCCTTGGCGGCCTGCAACGACACTAAAACCCAGCAAGAGAACGAGCAGTTGAAGGCCCATGTGGCGGAACTTCAGAAAGAGAACGGCCAATTGGGAAACGATCTCGAAACAATGACAGCTGCCCGCGATGCCTTGACAAAAGAGAACGAGGCGCTTAAGGCAGAGATTAAGGCCCGGAAAACGAAGCGTTCCGGTGCGAAAGCGGCGAGTCGAAAGCATCGTCGCAGCTAAAGGTCCCGTTAGTTTTAAGACCCGCGCGTGGTTTGGAGTGCGCGAACTGGTTTCTGTTTTCATCGTCAGAAAAGGGAGGCTAGAAGCATGAAAACGTTTGAGGTGCAATTTCGCTATCGAGATAGAAATGAAGGAACGGTGGAATCGACGGTCAAAGTGGATGCGTCGAGTCTTCCTGGAGCCGTTGCTAAGGCGGCGCGTGAGTTTGTCAAAGGCTTGGACCGCAAACAGAGATTCGATATGAACAAGAATGGACTCGAAATTACGGCCAAGTCTGCTGGCACGACAACGGAGGCGCAGACACAAAAATCTGCGGAAACCGCCGCTGGTTGAGAAGTCAGCAGGACCGGATCGCATTTTCCGCAATCTGTCGCCAGATTGTTACTTCAGGGTTCCTTTGCCCCCGAGGTAGAGGGGCATCAGAATTTCGACGGCAATGCCGCGGCGGCCATGGCCGAGATCGTCGATGCGGACTACTCTGCCGAGAGATTCGCGGTTGATGGAACCAAGCCCATGCGAATAGGGACAGGTGATAAACAGACGCATGCCTGCCATGTAGAACTCGTTCATTGAAGCAAAATAGACGCTGTCGCGCGCAGTGTTCAGAGTTGGCAAGATTTCGTCGAAGCCATGCCTCTGAGGCTGAGGGTCGGATGGTCTCACGCGAAGTGTCTGTGGAAACCTCAGTCGTGCCTTGCGGCGTCGTTCCGGACCGGTCAATCGTGCCATAGTCGCACATACACTGCTTGCCCCGGGCCGTCCCAACTCCCGGATGCCGCATCGTTTCTGCGGTTCATGCGAAGAGGGCGCGGGATTCGTTTTCGATATACTGTTGCCTGTTTTTCGTGAATGCGAATCATGCCCTCCAAGTTTCAAGCCCCCACGGGGTGCTCCACCGGGCTCGCCGCTTCGGGAGCAGCGATCTGAATACCAGACCGAAAAGAATTTTGTTCCGCTGAGAAGAAGCCAAATCGCTGACTTGACGTGTCCTTGCCGCGCGGTTAGGCTTTCGTTGCTGTAGTTGTGCCGAGAAGTTCGTCGCGGAAAGCCAACACGAACAGGTACTCGTGGCAGACACTCCTCTTCAGGTCACCGGCCGCCAGACAAAACAGGAAGAAACCGTCTCTGTGGCTGAAGTATTGGGGGATGCGGCCAAACGAGCGGTGGCCGCCGTTCAGGACTACGCATTGCTCTCTGGGCACGCCGTGGCGAACATCTTCACCAGTCCGCACTACTTTCAAGACACTCTGGAACAGATGGATTTTATCGGCGCCGGTTCACTGCCGATCATCTTATTGTCGGGGTTCTTTATCGGCGCGGTTATGGTGTTGCAGACCGGGTCGCAATTCATCCGCTTTGGACAGACATCGCTAACCGGGGACGTCGTCGCGATTGCGCTGGTGCGCGAGCTGGGGCCGGCATTTACAGGTTTGCTGGTGACGGGCCGGTGTGCAACGGGGATCGCATCGGAGTTGGGGTCGATGCTGGTGACGGAACAAGTGGACGCCATGCGCGCGATGGGGACGGATCCCAGCCGCAAGCTGGTCGCGCCGCGCCTGCTGGCCGCGCTGCTCATGCTTCCGTTGTTGACGGCGCTCATGGATTTCGTCGGGCTGCTGGGAGGATGTGCCGCGTCCGTTTTTTCTCTTCGCCTGAGTGCGGTGGAATTCTGGCGGCGCGCGATTGACGCGCTGGATTTCGCGGACCTGATGCAAGGTTTTACGAAGCCGGTGGTGTTCGGTTTCCTCCTGGCCACGATCGGGTGTTACAAAGGACTGACGGTGCGCGGGGGCACGCAGGGCGTGGGGCGCGCCACGACGTCCGCGGCCGTGGTGGGATCGGTGCTGATCATCGTGGCGGATGCGTTTTTGACGAAACTTTCGCTGTATCTCTCCGACAAAATCTTCTGATGCAAGAGCCCGGCGTTCGAATGACCGGGGACGTTTCCTTTCCGATGCGCGGCGGATTTGCCGCTATAATCACGAACTAGCTTCATGAGCACACCGACAAAAGAGGGGGCGGGGTTCGAACCGGCCGTCACGTTTGAAGACGTGTGGATGGGGTTCGACGAGGGACCAGTCCTGCGCGGAGTGACGTTCCAGGTGCAGGAGCGGGAGACGCTGATCCTGCTGGGTGAAACCGGAACGGGAAAAACACTGACATTGAAGATGGCAGCGGGATTGCTGACGCCGAACAACGGAAGCGTCATCGTGCTGGGGAATGAAGTCTCGGAGATGAAAGAGAGCGAGTTGCTGGCTTTTAGGCGGAAAATAGGATTTGTGTTTCAGGAAGGGGCGCTGTTTGATTCGATGCCGGTCGCGGAGAACGTGGCATACAGGTTGCGCGAAGACGGCGTAGCCGAGGAAGAGATCGAGCCGCGCGTGCGCGAAGTGTTGCAATTCGTGGAGCTGGAGCACACCCTCGAGCAGTTGCCATCGGAATTGTCCGGGGGCATGAAGCGCCGCGTCTCGATTGCCAGGGCGCTGATCAACCACCCGCCGATCGTGCTGTACGATTCACCGACGGCCGGGCTCGACCCGATAACGGCACAGACAATCATTACCCTGATCCTGCGCCTGCGCGACGTGTATGGAGTGACAGCGCTACTGGCCACGCAGCGCTTGCAGGATGGATTTGCGCTGGCGAATTTTCATTTCGATCCGGAAACCAAACGGGTGGTTCCCAACGCACAGAATGGGAACGCCGCGGCGATCGTGAACGGGGCCCGAACGCGGTTTCTGGTCTACCGGGACGGCGGAATTTATTTCGAAGGCGAACCTGGAGAAATTGCAAACTCCGAAGATCCCTATCTCAGGCGATTTCTGCTTTGATTATAGAGTAGTCTGATTCACGGTAGCGAGGGAGGGAAGCAGCGATGGCGTATCGAAAACAACTCACGTGGACGGAATTGCGCGTTGGCCTCTTCGTGCTGGTTGGCCTCTTCGTGCTGGCGGCGGGAATTTTCTATGTGACGGGAGTGAGAATCCTGGGGCCGAAGTACCGGCTGACGACCTATCTGCCAGAAGTAGGAGGATTAGCGAATGGAGCGCCGGTACGCGTGGACGGAGTGGAAGTCGGAAACGTGGAATCGATCCGGCTGCTGCCACGGGCGCCGAGCAAGGCCGCGGATAAGAACAAGAACATTGAAGTGGTGATGCGCGTGGACAAGCGGTATCAGAGCTACATTCTTACGGATTCAACCGCGAGCCTAGTCACGGAAGGGCTGTTGGGCAATCGCGACGTAAACATCACGCGAGGTTTTACAGGAACTCCCATCGGCGACGCGGGCGTGATTCCCGGCGCGGAAGAGAAGGCCATGAAAGAAGTGGTGGCGAGAAGCGCGGAAGTGCTTGGAAACCTGAATGCGCTGTCCGAAGATGTGAGGGAATTGATCCAGGGCGTGCAGGAAGGGAAGGGCTCGCTGGGAAAATTGTTGACGGACGAGCAGGCGTACAACCACTTAAACAGCCTGCTCGCGAAGGTCGAGGTGATGCTGGCGAACATTCAGGCGGGCCAAGGCACGCTGGGGAAACTGGTGGCATCGGACGAGATGTATACGAAGGTGGACCAAGGTTTGGATAACGCGAATGTAATCCTGGCTGATGTGCGGGCGCAGAAGGGAACGATCGGAAAGTTAATGTATGACCCAACGCTCTACGATCAGACCAAGCAGGCGATTACGAACGGCAATGCGGTGATCGGGGACGTGCGCGCGGGAAAGGGGACATTCGGCAAGTTGGCCACGGACGATACTCTTTACAACAAGCTGCGCGATACGAGTTCGAATCTGGCCTCCGCGTCCGCGAAGCTGAATGACAACACGACGACGGCGGGTAAATTCTTCTCCGATCCGAAGTTGTACGACAATTTGACGAATTTGACCGGGGATATGCGGCTGTTGATCGGAGATTTCCGGAAGAATCCAAAGAAATTCCTGCACATCAAGATCACTCTTTTCTAAATGAGGGGCGGCGCGCTTTGCCGGAACTGGCCGCGTGTGTTGTAATGCCTCTGTAACAATGAAGGATTACTGTCCCGAGCAGGCGAGCTTTTCTCAAATAAGATGACCGAATCACAAGACGTCGTCCAAAAGGCGCCGCGGACCGAGCCGGCGAAATCCACCCTTCCGCAACCCGGCCGGCCGATTCCCAGCCGCGCGTATCCGGGCGCATTGCTTGTGGTGGAAGGAACGGACGGGTCGGGCAAGAGCACGCAGCTTTATTTGCTCAAGCGGTGGCTGGAAATCGGCGGATACCGGCTGCATTTCACGGAATGGAATTCGTCGCCGCTGGTGAAATCCGCGACGCGGCGCGGGAAGCAGCGGCGGTTGCTGACACCGACGACGTTCTCGCTCCTGCACGCCGCGGATTTTGCGGACCGCTGCGAGCGGCAGATCATGCCGTTGCTTCAGGGCGACTACCTGGTCCTTGCCGACCGCTACATTTACACGGCGTTTGCGCGCGATGCGGCGCGGGGCTGCCCAGCGCGATGGCTGCGAAATCTGTATCGATTTGCGCCGATTCCGGACATTACATTTTATTTCCGCGCGCCGCTGGACGTGGCCGTGCATCGCATCCTGAGCGGGCGTCCGAAACTGAAATACTACGAAGCTGGCATGGACCTGGGAATGTCCTACGACCGCGCGGAGAGTTTCCGGTTGTTCCAGGCGCGGATTCTGGAGGAGTACGACAGGATGGTGGACTCCGACAATTTCGTGGTGCTGGACGGCACGCTTCCCGTGAATAAGCTGCAAAAACAGATGCGCGAAATCGTGGCTTCCAAGATCGACCTCAAGCGCTTCGCTCCACGCCTCCAGGAATCGGAGTGACCATGCCGGACCCGGAAAAAGAGAAAACACCCGCGGCTGTTCCCCCTGCGGAAACACCCGCGGCCGCTCCCCCGGCGGCTCCGGCAAAGACGGCTGTGGTAACCGAAGAAGCTTCGTCTCAATATTTTTTTGGCGAGCCACTGGTCGGATTCGATCCCAGCGAAATTACCGGCAGCCTGGTTGTTATTGAAGGCATGGATGGGTCGGGACGGTCGACGCAGATTGCCTTGCTGCAGGAGTGGCTGGAATCGGAAGGCTTTGCGGTGCAGACTAGCGGGCTGCGGCGTTCGAATCTGGTGGGACGCGACATCGATGAACTTCTGGCCAAGAATGCTGCGACGCGGCTGACGCTGGCACTGATGTACGCCACGGACTTTTTCGACCAGGTGGAACACCGCATTCTGCCGGCGCTGCGTTCCGGCACTATCGTGCTGGCGGATCGATTTATTTTCACGCTCATCGCACGCGGCGTGGTGCGCGGAATCAATCGCGAATACATGAGCGGGCTCTACGCGATGGCCTTGCGGCCGCACCTGACGTTCTGGCTGAACGTGCGGCCGGAGACGGCCTTCGGGCGCGAATTCAAAAAAGCCCAGGCGATCAGCTATTGGGAAGCAGGACGGGACATGTCGCTTTCACACGACCTCTACTGGTCGTTCATCCGTTATCAGACGATGATCAAGCGCGAATTCGAAGTCATGGCCAAGAAGCATAATTTCCTCGAACTGGACGGCGAAGCCAGCGTTCCCGCCGTGAACAAGCAACTGCGCCAGCGCATCGGCGAGCAATTAGGAATTCGCGCTACAAAGTACACTCCTTCCGCCGCGCTTGCCCATCTCTGGCGGTAGATCCTGGAATGTCCGAGCCGGTTCATATCGCCGCCATCGATGCTGGTTCCAACGCGGTGCGCTTGTCCGTGGCGCGCGCTTATTCCGCGCTGGATATCGAACCCATTCACGTGGAACGCTACCCGCTGCGTCTGGGAGAGAGCGTTTTCGTGCGGCACCGCTTTAGCGAAGAGATTTTCAAGAAAGCGGCGAAAGCCTTCCGGCATTTCCGCGAATTGGTGGACGAATTCGGCGTCACGCGATATCGCGCGGTAGCCACGAGCGCCACGCGTGAAGCGCGAAACCGCAGGGCGTTTGTGCGTGGCATCAAACAGAAATCGGGGATCAGGCTGGAAGTGATCAGCGCGGCGGAGGAATCGCGCCTTGGCAGGGAAGCGGTGCTGGCCGCGCTGGGACCGGAAACACCTCCCCGCTGTATCGCGGATCTAGGCGGCGGAAGCCTGGAGATCAGCATCCTGCGGGACCACACCGTCGAGCAGGGCGCGCAATTGCCGGTGGGCACGGTGCGGTTGATGACCACGCTGGAACTTCCTGGGGTGATTCGTCCAGCGGAGGCGGAGCAGGTGCGCAGGTACGTGCGCGCGCTGCTGGAGTCGAAATTGGCGCCGCGGCCGAATCTGGGAGAGAGCATAGCGGTGGCGCTGGGGGGAAACGCGGAAACGCTGGCGAATGTCGCGCCGGGACCGCGCCAGCACGGTCTGCAGACGATGGAGCTATCGCTCTTGCGCGCGCGGCTGCCGGACATTCTCAGGCGAGACGTGCGCGAGCGCATGAAGGCTTATGCGGTGCGGCGTGACCGCGCCGACGTGATGGCCGTCGCTGCCATCACGTTTCTTACACTCGGTCGTTACTTGAACTTGCGCACCTTTGCGCTCCCCGGCGTTGGCGTGCGCGAAGGGCTGCTGCAGGAGATTGCCCGGGAAGCGTTCTCCCGCAAGGAGCCGCACCGGTACAATGCCGCGGCGCGTCAGTTGCTAGTGGGCACACGTAGTTTTGCGCGGCGGCTTGGATACGAACAGCAGCACGCGGAACACGTGCGCGAACTGAGTATTCTGCTGTTCGATCAGTTGCAGGCGGTGCATCATTTGCCGGCGCATGCGCGGGTGCTGCTGGAGGCCGGGGCGCTCCTGCACGATACCGGGCATATGATCAGCCACCGCGGACATCACAAACATGGAGAGTACCTGGCGCTGAATGGCGATATCGCGGGGCTGGAAGGGCGCGACCGCGCCATTGCGGCGGCACTGGTGCGCTATCACAATCGAAAGTCGGCGCCCGCGGGGCATCACACCGCTTATTCTTCGCTGAACAACGCGGACAAGCGCGTCACACGGAGACTTGCGGCAATACTGCGAATCGCCGAGGCTCTGGATCATTCACACCGGCAGCGCGTGATGAAGATCCGCGCTTCCTTTCAGCGCGGCGCTGTGGGTTTGCAGGTGAACGCGCGCGGCGATGCTGCTGAAGACTTGCGGGACGCGAATCGCAGTGCGGAGCTGTTTGAAAAGGAATTCCACGTGAGACTCTATTTCCGGCAGTCGCCGGTGAGTTGACAGTTCACAGTTGAAACTTGACAGTCAGAGAAAAATGCTCTGGAGGATTTGTGAATGGTTGGCCGCAGCGCTTATCTTGCGGCGCCTATTTTAACGTCCAGTTGAGAGGGAATCATGCGGCTCTATATTGTTCGCCACGGGATCGCGATTGACCGTGAGGACCCAAAATGCCCTCCTGATTCGGAGCGGTATCTGACCGAAGAAGGCGTCGAGAAGACCGAACAGGTGGCGAAAGGTGTGGCAGCGCTCGGAGTGACGGCGGATCTTTTTCTGACGAGTCCGTACATGCGCGCGGCGCAGACCGCAGAAATTTTTGCGAGTGCGCTTGAATATGCCAAGCAGAAGATTCGGCGCACGGACTTGCTGTTGCCGGGAGCGGAGCCATCGCTGCTTTTTCGGGAGCTTGCGAAGGACAAGCAGGTGTCCACAGTCTTTCTTTTTGGGCATGCACCGCAACTCGACGACGTCATCGCCACTGCGCTCGGCTCGAAAAAACACCTGACGGCGTTGAAAAAAGCGGGTGTGGCTTTTGTGGATTTGAAACGCCTCTCGCCGCCGATTGGCGAACTGGTGTGGCTGGCGACTCCGAAGTTGCTGCGGCGGGCTGGGAAGTAGTCCGACTATTCAAACTGCGTCGGCGATGGCTTGATCGCGAGCTGGCTCAATCGGAAGCGATGACCGAGAATTCCGGAACTTGCCGGGGCGTCAGAGCGACGACCTTTTCCGGTTTAGCGGCGGCCTTCACGATCAAGGGCATGCGCAGATACTCTTCCAACAGATGCTTGCCTGCAGCAAGGCGAGCGGCAGTCTCGACATCATCCGCCAGGCCGGGAACACGCAGAACGATGGCGTCCGTGGATTTTTCGGCGCGGAGCCCCGCGCCGCTCGCCACACCGCACTTGCGAAGCGCGCGCGCCAGCCGCAAAACGCCGGCCAGGACGCGGACGCTATTTTGCTGCTCCGCCGAAAACTTGGAAAAAGGACTGTTCTTCGCCCGAGGTTCGGCACCGCGATGGTAACGGACCGCAACAGCGAGGAGTTCCCAATCTTCGTTGCTCCATCCGGGAGGAATGGTGAGACCAAGCAAAAATTTGCGCGCGGCTCTTTGAGGGGACTTGCCGGCGTCTGCGTCGCCAACCCCGTGCAATCGAGCCGCAGCAAGTAAAACCCGGCGAAGAGAGGCGTCGCTGAACGCGGGACCGGAGTCCGAGCGCTTCAATGCATCGAAAAGGGCGACGGCGATGCGGGAGGTTTCTGAAGTGCGGCGCACGTGGGGATCAACGGCGCGGGCCGTGGCGCGCAAGCGGGCCAGAGCGGCGGCTTCGACGCGGCCATTCGTGGGGAGCCCGGAACGCCAGATGTTCCAAAGGCTCGTTTTGCCGAGAGTGAGCCGGCGATAGGTTTCGATGCGTTCGTGCCGCTCGCGCCCGATGATTTCCTGCCAGAGTTTGAGGGAGTCTTCGGTTTCGAGGAAGTCGGACTTCCTGACGACTTCGGCAAGGACGTCGAGATCGTGAACCTCGCCGAGCATGTCCTGGAGGCGCTTGAGATTGTCGCCCCAGGCGGCGTAGTGCTCGGGCAAAAGGTTCTCGACGGTGTAGCGGAAGCGCTTCAGTGCAATACGCATTGCGTGCCAGGGTTTGGATTTTTCCGTGCGCAGGGCTTTTGCGTGAAGATCCCTGGCGGTTTCGAATCGTTCGAGCGCCAGGCATTCGGCGGCGAGACTCCCAGCCGGCACGAGGCGAGAGCGTTGGCGCAGAGCGCGCTCGAGGCGCTTCCAGGATTTTTGATCGAATTTGTCTGCCACGCGGAGCGCGTTCTCTCGCAGACTGGGTTCTTTCGATTCGAACGCAGTTTGCAGATGCGTGCGCACGGGGTCGGTTTCAGGAGCGAGCTTCTTTACCCACTCGTCCATTACTTGAGCATCGCGAAGCGCGCCGAGTCCGCGAAAGAGTTTGCGCGCGACCTTGCGCATGGCCGGCCAGGCGGGATCGGGGTCCACCTCTTCCATCACCGCCGCGACGGACCGGCAGCGGCGGATGGCCACGCGAAGATCGTGGACGGCATCCGTGTCGGGAGACGAGCGGAGGTTTTCCATTTCCTTGATAACGCGGTCCATCCAAAAGGAAAGGCCGCGGTGCTCGGGGCGGGAACCGGGGGAAAGCGTTGTGACGGTAGCCATGTGCAGCCTCGGAAATCCGCTCGATTGGCTCCGTTGCACGGAAACCCCTGCCGGGCGGGTCCCATAGAGTAGCGCTTGGGTGCGGCTGAGTCCAGCCGGGGGGGTGTGGAAATAATCCGGGGGCCTGCCAGCTAGGATGCGCGTCATGAAGGCGACCCTTGCTGGGTGAAGAATCCGGAGCCAGATGGTTTCTAATGCTTTCCTACTATTGCTGGCCTTTCTCCTCACAGTTAGAGTTTCCGGCAACGGGGGCTGAATATCGATCTCGTGTCGCTCGAGCCGTTCGTTTTTTGTGCCCGGAAGTCTACGCTTTGCGCGGCGTGAATTTTTTCTGGAGAGACAAACCGTATGAGGCGATCTTGCGCACTTCTATTTCTTTTAGGGTTAGCGCTGCCCGGATTTGGCCAGAGCAACTACGGATCCGCAGCATCTCCCCGTTGCGGGAGCGGAAATCGAACTCACGGCGGCGAGCACAGGAGCAATTCGCCGCGTCGTCACGAACCAACAAGGACGCTTCGAGGCGCCAGCACTCCTGCCAGATGATTACGAACTGAAGGTCGAAGCATCCGGCTTAGCTACGGCAAAGCAGTCTTTGCGGCTGGAGGTGGGCCAGAAACTGGCAATGGATATCAGCTTGAGGATTGGCTCCGTCACGCAGGGAGTAAAAGTCACGGCCGGCAGCGAAGTCTTGCAAACGACCGACGCCAGCGTTGGAGAGGTGGTCGAGCCCACCTCCATTCGCGAACTGCCCCTCAATGGGCGCATGTTGATTGACCTGGTGCTCACCGTGCCCGGCGCCCACGTCGGGTTTGGCGCGCAGACGGGATCCACGAATCCTCTTTACTGGCGTCCGGGGCAACGCTCCGCCGTGGTGATCGGCGGCAGCCGGCCGAATGCGAACTTTTTCCTCCTGGACGGCGCCACAAATACCGATCCCACGTTTAATACGCAGAACTTGAGCCCTTCTCCCGATGCGGTCAAGGAATTTCAAGTGGAAACGAGCAGCTACACCGCCGATATGGGAGGCGCCGGCGGCGGCCAAATCAATATCGTCACGCATTCCGGCTCCAGCCAATACCACGGAACGATTTACGAATTTCTCCGCAACGGCGCAATGGATGCCAGCACCTTCGCGTCCATGGGCAACAATCACCTGGTGCAAAATAATTTCGGCGCCTCATTCGGCGGCCCGCTGATCGGAAAGAAAACTTTTTTCTTCGTCAACTATGAGGGCTTGCGCCTGGCGCAGGCAGACTCCCAGATTTTGACGGTCCCCACGCAAGCCGAAGTCACGGGGGATTTCAGCATGAGCAATGTCAAAATCTACGACCCAACCACTGCCGTCAAGAATCCAAATTACAACCCGAATCTGCCGACCGGGCCCTCGAATTTTCCGTATACTCGCTCGCAGTTTAACAACAATCAAATTCCATCGGGCAGGATCAATCCTCTTCTGGAAAGCTTTCTGCTGCAATATCTGCCTCCGCCGAACATGATGATGGCGGGCGCCGCGGACTCCAACAATTACCTCGATGTCCGCACCGAAAATCACATTCAGGACCAAGGTACGTTTCGCGTGGACCATAATTTCTCGAACGGCGATACTCTTTTGGCTCGCTACTCTGCTGGCGGTGAAAATGGCTTTTCTCCGAGCAGCGGCATGACCTCCACGACGGAAAACCTGCCCGGCTTTGGCGTGAACTTCAACAATCTGTCCCAGCAGGCCGTGGGGTCGTGGAACCACATTCTTGGGAGCAACAGAGTCAACACTGTCTCGCTTGCGCTTTCTCGCCTTTCGATGGACCGCACTTCGCAGAATGAGGGAACCAACGATATCGTTAGCGCGCTGGGCATTCAGGGAATCGGGTTCGGAGGCAAGAACGCCTGGGGTTCTCCGTGGTTCGCCGTCCAGGGATACACGGGAATCGGTGACACCTTTGCTGCAACGCCGATGCATGCCTGGGACACCACGATTGAGGTCCGGGATACCTATGCGTGGCAGCGCGGCCGCCACGGCATGAAATTCGGCGGCGAGTTCCACCGTTATATCTGGCCGATGTGGGGATTCTTCCAGAATCGCGGCTACTACCAGTACACCACGGGTTACACAACTGAATTTGGTTTCAATGACGGCAGCAGCGGCTCCGGACTGGCCAGCATGCTGCTTAGCCTGCCCGCCGTGAAGCAACGCCAGGCCGGCATACCGCAAATGGATTTGCGCGCCTGGGGAACGGCGGCGTTCGCCGAAGATAGTTGGCAGGTGACGCCCACGACGACTCTCAACCTCGGCCTACGCTATGAATACACCAGTCCTCTCTATGACAAAGACAACACCAACACGAACCTGATTTTTAACAACGGCGTTCCTTCCGTTTTCATCGGCGGCCAGTTGGGTTATCCGCGAGGGCTGATGTACACCAACAAACACAACTTCGCACCGCGCGTGGGAATCGCCAAGAACCTTCCAGGCGTGGGCCTTGTCTTCCATGCGTCCTATGGAATTTTTTTCACGCCGGTAGATCTGAATACCTGGTGCAACCAGCGGCACAACGTCCCGTATGTTTTTCCCGAGACGCAGCAAGCGGACAACTTCACGCCGCCATCCGCGCTCTTCAACACCGGCATGAATTTCGGCACTCCTGTTCTTGGCACGGGCACTCTAACGCCCACCACGGTGAGCTTCACGGCTTTCGATTCCCACGCTCCCGCGCAGTACGTCCAGCAATGGAACGGCTCCGTCCAAAAGAGCTTCGGGCAAAACACCTCTCTGGAAGTCGGCTACATCGGCTCACGCGGTTTCCACCTGCAAAGAGCGCACTTGATCAACAACACTCTTCCCGGACCGGGCCCTCTTGGCCCGCGGCGCCCCTTCAAGACGCTCACTTTTGTGCCGGGCACGGTGTTAACGCCGAGCAGCACCACCGCCGTCGTGCAGAGTGAAACTTTCCCGGTCAGCACCATCAATTTGTTGGAGAACACGGCGCAGAGTTGGTACGACGCGGGCTACCTGAATGTGCGTCGCCGTTATTCGCACGGTTTTAGCTTTCTGGCCAACTATACTTTTGCCAAAAATCTGACCAATGCGCCGGACTTCCGTTCTCCCATGGACGAATCGTCGATCCCACAAGACAACAGGAATCTCAACGCCGAAAAAGGTCCAGGCTGCGACGTCCGGCATCGCTTCGCCCTGAGCAGCGTTTACGATATTCCCGCTTTCCGGCGGCGGGAATGGATTCGCCTCGTAACCCAGGACTGGAATTTCTCGACCATCTACCAGGTTCAATCTGGAATGCCGTTCACCATCTCCGTATTCGGAGACACCGCGAACTCCGGAACTGTGCTGGGCGAGAATCCGATCCGGGCGAAGGTTACAGGACAGCCCGTGTTTAGCCCGGGCACGCACACCGCCGCGGAGTGGTTTAATCCCGCCGCGTTTGCTGCGCCACCGGCGTTTACATACGGCAATGCAGGCCGGAACTCCGTGTATGGTCCGCGCATGCAAACCCTGGACTTCGCGCTGGCGCGAGCCTTCCGCGTCAGCGAGAGAACCAATTTGCAGTTCCGGGCCGAAGCATTCAACGCGCTGAATAAGGTGAACCTGGGCACGCCGAACCGCTACGTGAACACACCGCAGTTCGGAACGATCACCATGGCGATGACGCCGGGGCGCGAAATGCAGTTGAGCGCCAGGCTTTCGTTTTAAGATCCCAGAAATAAGGCTAGGCTTTGGCTAGGCGTCCCGCGATAATCGGGTACTGTCCTTCAATGCGTGGCCAGAATTGCCTCGCGCCGGTAGTGGACAGTGGCGAGAGATGCGGTATCGGTTACGATTGAACCAACGATAGCCTTGCCAAAGCATCCAATTAAAACCGGGTAGGCGAAAGATTGCATAGAATGGCCATGCCCACCAGATTCTCCGTGCCACGAAGAGATATGCGTCGGCCCCAGATTCCAACTTGCCATCCTGGGTCAATACAAGGATGTCATCCAGCAAGTTCAGTTGCGATTTTTTTAAGCTGCCGTCTTCCCATGCCGATTGTAGGTCTTTGAGAGAAAACCCCCGTCGCTCAATTACCCTTTCCCAGAAGTGAACCCAACGAAAGCAGAACCCGCAGCCACCATCGTAAAGTATCCAACCCGCACGAGGGAGCATCGTTTTCGATTCTTGGTCCAGCTTCCTCATGGGAGTTTGTTGCCTCTGAAAACAGTGACCTCGGAGCCCTCGGCAATAAATGCGGAGCTTAGATGACCTTGAAGGACATGGCTCAGTTCGACGCCGTACAACAAGCTTGCATCACCTTCAAATCCTGCCGTAGTGCTCACCCACACTTGCCAAGGTACATGAGAAACGTGATATTCGACTGATCCTCCGCTTCGTTGAGTCGAATAGCCCCAGTAGTGCTCGGTAATAAATTGTTCCAGACTTCCCTCTCGCGGCAGCTCGGGAGGGCCTGTCGCTTGTGCAGTCAGCTGGCACCACTGATGTTTGACCTTCCATTGATACTTGGCCGTCCTTTTCGGCCCCTCGGCGCAAATGTGGTGCTTCATCGGTAGGCATACATAGTTCTCACCATATATAAGGCGAGCTGTCGTCGCAACCGCCTGCTTGGGTACGATTTCCGCGATGAAGACAACGCCCCTTCGGTTCTCATCGCCCTCCTTGCGACGGACGTAGAAGCGGAGGTTTACCTCATCGAAATCAGAATGAAGCGGGACGGCGAGGGACCCAAAGAGTTTGGTGCGGCAGAACCGAAAGCCCACGAGGCTAACGTATGTTTTTCCAAGGAACGAATCGAGCACTGTGCCGCTGGGGACATACTTGTCTAACAAGCGGGGATCAACTTCGTAGTTCAACATCACGAGGTCTCGCCATTCAGCCGTAAGAAAAACTTTTCTTGTCGGAGACATTTGGGCTAGTTCAAGCGCAAAGCGCAAAGGCTAGAAGACTCAAATTATCAGGCCCTTGACCAGCGGCGCGATATTTCTATCTGTTAGAGTGCAGCCCAGTCAACCGCTAGAAGCTTTCTGTAAGAAGAGCGATTGGCGCGCTAGTGCCCGATAAGCCGTGATTATGGGGAATTGACACGCTACCGAGTGAGGTGATGCCTTGAGTGCGGGCGGCGGGCGTGCTATTTTGAATTGTTGCCCCGGAGTGGCGGAACTGGCAGACGCGCTGGACTCAAAATCCAGTGGTACTTAGTACCGTGTGGGTTCGACCCCCTCCTCCGGGACCA
>WNGP01002677.1_pt1 | contig 24584 bp, 20 predicted proteins | sample 5407671 | NCBI WGS metagenome assembly WNGP01 (sample SAMN13153381, study PRJNA577476) | soil metagenome | isolation source: 40 cm soil or saprolite under Garry oak tree replicate 2 | place: USA:California | collected 2016-06-15
CTGCGCCGAGCGATTCGTCGATCCTCTACGTGGACTCCCAGAACGGCAACATCACCCGCGTGGACTTGAAGACCGGTCAGAGCCGCTCGATTCGGCCCTACCTCTCCGGCGTGAGCGAGATGAAGCCGGCGGACTTGAAGCATCGCTTCAACTGGACGTCGCCCATCGCGGTGTCCCCGACCGACGCGAGCGTCGTGTACCTCGGCGGGAACGTGGTGTTCAAGACGACGGACGGCGGCGAGCATTGGGCGGCGATCAGTCCCGACTTGACGCGCAACGAGAAGGCCAAGCAGGTCACGAGCGGCGGCCCGATCGAGTACGACATCTCGGGCGCCGAGACTTACAACACGATCCTCACCGTGAACCTGGCGCCGACCGACGCCAACGTGATCTGGGTCGGCACCGACGACGGCCTCGTGCAGCTGACGCGCGATGGCGGCAAGACGTGGACGAACGTCGCCGGCCACTTCCCCGGCCTGGGGGCAGGGGCGGGGCCAGAAGGGCGCGTGTACCAGATCGGGATCTCGCCCTTCGACGCGGGCGCGGCCTACGTCGCCGTCGACCGCCACGAGCTGGACGACCGCCGGCCCTACGTCTACAAGACCAGCGACTACGGGAAGACCTGGACCGACATCTCGAAGGGCCTCCCCCAGGATGTGCCGGCGCGCGTCGTGCGGGAGGACCCCAACGCCCGCGGCTTGCTCGTGCTCGGCACCGACGCGGCACTGTGGTACTCGCGCGACGGCGGCGCGACCTGGAAGCCGCTCACGGCGGACTTCCCGACCGTGCCGGTCTATGACCTGCAGTTCATCAAGCGGTCACACGACCTCGTAGTCGCCACCCACGGCCGCGGGCTGTTCGTGCTCGACAACATCACCGCGCTCGAGGAGCTGACGCCGGAGGTGGCGGCCCGGGACCTCCACGTGTTCAGCACGCTGGCGGCGCAGATCCGCGTGCGGCCGCGCCGGACGGGCGTGGCCCCGACGCGCTTCACCACGCCGAACGCGCCGGCCGGGGCGGTGATCGACTACTACTTGAAGACCGCGCTCGATACCGGAGCCACGCCGCAGGGCGAAGGCGCCCAAGGCGAGCCGCAGGGACGCTCGCGGCGCGGGCGCGCGATCGTCACGGTGACCGACAGTCGGGGCGACACGGTGGTGGTGGACTCGAGCGCTCCGGGAAAGCAGGGCGTCAACCGCTACGTCTGGGCGCTGCGCTACGGTGGGCCGACGCGGCTCACCTTCGAGCGGCCGCCGACCGGCGAGGAGGAGGAGAACGCATTCCGCAACGTGCTCGGCCCACGCGTGGGTCCGGGGACCTACAGCGTGTCTCTGACCGCGGGCGAGCGGACCGCGACCACGAAGGTGACCGTGGAGCCTGACCCCGTGCTGGGCGGCGACCCCGCCCGGTTCGCGGCGCAGCTGCGCGCCGGGCTCGAATGGCGCAACGCGCTGTCGGCGCTGAACGAGATGCTGAACCGCATCGCGAGCCTCGAGACCCAGCTCAAGAACGCGCAGCAGGCGTTGCGGGAAAACATGCGAGGGGACACGACGGCCACGGTGCCGGTGGCGCGGCAGGCGCGCGACCTCGGCCGCAAGCTCAAGGAGCTGAAGGACAGTCTGTACAACTCGGACGTCCAGCGCGACGCCGGGCAGGACGACATTCACTATCTCAACCGCTTCCAGGACCGGCTGCAGGGGCTGGGCTTCGGGCTCGGCTTCGCTTACGCCCAACCGCCGACCGAGGTCGTCGCCGAACGGCTGAAGGCGCTGCGCGCCCAGTTGGACGCCTACCTCGCGCGATTCAACGAGCTGCTTCGGACCGACGTGGCCGCGTTCAACAAGACGGCGCAGGATCACAGCGCCCCGGTGCTCGTGGCGGGCGCGCCGGTGGAGGTGAAGGCAGTCGCCGTACGGTGACGTGCATGTTCGCAGGAAACCGTGTAGAAAGGAGATCCCCATGGCTGCTCGCAGCATCCTGGGGGCGCCCCTCGCTGTCCTCGGCGCGCTGTCGCTTGCGTGCGCCGGGGAGCGCAGCACCGCTCCGCCCCTCACATCGCCGTCGTTCTCGCTCCAACCCGCCGCCTCGCCGTTCTATGAGCAGCACAACCTGGTGTCCGATGGGGCCGTGTCGGCTGACCTCGTCGATGCGGGCCTGGTCAACGCCTGGGGGCTGGTTGCCAGCACGACCTCGCCCTGGTGGGTCGCCGACAACGGCACCGACCGCTCCACGCTCTACAACGGCAACACCGGCGCCAAGGTCCCCCTGACCGTCAGCGTTCCCAGCGCGCCGACCGGCATCGTCTTCAACGGCGGCTCCGGCTTTGTCGTGTCCAGGGGCACGGCTTCGGGCCCCGCCCGCTTCATTTTCGCCACCGAGGAGGGCACGGTTTTGGGCTGGAACCCGGCGGTGGCGCTCACGCAGGCGGTTGTCGCGGTCGACAACTCGGCGGGGGGTGCGGTCTACAAAGGGCTGGCCATTGCCAGCACCGCGTCGGGCGACCATCTCTACGCCGCCAACTTTCGTGCGGGCACCGTGGACGTGTTCGACGCCTCGTTCCATCCCGTGTCGGGCGGCTTCACCGACCCCGGCCTTCCACCGGGCTACGCACCGTTCGGCATCCGGAACTTGGGGGGCACGATCTACGTCACCTACGCGCTCCAGGACGCGGACAAGAAGGACGACGTCGCAGGCGTGGGGCACGGGTTCGTGAACGCCTTCGACACGGACGGCAACCTGCTCCGTCGCGTGGCCTCCACAGGGCGGCTCAACTCGCCGTGGGGACTCGCGCTCGCTCCCGCCGATTTCGGGCAGTTCAGCGGGAACCTGCTCGTTGGGAACTTCGGCGACGGCCACATCAATGCCTTCGACCTCGACCGCTTCCAGGGCAACGGCGAGCTGCAGCAGCGGGGCCAGCTGCACGCCGCCGATGGCCGGCCGATCGCGATCGATGGCCTATGGGCCCTCGCCTTCGGCAACGGCGCGGCCGCCGGGCCGACGAACGCGCTGTTCTTCACGGCCGGTCCCTTCGACGAGGAGCACGGCTTGTTCGGGAAGCTGGTGGTGACCTCGCCCCCGGGGCAGGGGCCCTAGGGGCGCCTGTCGCTCCGTGGTCATCAGATGATGCAAGTGTGGGCGGCGGCGATCCTGCTCGGCCTCGCCGCCGCCGGGCCGGTCGCCGGTCAGATAACGGTCCTGAAGCCCCTCGACCCGATCCCGCCGAGGCGGCTCGTGTACCACCCGCCCGAGCTCCTGTACTGTCCCCAGCCCGAGTATCCCGACTCGCTCAAGCGACGTGGTATCGGGGGCCACGTCCTGCTCGAGGTCGTGGTGGACACGCTCGGCCGCGTCGCCCCGGATCGTATCGTCGTGCGCGAGAGTTCCCATAGCGGCCTGAGCCGGGCGGCGATCACGATGGCCGTGCAGTGCCGCTTCAAGCCCGCCCGGCTGGGGAAGACGGCGGTCCAGAAAATGGTGACGATCCCGGCTGACTTCTCGCTCCGACGTAGCGGGCCGTAGCCCTCACTGCCGGAACCCGGCGGCGCGGCTCGCCGTAGTGTGGCGCCGTGGTGAGTCCCGATCTCAAGCTCGAGGCCCTGGGCGACTGGGCGCGCATCGAATCGCGGATCACCGGTCAGCCGGCGCCCGGGGCCGCGCGCCGACCGGCTGACCTCGCGGCGGCGCTCGCCACGGCGGCCGCCCAGCTCGCCGTGCTCGTGGTGCTGCCGTTTCTCGTCCTCGTCCGCGTTGCGTCCTACTTGTATCTGCACCACCACGCCTCCCCCTGGTTGGCGCTCGCGGCAGGCGCCGGATGCACGTTCGGGCTCGTCACGGCGTATGGTGCGTGGGTTTCGCACCGGCTCACCGGCCGGGTGCGGCTGCTTGCGCTCGCCCGGCGAGTCGCCCTACCGCTGGTGGTGGCGTACTGCGGCTACGCGCTGATCTACCTCTCGAGCGGCAACGCGAAGTCCGATCGGGTGCGCTCGTACTACACGTCGCTCCACCCCCTGCTGCGCGTGGCGCTCAGCACGTGGATCTTCGTCGATCGGGATCTCCTGATCACCGACCTGACGCGCCGGCCGGCGGACTACCCGGCGATGGGGCTCCCGGTGTCCGACGGGTCGTTGCACTACGTGCAGCCCGATGGCTACGTGCACGCGGCCGACCTGAGGACCGTCGGCCGGAGCGAAGTGAAGGACCGGCTGGTGCAGCTCTATTTCGTCCTGATGGGATTCGCCACGCTGCGCCACGTGGGCACGGCGGACCACCTGCACGTGGAGTTGCCGGTGCGATAACTTCTGCCGCATGCCTTTCACCCGCGACGACATCCGCGACTCGGTGGAGCGCGCCGGCGACCAACACTGGGACGCGCTCCGGCACCACCACGAGGACGCCTATCCCAACCCGAAGCCGACGCCCGGCGACGTCTGCAAAGCAGAAGCTGAACGATTGAACGGGATGGGCCTCGGTGAGGCGAAGGACTTCGAGCTGGTGGAGACGCGGGTGGAGCATGTCGGCGACGAAGTCCGGCTCACCCACGTCTTCCGCTACAAGCCGCTCGGCGTGCGGCTCCTGACCGAGCCGTTTCAGGGCTATCGCTGATTATTTCTCGAACAGCAACTCCTTGGCGCGCTGGGTGGACTTCACGACCGCCTTGATCAGCGTCACCCGGAGCTTCCCCTCCTCGAGCTCGAGGATGCCGTCGATCGTGCACCCCGCGGGCGTCGTGACCGTGTCCTTGAGCAGGGCCGGGTGATCCCCCGTGTCGAGTGCCACCTTGGCGGAGCCGAGCAGCGTTTGCGCGGACAGCAGGGTGGCGACATCCCGCGGCAGCCCGACCTTCACCCCCGCCTCTGCGAGCGACTCGAGAATGATGTAGATGAACGCGGGGCCGCTCGCCGACAGGCCGGTCACCGCGTCCATATGCTTCTCGTCCACCACCACCGTCCGACCCACCGTGTCGAACAGCTGCCGGGCGAGGTTGAGATGGACGTCGGTGGCATGACTTCCCTTGCAGATGCCCGTCATGCCCGCGCCGACCTGACACGGAGTGTTCGGCATGGCCCGCACGACCGGCACCCCGTCGGCGAGCCGGGCCTCGATGTAGCTCGTGGGCACGGACGCGGCGACGGACACGACGAGCTTTGCGGGCGTGACCTCGGGGCGGATCTCTTCGAGCAGCTCACCGACGTTCTGGGGCTTGACCGAGATCAGGATGATGTCCGCCGACCGCGCCGCCGTCCGGTTGTCGGGGCCGACCGGGACCGGCAGCTGCCCGCTCGATGCGCGCGCCCGCTCCGCGTGACGCACGGTGGCGCAGGCCTTCCCCGCGGGCAGGCCGGCCTTCAACAGTCCCTGGAGCAGGATGGTTCCGATCTTCCCAAGTCCCAGCACCGCCACCCGTTGGTCGATCATAGCGTCCTCATCGCAGATGTTCTTCGAGCAGAGTCGCGGCGTCGGTTGTCGCGTCGCGGTACTTGATGATCACCGGCGTATAGAGCGAGATCCCCCACCGCCCGGCGGCGGCGCCGTTGGCGGTCCGGCTGCCGGGCACTACGACCGCGCCCGCGGGAATCTCGAGCGGCCGCTCACCGTCGCGCCGGTACACCTGCTCGCGCACCAGGTCGTGGACCGGCGTCGCGGCCGTGAGGATGGTGCCGGGCGCGAGCACGGCACGCTCCCGCACGACAGCGCCCTCGAAGATCCCGCACCCGCCGCCCACGAGCACGTCGTCTTCCACGACCACCGGCAGCGCGCCCACGGGCTCGAGCACGCCGCCCACCTGGGCGGCGGCCGAGAGGTGCACCCGTTTGCCGATCTGCGCACACGAGCCGACCAGCGCGTGGCTGTCGATCATCGTGCCCTCGTCCACATACGCCCCGACGTTCACGTACATCGGCGGCATGCACACGACCCCGGGAGCGATGTAGGCGCCGTCGCGGATGCTCGAGCCGCCCGGCACGATGCGCACGCCCTCGGCGAGCGTCGTCGCACGCGCCGGGTAGGTGTCCTTGTCGAAGAAGCGCAGCGGGGAGTGGGGAGGGGACATATCCACGAGCGCCCCCATCCGGAAGCCGAGCAGGATACCCCGCTTGACCCAGGCATTCACCCGCCAGGTGCCGTCCGCCAGGCGCTCGGCGGCCCGGACCGTGCCGCGCGAGAGAGCGGCGCGAAACTCCGCGAATAGCGCGCGGTCGGCCTCGCCGTATTGCGGGCGCTGCGCCGCGGCGAGGGCCTCGATGCGTTCAGACAGCTGCATGAGCGGCGTCGCGCAGCAGGCCCAGCTCGCGCAGTAGCGCCCGCAGGCGCGCACGGGTCTGCTCCTGCACCGGAACGAGCGGCAGGCGATATCGCTCCTCGAGCAGGCCCATGAGGGCGAGCGCGGCCTTCACCGGGCCCGGGTTCGATTCGATGAAGTTGGCCTCCATGAGCGGCAGCAGCCGGTAGTGCAGGGTACGCGCCGCCTCCCACTCGCCCGACAGGGCGAGCTGCGTGAGCCGGGCCATCAAATCCGGGACCTCGTTCGCCACGACCGAGATCACACCGTCGGCCCCCAGGGCGATGAGCGGCAGCGTCACCGCGTCGTCTCCCGAAAGCACGGTGAAGCCGGGCGGCCGCTCCCGGAGGATCGCCATGATCTGGGCCAGGTCGCCCGACGCCTCCTTGATGCCCACGACGTTCTCGGCGTCGCGCGCCAGGGTGAGCGTCGTGGCGGCGCTGATGTTCGACGCGGTGCGGCCGGGCACGTTGTACAGCACGACCGGCAGGCCGCCGACCACGTCTGCGACGGCGCGGAAATGCGCGACGAGGCCGGCCTGGGTGGGCTTGTTGTAGTAGGGGGCGACGACGAGAATCGCGTCGGCCCCTGCCGCCCGGGCGGCCTGCGCCCGCTCGACGGTCGCGGCGGTCGCGTTGCTGCCCACGCCGGCGAGCACCCGGGCGCGCCCGCGCGCCGCCGCGACCGTCAGCGCGATCACGCGGGCATGCTCCGCCGGCGTGAGCGTCGCCGCCTCACCCGTCGTTCCACAGGGCACGAGCAGCCGCACGCCGCCCGCCACCTGCCGCTCGACCAGCGCTTCGAGCCGCGTCACGTCCACGCCGCCGGTCGCGGTGAACGGCGTCACGAGTGCGGTCCCACAGCCGCGCAGCCAATCCACGTGCATCGTCATACCAGCGTCCTTTCCATCGCCAACACGTCGTCCAGCACGTCCGTGAAGCAGTGCATGCCCGCCTCCCGGCGCCCCATGATCCAGCGGGCGGCGAGCAGCGCGCCCGCGGCGAACCCGTCGCGGCTGCGCGCCGTGTGCGTCAGCAGAATCTCGTCACCGACCGAATCGAACCCTACGCGGTGCGTTCCGGGGATGTGACCGGCCCGCGTGCTCGCGACCGGCACATCGTCCCGACCCGTTTCCCGCCGTAAGATGTCGCGCAGCATGATGGCCGTCCCCGACGGCGCGTCGCGCTTTCGCGCGTGGTGCGCCTCCTCGATGAACGGGTCGTAAGCCGCGAGCCCGCGGAACTGCCGCGCCGCTCCGGCGACCACGCGGTAGAACAGGTTGACGCCGATCGAGAAGTTCGGCCCGTACACGAGCGTTGCCCTTCGCTCCGCGACCAGCCGCCGAACCGCCGCCTCTTCCTCGTGCCATCCCGTCGTGCCCTCGACCAGGGGTACGCCCGCCGCGGCGCACGCCGCCGCGTGTGCGGGCACAGCGGCCGGGACGGAGAAATCGATCGCGACGTCGTGACCGGGGAGCAGCCGCGCCGCGTCGGCGGCGTTGCCCGACGTCACGATCGCCGCGACCTCGTGTCCCGCGGCGCGGGCCTGGGCCGCGATTACGCGTCCCATCCGACCGTGGCCCAACAGAGCGAGCTTCATTGCGACCTCGAGTAAGTGATCGAGCGCGCGCCGAAAGACCCGGCGCGGCGTGGTTCACACCATGAATTGTCGGGAGCTAGGCCCGGGGCTGAATCTGGGCTACTGGAGACGCGCCCGCTTTCGGCCGGCCAGCCGTGGCCGGCCGCCGCGCGGGGCAGGGCGAGAAACGTGGAACTCGAGGCTCATGTCGAGCGCGAAACCTTGCCGGGTGGCCTGAGGGTGTCAAGCGGACGCGTGCCGCCGCCCGGGCGAGGGCGGCACTTGAGGGCGGCCGGCGTGATTTAAGTGATCAGGACGACCGAGAAGGTCGCGGTCCACGACACGCTGGGCGCGCGGGATCATCACCACTCCCGATCGCCATCCGGTCTACGGCTGGCCCCAGCCCAGCTTCTGTGCCCATCAGAACGTGCATAGTCTGCACATCTCGTGGTACACCTACTCGTATTAACCCGATTGGGTGTAGCGCGATGTTCAACGATTTGTGCACTATATGCACGAATCTGATAGCACTACGGACGACGGACCCCCCTCCTGGGAGACCGCATGAAACGCTCGGTTGGCCTTGGCTTGCTGTTCACTCTGGCGGGGCCGTTCGTGCTCGCGGCGCAGGGAGTCCCGGCGGCGCCGGCGGCGCTGAAGGTCGATTCGCTCGCGCAAGCCGCGAACGCCGCCGCCGCGGCGAACACGGTCGCCATCAACTTCGTGTGGACGCTGATTGCGGGCTTCCTCGTGATGTTCATGCAGGCCGGGTTCGCCATGGTGGAGACCGGTTTCACGCGGGCCAAGAACGCCGCCCACACCTTCGCCATGAACTTCATGGTGTACGGCATCGGCATGCTCGCGTACTGGGCGATCGGCTTCGCGCTGCAGGCCGGCGGCCTCGGTCCGATGACGACGCTCGGTGGCTTCGACAAGCTGAGCAACGAATTCGCGCTGCATCTGGGCGGCAAGACGTGGGGCCTGTTCGGCCACACGGGATTCTTCCTGAGCGGCGTGGCCTACGCGGCCCCGGTGTTCACGTACTTCCTGTTTCAGATGGTCTTCATGGACACCGCCGCTACGATCCCGACCGGCGCGATGGCCGAGCGCTGGAAGTTCTCGGCGTTCGCGGTGTTCAGCCTCTTCATCGGCGCGGTCATCTACCCCGTGTACGCGAACTGGACGTGGGGCGGCGGCTGGTTGTCGCAGCTCGGCGTGAACCTCGGGCTCGGACATGGGCACGTCGACTTTGCGGGCTCGTCGGTGGTGCACATGACGGGCGGCGTGATCGCGCTGGTCGGCGCTGCCTTGCTCGGTCCGCGGCGCGGTAAGTACAACGCGGACGGGACCCCCAACGCGATTCCGGGTCACAACATCCCGATGGCGCTCGTCGGCACGTTCATCCTGTGCTTCGGATGGTTCGGCTTCAACCCCGGCTCGACGCTCGCGGGGTCGGATCTTCGCATCGGTGTGATCGCCACCAACACCATGCTGGCTGGGGCGGCTGGCGGGGTCGTCGCGATGATCTACATGTGGACCAAGTATGGCAAACCGGACCCCTCCATGATGGCGAACGGCACGCTCGCGGGCCTGGTCGCGATCACCGCGCCTTGCGCCTTCGTCACGGCTCCGTCCGCGGTCCTGATCGGCGGCGTAGCCGGACTCCTGGTGTGCGTCGCGGTGTTCTTCATCGATGGCAAGCTCCGCATCGACGATCCCGTGGGCGCGATCTCGGTGCACGGGGTCAACGGGTTATGGGGCATTCTCTCGCTCGGGTTGCTGGCCGACGGCACGTACGGCGACGGGTGGAATGGCGTCCCGGGCGGCGTGCGGGGGTTGCTCTACGGCGATCCGAGTCAGTTCGCAGCCCAGTTGATCGGTGGCCTCACGAACTTCGTGGCCGTCGGCGCCATGGCGGTCGCGGCGTACAAGCTGACCGAAGTGCTCGTGGGCGGGCACCGCGTGTCGGCCGAGGTCGAAGAGCTCGGGCTCGATCTACCGGAGATGGGCGCGCTCGCTTACCCCGACACGCCGGAAGTGGCGTCGGCGGTCATTCTCAGCGAGACGGCCGCCGCCTCGCACGGCGCCGGACAGCTCGAGCCCGAGCCGGAGCCGGCCTAGGACAACCAGAGCCTCTTGTGAGGGATGACAATGAAACTCATCAGCACAGTGGTACGCCCCGACCGGCTGCCGCAGAAGATCTTCGTGCAACCGCTGGAGCGCGTGATTAGGATCAGGACCGGGGAGGTCGACACGGCCGCGGTCACGGCCGTCACGGCAGACGAGGTGCAGCGCCGCGCGCTGAAGGAGGCGGGAGTATGAGAGCCGCGCTCTTCAGCCTCTGGCTCCTCGCGCCGGCGGCGCTCGTGGCGCAGAGCGCCCCGCCCGCTCCGGCCGACACGACGGCGAAGAAGGCCGACCCCCCGCCGGCTCCCGCCGCGGTGAACCATCTCGAAACCTCGTTCGCCGGGTTCAAGCTGACCGGCTTCGCCGAGGGATCGTACTCGTACTCCGGGCGGAGCATCGGCGACACGGCGATCGTGGGGCGCCTGTACGACCGCCTGCAGAATCGCTTCATGCTCAACGCGCTGGCGCTCGTGCTCGACAAGCCGTACGACCCGACGAAGTTCAGCGCCGGGTTCCACACCGAGCTGCTGCTGGGCCAGGACGCGACGCTGATCCAGTCGAACGGATTCAATCTGGGTGCGCAGGCTGACATCCCGCACCTCTACGTCACCCTGAACATCCCGACCGCCAGCGGGAACGGGGTGCAGGTCAAAGTGGGGCGGATGGTCACGCTCATGGGCGTGGAGGTGATTGAGACCGTGGCTAACCCCAACTGGTCGGAGGCTAACCAGTTCATCTACGTGGAGAACTTCACCGGGACCGGCGTGAGCGTGGAAACGAAGTTCAACAACTACGTCGATGCGCAGTTTCGGGTCATCAATGGGTGGGACCAGGTCAGTGATAACAACACCCACAAGTCGCTGATGGGGCGTGTCGGCATCTACCCGGACGCGCTCACGTCGCTTGGTATCGTCGGCTACTGGGGCCCCGAGGAAGCGGGCGACAACAGCGCGAACCGGTACGGCGTCGACGCCGTGCTGTGGCGCAAGGTTGGTGGGAAGGTGAACGTGTGGCTGCAAGGGGACTACGGGCAGGAGCAGGCCAACGCCGCGCTCCCCGATCCGACGCAGGACGCCAAGTGGTGGGCGGCTGGAGCCTGGGTCACCTATGACTTCACCTCGTCCCTGGGCCTGGCCTTGCGTGGCGACTACCTGAACGACGAGAACGGCGCGCGCACGAGCCTGGCGCCCCTTGGTGCGCCGTCTGCCTTTCCGTTCAACACGGGGCAGAAGTTAGGCAGTGGCACGGCGACGCTGAACATCCGCGCGTGGCCGAATGCCGTCGTGCGGCCCGAAGTACGCTACGATCGGTCGACGTTGGCGACGTTCGACGGCCAGAAGGACCAGGTCACGGTTGCCGTGGGCGTGGCCTACAACTATTAGCCCCGGCGCCACAAGGCCAGCTCGAGCGCATCGCGCAGGGCCTGCCAGCTGGCCTCGATGATGTTCTCCGAGCACCCGACCGTGCTCCAGCGCTCGGCGCCGCGCGCCGACTCGATCACGACGCGCGGCTTCGGTGCGGTGCCGAGGTGCTCGTCCACGATCCGAACTCGGTAATCCACGAGGTGCACGTCGGCGAGCTCGGGGTAGTGCGGTAGGAGCGCCTCGCGCGAAGTGTTCCGCGTCGTAGATCACTTCTTTGCCGAGGCGCTTGAAGTGAGCGACGGTCTCCGCGATCATCCGCAGGTTCTCGTCGCGGCTCGTCCGGAGCACGCGGTCGACGTGCAACGTCGAGCTCTTGCCCACGAGCGTGACGACGGGGGTCCCGGCGTCCACCAGGGCCCGACAGTTCGCGTCGTCTGCGCACCGGCTCCCGGCGCGGCGCGTCATGCCGAAGGCCGCGAGCTTCGCCTGCCGCAGCGGGACGCGCTCCATGCGACGAAAGAATTCCGCGTCCTTGGGATTCGAGCCGGGCCATCCCCCCTCGATGTAGCTCACGCCGAGGGCATCCAGCCGGCGGGCGATCTTGACCTTGTCCTCAGCCGAAAGGGAGAGTCCTTCGCGCTGCGTGCCGTCGCGCAGGGTGGTGTCGTACAGCGTGACGTCCATGCATCAGGCGCCCTTCGCTGCGGGGACGGCCGCCGGCTCGACCCCCGGGCTCGTGGGGGTGGCAGCAGGCACGGCCGCCGGCACTACGATCGGCACGACCTTCCGGAACAACGGCAGGTAGCGGTGCCACGCCGCGAGAAGAGCCTGCGCCCGCGGACTCGCCGTCTTGGCGATGTGCTCTTCCACGAGGGCGAGCAGGCGCCATTCGTCGGCGGTTTCGAGGGGCTGGATCGCCACCATGTCGCCGTTGACGCGTGACGCGAGGTGCTCCGTCTCATCGAGCACGTAGGCCACGCCGTTCGACATCCCGGCGCCGAAGTTGCGCCCCACCGCGCCGAGCACCACGACCGTCCCGCCCGTCATGTACTCGCAGCAGTGGTTCCCAGCGCCCTCCACGACCGCGACCGCGCCGGAGTTGCGCACGGCGAACCGGTCGCCCGCCTGTCCCGCGGCGCAGAGCGTTCCGCTCGTCGCGCCGTAGAGCGCGGTGTTGCCGAGGATCACGTTGCGGTGCGTCGCGGCGCCGCTCGCGGCGCCGTACGGCCGGATGACGATGTCACCTCCTGAGAGGCCTTTCCCGACGTAGTCGTTGGCCTCGCCCTCGAGCTCGAGCTGCATCCCGGGCACGACGAACGCGCCGAAGCTCTGCCCCGCGCTGCCGCGGAAGCGGAGCCGAATGCGGCCCGCTGGCAGCCCCGCGCTCCCGTAGCGCTCGGCGACCCGCCCGGCGACGCGCGCGCCCAGCGTGAGGTGCCCGTTGCCGACATCGTACGTGCCGGCGAACGGCCGGCCGTCCTCCAGACAGGGCTGGAGCGCGGCGAGGATCTGGTCGTCGAGCGACGCGACGCCGGGGCGGTCGTTCCGCTCCACCGCCCGTCGCCGCGCCGCGTCGGGGCGCGCGGGGGACGGATCGGCGAGAATCAGCGACAGGTCGAGCATCTGCGCGCGGGGCACCTCGGGGCGGTCGACGCGTTCCAGCAGGTCCACCCGCCCGATGACGTCGTCCAGGCGGCGGAAGCCCAGCTCCGCCAGCTCGCGGCGCACGTCCTCCGCGATCCACGTGAAATAGGTCACGACCTGCTCCGGCGTCCCCGTGAACTTGGCGCGCAGCTCGGGTCGCTGCGTCGCGATCCCGGTGGGACAGGAGTTGAGGTGGCACTGGCGCGCCATGTCGCAGCCGATGGCCACCAGCGCGGCCGTCCCGAAGCCGTACGCCTCGGCGCCGAGCAGCGCCGCGATCACCACGTCCCGCCCGGTCCGCAGGCCCCCGTCCACCCGCACCTCGACACGATGGCGCAAGCCGTTCTCGATCAGGATCGCCTGCGTCTCCGCGAGCCCGATCTCCCACGGCGATCCGGCGTGCTTGATCGACGACAGGGGAGACGCGCCCGTGCCGCCGTTGTGGCCGGAGACGAGGACGTAGTCGGCGTAGGCCTTCGCCACCCCCGCGGCGACGCGCCCCACGCCCGCCTCCGCCACGAGCTTGACGCCCACGCGCGCGCGGGGGTTGACCTGCTTCAGATCGTGGATCAGCTGGGCCAGATCCTCGATCGAGTAGATGTCGTGGTGCGGCGGCGGCGAGATCAGCGGCACGCCCGGCACCGAGTGCCGCAGGCGTGCGATGAGGGCTGTGACCTTGTGGCCGGGAAGCTGGCCGCCTTCACCCGGCTTCGACCCCTGGGCGATCTTGATCTCCAGCTCGTCCGCCCGCACGAGGTACGAGGTCGTCACGCCGAAGCGCGCCGACGCCACCTGCTTGATGCGATTGTCGGCGCGATCGCCGTTCTCGAGCGGCGCGTAGGTGTCCGGATCCTCGCCGCCTTCGCCGGAATTGGAGCGCGCGCCCATCCGGTTCATCCCGATGGCGAGGGTGCGGTGCGCCTCCGGCGAGAGCGCGCCCAGCGACATCGCCGTCGAGACGAAGCGGCGGCGGATCGCCTCGACCGGCTCCACCTCGACGAGCGGCACGGGTGTCTCCCGGCGGATCGCCAACAGGTCGCGCGGGCTCGCCGGCGCCCGGGCGGCGACGCGCGACTGGAAGGCGCCGAAGGCTTGCGGCGTCTTGGCCGCCACGGCGTCCTGCATCGCGCGCACCAGCGGGGGCGACCAGGCGTGGTCCTCCCCGTCGCGGCGGTAGCGCACGCGCCCGTGGTCCGGGAGCGCCGGCGGCGCGCTCGCCAGCGGGGGGTACGCGGCCCGCTGGCGCGCCAGCACGTCTTCCGCGATTTCCGTGAACCCGATGCCGCCGATCGTGGACACGGTGCCCGTGAAGCAGCGGTCGATCACTTCGGCGCCGAGCCCCAGCGCCTCGAAGATCTGGGCGCCGCAGTACGACGACAGCGTCGAGATGCCCATCTTCGAGATGATCTTGAGGAGGCCCTTCTCGGCCGCGGCGCGGAACCGGAAGCGCGCGTCCTCCTCCGGCGCCTGCGCGCGCACGGCCTCGAGCGCGAGCCACGGATGTACGGCTTCCGCGCCGTAGCCGATCAACGCGGCGACGTGGTGCACGTCCCAGGCGTCTCCCGCCTCGGCGACGAGCCCCAGCTGCGTCCGCAGCCCGTTGGCGAGGAGATGGTGGTGCACGGCCCCGACCGCTACCAGCATGGGCAGCGGCGCCCGCTCACGGTCCGCGGCGCGGTCGCTCAGGACGAGGATGCGCGCGCCTTCCCGCACCGCGCGACCCGCCGCGCGGCACAGGCCGTCGAGCGCGGCGCGCAGCGCGTCCGGCCCGGCGGGGGGGGCGGCGTTCCACGTCGCGTCGAGCGCGACCGCCTGCACGCCGGCGCCGGCGCGCAGCGCCGCCATCTCCGCCTCGAGGAGCACCGGGTGCTCATTCCGCACCAGCCGCAGGCCGTCGGGCCGGTCCGCAGCGACATCACCAGCGTCTCGCGCAGCGGGTCGATGGGCGGATTCGTCACCTGCGCGAAGCGTTGCCGCAGATACACGTAGAGGTTCGGCGGGATGCGCGCGAGCGGCGGGATGGGGGTGTCGTCGCCCATGCTCCAGACCGCGTCCTGGCCGCCGGCGCCCATCGGCTCGAGCACGTACCGCAGGTCCTCGTGGCTCCAGCCGAAGGCGAGTTGCCGGGCAACGCGCTCGGGCTCGGCGAGCGCCGCCGGGGCGGGCGCAGGAGTGGTGGGCCGGAGGGGACGGATGTTCCGGGCCGCCCACCGCGCGTACGGCCGGCGGCGCGCCACCTCGCGCTTCGCCTCCGCATCGTGCAGGATCGCCTTGCGGCGCGTGTCCACGACCAGCAGTTCGCCCGGGCCGAGGCGGCCGCTTTCCACGACCTCCTGCGGCTCGAGATCCACGAGTCCCGTCTCGGAGCCCGCGACCACGAGGCCGTCGCGCGTGATCTTGTAGCGGCAGGGGCGCAGGCCGTTGCGGTCCAGCGCCGAGCCCACGAGCACGCCGTCCGAGAACGCGAGCGCCGCGGGCCCGTCCCACGGCTCCACGAGGCATTCGTGAAACTCGTAGAAGCCCCGCAGCGCGGGCTCCATCTCGACGGCTCCTTCGTGCGCCTCGGGCACGAGCATCATCAGGGCGTGCACCGGGTCGCGCCCCGAGCGTACTAGCAGCTCCAGGGCGTTGTCGAGGCTCGTGGAGTCGCTCCCCTCGGCCCAAATCACGGGTCGCAGGCGGTCCACGCGCGCGCCCCACAGCGGCGACGCCAGGGCCGGCTCGCGGGCGCGCATCGCGTTGCGATTCCCCCAGAGGGTGTTGATCTCCCCGTTGTGGGCGAGGAGGCGGAACGGCTGCGCCAGCGCCCAGCTGGGGCTCGTGTTGGTGGAGTAGCGCTGGTGAAAGACCGCGAGCGCCGTCTCGTAGTCGGGCGACCGCAGGTCCGGGAAGAAGGCCCCGAGCTCGGTGCCCGTGAGCAGCGCCTTGTAAACCAGGGTGCGGCACGAGAGGGAGCATACGAAGCATGGCTCGAGCCCTCCCCCCGGGCCCCCCCCTGCCTCGGCGACCCGGTGCTCCATGGTGCGGCGGGCGAGGTAGAGCGCGCGCTCCCACGCGTCCGCGTCGCCCCGGCCGCCGTCCGCGATGGGAGGGGCGATGATGGCCTGCCGGATAGTGGGGCAGGTGGCGCGCGCGCCGGTGCCCAGCACGTCCAAGTTCACCGGCACGTCGCGCCACGCGAGCACCGGGAGTCCCTCGCCGGCGAGCACCTCCTCGATGATGGCCGTGACGAGGGCCAGCGCGCTCGGATCGCGTGGCAGGAAGAACGCGCCGACCGCGAACGGCTCCCCCCCCTCCGGATCGCGGCCGAAGAGACGCGCGGGGATCTGGGTGAGGACGCCGGCGCCGTCGCCCGAGCTGTCGCTCGCCGCGGCGCCGCGGTGTGCGACGCGGGACAGCGCCTGGAGGGCCAGGCCCATCACGTCGTGCGAGCGCTCTCCTGACGCCCGCGCCACGAACCCCACGCCGCACGCGTCCTGCTCGCGCCACGGGTCGAGGTCGGGCGCGCGGCGGTTGGCCCAGCGCGATCGCTCGGACTCCGGCATCGCCGCTCCTTTCCGCGTTCCAGCCAAAAAAAAGGGCCCGCTCAGTGGGGAGCGGGCCGGGGGCTTTGTCTCAGTCGTCTACACGCTTACGCCGCCCGTTCGCTCCCGTCTGGGGGAGTAATCGGCTTCAGGATCGCGACGGCGGTCGGCGTGCAATTGTTCACGAGTTCGGGCCACCCAAAGGTATTAACCGGAAAGTATTAATTATTCATCTCTTAGAATAAATATACCGTGGCGTTCGGTTCCGTCAAGGGGCGGGCGTCACGAGACGCTGCAGCTCGGCGAACGGGATGAGGGCCTCCGCCATGGCGGTGTAGGTGCCCCGTGCGCGCAACTCCGCGAGCACGCGCCGCACGAACCCCAGAGCCGCCTGGGTTACGCGCGGCCCGAGGCTGGCGCGCCGCACGCCGAGCCGGGCGAGCTCGCCGAGCGCCGGCGCGGGTGGCCCGGCGATCACGTTGAGCGGCCCGGCGATCTCGCGCGCCAGCCGGCCGATCGTCGCGGCGTCGCTCACATGCACCACGAACAGGCAATCCGCCCCGGCGGCGCGGTAGGCGTTCGCCCGGCGCACGGCCTCGGTCAGCCGCTGGGCCGGCGTCCATTGCTCGATCTCGAAGGCATCGGTGCGGGCGTTGACGACGATGGCGACGCCGGCGGCGGCCCCCGCCTCGCGCACCGCCTGGATGCGCTCGACGTGGAGGCTCGCGTCCAGCAGACGTCCTTCGTTGGTCCCGTCCTCGAGGTTCAACCCGACGGCGCCGGCGGCGATCGCGTCGCGCGCGGTCCTGGCCGCCGCCTCGGGGGTCGCGCCGTAGCCGGCCTCGAGGTCGGCGGTCACGGGGACGCGCACCGCCGCGGCGATGCGGTGCACCACCGCGAGCATCTCGTCCCGGCTGATGCGCTCGCCGTCCGCGTAGCCGAGCGCCCATGCGACTCCGGCGCTCGTCGTGGCGACGGCGGGGAACCCCGCTTCTTCCACGAGCCGGGCGGTCGCCACGTCCCACGCGTTGGGGAGGACGAGGAGCTCGGGCCCCTGGTGGAGCGTCCGGAAGGTCTCCGCTTGGTCGCGCTGAATCCCGGGCTTCATGAATCCTCCTGGCTTGCAACGGACAGCGCTGCGCCGATTTGATGCAGACAAAACTGCCACGTGTCGCGAACACATGTGAGGTTCCTCACACGTCGTGCGGGGCGGGCTCCGCCGGGCCGCGCGCCGTGGGCGGCACACCGCTTGCCACCCTGCGCCACCCGAGTTCGCGCCCTGGTCCATCCATGCCTGGAGGAAGTATGAAGCTCGTGAAGCTGGTCGCGCTGGCACCGCTCTTCGTGCTGGCCGCCTGTTCCAATTCCACTGCCGGGACCGTCAGCTTCTCGCTCACGGCCCGGAAGGCTACGTCCGCGGCGCCGAGCCCCGCGTTCTCGAGCGGTGCCCCCGCGCCCACCGTCATGGCCGCGGGCGACAGCACGCTCATCGTGCTCGGCAACGACTCGGTCATCGTCCGCAGCGCCCAGCTGGTATTGCGGAAGGTCGAGCTCAAGCGGGCGGACGTCGCATCCTGCGATGCGGTCGTGGGGAACGGCGACTGCGAAGAGTTCGAGACCGGCGCCACGCTGGTGACGCTCCCGCTCGGCAGTGCGGTCATCGCGCAGCAGGTGTCCGTCGCCGTGCCGGCAGGCACGTTTAGCGAGCTCGAGTTCGAGGTTCATAAGCCCAGCTCGAGCGAGGACGCGGCGTTCATCGCGGCTAACCCCGACTTCGCGAACATCTCGATCCGCGTCACCGGCACGTACAGCCAGGCCGGCACGCGCAGCGACTTCACCTTCACTTCCGACGTCGACCAGAGTCAGAAGTCCAGCCTGGTGCCGCCGGTGACGGTGCAGGAGGGCCAGAGCCTGAACGTCACGTTGCGCGTCGACATCTCGACCTGGTACCTGAACGATACGAAGACTGCGCTCGTCGATCCCACCTCGGCGAACAAGGGCGGTCCGAACGAAAGCATCGTGGCGAACAACATCCAGAACTCCTTCAAGGCGTTCGAGGACGACAACCGCGACGGCCTCGAAGGCTGAGCGTCGCGACCTTCCACGATGGCCACCGGGGGGTAAGTTTGGGGCACCCCAACTTACCCTCCCGGTGGCCATCATGATTTCACCTGCGGTTCGCCGCTGCATTGTCGTTTGTACCGTCGCGTTGCTCGCGGGCCCGCTCGCCGCTCAAGGCGTCCCGGCTCCCCCCTCCCTCACCGTGCACACGATCTGGGGCACGCGCGACTTCGCGAGCGACCTCGTCTCGCTCGCCTGGATGAAGGACGGTAAGGCGTACACGACGCTGGACGACGCGTCCGGCAACAGCGATCTCTACCGCGTCGACGCGCTCACCGGGAGGAAGGACCTGCTGCTGCGCGCCGCGGATCTGGTCCTGCCGGGCGCGCGCCAGCCCGTCACCATCGAGGAGTACAGCTTTTCCGCGGACGGCTCGAAGTTGCTCATCTTCACCAACTCGGCTCGCGTATGGCGGCTCAACACCAAAGGCACCTACTACGTCTGGGACTTCGCGGCCAAGCGACTCATCCCGGTGAGCACGAAGCCCGGTTACCAGATGTTTGCCAAGTTCTCTCCCGACGGCCGGCTCGTGGCCTTCGTGCGCGACGATAATCTGTACGTCACCGACCTCGCGAGCGGCGTCGAGACCGCCCTCACGGCCGACGGCGGGGAGAACGTCATCAACGGCACGTCCGACTGGGTGTACGAGGAGGAGCTCGATCTGCGCGACGCGTTCCGGTGGAGCCCCGACGGGAAGCGCATCGCGTTCTGGCGGCTCGACCAGTCGGCCATCCGGCCGTTCTACCTCGTGAACCAGGACTCGCTCTACCCGCAGCTCGTCCCCGTGCGCTACCCCAAAGCCGGCATGCCGAACTCCGAGGTGAAGATCGGGGTGATCGAGCTCGGCTCCGGCCGTACCACGTGGGTGGACCTCGGGGCGGAGCGGGACATCTACATCGCGGCGCTCGACTTCGCCGGCTCGCCCGACGAGGTCTGGCTCACCCGCCTGAACCGTCACCAGAACCGGCTCGACCTGTTGCTGGCCGATGCGCGCACGGGCGTGTCGCGCGTGGTCATGACGGATCGCGATTCCGCCTGGGTGGACGCCCACCAGCCGCAGTGGATCAACGGCGGCCGGCAGTTTCTGTTCCTGTCCGATCGGGAAGGATACACGCAGGCGTATCTCTTCAACCGCGACGGCTCGTTCGTGCGCCGCGTGACCCCGGGGGGCTGGGACGTGCTCGAGCTGTACGGCGTGGACGAGCAGGCGAAGCTGCTCTATTTCACCGGCGCGATCGACGGCCCGCTCGGCCGGCCGCTCCTCAAGATCGGGCTCGACGGCAAGGGCCTGGCCCGGGTGACCACGGAGCCGGGCACGCACCGGGTCGAGTTCGATCCGACCTTCCAGCTCTATGTCGACACGTATTCGCGAGCGGGCGTCCCCCCGGTCCAGCTGGTGCGGCGAGCGGACGGCCGTTTGGTACGGACCGTGGCGGAGAACCTCGCGCTCGCGCGCAAGGTGAACGCCCTGCAGCTTCGGCTCCCGGAGTTCCTCAAGATCCGGACGCCCGATGGCACCGACCTGAACGCCTGGATCATCCGGCCGCGGGATTTCGACCCGGGGAAGCGCTATCCGCTGCTGATGTTCGTGTACGGCGGGCCGGGCTCGCAGACGGTGACCGACGGCTGGGGCGGCACCCAGTACCTGTGGCACCAGATGCTCGCGCAGGACGGTTACCTCGTCGCGAGCGTGGACAACCGGGGCACCGGCGCCCGGGGCGCGCAGTTCGAGAAGATCACGTACCTGCGCCTCGGCCGCTACGAGTCCGCGGACCAGATCGCGGCCGCCCGCTGGTTCGCGAGCCAGCCCTACGTGAGCGCCGACCGGATCGGCCTCTGGGGCTGGAGCTACGGCGGCTACATGACGTCGCGCACGATGTTCCTGGGCGGCGGGGTGTTCCGGGCCGCGCTCGCGGTCGCGCCGGTCACCGACTGGCGCTTCTACGACACGATCTACACCGAGCGCTACATGCGCACGCCCGCGGAGAACGCCGCCGGGTACGACGAGAGCGCGGCGCTCACCTACGCCGACAGCCTCAAGGGCAAGTTCCTGCTCGTCCACGGTACGGGTGACGACAACGTGCACTTCCAGAACAGCGTCCGCTTGGTGGAGCGGCTCGAGGGCGCCAACAAGCAGTTCGACCTGCGGATCTATCCCAACAAGACCCACGCGATCACGGGGGGGACCACGCGGGAGAACCTGTACGGCTTGTTCACCGAGTGGCTGAAGAAGCATCTCTAGATGCCGGAGGCGACGGGGGCGGGGCGGGTCAGGCAGGGCCTCATCGTCCTGACGCTGATCAACCTGTTCAACTACCTGGACCGTTTCGTCGTTCCGTCGCTGCTGGAGAGCATCAAGAAGTCGGAGCTGCACCCGAGCGACACCCAGTTGTTCTCGCTCGTGCCCGCCTTCACCGTCGTGTACATGCTGGCTGCTCCGGTGTTCGGCCCGCTCGGCGACCGCCGGGCGCGGCCGCCGCTCATCGCGCTGGGAGTGCTCATCTGGAGCGTCGCGACGGTGCTGGGTGGCTTCGCGCGGAGCTACGCGACGCTGTTTCTGGCCCGGGCGACCGTGGGCGTGGGCGAAGCGGCCTACGGGACGATCGCCCCGAGCCTCCTGGCCGACTACTACCCACGGCAGTACCGCGGGCGCGTCTTCTCGATCTTCTTCGCCGCGATCCCGGTGGGCTCGGCGCTCGGCATCCAGCTCGGCGGACTGGTGGACGCCCACTTCGGCTGGCGCCGGGCGTTCTTCATTGTGGGGATCCCCGGTTTGCTCCTCGCCGCTCTGGCGCTCACGCTGCGGGACCCGCCCCGGGGCGCGCAGGAGGCGGATGGGGGGGGCGGGCGGGAGGCACCGCCGCGCGTCGGCTGGAGCGCCTACACCGCGCTGGCGCGCAACCGCCCGTACGTGCTCACCGTGCTGGGGTACGCGGCGTATACCTTCGCCCTGGGGGGCATCGTCAGCGTGATGCCCTCGTTCTTGCAGCGGATTCGCGGCCTGCCCGAGATTCAAGCGACGTTCCGGCTGGGGGCGGCCACGGTCGGCACAGGACTCGTGGCGACTCTGGCGGGGGGCTGGCTCGGGGATCGCCTCCTTTCGCGCACGCGACAGGCCTACCTGTGGCTGTCCGGCCTCGCGACCCTGGTCGCAGCCCCACTCGCGTTACTCGCGCTCGCCGCGGCCGCGCCAGCCGTCTACTGGACGAGCATCGTCGCTGCGGAGCTGCTGCTGTTCGCGTCCACCGGTCTGATCAATTCGGCGATCATCAACGTTGTGCCGCCCGCGACCCGCGCCACCGCCGTCGCGGTGAGCATTCTCGCGATCCATCTTTTCGGCGACGTTCCCTCGCCGACGATCATCGGCGTGATCTCGGACGCGAGCTCCCTCGCGCGCGCGGTGCTGATCATTCCCGTGGCGGTGCTCGTCGCCGGGGTGATCTGGACCTACGCCGCCTGGCGCGGCGAGCGCGCTGGAGGTGAGCCGACGCCGTGAGGCCGCTGCTCCGGGCGCTCTTCGGTTTCGTGCTGCGCATCTTCTTCCGTCGCATCGAAGTGTCGGACGCGGCGCGCGTTCCCCCGGTGGGCCCCGTCATCTTCGTGCTGAACCACCCCAACGGGCTCATCGATCCCGCCTTCCTCTTGTGCCTGGCGCCGCGGCGCGTTTCGTTCCTCGCCAAGGCGCCGCTGTTCCGGATGCCGGTGGTGGGCTTCTTCTGCCGGGCGTTGGACGCGATCCCGGTGCATCGTCGTCAGGACGCCGGGTTCGATGGGGCGCAGAATCGCGAGACGTTCGAGGCGGCGCGCCGGGTCCTCGCGCACGGCGGGGCGATCGCGATCTTCCCCGAGGGAGCGTCCCACAGCGAGCCGAAGCTGCGACCGCTCAAGACGGGCGCGGCCCGAATCGCGCTCGGCGCGGCGGCGGCGCTGAGCGCTGCGCCACCCGTCCGGATCGTCCCAGCCGGTCTCTACTATCGGGCCAAGCGGACCTTCCGCAGTGCCGCGCTGCTCTACTTCGGGGAGCCCTTCGCCGTGGCGCCGGTGCCCCTCGCGTCCGGGGAAGAGCCGCCCCACGAGCCGGTCCGCGAGCTCACTGGGCGGATCGAGCGGGCGCTCGCCGATGTCACGCTCCAGGCGGAGCAGGCGGAGGCCCATGCGCTGGTCGAGCGGGCCCAGCGGATCGTCGCGGCGCGGGACGAAGCGCCGGCGCTGCCCCCCTCCCTGGCGGAAGAGTTCGCGGTGCGCCGGCGGTTGCTCGTCGGGTACCATGCGGTCCGGGCGCAATGGCCCGAGCGGTTCACGGCGCTGGCGACCCGGATCGACCGGTATGAGGCGGCCCTCACGGCCGCGGGACTCGACCCGCGACAGCTCGCGCCACGGAGCTACACCGTCGGGCGGATCGCCCGCTACGTGGGCAAGGCCATCCTGTTCCTCGTGGTGCTCCTCCCCGCGGCGCTCGTTGGGGTGGTCCTGCACTACCCGGCGTACCGTGCCGTGGGCTTCGTCGCGACGGGCATCGCGAAAGGAGCGGAGGACGCGCTCGCGAGCGTGAAGGTGCTCGCCGCGATGCTGCTCTTTCCGATCACTTGGGGCGCGGTGGCCGCGGCGATCTGGAGATGGCAGGGCCTCGCCGCGGCGCTGCTCGCCCTGGCGCTGCTCCCGCTCACCGGGTACGCGGCCCTCGGATTCTTCGAGCGGCTGGACCGGGTCGTCGGGGGGGCGCGGGCCCTCGGGCTGTTCGTGTTCCGGCGCCGCGCGTTCCTGCGGCTCCTGGCCGAGCGCAAGGCTATCCGGGAGGACATCCTCGCGCTCGGCCGGGAGATCGGGGCCCCAGGGTAAGGCTCACCGCCAGGTCTTCACCTGCTCCACGAAGCTGCGGGCCAACCCGCCCAGATCCACGTCCTGCGGGACTCTGCCGGTGCGTTTCAGGGCGATGCCGAGGTTGGTGCGGAACGCCGCCACGGTCGAATCGATCTCGATCGCCCGCGCCAGCGGCCCGAGCGCGTCCTCGAACCGTCCCTGGCCCATGTAGACGCGCGCCAGATTGTTCAGCGACCACGCGTCGCGCCCGTCGAGCACGATTGCCCGCTTGTAGGCGGCGATCGCACCGTCCGAGTCGCTCAGCTCGCTCTTCACCCGGCCGAGCAGGCGGAACCCCTCACTCGACGTGGAATCGATCGCGAGCGCCGCCGCGACGTGGGGGAGCGCCTCCTGGGCGTGACCCTGCTCGATCAGCACGCGGCTCAGGTTCAGGTGGCTCTTCACGTGGGTCGAGTCCTTCTCGAGCGCCAGCGTGAAGGCGTTGACGGCGGTCTCACGATCTCCCGTCTTCCACGCGGAGAGGCCGAGCATGTAGTAGCCCCACACGTTGTCGGGTTTCTCGGTGGTGTACGCGGTGAACAGGCGCAGCGCTTCGTCGTAGCGCTTCTGCTTGAAGGCCGTGTTCGCATCCTCGAACGAAACGGGTCCCGTGATCACCGGGCTGGTCGGGGTCGAAGCGCTCGAGGTCTCCGGCGCTGTCGCCTTCACTTCGGCGGCGTTGGCGTCGTCGCCCTTGGCGTGTCTGTCGCCGCACGCCGCGATGGCGAGCGCGCCGGCGAGGCAGGCCGCGAGAGTTCTGGTCGTCCACATGAGTTCCTCCTGGTTGGGGTATGTGTGGTGGACGGCCCGGTGCCAACGCAGGAGAGGGGCCAGTGGTCAGTGGTCAGTTATCAGTTGTCAGCGCAGCGAGTTGCGCGGGATGGCGACGGCGGTCGTGTCCGGGCGGACACGATGTTCGACTCAGTCGGGTGTCCGGGTCGACACGTCAGCGACTGATGTTATGCCGCCGCATGATCTTGAGCAGACTGGCGTGATCGGCGAGGCCCAGCGCCTGCGCGGTGCGCGTGATGTGCCAGTCGTTCCGCTCCAGAGCGGCGACGATGATCTGGCGTTCCGCCTCGGTCTTGA
>WNGP01001172.1_pt1 | contig 24545 bp, 20 predicted proteins | sample 5407671 | NCBI WGS metagenome assembly WNGP01 (sample SAMN13153381, study PRJNA577476) | soil metagenome | isolation source: 40 cm soil or saprolite under Garry oak tree replicate 2 | place: USA:California | collected 2016-06-15
AACGTTCCGTATCACGAGCGTTACGGCCCGCCGACGTTCCCGTGTCCCAGGCATCCGGCTGCGTCTACCCGTCGGCCGCGCCTGCATGCGCCGCCGCAGTGTGATTTGACGAACTAGCCGGCATCATCCAGAGTCGCTGTCTGATCGGAGCTAGGTATGGCACCTTCGCGGCGTCATCGTGCGCAGGCTTGCCATTGATAAATCGAACACAGTTCCGGCGCCTGGACTCGAACCAGGACGACCCAGCTTCAAAGGCTGGTGGGCTGCCAATTACCCAACGCCGGAGCGCGGCACCCTTATGGAATGCCGTCAGCGTCGCACTAAAAGTCCACGATACCGGCCGGACCACCGTGGCGGTATCAGCCGAACCCCTAGCTCTAACGGCTCGGATGCTTATGCTCGTTTTGGGAGCGACGTGCCGCCATGCCTGCGGCTGCCCAGCCTTCGATCCTGTGGTAAAGCTCTGCGCTGCGGCGGACGTCGATGCGCAGGCAGCCGTGGTAGTTCTCGCCCACGTTCTTCCGTGTGGTCCTAGGGTTGTGGCGCTTCAGCGCAGGGGTGAGAAACTGACCGGGCGACGCCCCGGTAACGTCCCGCCAGAACCGCTGGGCCGATTCAACGTCGGCGTTCTCATGAATAAAGACACGGAAGGCCAGGTCCGCGCGAGGAGTCCCGGCCGCATCGAGGAATCGCATGAAGAACTGGATCAGTCCTGGGTCGCTGTTCGTGAAGATCACGCGGGAGCTGGGCCTGTGCGCCTTGCTCTTCGAGCCCTCGCACCAGTAAGCGATGGCGCCGGCGATGAGAAGCTCGCGGTCGGTGAGCTCGCCGATCTCGGCGGTGGCAGCATCGCGGATCGCTGCGCGGTGGGCCTCGCGGGCGGGGCGCTCGGCCGCCCAGTAGCGGCGGGCGCCTTCGGCCGATCGCTTGCGGCACTCGGCATAGCTGAGTCGGGCTGGTGTGGGCAGGTCACGTACCCACAAAGAGACCGAGCTCTTGGCCACGCCCAGAGCGGCGGCGATCTCCTCGTAGTCCAGGCCCTGCGTGCGCAGCTCGCGCGCGCTGGCTCGCAGTTCGTCCTTGGCGTTGGGGCGGCGGGTCCATTCGGGTGGAGGCTCGTCCTTGAGGGCGTCGTTGAGCGTGGCGTTACTCATCGGGCCCAGAGTCTGCTTGATCTCACGGCGGGATTTGCCCTCGCGGCGTAGCATTACCACCTGCTCAAGCAGCAGGTTAAGCTCATGTGGAGTACGCATATTCGAACTCTAGACCGAACAACTGACATTTTGACTGGCCGGGGCGGTGCGTTATAGTTAGTTGACGTCAAGCAAGTTTCTAGTGATGCCAAAGTTGCCTGTGGGGGCATAGCCCAAATGAACTCGAATTCCGGTCAGGCGGGTGCCGGCGGGCCCGGTCAGGCAGGGGCTGGCGTGCGCGGCCAGGCGAATGGCGGCGGGCCTCGTCAGGCGGGGGCGGCCGCGACGGTGGGTCCGCACTACAAGTGGATCGCGCTGTCGAACACCACGCTGGGCGTGCTGATGGCGACGATCAACCAGTCCATCGTGCTGATTGCGCTGCCGGACATCTTCCGCGGGATCGGGCTTGACCCGCTGAGCCCTGGCAACACCAGCTACCTGCTGTGGATGTTCATGGGGTTCCTCGTAGTGTCCGCGGTGCTGGTGGTGTCGTTCGGGCGGCTGGGGGACATGTTCGGCCGCGTCCGGATGTACAACATGGGGTTCGCGATCTTCAGCGTGGCCTCGGTCTTCCTGACCGTCACCTGGATGCACGGCAGTTCGGCCGCCTTGTGGCTGATCATCTGGCGGGTCGTGCAGGGCATCGGCGGCGCGTTCCTGTTCGCGAACTCGGCCGCGATCCTCACCGACGCCTTCCCGGCCAACCAGCGCGGCACCGCCCTGGGCATGAACGCGATCGCGGCCATCGCGGGTTCCTTCATCGGGCTGCTGCTCGGCGGTCTGCTCGGCCCGATCAACTGGCACTACGTGTTCCTGGTCTCGGCGCCGATCGGGGCGTTCGGCACCGGGTGGGCGTACTTCATGCTGCGGGACATCGGGACGCGGCACAAAGCGCGGATGGACTGGTGGGGCAACATCTTGTTCGCCGCCGGGCTGATCGCCATCCTGGTCGGCATCACCTACGGCCTGCTGCCATACGGCGGCCACCCGATGGGCTGGACCAACCCGTGGGTGCTCACGGCCATGTTCGGCGGGCTGGCCGCGCTGGTGGTGTTCGGCTTCGTCGAAACGAAGGTCGCCGAGCCGCTCTTCCGGCTCTCGCTGTTCCGCATCCGGGCCTTCGCCGCGGGCAACATCGGCAACTTCATGCTGGCGCTCGGCCGCGGCGGCATGCAGTTCATGCTGATCATCTGGCTGCAGGGGATCTGGCTGCCGCTGCACGGATACAGCTTCAGCCAGACCCCGCTGTGGGCGGGGATCTACCTGGTGCCGCTGACCATAGGGTTCCTGGTCTCGGCGCCGCTGTCCGGTGTGCTCTCCGACCGGTACGGCGCCAAGGCGTTCACCGTGGGCGGGGCGCTGCTGACCGCGCTGAGCTTCTTCCTCCTGCTGTTCCTGCCGGTGAACTTCCCCTACTGGGTGTTCGCGCTCATCATCGTGCTCAACGGCTTCGGTTCGGGCTTGTTCGCCTCGCCGAACCGGGCCGAGATGATGAATTCCGTCCCCGCGGACCAGCGCGGCGCGGCCGGCGGCATGATCGCGACCTTCCAGAACACCGCCTTCGTGCTGTCGATCGGGATCTTCTTCTCGCTGATGGTGGCGGGGCTGTCCAGCAAGCTGCCGACCGCCATGTTCGGCGGCCTGACCGCGCAGGGCATCCCGGCCGCTGCGGCGCACCAGATCTCCCACCTGCCTCCGATCGGCGTCCTGTTCGCCGCCTTCCTGGGCTACAACCCGATGCAGCAGCTGCTCGGCCCGCTGCTGGCGCACCTGCCCGCGGGCCACGCCGCATACGTGACCGGGCGCCAGTTCTTCCCGCACCTGATCACCAACCCGTTCCACGACGGTCTCGGGGTGGCGTTCGCCTTCGCGATCGCGGCCAACGTCATCGCCGCGCGGAAGGCGGCATCGAGCCCAGTGAGCTCGTCGGGCCCGGCCAAGGGGCGCAAGGCGCGCCGGATTCGCGGGGGAATGGGCAGTCACCTGCGGTTACTAAGTCCGGTGGGACAAAGCCGGGCTGAACGGTCCCGCCGGGTGGCCTTAGGCTAAGGAGCGGAGCCCGGGACGGGAAGCCGTCCCGGCCGTCATGGAGACCGGCCATCCGATCATGGCCGCCGGACGGTATCCTGCGGATGAGGGGTGGGTAAACACAATCGCCGTCGCATCCGGGAAACCGAAGCAATCGTCCTCGCCGCAGGCGAGGGCACCCGGATGAAATCGCGGATCCCGAAGGTGCTGCATTCCCTGTGCGGCCGGAGCATGCTCGGGCACGCGCTGGCCGCGGCGGGCGGGCTTGAGCCGCAGCGCCTCGTCGTCGTCGCCGGCCACCGCCTAGACCAGGTCAGCGCCGAAGCCGCCAGGCACGCGCCCGGCGTGCGCGTGGTCGTCCAGGACCGGCTGGCCGGCACCGGCAACGCGGTCCGCATGGTGACCGAGGCGCTGGGCGACCTGCCCGGCGTCGTCGTCGTGACCTACGGCGACATGCCCCTGCTCCGGACGCAGACGCTGGCCGCGCTCGTCCGGGAGCACGCCGCCGCGGGGAACGCGGTGACCGTGCTCACCGCGCGGGTCCCCGACCCGTCCGGGTACGGGCGCATCATCAGGGACGACGGCGGCTCGCTGGCCGCGATCGTGGAGGAAGCCGACGCCACCGCGGCGCAGCGGGAGATCGACGAGATCAATTCCGGCTGCTACGCCTTTGACGGCACCCTGCTGGCCGGCGCGATCAAGCGGGTGGCGACCAGCAACGCGCAGGGCCAGGAATACCTCACCGACGTGGTGGCGATCCTGCGTGGCGACGGTCACCCGGCGGGCACGGTGCTCGCCGCCGACCCGGCCGAGATCCAGGGCGTGAACGACCGCGTTCAGCTCGCCCAGGTGCGCCGCGCCTACAACAGCCGACTGCTCGAGGCCTGGATGCGGGCCGGGGTCACGATCATGGACCCGTCGTCGACCTGGGTTGACGTGGACGTGACGCTGGCGCCGGACACGGAGATCCTGCCGGACACCCACCTGGAGGGACGGACGGACATCGGGCCCGGGGCCCGGATCGGCCCCGGCTGCCTGCTCAGGGATACCTCGGTGGGCCAGGACGCGACGGTCATGTACGCGGTCTGCGAGTCGGCCGAGATCGGGCCCGGCACGAGCGTCGGACCGTTCGCCCGGCTGCGCCCGGGCACCCGGATCGGCCCGGGGGCGCACATCGGCACCTACGTCGAGCTGAAGAACGCCACGGTGGGCGAGGGGTCCAAGGTGCCGCACCTGTCTTACGTGGGCGACGCGGACATCGGCGAGCACTCGAACATCGGCGCGGCCACGGTCTTCGTGAACTACGACGGGGTGGCCAAGCACCGGGCCACGGTGGGCGACCACGTGCGGATCGGCTCGGACACCATGCTGGTGGCGCCGCTGCGCGTCGGGGACGGGGCGTACACCGCGGCCGGTTCGGTGATCACGGAGGACGTGCCGCCCGGAGCGCTCGGCGTCGCCCGCGGCAGGCAGCACAACTCGGAAGGGTGGGTGGAGCGGCATCGGCCCGGCACGCCGTCCGCGGCGGCCGCCGCCCGCGCCCGCCAGGCCGCGGAGTCAGCCCCGGGGCAGTCAGGCCCGGGGCAGTCAGGCCCGGGGCAGTCAGGCCCGGGGCCGGGAACCGGAGGGTCAGTTCGGGCCGAGGACGAGGGGACGCAATCCAGGTGAGCGACATGCTGCCGTCAGGCGCGAAGAAGATGCTGCTCGTCTCCGGCCGCGCCTTCCCCGCGCTGGCTGACGAGGTGGCCGCGTGCCTGGGCATCAAGCCGACGCCGACCAAGCTCTTCGACTTCGCCAACGGCGAGATCTTCGTCCGCTTCCTGGACTCCGTCCGGGGCTGTGACGTGTTCGCACTGCAGAGCCACACCTCGCCCATCAACGAATGGATCATGGAGCAGCTGATCATGGTCGACGCCCTCAAGCGGGCTTCGGCCAGGCGCATCACGGTGGTGACGCCGTTCTTTGGCTACGCGCGGCAGGACAAGAAGAACCGGGGCCGCGAGCCGATCTCGGCCCGGCTCATGGCCGACCTGTTCGCCACGGCCGGCGCCGACCGGCTGATGGCGGTCGACCTGCACACCGCTCAGATCCAGGGCTTCTTCGACGGTCCGGTGGACCACCTGTTCGCGCTGCCCATCCTGGCCACCTACATCGAGAAGAAGCTCGACGTCAGCCAGGTCACCGTGGTCGCGCCCGACGCCGGCCGGGTCCGGGTCTGCGAGCGGTGGACCGACCGGCTCGGCTGCCCGCTGGCCATCATCCACAAGCGGCGCGATCCTGATGTGGCCAACCAGGTCAGGATGCTCGAGGTGGTCGGCCAGGTGGCCGGCCGCACCTGCATCCTGGTGGACGACATGATCGACACCGGCTCGACCATCGCCAAGGCCGCGGAGGCCCTGTTCGAGGGGGGCGCGGACCGGGTCATCGCCACCGCCACCCACGGCGTGCTCTCCGGCGCGGCGGTGGACATCCTGAAGAACTCGAGGATCAGCGAGATCATCATCACGAACACGCTGCCGGTGCCGCAGGAAAAGCGGTTCGACAAGCTCACCGTGTTGTCGATCGCGCCGCTGCTGGCCCGGGCGATCAGCGAGGTGTTCAGCGACGGCTCGGTCACCAGCCTGTTCGACGGCCAGAGCTGAGATCGCGCGATGGCCGGCCGCCGTCCGGAGACCGTCGTCCCCGCCCCCGCCAGAGGCGCGAGGACGACGGCCACGCGGGCGGCTCCGGGCGGTCCTGGCCACGAGGCTGGTCCCCTCCCCCTCCCCGGCCAGGGACCAGGACCGCTTCCCGCCGCGCCCACCCCGCTAGGCGAGCGGGCGTTCAGTGAGCCGCGCCGGCCGGACGAAACCCCCGTCGCCGTCCGGCGCGACTTCCTGTTCGCCTCAGCTCCGTCGCCGACGCGATGGGCCTCATCGTGAGGCTCGTGGTTTACGCATGGGTTGAGTCATGGTTAAGTGAAAGCCCTGACGGCCGATTTCCGTCTAGCCGGAGGCGATCCCGGGTAATGATGAGGTTCCGGCTGCTCGGACCGCTCGAAGTCCGGGCCGGAGACGACTGGCGGGGGATCGGGGCCCCGAAGTGGCGTTCGGTCCTGGCGGCCCTGCTGATCAACCCCGGGCAGATCGTCTCCGCCGACACGCTGATCAGCGAGGTCTGGCGGGACGCCCCGCCGGCCCGGGCGGCCAACCTCATCAGCATCTACGTGCTCCGGCTGCGCCGCCTCATGGATGAGGCGGACAGCCCCCTGCTGGTCACCCGGGCGCCGGGTTACCAGCTCCGGGTGGCGGCGGAAGACACCGACGCGCTGCTGTTCGAGGCCCTGGTGCGGGACGGCAGGCGGGCGTTCGCCGACGGGGATCCCCAGGGCGCGGCCCGCCAGCTCACCGAGGCGCTCGCCCTGTGGCACGGCCGGCCGCTGGCCGACGTCCCGCCGACGCCACTGGTCGAGGCGGAGGCCGAACGGCTCACCGAGCTCCGCCTCGGCGCCATCGAACTGCGGATCACGGCCGAACTCGCCTGCGGCGCCCACGACCAGGCCGTCGCCGAGATCCGCAGGCTGCTGGCGGACTACCCGCTGCGCGAGGGCTTGTGGCTGCTGCTGATGCGCGCCCTGGACGGCGCGGGACGGCACGCCGAGGCGCTCGAGGTCTACGGGCAGGCCCGGGACGCCATCTCCGAGCAGCTGGGTGTCGACCCGGGCGCCGAGCTGCGCCAGCTCTACGCCGAACTGCTGGCCAAAGACAGCGCAGCCCCGGCGGGCACCATCTCGGCGGGTACTGTCCCGGCTGGCGCGGTCCCGGCTGGCGCGGTCTCGGCGGGAACCGGGCCGGCCGGTCCCGGGAGGCAGGAGGAACCTGAGCCGCCCAGCCTGGCCCCGGATCCGCAGCGGACCGGAACACGCCCGGGCCGGGGACGGCCCGCCGGGCCGTCCCCGGCGCAGCTGCCCGCCGACGTCGCCGATTTCACCGGCCGCGACGAACAGGTAAAGCGCCTGTGCGACCTGCTGTCGGGCGCAGGCGCGAGCAGTGACCCCGGCGCGGTCCGCATCGCGGTGGTGGCCGGCGCGGGCGGGCTCGGCAAGACCTCGCTGGCCGTGCACGCCGCCCACCGGGTCCGCCGCAGGTTCCCCGACGGCCAGCTGTACGTCGACCTGCTCGGCGCGACCCCGGTGCCGCTCCCGCCGGGCGACGTGCTGGCCAGGTTCCTGCGTGACCTCGGCGTGGACGGCCGGGACATCCCGGTCGACGAGGACGAGCGCGCGGCCAGGTACCGGACCACGCTGGCCCGGCGCCGGATGCTGGTCGTGCTCGACAACGCGCGCGACGCCGCCCAGGTCAGACCGCTGCTGCCGGGCACCGCGTCGTCCGCGGTGCTGGTTACGACGCGGAGCCGGATGCCCGACCTGGCCAGCACCAAGCTGGTCGACCTCAACGTGCTCGACGACGACGAGGCGCTGAAGCTGTTCATCAAGGTGGTGGGCGAGGAGCGGGCCGCGGCCGAGCCCGAGGCCACCGCCGAGCTGCTGGACGCCTGCGCGGGCCTGCCGCTGGCCATCAGGATCTGCGCGGCGCGGCTGGCCACCCGCAGCGGCTGGACCATCGCGGCCATGACGGACCGGCTCCGCGACGTGCACCGCAGGCTGGACGAGATGCGGGCCGGGGACCTCGCGGTCCGGGCCAGCTTCCAGGTCAGCTTCGCCAGCCTGCCGGCCAGCACCGATAAGCAGGGCATCGATCCGGCCCGCGCGTTCTGCCTGCTCGGCCTGTGGCAGGGGCCCACGATCTCATCGGCCGCGGCCGCCGCCCTGTTCGGCGTCCCGCAGTATTCAGCCGAGGACGCCCTCGAGGTCCTGGTGGACACGCACCTGCTGGAATCCACGTCGCCGGACCGGTACCGCTTTCACGACCTGCTTCGGGTCTATGCCTCCGAACGGGCCGAGGCCGACCTGTCCGAGGCAGAGCGCGACGCCTCGGTCAGCCGTCTGCTCGGCTGGTACCTGCGCACCGCCGATGCCGCCGCCACCGCCGTGTTGCCGCACCGCTATAACATCCCGCTGGATGCCGGCGAGGCCGACCCGCCGACGCTCAGCTTTGCCGCCGCCGAAGAGGCCCTCGCCTGGTACGACGGCGAGCACGCGAACCTGGTGGCCGCCACCCGCCAGGCAGCCGCGTCCGGCCGGCACGAGATCGCGTGGCGGCTGCCCGCTCCCTTGTTCATCATCTTCAACAGCCGCGGCAACTGGGCGGACTGCATCGCCACGCACCGCATCGCACTGGAGAGTGCCCGCCAGGTGGGTAACCGCCGTGGTGAGGGGTGGGTGCTGAACAACCTCGGCGAGGCCCTCGGAGTGACCCGCGACCCCGAAGGCGCTGGCCATCTGGAGCGGTCGCTCGCGATCCGGCGCGACATCGGGGACCGGAGGGGAGAGGCCCAGACCGCGAACAACCTCGCCGACACCTACCAGTGGCTAGGGCGGACAGAGGAGGCCCTCGACCTGCTCCGGCGGGCGCTGAATCTAAACCGTGAGGTCGGCTACCGGTACGGCGAAGGCGTTGCGCTGGTCAACCTGGGATCGACGCTGCTTGACTTTGACCGCGCCGCGGAGGCCATCGACTACCTTCTGGAAGCCCGGCGGACCTTCGCCGAGATCGATCTCCTGGATGGCGTGGGCTACGTCCTGCACATCCTGGGCCGTTGCTACCTGTCTCTGCGGCGGGACGCCGAGGCGCTGGACCTCTTGCAAGAGGCGCTGACCAGCCACCGGGCCACCGGTAACCGGCGTAGGCAGGCGGCGACCCTGAGGTCCCTCGGCATGGCCCAGAGCCGCGTCGGCCTGGCGGCCGAGGCCCGCGAGTCCTGGGGCCAGGCGGCGGCCATCTTCACCGAGCTCGGCGACAGCGCCGAGGCGGAGGAGGTCCGCGCCGAGCAGGCGGAATCGCGCATTTCCTGAGATTCCGGTAACGATCATGTGGGGTCGATACGATGCTGCGCGTCTCCCCCGTATGCATCCTTCAGGTTCCGGGGGCTTGGAAAGCGAAAGGACCACCATGGGGAATGTAGCCGTTGCCGGGGAACTGGCAGGCAGCGACGAACTTGACGAACTCTACAGGCTCGATGCGAGCGAGACCGAGCCCGAAGACCAAGAGGACGACGAGGACGACGAGGACGACGACGAGGAGGAGGGCGACGGCCTCCAGCCAGAGGAAATGCCGCACGGTTGAGCCGCGCGGCGAGCGCGGCGGGTGCGGAATGACCGCACCCGCCGGGCCGCTTACGCCGGACAGTCCAGGCGATCGCCGTTTCCGCGCGCGCGGGCATTGTCGGCTACACTTCGAACCCGCACCGCACGTTGAGGTTGAGGAGAAAGTACCGTGCCCGAGGTCAAGATCGCCGCCGAGACTCGCGGGGAGTTCGGCAAGGGCGCTGCCCGCCGCAGCCGCCGCGAGGGCCGGGTGCCCGCTGTGCTGTACGGGCACGGCACGGAGACCCGCCACCTGAGCCTGCCCGGGCATGACCTGATGCTCGCGCTGAAGACGCCGAACGTGCTGCTGCGCCTCGAAGGGCTCAAGAACGGCAGCGAGATCGCCCTGCCCAAGGCGGTACAGCGGAATCCGGTGAAGGGCTTCATCGAGCACGTGGACCTGATCCTGGTCCGGCGGGGCGAGAAGGTCACCATCGAGGTGCCGATCCGGATCACCGGCGAGATCGCCCCCGGCGACAGCGGGATGCTCAACCAGCAGCTCGTGCAGATCCCGGTGGAGGCCGAGGCCACGAACATCCCGCGGGGCATCGACGTCGACGTGGAGGGCATGGAGACGGGCCAGGTGGTGCACGCCAGCGACCTGAAGCTCCCGCCGGGCGTCAGCCTGCAGGTCGAGCCGGACACGATCGTCCTGCAGGTGATCGCGCGGACGATGGAAGAAGCGCCCGAGGAGGAGGCCGGCGAGGCGGCACCTGAGGTGCCGGAGGCGCTGGCCGGGACGGCGGACGCCGGAGATAGGCGCAGCGAAGGGGAGCAGGCCGGCTGACCGGGGAACGCTGGATCGTCGCGGGCCTCGGTAACCCGGGACCGGAGTACGCGGGCAACAGGCACAACGCCGGGCACATGGTGACGGCCCTGCTGGCCGAGCGGGCCAGCGCCCGCTTCAAGGGGCACCGGTCAGGCAACGAGGTGGCCGAGGGACGGTTCGCCGAGGTTCCGGTCACGCTGGCCCGGCCGCGCTCCTACATGAACCTGTCCGGCCGGCCGGTCGCGGCGCTGACCGCGTTCTACAAGGTCCCGCCGGACCGGCTCGTGGTGGTCCACGACGAGCTGGACATCCCGTTCGGCGCGGTGCGGCTGAAGCTCGGTGGCGGCGACAACGGCCACAACGGGCTCCGCTCGATCACGCAGGCGCTCGGCACCCGCGACTACTACCGGGTCAGGTTCGGCATCGGCAGGCCGCCGGGCCGGATGGATGCGGCCGTCTACGTGCTGCGCGACTTCTCCGCAGCCGAGCGCAAGGAGCTGCCCCTGTTCATCGACCGCTGCGCCGACGCCACAGAAACCCTGATCGTCAAGGGCCTGGCCGACGCCCAGAACATCTACCACACCGACTAGCCAGAGGAACCGTCCCGATGCCAGACGACGATCACGTGCTCGCCCGCGACCTGGCCGCGGAGGCGGGCCGTCGCCTGGTCGAGCTGCGCACTCGCGGCGGGGACCCGGACGTGCTGCGCAAGGCAGGCGACCGGCTGTCACACGAGTTCCTCACCGCCGCGCTAGCCGACCGGCGCCCCGGTGACGTCGTGCTCTCCGAGGAGGGCGCGGACAACCCCGTGCGGCTCGGCGCGCGCCGGGTGTGGATCGTCGACCCGCTCGACGGCACCAGGGAGTTCGGCGAGCCGGGCCGCACCGACTGGGCCGTCCACGTGGCCCTGTGGGAAAAGACGGAGCGGGAAAAGACGGAGCGGGAAAAGACGGAGCGGGAAAAGACGGAGCGGGAAAGGCGCGACGCCGGCGGGGCCGGCGAGCTCACCGCCGGCGCGGTCGCGCTCCCGGCCCAGGGCCGGGTCCTGTCGACACTCGATCCGCCGTCTCCGCCCGAGGATGGTGGGGCGCCCGCCCGGATCCGCATCGTGGTGAGCCGGACGCGTGCACCACAGTTCGTTCGGAATATTTCTGAGCTTGTTGATGCTGAGCTGGTGCCCATGGGATCAGCTGGAGCAAAGGTGGCGGCCGTGATCAGTGGCGAGGTTGATGCGTACGTGCACGGGGGCGGGTTCTACGAATGGGACACCGCCGCCCCCGTCGCGGTGGCGCGCGCGGCCGGGCTGCACGCGTCCCGCATCGACGGGTCTGCGCTCGCCTATAACCAGGCTGACCTGCTGATGCCGGATATCCTGGTGTGCCGGCCCGCTCTAGCGGGCTCGCTCCTGCAAGCGATCCGGGAAGTCACCAATGCGCCCTGATTACCAGATATCCCAGCTCGATGTGCTCGAGGCCGAGGCCATTCATGTGATGCGCGAGGTCGCCGCCGAGTTCGAGCGGCCCGCCCTGCTGTTCTCCGGCGGCAAGGACTCGATCGTCATGCTGGCGCTGGCCGAGAAGGCGTTCTGGCCCGCCCGCATCCCGTTCCCCGTGATGCACGTGGACACCGGGCACAACTTCCCCGAAGTACTCGAGTTCCGCGACCGGCGGGTCGGCGAGCTCGGCGTCCGGCTGGTCGTCGCGTCGGTGCAGGAATCCATCGACGCCGGCCGGGTGACCGAGGAGACCGGCAGGCACGCGAGCCGGAACCGGCTGCAGACGGTGGCTCTGCTCGACGCGATCGAGGAGCACCGGTTCGATGCGCTGTTCGGCGGCGCGCGGCGGGACGAGGAAAAGGCCAGGGCGAAGGAGCGCGTGTTCTCGTTCCGCGACGAGTTCGGCCAGTGGGATCCCAAGAACCAGCGGCCGGAGCTGTGGAACCTGTATAACACCCGGCTGCACCGCGGCGAGCATATCCGCGTGTTCCCGCTGTCCAACTGGACCGAGCTCGACGTCTGGGCCTACATCGAGCGGGAGACGCTGGACATCCCGTCCATCTATTTCGCGCACGAGCGGCAGGTGTTCGAGCGGGACGGCCTGCTGCTGGCGGAGAACCCCTACGTGCTGCGGGGCGAGGACGAGCCGCTCTTCACCGCCACGGTGCGGTACCGGACGGTCGGCGACATGACCTGCACCGGGGCGGTCTCCTCGCCGGCCCGGACGGTGGCCGAGGTGATCACGGAGGTGGCGGCGACCCGGATCACCGAGCGCGGCCAGACCCGGGCCGACGACCGGACCAGCGAGGCGGCGATGGAAGACCGCAAGCGCGAGGGGTACTTCTGATGGATATTCTGCGGTTCGCGACGGCCGGCTCGGTCGACGACGGCAAGTCGACGCTGATCGGGCGGCTGCTCTACGACTCAAAGTCGATCTTCGCCGATCAGCTGGAAGCGGTCGAGCGGACTAGCCGGGACCGGGGCGAGGACTACACCAACCTGGCCCTGCTCACCGACGGGCTGCGGGCCGAGCGGGAGCAGGGCATCACGATCGACGTCGCCTACCGGTACTTCGCGACGCCGCGGCGGAAGTTCATCATCGCCGACACCCCCGGCCACATCCAGTACACGCGCAACATGGTGACCGGCGCGTCCACCGCCGACCTCGCGGTGGTGCTGGTGGACGCCCGCAACGGGCTGACCGAGCAGTCCCGGCGGCACGCGTTCCTCACCACGCTGCTGCGGGTGCCGCACATGGTGCTCGCGGTGAACAAGATGGACCTCGTCGACTACCAGGCCGAGGTCTTCGAGCGTATCTGCGAGGAGTTCTCCGCGTTCGCGGCGCGGCTGGACATCGGCGACCTCACCTTCATCCCGATCTCCGCGCTGCACGGCGACAACGTGGTGGACCGGTCCGCCAACATGCCCTGGTACGACGGGCCCTCGCTGCTGCACCACCTGGAGCACGTGCACATCGCGTCGGACCGCAACATGATCGACGTCAGGTTCCCGGTGCAGTACGTCATCCGGCCGCACGCCGCCACCGACGCCGACCTGCACGACTACCGCGGCTACGCGGGCCAGGTGGCCGGCGGCGTGCTCAAGCCGGGCGACGAGGTGCTGCACCTGCCCTCCGGCTTCGCCACCAAGGTGCGGCGGATCGAGGCGGCCGGGACGGAGATCGCCGAGGCGTTCGCGCCGATGTCGGTGACGCTGCTGCTCGACGACGACGTGGACATCTCCCGCGGCGACATGATCTGCCGCCCGCACAACCGGCCGGCCGCCGCCCAGGACATCGACGCGATGATCTGCTGGATGTCGTCCGAGACGGTGCTGGCGCGGCGCAGCCGGCTGATCGTCAAGCACACCTCGCGCACGGTGAAGGCGATCGTCACCGACCTGCAGCACCGGATCGACGTGAACACCCTGCACCGCGACGAGGCCGCGACCCAGCTCGGGCTGAACGAGATCGGCCGGGTCAGGCTGCGCCTCACCCAGCCCATCTTCTGCGACCCCTACGCCAGGAACCGCATCACCGGTGGCCTCATCCTGATCGACGAGAGCACGAACGCCACCGTCGGCGCCGCCATGATCACCGAGGCCAGCTGACCTTGCGGGTCGGGTAATGGAGGCCTGCCCTCGCGGTCAGGGGTCGCCGGGAAACGGTGGGGTATGACCCGAATTGCGGCTTATCGACCTGACCCGGGGAGCACCTGTGAACGCTGGAACGACCCCTTCGACCCCGTTCCATGAGCTAAGCGACTTCGTGGCGGTGCCGCGGGTGGGGGCGCTGCGGCTGGCCCCGGACGGGACCTGGCTGGCGGCGGCCGTGCAGACGCTGAGTACCGACAAGAAGAAGTACCTGACCAGCATCTGGCGGATCGACGCGCAGGGCGGCCCGGCTCGCCGGCTGACCCGCTCCGCCGGGGGCGAGGGCAGCCCGCGCTTCCTGCCCGACGGATCGCTGCTCTTCACCTCCAGGCGGACCCGTGATCCCGATCCCGCCGGGAAGAAGACAGGGACCGACGACGGCGATTCCGGGCAGGTCGCCGCGCTCTGGCTGCTGCCCGCGGCCGGCGGCGAGGCCCGGGTGGTGGCCGCCCTGCCCGGCGGCGTCACGGCCGCCGAGGTGGCCAGGGACGCCGGCGGCATCGTCGTCGGCGCGCCCGTGCTGCCGGCTGCGGGGGGTCAGGGGGGTCGTCCCCCCGTGGCTGGCACCGCGGGGGGCCAGGGGGGTCGTCCCCCCGTGGCTGGCACCGCAGGAAACGGGGACAGCGCCGCGGACGACGCGCGGCTACGCCAGGAGCGCAAGGACGCCGGGATCACCGCCATCCTGCACGAGTCCGCGCCGGTCCGGTCCTGGGACCACGACCTCGGGCCCGACCAGCCCCGGCTGTTCGCCGTCGACCCCGACCAGATGCAGGAAACGGAGATCGGCTGGGCCGGCGGGGACAAGGAATCCGTGCTGGCCGACGATACCGGGGTGGCCCGGGAAGGGGCCGAACGGGCGGCGCAGCCCGCCCGGCTACGGGACCTGACGCCCGAACCGGGACGGGCGCTCGACGGGGAGGCGTTCGAGCTGACCCCGGACGGCACCTCGGTCGTCACCGGATGGTGGCAGTGGGACCCGGCGGGCGAGTCGCATTGCGAGCTGGTCCTCATCGACGTGGCCAGCGGCAAGCGGCGGGTACTGCTCAGCGTGCCCGAGTTCGACTTCTCCAGCCCGCGGGTCTCACCCGACGGGCGGTTCATCGTCTGCCAGCGCGAGCGGCACAGCACCGCCGAGCGGCCCGTGGACCTCACCCTGGTCGTGCTCGACGTCGATGGCTCGGGCGCCGATAGCCTGAACACGGGCGGCGAGGCGGGCCGCGACCTGCTGGCCAGCTGGGACCGGTGGCCGCAGGAGGCGGCCTGGTCGCACGACTCCCGCGCGCTGTACTTCGCCGCCGACGACGGCGGCAGGCGGCCGGTGTTCCGCGTGGACACCGACACCGGCGAGGTCACCCGGGTGACCGCCGACGACGGCGCGTACACCGACCTGAACCCCGGTCCGGACGGCCGGTACCTGTACGCGCTGCGGGCCACCGTGGACTCACCGCCCACCCCTGTCCGCATCGACCTCATCCTGGGAACGACCGGCGCTGAGCCGGCCGCGCTGGAATGCCCGGGTGTCCCGGTCACGGTGCCGGGCCGGCTGGAGGAGGTGCAGGTGGCCGCCGACGACGGCCAGCCGGTACGGTCCTGGCTGGTGCTGCCAGAGACCGCCTCGGCGGACCGCCCGGCGCCGCTGCTGCTCTGGGTGCACGGCGGCCCGATGAGCAGCTGGAATACCTGGTCGTGGCGGTGGAACCCGTGGCTGATGGCCGCCCGCGGCTACGCTGTGCTGCTGCCGGACCCGGCTCTGTCCACCGGATACGGCCTGGAGTTCATCGCCCGCGCGCACCGCGAGTGGGGCGCGCGGCCGTTCGCCGACATCATGGCGGCTACCGGCGCCGTGCTGGCCCGCCCGGACATCGACGCAGACCGGGTCGCCATGATGGGCGGCTCCTACGGCGGCTACATGGCGAACTGGATGGCCGGCCACACCGACCGCTTCAAGGCGATCGTGAGCCATGCCGGGCTGTGGACGCTCGAGGCGATGTTCGGCACCACGGACCACCCGATGTTCTGGCGGCCGCATTTCGGCGACCCGCTGACCAGCCCGGAGATGTACGAGGCGAACTCGCCGCACCGGCACATCGGCCAGATCCGCACGCCGATGCTGGTCATTCACGGGAACAAGGACTACCGGGTGCCGGTCGGTGAGGCACTGCGGCTGTGGTGGGACCTGTCCCGGCACGGAGCCGAGGCCAAGTTCCTCTACTTCCCGGACGAGAACCACTGGATCCTCACCCCGGGCAACGCGCGGATCTGGTACGAGACGATCTTCGCCTTCCTGGCCCAGCACGTGCTCGGGGAGGATTGGCAGCGACCCAGGCTGCTGTGAGCCGCCCGTAGGGTGGGGGGCATGGCCCGTGCCGACCTGGACAAGCAACCCGGCGACGTCGCGGCGATGTTCGACGCCATCGCCGGACGTTACGACCTGCTGAACGACATCCTCTCCGCGGGCCAGGTCCGGCTGTGGCGGCGGGCCGTGGCCCGGATCACCGGCGCCCGTCCCGGGGAGCGGGTGCTTGACCTGGCGGCAGGCACCGGGACCTCTTCGCTGACCTTCACCGCCACCGGGGCGGACTGCGTGGCCTGCGACTTCTCCCTAGGCATGCTGCAGGCCGGCCGCGCCCGCCTGGCCCGCCCCCCGGGGGCGAGGGGGGCGAGGGGGGTACGGGGGGGCGCGGAGCCCCCCCGTGAGCAGGGGGGGTCTGGGGGGGATCGTCCCCCCGGAAGACTGAGCTTCGTGGCCGGTGACGCGTTGCGGCTGCCGTTCAGGGACGCGGCGTTCGACGCGGTGACGATCTCGTTCGGGCTGCGGAACGTGGCCGACCCGGGCGCGGCCCTGGCCGAGATGGCCCGGGTGACCCGGCCGGGCGGCCGGCTCGTGGTGTGTGAGTTCAGCACGATCACGATTGCCCCGGTCGATATGCTTTACCGGCGTTATCTGCTCAATGTCCTGCCCGCGATCGCCCGGCGGACGGCTCGCAGCCCGGAAGCCTACGAGTACCTGGCCGAATCGATCGTGGACTGGCCGCCGCAGCGTGAACTGGCCGGCCTGATCGAGGCCGCCGGCTGGTCGGCGGCGCGGTGGCGTGACCTGAACCTGGGCGCGGTGGCCGTGCACGTAGCCCGGCGCGGATGACCCGGAGGAAAGCCACGGCCGGCTAGGTCTAAACTGATGGCAAAGAATTTGTGAAGCGGTTCACAAGAACACCAGGATCTGATCAAGTGACCGAGCACGCTCCCCCCGACACCCGCCCGAGTACCGGGCCCGATGCCGCCGGGCGGCGGCCGCCGGCCGGCGAGGCCGACGTCATCGTCGTCGGCGCCGGGCCCGCCGGCGCCACGACCGCCTTCTACCTGGCGCAATCCGGGCTCGACGTGCTGCTGCTCGAGAAGTCCAGGTTCCCGCGGGAGAAGGTCTGCGGCGACGGCCTGACCCCGCGCGCGGTCAAGGCCCTGGTCGGCATGGGCGTCAGCGTCAGCGAGCAGGACGGCTGGGTGCGCAACAAGGGCCTGCGCGTCATCGGCGCGGGCAAGCGGATGGAGCTACCGTGGCCCGAGCTGGCCAGTTATCCCGGTTATGGCCTGGTGCGCACCCGGCACGACCTGGACGAGACGCTGGCCCGCCGGGCGCAGCAGGCCGGCGCGCGGCTGGTCGAGGGCGTCACCGTGACCGGTCCCGTCCGGCACGAGCGCACCGGCCGGATCACCGGCGTGGTCGCGCGCGCCGCGGGCGAGGAAGGTGAGCGCACGTACGCCGCGCGGGTCGTCGTCGCGGCGGATGGCAACTCGTCGCGGCTTTCCGTGGGCATGGGACTAAGCAAGCGTGACGACCGGCCGCTCGGCGTCGCGGTCCGGACGTACTACAAGACCCCACGGCACGACGACGACTACCTGGAGTCCTGGCTCGACCTGTGGGACGGCGACCGGCTGCTGCCGGGGTACGGCTGGATCTTCGGCATGGGCGACGGGACGTCCAACGTCGGCCTGGGGCTGCTGAACACCAGCGCCGCGTTCGGCAACACGGACTACCACGCCCTGCTGCGCAAGTGGCTCAAGGGCATGCCGGCCGAGTGGGGCTTCACCGAGGAGAACCGGACCCAGCCGATCCGCGGCGCGGCGCTGCCGATGGGCTTCAACCGGACCCCGCACTACTACCAGGGGCTGCTGCTGGTCGGTGACGCCGGCGGCATGGTGAACCCGTTCAACGGCGAGGGGATCGCGTACGCGATGGAATCGGGCGAGATCCTGGCCCGCACGATCACGCAGGCGCTGGCCCGGGCCCGGCGGGCGGAGACCCAACGGGTGCTGGCCGGGTATCCGCACGCGCTCAGCCAGGCGTACGGCGGTTATTACGCGCTCGGCCGCGTGTTCGTCAAGGCGATCGGCCGACCAGGGCTGATGCGCTTCGCGACCAGGCATAGCATGTCGCGTCCGGCCCTGATGAGGTTCGTCCTCAAGCTGCTGGCCAACCTCACCGATCCGCGCGGCGACGCGGCAGACCGGCTGGTCAACGGCCTGTCCAGACTCGCACCTAACCCTGAGTGAGTAGCTATGCAGGTAGTCCCTAGGATAAGGCTTTGGCATCCGGCCCGCGAAGGGAGTGAACATCGATGAGGCTGTACGTTCCGATCTTCGTGCTCGCCATACTCGCGCTCGGCTTCGCCGCCTTCTCCGTCACCTTCGGCGCCATCGCCGGGCCGAAGCGGTGGAACCGGGCCAAGCTGGAAAGCTACGAGTGCGGCATCGAGCCGACGCCGATGCCGCCGGGCGGGGGCCGGATCCCGGTCAAGTACTACCTGACCGCGATGTTGTTCATCCTGTTCGACATCGAGATAATTTTCCTGTATCCCTGGGCGGTCGCCTTTAACAAGCTCGGCTCCTTCGGCCTGGTCGAGATGGTGGCCTTCGTCATCACTGTGCTGGTCGCGTACGCGTACATCTGGCGGCGCGGCGGCCTGGAATGGGATTAGCCATGGGTATTGAAGAAAAGCTGCCGAGCGGCGTGCTGCTGACCTCGGTGGAGAAGGCGGCGGGCTGGGCCCGGGCACGCTCGGTATGGCCGGCCACCTTCGGCCTGGCCTGCTGTGCCATTGAGCTGTTTATGACCGGCGGGCCGAAGTACGACCTAGCCAGGTTCGGCATGGAGCGGGCCTCCAACACCCCGCGACAGGCGGACCTGATGATCGTGGCGGGCCGGGTCAGCCAGAAGATGGCGCCGGTGCTCCGGCAGATCTACGACCAGATGTCCGACCCCAAGTGGGTCATCTCGATGGGCGTCTGCGCGTCGAGCGGCGGCATGTTCAATAACTACGCGATCGTGCAGGGCGTGGACCACATCGTGCCGGTGGACATCTACCTGCCTGGCTGCCCGCCGCGGCCGGAGATGCTGCTCGACTCGATCCTCAAGCTGCACGACAAGATCATGAACACCAAGCTCGGCAAGAACCGCGAGCGGGAGATCACCGAGCTGGAGAATGCGCGGCTTGGCCTGCGGCCGCTGCACCTTGCGGCCCCCGAGGGAACCCAGCTGTGAGCGAACCCGAGAAGACCCCCAAGGCCGGGTCGGAGGAGACCCACGGCTCGCAGGCACCGCAGGGTCCGGTGCCGGCCGCCAGTGCTGGCAACGTCAGTGAGGCCGACGGCAACCTCCCGGCGCGCCTGGGCGAGGAGCGGCTGGCCGAGCCGGTTGTCCGCACCGGCATGTTCGGCGTGCAGGACACCCCGGATACCTCGGGTTACGGCGGCCTCCGAGTGCACCGGGTGCCTCCGATCGAGAGCCCGCGTCCGTACGGCTCCTATTTCGACGAGGTCGCCGACGCGCTGGACAGCGGACTCGAGGCGGCCGGGGTCAGCTTCTCCGACGCGATCGAGCGCGTGGTCGCCGACCGGGGCGAGCTGACCTTCCACGTCCGCCGGGAGCGGCTGCCCGAGGTGGCGGCGAAGTTCCGCGACGACCCGGCGCTCCGCTTCGAGCTGTGCGGCGGGGTATCCGGCGTGCACTACCTGGACGACACCGGCCGTGAGCTGCACGCGGTGTACCACCTGCTGTCCATCACGCACAACCGCCGGGTGCGGCTTGAGGTAAGCGCGCCGGACGCGGACCCGCACATCCCCTCGCTCGTCGGTGTGTACCCGACATGTAACTGGCATGAGCGGGAGACCTGGGATTTCTTCGGGATCATCTTCGACGGACATCCGGCGCTCACCAGGATCGAGATGCCGGACGACTGGAAAGGGCACCCGCAGCGCAAGGACTACCCCCTTGGCGGCATCCCGGTCGAATACCGCGGCGCCAAGATCCCCCCGCCTGAGGAGCGGAGGCACTACGCATGACGAGCAGCACGCCGCACGCGCCGGCTGGCGCGAGCGACGCCGATGACGAGGCCGCCGAAGGTCGCGTCTATACGGTTTCCGGCGAGGACTGGGACGAGATCGTTGCCGCCGCGAACGAGGCCAGGGACTTCGAGAGCGGTGAGCGGCTTGTCGTCAACATGGGCCCGCAGCATCCGTCCACCCACGGCGTCCTCAGGCTGGTCCTGACGCTGGAGGGCGAGACCGTCGCCGAGGTGCGGGCGGCGATCGGGTATCTGCATACCGGCATCGAGAAGAACATGGAGTACCGCACCTGGACGCAGGGCGTCACGTTCTGCACCAGGATGGACTACCTCATGCCGTTCTTCAACGAGGCCGCGTACTGCCTCGCGGTGGAGCGACTGCTCGGCATCGAGGACAAAGTCCCCGAGCGCGCCCAGATCATTAGGGTCATGCTGATGGAGTTCAACCGGGCCGCCTCGCATCTGGCCGGGGTCGGGCCGATGGGCTTCGAACTAGGCGCGACCACCATCTTCCTGCAGGCCCTGCGCATGCGGGAACGTATCCTCGACCTGTTTGAGCTGATCACCGGTCTGCGGATGAACCACGCCTACATCAGGCCGGGCGGAGTGGCGCAGGACCTGCCCCCCGGTGCGCTTGAGGCGATCCGCGCGTTCCTTGACGGCGCGCCGGAACTCGTGCACGATCTGCGCACGCTGATCGACGCCAACCCGGTGTTCATAGGCCGGACCAAGGGTGTCGCCTACCTGGACCTGGCCGGCTGCATGGCCCTCGGCGTGACCGGTCCCATGCTGAGGTCCGCCGGGCTGCCCTGGGACCTGCGCAAGTCCCAGCCGTATTGCGGCTACGAGACCTACGAGTTCGACGTGCCGGTCAACGACATGTGCGACGCGTACGGCCGGTACCTGATCAGGATGCGCGAGATCGAGGAATCGCTGAAGATCGTCAGGCAGTGCGTCGACCGGCTGGCGGCCCGCGGCGCGGCAGGGTCGGGATCTTCCAGGGACGATCCGGTGATGATCGCGGACGCTAAGATCGGCTGGCCGGCCCGGCTGTCGCTCGGCCCGGACGGCCTCGGTCCCTCGCCCGAGCACATCGCGCACATCATGGGCCAGTCCATGGAGGCGCTCATCCACCACTTCAAGCTGATTACCGAGGGATTCCGGGTGCCGGCCGGCCAGGCGTACGTGGCGGTCGAGTCGGCCCGCGGTGAACTGGGCGCGCACGTGGTGAGCGACGGCGGGACCCGGCCGTACCGAGTGCACTTCCGCGACCCGTCGTTCACCAACCTGCAGTCGGTCGCCGCGCTGTGCGAGGGCGGCATGGTGGCCGATATCATCCCCGCGATCGCGAGCATCGATCCCGTGATGGGGGGCGTGGACAGGTAATGCCGTTCAGCGACGATGTGCTGGCCCGCCTTGACGCCGACGCGGCGCAGATCATCGGCAAGTACCCGCGGCCGAGGTCGGCGCTGCTTCCGGTGCTCCATCTCGTCCAGTCGGAGGAAGGCTTCGTCTCCGCGGACGGCATCGAGTACTGTGCGGCGAAGTTCGGGCTGAGCGAGGCGGAAGTCACCGCGGTGGTGAGCTTCTACACGATGTACAAGCGCCGCCCGGTCGGTGACTACCACGTGGGCGTGTGCACCAACACGCTGTGCGCGGTCATGGGCGGCGACCAGATCTTCGCTGAGCTGGCCGAGCACCTCGGGGTCGGCAACGACGAGACCACGCCGGACGGCAAGATCGTCCTCGAGCACGTGGAGTGCAACGCCGCCTGCGACTACGCACCGGTCGTGATGGTGAACTGGGAGTTCTTCGACAACATGACCCCCCAGTCGGCCCGGCAGCTCGTCGACGACCTGCGCGCGGGGAACCAGGTCAGCCCGACCCGGGGCCCGCGCCGGCTGTGCACCTGGCGCGAGGCGTCCCGGATCCTGGCCGGCTTCAACGACGACCAGGCCACCGACGGCCCGACCGCGGGCCCGGCCAGCCTGGTCGGCCTCAAGCTCGCCAGGGAGCACGGCTGGACCGCACCGGAGCCAGGGCAAGGAGAGGAGTCGCGGTGACCGACACGCTTACCCCGGTGCTCACCGCGCGCTGGGACCAGCCGGATGCGTTCACGCTGGACGGTTACAAGCGCACCGGCGGCTACCGCGCGCTGCCGAAGGCGCTGGCCATGCCGCCCAACGACCTCATCACCGCGGTGAAGAACGCGGCCCTGCGCGGTCGCGGCGGGGCCGGCTTCCCGACCGGGGTGAAGTGGAGCTTCCTGCCGCAGGGCGACGGCAAGCCGCACTACCTGGTGGTCAACGCGGACGAGTCCGAGCCTGGTACCTGCAAGGACGTCCCGCTGATGATGGCCGACCCGCACCTGCTCATCGAGGGCGCGGCCATCACCGCGTACGCGATCAGGGCCAAGCACGCGTTCATCTACGTCCGCGGCGAGGTGCTGCACGTGGTGCGGCGGCTGCGGCACGCGGTGCAGGAGGCTTACGCGGCCGGCTATCTCGGGACGGACATTCTCGGCTCGGGGTTCGACCTGGACGTGATCGTGCACGCCGGGGCCGGCGCCTACATCTGCGGCGAGGAATCGGCGCTGCTCACTTCGCTTGAGGGCTACCGGGGCCTGCCTAGGCTCCGGCCGCCCTTCCCGGCTGTGGCGGGCCTGTACGCCTGTCCGACGGTGATCAACAACGTGGAGTCGATCGCCAGCGTGCCGTCGATCGTGGCCAACGGCGCGGACTGGTTCTCCGGTCTCGGCACCGAGAAGTCCAAGGGGTACGGGATCTTCAATCTCTCCGGGCACGTCAACACGCCAGGCGCATACGAGGCGGCGCTTGGCATCACACTGCGCGAGCTGCTCGACCTGTCCGGCGGGATACGGACCGGGCATCGGCTGAAGTTCTGGACGCCGGGCGGCTCGTCCACCCCGCTGCTGACCGACGAGCATCTCGACGTGCCGTTGGACTTCGAGTCGGTCGCCGCCGCCGGGTCCATGCTTGGCACCAGGGCTCTGCAGATATTCGACGAGACCACCTGCGTGGTCCGCGCGGTGCTCCGCTGGACCGAGTTCTACGAGCACGAGTCGTGCGGCAAGTGCACGCCGTGCCGCGAGGGGACGTTCTGGATGGTCAAGGTGCTCGAACGGTTGGAACATGGCCACGGCACCGAGGAAGACCTGGAGAAACTCCTGGACATCTGCGACAACATCCTCGGCCGGGCGTTCTGCGCCCTAGGCGACGGCGCGACCAGCCCGATCACCTCGGGCATCCAGTACTTCAGGGATGAGTTCATGCAGCACCAGAAGGAAGGCGGCTGCCCGTTCGACCCGGCGGCATCGACCCTCTGGGGTACGTCATGACCGTGCAGACCACCCAGGACACCGTCTCGGTCACGATCGACGGGTTCGAGATCAGGGTGCCGAAAGGAACCCTGGTGATCAGGGCCGCCGAGATGCTCGGCATCCAGATCCCGCGGTTTTGCGATCACCCGCTGCTCGACCCGATCGGCGCCTGCCGTCAGTGCCTGGTGGAGGTGGAAGGCCAGCGCAAGCCGCTGGCCTCGTGCACCACTACGTGCACCGAAGGCATGGTGGCGCGCACCCAGCTCACCTCCGCGGTCGCGGAAAAGGCCCAGCGGGGCGTGATGGAGCTGCTGCTCGTCAACCATCCGCTTGACTGCCCGATGTGCGACAAGGGCGGCGAGTGCCCGCTTCAGAATCAGGCGATGTCCTCAGGTCAGGGCGAGACCAGATTCACCGAGGAGAAGCGGACCTTCGAGAAGCCGGTGCCCATCTCCACCCAGGTCCTGCTCGACCGTGAGCGGTGCATCTCGTGCACCCGATGCGTCAGGATGTCCGAGGAGATCGCCGGGGACCCGTTCATCGACTTCCTCGAGCGCGGTCCCGGGCAGATGATTGGCACCGCCGAAGGCAAGCCATTCAACTCCTACTTCTCCGGCAACACCGTACAGGTGTGCCCGGTGGGCGCGCTCACCGGCGCCGCTTACCGGTTCCGGTCCAGGCCGTTCGACCTGGTGTCGGTGCCGAGCGTGTGCGAGCACTGCGCCTCGGGCTGCCGGCAGCGCACTGATGTCAGGCGCGGGCGGGTGATGCGCCGGCTGGCGGGCGATGATCCGGCCGTCAACGAGGAGTGGAACTGCGACAAGGGCCGGTGGGCGTTCACCTATGCGACCGAGCCCGACCGGCTGACCAGTCCGCTGGTCCGGGACGAGGCCGGAGTGCTCGTCCCGGCGTCCTGGCCGCACGCGCTGGCAGTGGCCGCCGCCGGGCTCACTGCGGCCCGCGACGCTCCGCTCTCCGGTCCGC
>WNGP01002401.1_pt1 | contig 24495 bp, 29 predicted proteins | sample 5407671 | NCBI WGS metagenome assembly WNGP01 (sample SAMN13153381, study PRJNA577476) | soil metagenome | isolation source: 40 cm soil or saprolite under Garry oak tree replicate 2 | place: USA:California | collected 2016-06-15
TCCATCGGCATTTTTCATCACTTCATCAAGGACAAGCGGGTAAAACTCATCGGCGTAGAGGCCGGCGGTCGCGGCGAACTGCTGGGTGATCATGCTGCGCGTTTTCGCGGAGGCTCTCCGGGCGTGCTGCAAGGAACGTTTTCCTACGTATTGCAAGACGACGCGGGCCAGATCGCGAATACGCACTCCGTATCTGCTGGACTGGATTATCCCTCGATTGGCCCCGAGCACGCCTGGCTCAAAGATACTGGCCGGGCCGAGTACGTCCCTGCATCCGACGAGGAGGCGCTGGAGGGTTGCACTCTGTTAGCTCGGACCGAAGGCATCATCCCTGCGCTCGAATCCGCACACGCCATAGCCGAGGCGGCTAAGCGAGCCCCGAGAATGAAGAAATCAGAAATCGTGATCGTGAACGTTTCCGGACGCGGAGACAAGGACATGGGGATCTTGAGGAAGACTTTGAACCTGGAGTGAGGAAAGTACGAAGTACGAAGTACGATTGTTGATTTTTGATTGGTGATTGTTTGATTCTGGAGCCAAGCTGCTCGTGGTTTTGCTCTTAAATCGTCAATCGAAAATCGTACTTCGTACATTCTTTCAATCAACAATCAAGAATCACCAATCAACATACCCGTGTCCTTATCGTTCCAAAAACGTCCCGCTCTGATCGCCTACGTTACTTGCGGCGATCCCGACCTCGCCACAACATGCGCTATCGTGCTGGCGGCGATCGAGGCGGGAGCAGACATTATTGAACTCGGTGTCCCTTTCAGCGATCCCGTGGCAGACGGTCCGGTAATCCAGCGAGCCAGCGAACGGGCGCTACGCCATGGAACCTCGCTTGAGCAAGTGCTAAAGCTGGGAAAAGAAGTGCGTAACAAATCGCGGGCAGGATTGATTATTTTTTCGTACCTGAACCCGATCCTGCGTATGGGACTATCCAAATTCAGCGCAGCACTGGAAGACGCTGGCATCGACGGCGCGTTGATTACCGACCTGCCCGCAGAAGAAGCAGGAGACTATCTGCGCGAGATGCGAAAGCGACGTTTGGACACAGTATTTCTTGCCGCGCCTACCAGCCCTGACGATCGACTGAAGCAGATTGCCAAGGCGTCTACCGGATTTGTCTATGCGGTTTCCCGCACCGGGGTCACCGGGGCTCGAGAACAGTTGCCGGAGGATGCGCGGGAACTGGTTCGCCGCGTGCGCCGTCATACGAAACTCCCCATTGCCGTGGGGTTCGGCATCTCCAACGCGGAACAATTCGCCGCGGTGGGAGAATTTGCCGAAGCGGCGGTAGTGGGCAGTGCCATTGTGGAGACTATTGAGCGCAATCCAGGAAAAGAACCGCAGGCTGTGGCACAATTTGTGCGACAGTTATTGGCCGACAATTCCCAGTTTTCAGCCAAGCAAGGCCAACGGTAATCGAAAGAGAACCTTTTGACCTTTCAACTGGGAGCCGAGATCTAAAAGCTGACGGCGCTTATGGACATCGCAGATTGGCGCAAGAAAATCGACGAACTCGACCGCCGCCTGGTGGAACTGCTGAATCAGCGGGCGCAGGCTGCCCATGAAATTGGAAAACTCAAGCGCAATGCCGGTATGCCGATCTATGAACCCGATCGTGAGCAAGCGGTTTTTGGCAATGTTCGGAAATTGAATCAGGGACCGCTGCCCGATCGTGATTTGCTGCTCATTTACGAACGCATTATGGATGTGATGCGTCAGATCCAGAAAGAGGAAATCGCGCCTCAGGCTGCTGAAGAGCTTGGCGCGACGGAATTAGATTCAGAGGTAAATGATTAAGACCGGGAGCTAACTCTATAGCGACACCCTACTTATGATTGTTGCAATGCAAGACACGGCGACTGAAGAGCAGATCCAGCATGTCATCGAGCATCTGGTGCGAATGGGTTTCTCCGTGCACCGCACCACCGGTGAGCGGCAAACGGTGCTGGCGGCAGTGGGCGCGCGCATTGATTTCGATATCCGAAATCTCGAAGTGCTCAATGGCGTGCAGCAGGTTCACCGCATCAGCGAACCCTACAAGCTGGCGGGACGCGGCTTTCGTCCCGACGGGACTGTCATCGAATTTTCTAACGGACTGAAGATCGGCGCCGACGAAGTCGTAGTCATGGCGGGCCCGTGTTCCGTGGAATCGCGCGAGCAACTATTCACCGTTGCGGAGCTGATATGCAAAGCAGGAGCCCGCGTGTTGCGCGGGGGTGCCTTTAAACCGCGCAGTTCGCCATACTCTTTTCAGGGCATGGGCGAACAAGGACTGAAATTGTTGCGAGAGGCAGGCGATCGTTTCAACATGCTGGTGATCAGCGAAGTCATGGAGATTTCGCAAATCCCTCTCATGCTGCCTTACGTGGATATCCTGCAAGTAGGCGCACGCAATATGCAGAACTTCAATTTGTTGCGTGAGCTGGGCAAGGTCAAAAAGCCGGTGCTGCTCAAGCGCGGCATCGCCGCTACCCTCGAAGAGTTGCTGCTTTCGGCGGAATACATCATGGCCGGCGGCAACTACGACGTAATTCTGTGCGAGCGCGGCATTCGGACCTTCGAGACCTATACGCGCAATACCCTGGATATCTCCGCTATCCCGATCATCAAGAAGTTGTCTCATCTGCCTATGACTTCCGATCCATCGCATGGGACAACTTCATGGCTATTCGCCAGATCACAATCATCGGAACCGGCTTGATTGGCGGCTCGTTCGGATTGGCTTTGAAGAAACGTCGCTTCCGGGGACGCATTGTGGGCTGCGACCGCGAGTCGGTCCTCAAACGTGCGCAAAAACTCGGCGTCATCGATGCGGGCGAGGGCAATCCGCTGAAAGCCGTTCACGGCAGTCAGATTGTTCTGCTGGCCACCCCTGTCGGCGCGATTATCGAGTTGATCGAGCGTTTGGGCCCGACGCTTTCACCACAAACGTTGCTTACAGACGTTGGTAGCACCAAGGCAGAAATCCTTTCACGTGCGAAAAAGATTTTCGCCAACAACACGAAAAATCGCTTTCTCGCGGGACACCCCATGGCCGGGAAAGAGCATGCTGGCGTGGAATTCGCCGACCCAGATTTATTTCAGGGTGCGGCCTGGCTGGTAACTCCGTCGCCCGGACAGAATGTGCACGACGGGCTTAGTGGAGAATTTCTCAAGTGGGTGAAGAAAATCGGCGCGCGCATTTCCACCATCGATGCCGAGGAGCACGATCAGCTCTGCGCCTGGATCAGTCACCTGCCGCAGTTGATATCCACCGCGCTTGCCGCCCTTCTCGTGGATGAATACGGCAACAAACCAATGCTCGAAGTTGGAGGCCGCGCGCTACACGAAATGACGCGTATTTCGGGTAGTCCATACAGTATGTGGCGCGACATCGCTCTCACCAACAAGAAAAACATTCAGCAAACTCTACTCAAACTGGAGCAACGTCTTGCCCATCTCCGGGAGAATCTGGATACCCGGGAGTTGGCCATGGAGTTCGAACGCGCCCATCGCTTGCGGGATACCTCGCGGCCTGGAAAAAAGAAATAGAGTTCTAGCTTTGCAATCAACAATCAAAAATCACAAATCGACAATTTCATTTAAAATCTCTCGCTTATGCACAAGGTAGTCGGCAGCGCCGACGAGGCTATCCGCGATGTCTCCGACGGCTCCATAATCATGGTGGGCGGTTTCGGCTTGTGCGGCATTCCGGAGAATCTGATCCGCGCCCTGGTCCGCAAGGGTGTTAAGAATCTCACCACCATCAGCAATAATGTGGGCGTGGACGGCTTTGGCATGGGCCTGCTGCTTGCGGCGGGACAGATTCGGAAACACATCGGCACCTATGTCGGCGAGAACAAACTGTTGGAACAAATGGTGCTGAAAGGTGAGATAGAACTCGATCTCGTTCCCCAAGGAACTTTCTCCGAGCGAATTCGTGCCGCCGGAGCGGGTATTCCCGCGTTCTTCACCCCAACCGGAGTTGGCACCCTGGTGGCTGAGAAGAAAGAAACTCGCGAGTTCGACGGCCGGACATATTTGATGGAACGCGCCCTGAAAGCCGACTTCGCCTTCATCAAAGCCTGGAAAGGCGACAAATGGGGCAACCTTGTCTATCGCAAAACAGCACGAAATTTCAATCCCATGATGGCAACCGCCGCCCCGGTAACGATTGCGGAAGTTGAGCATCTGGTCGAAGTAGGAGAACTGGAACCCGACTTGATTCATACTCCCAGCGTGTTCGTGAACCGAATTTTCCAGGGAGAATTGTTCGAGAAACGTATTGAAAGAAGAACGGTAAAGAAAGTGGCTAGTGGCTAGTGGAAAACGGGACAATAACAAGAACTCGATTCACTAGCCACTGACCACTAGCCACTGCTTATGTCTAGTCCACCAACAATCTCGAAAGACGTTGAAAAGCGCGAGCGCATCGTAAAGAGAATTGCTCTTGAGTTGCGGGATGGCTTCTACGTCAACCTCGGTATCGGAATGCCTACGCTCGTCGCCAATCACGTCCCCCCAAATATGGATGTGATTCTGCAAAGCGAGAATGGCATGCTGGGCATCGGCCCTTTCCCCGTCGAAGGCCAGGAAGACGCGGACCTCATCAATGCCGGCAAGGAAACGGTGAGCGAGATGGCGGGCACAGCTTATTTCTCCAGCGCCGATTCGTTCGCCATGATCCGCGGCGGCCACGTTGACCTGAGTGTGCTCGGCGCCATGGAAGTGGACGAGCAGGGCAACCTCGCTAATTGGATGATTCCCGGCAAGACGGTCAAGGGTATGGGCGGAGCCATGGATCTGGTTGCGGGCGCGCGGCGTGTGGGAAATGGCTTTCATTCGAGTGACGCCCGCCGGTCTTCTACTGGAAGAAATCGCGCCCGGAGTGACCGCGGAAGATGTACAACGCGCTACCGAGCCCAAGCTGATTCTCAGCCCCAATCTAAAAACCATGGGCGATTGAAGGAATTCCTTCGTGTACTTCGTGTCCTTGGTGGTTAAAGATTTTATCTACTGACCGCCGCTCATACTTTTCATCCGCGCCGCCTCGAACTCGTCACCCTTTTCCCATCCCACCAGATTCGGCATGTTGGCGGCCTGCCATCCCAAGGCAAAACCGAACCGTGCCATCGCTGCGTCTCCGGTGAAGTCCATTTCTGGAAGATATTCGTCACTCGGCTGATGATAGTGTTTCGCAGTGAATTCGTCTGCCTGCTGCATCCCCCACGCCACGTCGTGGCCTTTGTATTTCATCCCTTCATTTACGGAGAATGCGGGGATCCCCACGCGTGCCAGACTGAAGTGGTCTGAGCGGTAGTAGTGTCCAGCCTCGGGACGCGCATCCGGACGGATGTTCAGGCGAAACTCCTTGGCCAACGCCTGCACTATGGGATAAAACGTCGTGCGCTCCGATCCCGACACTTCGACTTCCTCGGGAGAGCCGAGTGGAGGAACGTGAGCCCAGCAATCCCTGTTCTTCGGCTGTGACCGCAGTAAACAGAATGGACCGCCGTGACTTTTGCGTTGCCAAACTGAAAACGTTAGCCAGTTCCAGAAGAATGCCGCAGCCAGTTGCGTTGTCGTTGGCTCCGTTGTAAATGTTGTCCCCCGACATGTCGGGGCGCATGCCGAGATGATCATAATGAGCCGTGTAGATAACGGCTTCATCTTTCAACTTACGATCGGCGCCGGGCAACATTGCGATCACGTTATTAGATTCGAATGGACGAACCTTGCTGACCATATGCGCTTTCAACTTCGCCGACAGCGCTATCGGACGGAAATCGCGCGACTGCGCGTCCGCCATCATCTTGTCGAGATCCATCCCCGAGTTTGCCGCCAACTGTTTCGCGACATCGAGTTGTATCCATGACGCAACTTTCAGCTTGGGCGTGCCATCAAGTTTCAGAAATGATTTCTCGCCTGAGTTGGAATTGCGTACCACTTCCCAGGGATAACTCGCCATATCGGTGCGGTGAATCAGGATCGCGCCCACCGCGCCTTTGCGTGCGGCTTGCTCGTATTTGTATGTCCAGCGCCCATAATAGGTCAGCGCCTTGCCCTTGAAGAATTTTGCATCGTCAGACGACGGCTCATTCACCAACATGAGCAGAACTTTGCCTTTGACGTCCGCGAGCTTGTAATCATCCCAGTTATATTCCGGCGCCTCAATTCCATAACCGACGTAGACGATTTCGGCATTGACGTCCGACTGGGACTGCTGAGTCTGATCGTAGGCCACGTATTGGTCGAGCACCTTTAGGTCGTTCGCTCCACCTTTGGCGGGAACGAACGCAAACGTAGTCGCAGGTTGCGGCGTGATGCCCACCATGGGAACTTTTTGCATATAGGTTCCGTTGTCGCCCGCCGGCTTCAGACCGTAAAGCGCGAATTGTGTAGCGATGTATTGAGCCGCAATGTCTCCACCCCGCTGGCCGGTGCCGCGGCCTTCGAGCAGATCGTCCGAAAGAAAACGGACGTGGGCCCGAATCCGCTCCGGGTCGACTCTCTGAAAGGCGGCAATCGCCGCAGGAGAGAGATGCGCGGAAGCGGCAGCCGACGATCGCATCGGCTGGTGTGACTGTTGTGCCAGACAAATGCCGCAAATCAAAATGATTGCTACAAGCAGGCAAACCCTATCTCGCATGCTGCGATGCTCCTGTAGGAAACAAATGGTGATTGAGAACTGTCTATTGTACGGGAAGGTGCCAGGTCTCAGGTCTGCCCTGCAGGCGCACGCGAGGCCTAGAACCTTTGACCTGAGACCCGAGACCTTACTTCTCTTATTGGTTCCCGCGACCGCGGGTTAGTTTCTCGACCCTCAACCTGCGCGAAAATCCCATCCCACGCTGGAAATCTCGATCTCTCCATCCTCGGCGATCCAGAAAATGGATGGCACGTTGGTCAACCCGTAGGCGTTGGAGACTGGAAAAGTCTTGGTATCGTCCAGCAATACCGGAAAAGTCATCCCGTATTCCTTCATGAAGGCGGCGGTATCCTTCTTTTCATTCTGCGAGATGCCCACAATCGTGACATTTTTATTGCCATTGGCTTTGTAAATCCGCTCCAGAAAAGGAAACGCGTACTGGCATGTCGGACAGGAGACCTTGAAAAAGGCCGCCAGCACCGGTCCGCGGGCAAGCGCGTCGCGCAGGGAAAACTTCTTGCCTTCGATGGTCGGCAGGGTAAAGTCTGGAGCCGACGTTCCCGCTTTCAAAGTTGCCATCCTAGATCCTCCGAAGATGTTGCGCAGCCATTTCATGGGCCTCTCGACCTCCTTTTTAGATGACATTCGCTGCACGCAGGATTTTGCGCGCCAGACCGGTTAATGGCAGCTTCGAGATCCGTCGCTGCGAAATCCAGCTCCCCGTTACCGCCTGAGGTGCCGCACAGCGGTCTACTCGAACCAAGTAATCCGTAACCGTAATCGAGTGCCGCAACGTAAGCCAAGCGTCGGCGGATCCGTTGGCTTCAGAAATCTCGGGCAATTCCCACATGCCAGGCATCAGCGATGCGTGCTTTGGCCGTTCCACCAGGAACACCCGGTCGGCGGCGCAATCCAGCGCAAAATGAATCTCGCGTTTTTGGCGAGGCTTCTCCCCTGCCCGTTTCAATTCGCCACGCACCGCGCACAATTCATGTACTGGACACGCCAGGCACAACGGTTCTCGAGGCAGGCATACCGTGGCCCCCAATTCCATCATCGCCTGATTGAAATCCCCCGGCCTGCAAGGGCTCAGCAGCGCCTGCGCAGTCTGCCACAACTCTTTCTGTGGAAGCGTCTCTCCGACCACGCGCTCGAGGACTCGCTCTACATTTCCATCCACCACCGCTCTTGGTTCGTCAAATGAGATGCTGGCAATTGCTGCCGCCGTGTAGCGACCAATTCCGGGAAGTGTGCGCAGCTCTTCCGCAGTTCGAGGAACTCTTCTGCTGTACTTCGTTACGATTTCCTTGGCCGCAGCATGCATCATGCGGGCACGCCGGTAATAGCCGAGCCCGCTCCACGCGGCCAGTACGGAAGACTCTCGGGCCCTAGCAAGTTTTTCAATCGTGGGAAAACGGCGCAGGAACTTGCTGTAGTGTTCTGTTACAGCAGCTACGCGAGTCTGCTGCAGCATGATTTCCGAGAGCCACACTCGATAGGGATCACGATTTTGTCTCCACGGCAAATCACGCTTATTGCGCTCATACCAGACGAGAAGCCGGCTCCTGAATAACGGAGCCGTTTGGGCTGCATCCATCATTTTCATTGATTTCGGCAATTGTACGTTTACGCGATTGGCGTTCCAAGATATTCCAGGGGCTGGATGTGCGCCTACCCACAATGGGTAGGTTCTAAAGTAGCAACCACATCCAGCATCACTGCATCGAACCGAAACATACGTGAGGATATTGTGAAGTCAACCGGTTGCTATGCGGCTCTCCTGCCGTTTCTTTTCTTCCTAGTGATGGGCGTAACCGCCTGCGGCAGCGGCAGTGGAGGTTCGACTGCGGGTAGTGGCGGTGGCGGCGGCAACGGCGGAGGTGGCGGAGCTGTCGGTCAGGCCACCATCATTAATGTTTCAGGCGGACAAACTACAACCGGCGTTAACATTGCCGTTGCTACTCCTGCATCCAGTCCAACTCCGAACGCGGAAAGCCTCGGAACGGGCAATACGGCGTCCAACACCGGGGCCACTATTTCGCAAGGCACAACCGCGACCGTATGCTGCGTGATTTAAAGGATGACATTACCAGCTTCACCGGTGGATTCGAGGTGCAATGAAACTACAAACTGCATGCGCAGCTGCGTTCGTCTTTCTGGGCGCATTGCTCTCGGCGACCACTATCGTTCCGGTCAGCGTTGAACGTTTGACCCGTGAATCCACTCACATCGTGGAAGCCCAGGCATCGCAATCCTGGTCACAATGGAACCCGCAACATTCCCTGATCTTCACCTACACACGCTTTCAGGTGGCGCGCGCCTTAAAAGGGCAGGCTCCGGCGGCGATCGTGGTAAAGCAACCGGGAGGCTCGGCGGAGGGATACACCCAGAAAGTAGCGGGAGTGCGTCACTGGAGGAGCGGCGATCAAGCTGTGCTCTTTCTGCGACCGAGCCAGGAATCAGATGGAACTCTCGAAGTGACTGGCTTGATGCAAGGAAACTTTATCGTTCACAAAAACGCTACAGGCGAGACCATGGTTAGCAATGGCGTACCTGACGTTTCCGCTTATCAAGTTTCGTCGAATGCGGTTACGCAGTATCGCGGCAGCGGCATGCGGTTGGATGAATTGGAATCCCGCGTCCGCAAGGCGACAAAGCAATGACGCGTCCGCGACTTTTTCCCGCTCTGATTCTGCTGCTGCCAGTCTTGACGCTCGCGGCGTCTTTACTGATTGCGACCCCGGCGTTTTCTTTTCTTCCGCAGCTTACTTCTTCCCAGCCCGACCACTGGAACCTGACTAGCCCGACTGCATTCCCGACGTGGGATTTGAATCCCAGCACCAGCGGCGCGCACATTTCAGGCAGTCAAAGTGTGGCACAGGTGATGCAGGCTTCCTTTGGAACCTGGACCGGTGCGCCGAATACTGCTGCCTCAATCTTACGCGGCCCGGATTCCTCCGTCACCCAGGAGAAAAACTCCCCTTCCAATATCAACCTGATCTGTTTTGTTTGCAGTGATGCTCCCTTCGGCGGAACTGAAACGCTGGCGGTTACGGTCACAACCACAGCCAATGGTCCCGGCGCGTCAGACGGACACGGCGGCACCACTCAATTCGCCGGACAAATTATCAAGGGTGATATTTCCTTCAATCCCAGCACGCAATTTGATACCGGCGGCGGCACCGGACAGGATCTTCAGACTGTCGCCACCCATGAGATTGGACACTTCTTTGGTCTCGATCACTCAGCGGTCGTCCGGGCCGTCATGTTTCCCTTCGCACCGAACGTGCTCACCACCCTTGGTTATGACGACGTGGCTGGCATCGCTTCGCTCTATCCCCAGGGCACGCCTGATGTGGCGACCGGCAGCATTTCGGGCAAGGTCACATTGAGTGGATCGGCGGTCTTCGGCGCGCACGTATTCGCCAATTCCACCACCCCGGCGCTGGCATTCACAAATATCCGCAAGACTCCCATTGGTACGCTGACCCTTCCTGACGGGACTTACACCATCAGCGGGGTTCCTCCGGATTCTTACCTTGTGGTGGCTGAACCGCTCGATCTGCCTGTTTCCGATTCCGATGTGAGCTGGGCCTCTGAGTTCAACCAGGCGAAGGTGCAGACCAATTTCACCACCCGCTGGCACTAGAGAAAGTACGAAGTACGAGGTACCAAGTACGATTTGCGACTTTCTTACTTCTGACTTCCGATTTCAGAGTCGGCAATCTTCATCCATCCAGATTTTTGCTGCTGCCATACCGCCATCCTACGAACTGGGCCCTGAGGCAGAGGCTGTCCCGCACGAGTGCCGCGAAGGGTGATGTCATAAGGCACTACCAAAGTGTCGCCGTGCAGTTCGGTCTGCAATTCACCCATCGAAAAATCCTGGATCTGTAACTCTTTAATCCGCTCCAATGCCGGCGCGCGATCCAAACGGGTGTCCAGCGTAATCAAAATATAATTACCCGCGATGTGCCGTTCCAGTTCGTTCCAGTTCTTGTTCTTTACTTCATTCCAGAAACTGCGTTCCAGCCCCTCGCCGCCGGTGGCGTCCGCCCATTTGTTCACCGTATGCTCGCGCCACACGGTGCAACCCTGCAGCAGGATGGTCGCGTAAACCAGCACGAATATCATGAGATGAGTTCGCATGGCGCGATTTTATCAGGGACGGCAAATCAGCAGTCAGCATTCAGCAGTCAGCACTCAGCCCCATGCAAGCCTGTCGGGGAACTGAGAACTGAAATCTTATAACTGAAATCCTGGAACCGCGATTTTTAAACCCCAAATCTCGAATCTGAAACCAGAGATTCTCCCACCCCTGATGATCCAAAGTGAGGACTGAATGCTGAGTGCTGACTGCCGAAAGCGGTAGTGTCCTCCGGGATGCTCCCGGGTTGACCCTTCGCTCCCGGGACGAAATAATGGCCGGGCCTGGCATCCTGCGATCACCAGTGGACGTTGTCACAGATGGGAGTTGTCATGAACGACTTCAACCGCAAGGTGGAAGAAGCCTCTGCACGTGTAAACAAGTCGGTAGCCCAGGCAACCGAACGCCTGGAGAAAGAAACCGCGGAGCTGATCGACTATCTCAACGAGGAAGTTGTGCCAGCCGTCCGCCAGCACTCCACCAAGGCATTACGTGTAGCGGCGGAAAAGCTTGCGGCGCTGGCGGATTTTTTGGAAACCAACCAGGCGCCTCCCAAGTGAGGCATTCGTTTTTGTTGAATTCTACGGGCTACGGTCCTTCTGTCAGTTCTCGGCTAGCCGTCCTGGCTATCTTTTGCCTGCTGCCAATGTTCCTCACCGGTTGCGGAGAGAAGAAACAGGCGCGTGTGAATGTGCCCCCTCCTCCATCGCTTCAACCAGCGCAGCCGGCCAAAACTCCTGGCGAAGTTGACAGCAATAAGACGAGCAGCAATCCCCGAGCAACTGAACCTCAGTCCGAAACCGCGAAGCCGGCTGACGAAGAAAATGCTGACGAGGAAAGTACGGCTGAAGAACAAGACGTGCTGTCGCTTCCTGCCGACACCAAACCCATACTCGTCGAAACCGGCCTGGCGAGCTGGTACGGCGCGCCCTATCACAACCGGCGTGGTTCGAATGGCGAGATCTACAACATGAACGCCATGACCGCCGCTCACCGCACGCTTCCCTTGGGGTCGATCGTCCGCGTGACCAACGTGAAAACCGGGCACGCGGCCACAGTCCGCATCACCGACCGTGGACCCTTCATCAAAGGACGCATCGTCGACCTTTCGCTGGCCGCGGCCAAGAAAGTAGAGGTCTGGCAGCCGGGCATTGCCATGGTGCGAGTGGAAGTTTTGCATTCGGCGGCGCCACTTGATCAAGGCGGGCGATGGGCGGTTCAGATCGGCGCCTTTCACGAAGAAGATACCGCCAATGAATTAGTCAGCCAGCTCTCCCGTCGCTATCACAGCGCCAAGGTGCTGAGCTTCAGCAGTCCGGTGGGCGATTGGTGGATACGGGTCCGCGTAAAGAATGACGATCGAAAACGCGCCGAGGAAGTCGCTCATGACTCGCAGACGCCGCAGGGTTCAATATTCCTGGTTCGACTCGACTAAACTTCCGTTGCGCCCCCTATAGTGTTTTCGCGCTGTCTGCAGCTACAATTTCGGTTTAAACAAATCCAATTCTTGGATGTGTTATGACTGATTGTCTGTTCTGCCGTATCCTGCGTAACGAGATTCCAGCCAAGAAAATCTACGAGGACGAGCACACCTTCGCCTTTGAAGATATCAATCCTCAAGCTCCCACCCATGTTCTGATCATTCCCAAGCGGCATGTCCGGGGATTAAAAGAAGCCACGCCCGAGGACGCCGAACTGATCGGCCGTTGTCATCTCGCTGCCGCCCACATAGCACGCCAACGCGGCATTGAGGATGGCTATCGGACGGTGCTCAATGTAGGGCCGCAGGCGGGACAATCTGTATTTCACCTGCATGTGCATTTACTGGGAGGACGTAGTTTGCACTGGCCTCCGGGTTAACGGACGCCTCAAACCATTTTTCAATAACTTATAGATATCTGTCTGTCACTCCCAAATGAGACGGCAAACGTATCCGGCTAATCGTCTAGGATGCCATTTGCTGGCGTTTTGAGGCTCTCGGAGCGACGCAAAGGAAAGGCGACAAGCGGAACATCATTCCGAATCACGATGCAGTGGAGGGGGAGTCGGATTGCATTGCTGCGATTATTATCTTTAAGCTATTTTTTATACGATGTACATACAGGGATTCCGCCTCTGTTTCGTGATGAAATGCCGATTTTACAATAGTTATCCGCCATTAGCTTTGAATCGCAGTCCGAAACTGTGTTCATTGCCCAATCCGCTGATATGGAAATCATATTGGAGCGTCTGGTCCTCATCTTTCAATCGGATTCGCTCGGTGATTTCCATAGGAAAGTCGTAATAGACATGAAACGTCCTTATAGTGTATTCGCCCGTTTCCCAGTTATGTTCGCTCGAACCGAACGAGGCGTGACTCTTGTTTTTTTTGTCGATGGCCCACGTCCCGCTTGCATGTCCTTTAAGAAACTTATCTCGCTTCGCTTCCAGTTTTTTCCTGTGCTGCTGGACTTCCGGTGGATATTCCGGTTCCTTTGGCGGCCATATCTGGATTGCTTTAAGGTACGCCTGGGCAGATTCCAATGCGCCCTCCGGCAGAGAATCCACCAGCGCGTGAAGGTGTTCGCGGTCAGCCATTTCCAATCTCCTGAGAATTTAAGCTTCATGGCGGAGAATGACCAAGTACTGGACATGACTCACTTCGGCCACCGCCGCTATTCGTACCGCAGCGCCTCAATGGGATCCAGACGCGAGGCACGGACCGCGGGCACCATCCCGCTGATAAGCCCCACGGCACCGAGAATAAGCGTAGCTACGATCAGAGTAGTCGGAGCAATGATCAGGCTCACGTCGCCGGCTTCGGCGTTCTTCGCCATGGCGCTGTAGAGGGTGAGCCTTCCGACGGAAAGTGAGACCCCATACGCCAAAATGATTCCCAGCGCGCCGCCGATGAAAGTAATGGTGAGAGATTCGGCCAAGAACTGAAAGAGGATATGCTTCCTGCGCGCACCCAGCGCCTTTTCCACTCCAATCTCGCGGGTTCGCTGCGTCACCGAGACCAGCATGATGTTCATGAGGCCGACCCCGCCGATGCCCAGCGTAAGCGTACCGATGAAACCCAACAAAATCGTGAGGCCGAGCGTAATGAGTTCGAACTGGTGGACCTGGTCCATGAGGTTAAACACCATCATCGCCCGGCGGTCTGCCGGGTTGAACTTGTGCTCGATGGCCAGCACTCTGCGCACCGACCTTTCCAAGCCTTCGTACGCAGGGGTCTCGTAGTTGAACCAGATGGAGTCGAGGTATTGCGTATCCTTAAGGTCGCTCATGGTGGTGAAGGGGATGTAGATCAACCGGTTCGTAAAGTCATCGCCCGCCTGCATTTTGGGGCTGACGACCCCGATGACTTCAACGCTAAGGCCATCGATGCGGATTCGTTCGCCCAGCGCGTTACGTCCGGAGAAGAGTTTTTCTTTAGCCTCGGAGCCAATCACTGCGACGCGGGCATGCTGCAACTCATCTTCCCGGTTGTAGAAGCGGCCCTCCGCCAGTTTGAGCGCGCGGATGGAAATGACGTTGGAATAATTGCCAGTAACGCTGAAGTTGAACGTCCGCGTCTCATACTGGATATTCGCCTGCTTGGAGGCTTCCGGGGTGATCTGAGTGATTTGAGGAATATTGGTGGTGAGTGTGTCCACGTCGGCAAGGGTAAGCCGTATGGGCGCACCGGCCTTCTGGCCACCAGCCTGCATGGAGCTTCGGCCTGGAACCATGATCATCAGCTTGGTGCCGAAGTTGGCGAAGATGTTGGCGGCGGCCCTGCCGAAGCCGTTGCCATAAGCCAACAACAAGACGACCGTGGCTATACCCCAAGCCATGCCAAGCATGGTGAGGGCGGTGCGCCGACGGTTGTACTGCATGGCGCCGTAGGCTTCGTGGAGCAAATCAAGGAGCATCGTATTTAGTCCGTTTTACTCCTGTCGCAGGGCTTCTACCGGCTGCAGCATTGCGGCCTTGCGCGCGGGATATAGGCCGGCGACGACTCCCGCCAGCGTCAAGCTGCCAATCGCCAGAATCGCCGACGCGGGCACCAGCTTGGGAGGATCAAATCCCGCCGGTCCTTGTTGCGTACCGAGCAGCGCCATCAGGGCGCCAGCCAGTCCCATGCCGATCAATCCACTGAATAATGTAATGAGAATGCCTTCCACGAAAAACTGGACCAGAATACTACGGTTGGTAGCGCCCAGAGCTTTGCGCAATCCGATCTCACGAGTGCGCTCACTGACCGCCACCAGCATGATGTTGATGACACCAATGGCGCCCAGGGTCAGGGTGACCAAGCCTACCGTCCCCAGGAACATGTTCATAGCATCGAAAATCTTCCCTACCATCTCGGCCTGCTCAACCAGATCCAGGTTTTCAAACGCGTCTTTGTCCCTGTAGTCGAAACCGTGATTGCGGGCGATGATCTTCTGGACGTCTTCCCTGGCCAGCAAGTGTTCAGCGGGAACGCGAGGCTGATAGTTGATCAGAGAGATTGAGTTTTGGTGGTTCTCGCCCTTAAGCGGGAAGTAGGTTGCCATCACTTGGAAGGGAATGTAGCCGCGCATGTTGGCCAGGTTTTCGTCACCTCGACCGATGCGCTTCACGGTGCCGATGACCTCAAACCTGATGCCATTGAGCAGGACTGTGACGCCAACCGCGGGTCGTCCGGGAAAGAGGTTCCTGGTCAGTTCGTCGCCCAGCACGATTACATTGCGCTTCTGAGAATCATCTAATTCATTGAACCAGCGTCCCTGCTTGAGAGGAAGAAACCGGATCTGATTGTACTGAGGCTCGACGCCGACAATTTGTCCGTTGGCGGTGGCGAATTCGCTGGCGGCGCGCACGTCATCGCGGGAAAGAACAGGCGAAGCCTTGCGGACATGAGGAGCTTCCGCGCGGATGTCCGCATAGTCCTGGTAAGTGAGCAGATAGTTGCGGGCGGAGTTCATGCTGGATGCGACCACCGGAGCGCGTCCAGGAAAGACAAACATGATGTTTTCGCCAAATTCGGCCAGGTTGCGCTTGTTTCCCGAGCGGAAGCCCTCGCCCAAACCCACGAGTAGCAGCAGCGAACCCACACCCCAGGCAACGCCAAACATGGTGAGGAACGAGCGCAGCTTGTGTGCCCACAGGGTGCGGAGGACTTGTCCGAAGATGTCCAGGATCATCCGCATGATCAACTTCATTGTATCTTTGACGATGTCTACTAAGACAGGTTTCGCCCAAAAATTAGCCCGATGGGCGGGAAAAGTCTCGTTCGGAACTGGCGAGCCCGAAACTCTCTCGACACCGCCGACGTTGTTAGAGACGGCGGTCTATCACCGGTCACCCTACGCCACTCGTTATCAATTAAAACCGAAGGTATGATTGCTCCGCTGTTATCCAATCGCGCTGTGGAGGCATGGAATGACACGGCTTGTGGTTGCGCTGGTTTGCCTGTTTTGTGTTGCTACCCCGCTTCTCGGTAGGGGCAAGGGCGTCTACCGCAGAGCCTTGGCAAACTTACGTGGACGACACCTACCAAGTGACGTTTCGCTTTCCCGGAGAATGGAAGAGCGATCCCCTCTACGACGATCGCCCATATTTTGGCGTAGAAAAGCCGTTGCCCACTGCCGGACGCGGTTTTTTCCAGCTTCTGCTTATGGGACAGGAAAGCGATGAGCCGAAACAGATATGCAAGGGTCTGGCAGAGCACGTTGTCAGGCCATTCGGCGAAAATCCAACCACTCGGCCAATGAAAGTGGACGGACAGAGCGCCTGCCTTGTTTGGCCTTCCAAAGATCCGGGAGCGCCTTGGGATGCAGCAGTCGTTATTAGGTATCCACAGCCAGTGGAGATCAATGGGGAACGATATAGTATCCTGGAGTTAGACGCAGACAAAAACTACATCCTCGCAATAATCCGAACTATTCGATTTATATCTTCAGCTCGCCACAACTCGCCGTTCTTGCTAGAAATCTCTCCGCAGAATGCAAAAAAAACAGGAACTGCAACCTGGAAGGCAGACGCTCCGGTGTCCGTAATTCTGACGATGAAGAACACTTCTCGGCGAGTACTCCACGTCGCGTTGACCAATCCCGCCACCGACTACCGGACTACGTTGATGCACAACACTGACCGAGTGCCAGTCACGGAGAACTTGCAACAAATGAAAGAAGAAGTCAAAAGTGGGCACGCTTCAACGCGGAATGTCTTGATAACGCTCAAGCCGCAGCAGACCTGTCAGGATGCGATTGAAATCAGGTCTCTTTATGAACGATTAACTCCGGGAGAGTACAGTCTGCAAGTAGAGCGAGATCTGCCCCCCGAACTTGGTAAAGGGATCGTAGAGTCCAATACGATTAAAGTGACCGTGATCGACTAATGGAAACGCGGGTGGTCGTCCAGCGGAAGCAATATGGAACATTGGACTCATCTGTTGTCGAGATGATTTTCGATGCCTGAACGAATGCCGGGGCATTTATGGCAAAGCCTCTAGCCTGCGGTCTCTTCGGGCGCGCCGTGGCGGCGCAGCAGTTGCGGCAGGTTTTGCGAAAATGCAGATCGAGGCAGGACCATATCGCATCCCACTTCGTGCGCCTTCTGCTTCAGGTCTCCCTGGACGTGGGAAAGAAATCCAATGATGGACGTTCCCTTTTTCAGCTTAGTCTTCAATTTTGGAATGAGGGTCAGGGGCTTGGCGTTGACATTGTTCATGTCGAAGATGATCAGTGACGGCTTCTCTTCGCCATTCTGTTTCATGTGATCGAGAAGATCTTTTTCGGCTTTGCAAAATTCAACTTTGACGTTGAGCTTTCGCGCCGTCTCCTGAATCTTGGCCTGGAAAAAGAGGTCATCTACAAAAGCAAAGATGCGCGGGTTAACGTCTCCACGATTAGGCAAAGGTTCAGGTTCCGCTGGCGAATAAGAGGGAGCGAAACCGGGGCGTCCACCGCGTCCAGGACGAGGTCCGTTGTTGCCGCCCAAATTCGAGCGGTAGTTGTGATCCATGGGAGCGGTGTAGATCCCGCCACCCTGCTGACGGTCGCGGCCGGCTTGCCCGCCACGATTGGGCGGACGTCGTCCCCGCCGCCGTCTATTTCTCCCTCCACCTCCGGAGGGATGTCCGGGTCCTACCATCATGTGTCTCTCTTCTTTTGCAATCTATGTTCGGTCTGTCCGAAGGGATAATTTCGGTATCGTTGTCGTTGTCTTTCTCTAGCACTCTCTGAGTGGTGCCTGGCCTCGCGCATCCGCACGAAACCTGCGGGGAAACCCAATCCGGCTGGAACTCACTCGCGAAATGATCTCTTATCCGTCTTTGGCGCCTGGAGCTTAGTGGGCGCAGAAGGCCAGCCAGGGAGCATGGCCGTGGGAACAACATGATGGTACCGCCCTTGCGGCAAAGAGTGCAAGCTCAAAGTCACGGTACTTTTGCACATAAGTAACTGGAGATCGGGATACGGAGAGCTGCACGGGATTGGGACTGCGTCGTTGGTCGTTCGTCCTTGGTCGTTGGCCAAACACGAACGACATGGGCTGCGACATACCCCTTGACCATAAAGGCCAACGACCAACGACGAAGGACCCACGACGTGAAATCATCGTGTCTCCGGATCAAGCGTCTGATCCAGATAAATCCAGAGAACACGGGCAAGAAGTGTGATGGTGGGTGCGAAGGGCAGGAACAAGACCACTGCCCATATCACGTCTTTGGTGATCCACCAGCCGGTCACTGCCCACAACAGCGCAGCAATTAGTGTGATGGTTAACAGCGCAATGCCGTAACTGATATACATGGCGCCGATAAAGTAGCCTGCTTCGCGCGCAAATTTCAGATCGCAAACCGGACAGCGCTCCTGCATCTTCGGAAATCCGCGAAAGATCGAGCCCCGAAAAATTCCTCCCAAGCGGCATCGGGGACAGCGCTGGCGAAAGATACTGCTCAGCGTTGATGGCGTGGTCGCGATTTCCATCAGGCAGCCATCAATTCAAAGATTGCTTTCTGATTTCGAATTGGTCGCAATTCAAGACCGGATCGAGCGCCATCGTGGGAATTGCCTATGAGCCGGTCCATTCGGTATTTATTTTTGGCGGCCGCAGCAAAGTTTGCAGCACGACGCAGTATTGCTCCGTTTTCTCCTGTAGTGCTCGCAACTGCTCTGGAGCTGCTTGCGGGGCGTCAATATCGAATCGGACGTCGATTGTCTCAAAACCGACGGGAACATCCTTGGAAAGGCCCAGAGTACCTTGCAAATCCAGATCGCCACTCACCGTAACCTCGATGTGCTGGGTTGGAACTCCCATAGCCGTCGCGACCAATTGACAGGTGATCTGGGCGCAGGCGGCCAGCGCACCGAGCAGCAGGTCGCCAGAACACGCCGCTGTACCCGTACCCCCTACGCCCTTGTGGGCTTCGGCCTGGTAGACCGCGCGTCCGATATCGACTGAGCATGTCATGGGAGTAGCAGTCTCGGTCCCCTTGGCGGTAAGCGTAATACGCGAGGCACTCGAGTCGCGACGATACTGCTCCTTCAACGGCTTTTGAAGCGATCTAACATCCATAACACTCTCCTAAAATTTTGCTATCCTTCACCCATCTGCGAATGGGGGCATCTGGGCACCGCGCCCTTAAGAGATATTAATGGATGAGCGGCTCACAACACCGGATCCAGTGTTGGCTAAAGACGAGTCGCCAGCGCTTTCCTCCGGGACACAATTCGGTCGCTACGACATACTTTGCCCGCTCGGAGCGGGCGGTATGGGCGAAGTTTATCGGGCGCGGGACAATCGCCTCGGCCGCGATCTAGCCATCAAGATCCTTTCCCGCAAACTGTCAGCCAGTAAACAGGACTTTGAGCGTTTCGAGCGCGAAGCCCGTTCGGCTTCTGCGCTCAACCACCCGAATATAGTAACGATCTTTGAGCTGGGACAGGTTGATAGTACTTACTACATCGCGATGGAACTGGTTGAGGGAGAGTTGCTGCGCGACATGCTCGCTGCAGGCTCAATTCCCTTGCAGCAGGCCATTCCCATTGCCGCGCAGATTGCGGACGGGCTAGCCAAGGCCCATGAAGCAGGCGTTGTCCACCGGGATTTGAAGCCGGAGAACCTAATGGTTTCTCGCGATGGATTCGTGAAGATCCTTGACTTCGGACTTGCGAAGCTGGCTGGCCCTGACACCAAGCAACCGCTCGATGCCGGCACAGTGGATACTTCTTCAACCCTTCCGGGCACGGTTATGGGCACCGTGGAGTACATGTCTCCGGAGCAAGCCAATGGTCTGCCACTGGATTTCCGGTCCGACCAATTTTCGTTCGGGTTGGTCCTATACGAGATGGTCACCGGAAAACGGACTTTCCGGCGGCACAGCAATGCCGAAACTCTGGCGGCCATTCTTCGCGACGATCCAGAACCAGTAGCATCCTTAAACTCCCAGGCTCCCGCGCCGCTTTGCTGGATCATCGAACGCTGCCTGGCTAAGAATCCCAAGGATCGCTATTCATCCACTCGCGACCTGACTCGAGAGCTTGCGAGCTTACGTGACCGCCTCTCCGAGGCGCCGTCGAGACATTCCTTAACTCGGACATGCAATCTTCCCGCCCAACGAACCATGTTTATCGGTCGGGACCAGGAAGTCGTGGCGGTTAAGGAGTTGCTGCTGCGAGACGATGTGCACGTGATAACACTTACCGGCCCAGGTGGCATCGGGAAAACCCGTCTTGGATTGCAGGTCGCAAGCGACGTCGCTGAGAGCTTTCCAAGCGGCGTGTGTTTCATTCCCCTGGCGGCGGTGCATGATCCAGCCCTGGTTCCTTCCATCATCGCGCAGGCGCTGGAAATGAGGGGAACTCGGCATCAGCTAACCATTGAGAGCCTGAAGGAATACTTGCGTGACCTGCGCACGAACTTGCTGTTGTTCTTCGACAATTTTGAGCATCTGCTTGCGGCCGTGCCAGCGGTGGCGGAGTTGCTTTCAATCGCCCCCAAGCTCAAAGTCCTGGTGACCAGCCGCGCGCCGCTGCACATTTATGGCGAACATGAATTTCCTGTTCCCTCGCTTGCCTTGCCGGACCTTCGGTCTACGACCTCGCTTCAAGTCCTTTCGAAAAATCCGGCAATTTCTCTGTTTCGGGAACGCGCGGTTGCAGTGAATCCAAATTTTGCACTCACCGACGAGAATATTCTTGCGGTCGCCAATATCTGCACCCGATTGGATGGGCTGCCGCTTGCGATCGAGTTGGCCGCCGCGCGTATCAAGCTGCTCTCGCCCTCGGCAATGCAGGCGCGACTGGAGAGCCGACTCCAACTCCTCACTGGCGGTGCGAAAGATTTGCCGTTGCGGCAACAAACGCTGCGAGGAACTATCGACTGGAGCTACGACCTTCTAAGCCAGGCGGAAAAGGCGCTGTTCCGAAGAGTTTCGGTTTTCATCGGTGGATGCACGCTGGAATCCGTTGAGGCGGTCTGCAATACCAAACAAGACCTCGAAATGGATGTCCTCGAAGGCATGGCATCGCTGGTTGATAAGAGCCTGGTTCGGCAGATCGAGCGTCCACAGGGAGAATCGCGTTTTGCATTGCTGGACACGGTTCGCGAGTACGGGCTTGAACGTCTAGTTGCCAGTGGAGAAGAGAGCGCGACCAAGCGTGCTCATGCCGCGTACTATCTGGTGCTGGCGGAAGAGTCTGCATCCTTGGCCGCCGATCCGGCGCAATCGGAATGGGTGAGTTTGTTCGAGGTGGAACATGATAATTTTCGCGCGGCCCTGGAGTGGCTGACGCAAACCGGCAACGCTGATTGGGGGCTACGCCTTGGGGCTGCGCTCTTCCAGTTCTGGGATATGCGTGAGCACTTAACCGAAGGCCGCGACCGTCTAGGAAAACTTCTCAAACTTAAAGATGGCGCAGCGCGTTCAAACACGCGCGCGCGGGCGCTCTTCGCTGCCGGGGTTCTGGCTGGAGAGCAGAGCGATTACGCCGCGGCCAATGCGCTGGTCGGGGAGAGCCTGGACATCGCTCGCGAGTTGAACGATGGCCGCGGTGTCGGGATTGCGTTGAATGCTCTGGCAGTGCACGCTCGAGATCGTGGAGATCTCGCTGCTTCCCGATCCCTGTTCGAGGAGAGCCGGACGGTCTGGAGGGATTTAGGCGACCAGATGGTGGTGGCCCGCTCGCTCAGCAATCTGGCAAACGTGGTCAAGTTGCAGGGGCATTATCCGCTGGCCCGCTCCCTGTATGAAGAATCTCTTTCGATTTTCAGGGAACTCGGTGACCGCACGGGGATGGCGTGGTCGCTCAATTACGAGGGCGACGTGGCTCATGAGCAGGGTGACGACGCAACCGCGCGCAGTCTATATGAGCAGAGTCTGACCATATTCCGGGAGCTGGGTGACAAATGGGGTATCGCTGGATGTCTTGTTGACCTGGGAAATCTTGCACGCGACCACAGCGACTACCAGACTTCACGCTCACAGTATCGTGAAAGCATGAAGCTCTTCCAGGAGCTGGGACAGAAACGCGGCATGGCCCGCCTCCTCGATTGCCTCGCGTGTTCCGCGGCCCTCCAGTCCCAGCCAGAGCACGCACTGCGCCTGGCAGGGGCAGCTGCGGCGATGCGCCAGGTTCTTGGCGCACCTCTACCATTGGCTGACCAGGCGCGGTTGGAAAAGACGCTTGAGTCGGCACGCCAATCACTGTCGCCTACGATAGCTGCAGCTGCCTGGATGGACGGTTGGACGACACCGGCGGACAAAACCATCGGCGATGCCCTGTCGTAGGAATGACCGCGCGCGGGTGACTTGCAATATCCTCACGCGAGACTAACTGTTGGAAACTCTTCCAGCAGGGTGGTCATTCTGCCGTTGTGGGATCAATCATCCGGCGCACGGCGGAGATACGGTTTGCCGGAAAGCCTCCTCTTTTGGCATGTTCTTGGACCGTAGCTTCGTCTGGAGCGAGGTACACGCAATAAACCTTGTTGCCCGTCACGTAGCTGTGCAGCCACTGGATCTCCGGCCCCATTCCCTTGAGAACCCCGACCGACTTCTGCGAGATTGCCCGCAGTTCACTATCCGACAGATTCCCTGCATTCGGTATTTCGCGCTCTATCACAAACTTGGGCATAAGTTTCCTATTGTGCAAAGTGGTGGGCGCTGTAGGATTTGAACCTACGACTTCCACCGTGTGAGGATGGCACTCTACCGCTGAGTTAAGCGCCCAACCTTTTACATTCAAGCAGTTACCGTCGCAACCGTCAACCCCGTGGGAACGGATGGGAACGGAATCGACCGCACGATGCGCGATTGCGCTTCCCGCTTCGCGGGTGTCACAGCCTGGACATACTTGTCCATCGTGATACTCGCGTTCGCGTGGCGCATCAGTGCTTTCGTAGTCGCAACGTCCGCTCCCTGGCTCTTGACCAAGGTTCCGAACGTATGACGCAGTGTATGCCATCCCACGCGCTTGGTGATGCCCACTCGCTGCGCTGCTGGCCGGACGTGATCCGCCATCGCTGACGTGGGCCAGTATGGTTGCTTTCCGCCCATATCAGGACTAGCGAAGATGTAATCGCAATCCTGATTGTATGGACAGACGCGCCGCCATCCCATGAGCACCTCGGCGAGTCCCGCATCAAGCGGTACAGGCTTCCGACTAGCTTCCGTTTTCATCTCTCCGATGTTCTGGCGCACGATTCCACGGCTGAGAAGGATCTCCCCGGCCGTAAAATTCACGTCAGCCCCTCCAGAACGATTTGCACTTGGTGTTTGCCTGGCTTTAACTTCAACAGGTGCGGCGTGTGCCCACGTCCCACAGAGTCAACGAAAATCTCGGCTCCAGCTGGAGTAGAAGTGACGGACGCCGTCCCATCGGTCTCGGCAGGACTCGACGAGGGAGTCGTTTGTAGAGCTGTGCTCGGCTCAACTCTCGAAATCATTACCGCAGGTTTAACTTTTGCCGAAGCAGTGTCTGCAAGGGGAGGATTGGTGGTTGACTTGGTAGCTTCTTTGGCGCGTGGCTCGGCGCTTGCGGCCGGTGTCGTCGCATTCGTTGGTACGGCGTCTGCTATAGCGGAAGTTTCTTTACACGAGGAACGGGCGGATTGGATCTCCTCTCCTGCAGCATCTTTATTGACTACAATGACGTGCACTCCGGTGTCCTTCAGTTTCTGCAACTCGTCGCCTTTGTATTTCAGCCGAGAATTGGGAAAGTTAAAAGAGTCAACGTACTCGTACCGCTCACCTTTGCTAAAAGCCAACCCTGCGACGCCGAACAGAAATCCGTTTCGCACACGGTGCCCTTTGTTCTGCTTTACGATAAGGCATTGGTTGCTGTTTTGGGCGAAGGAGGGACATACAAGCATCAGCACTCCTAGTAACATCAGACTTGAGCGTTTCATATTTAACAAGCAAGCTGTGGAATCTGTGCCATCATGTGAGGCAATGGCAAAACACACACCTCGCCTCCCGCAAAAGGGCGACCGCGTGAGTACCCCTAAACTCAAGGACGTATTCGTTGTGGTTGATGTTCGCGAGAATCCAAACGTGGTCAACCTTCGCTTGCTCAAGGGTACGTTAATGCTGAAAGACATCCCCTGGAGAATGCTGACATTTTTAGACGAAGAGGACGCCAGCCAAGCCGCTGCCCGGATCGTGAAAGAAGCTACTGAGTGAGTAGCGAAACGCGCTTGGCGCGAAGCGGCGCAGCTATCCCAAGGCTCCTCAAATAGTCCGTAGGGCTAAAGCCTC
>WNGP01000831.1_pt1 | contig 24492 bp, 24 predicted proteins | sample 5407671 | NCBI WGS metagenome assembly WNGP01 (sample SAMN13153381, study PRJNA577476) | soil metagenome | isolation source: 40 cm soil or saprolite under Garry oak tree replicate 2 | place: USA:California | collected 2016-06-15
TTGTGCTCACCAGCAGGGAGGCCCGCCAACTCTTTATCTCCCTCGGCTTCGAGACCTATGGCCTGGAACGCCACGCCCTCAAGTTGCACGATCGCTATTTTGACCACGAACTGATGACCCTCCATTTGATTTAAGTCTAGCATGCACCCGGGCATCCGCTCAATCCCCAGAGCGGATGCCTTGATTTTTCGCGTACTGTAGGTTCTGCTAAACTTGTCTTTTCCAACTCAATTGTGAGATAATCCAATCGATCAAATATCAATCCTCTTTTTCACTTGCGAAGGTACCCTTAAAAATATATTGATCTGCTGTTTAAAAAGGTAAAGGACACAAAAAAGACTTTATTGTAGAGGTATATCATATGGCAAGCGAAAACAACTACACCGATAAACAGATTGGCAATTATTGTGTAATCTCTAAACTTGCTAGCGGTGCGTTTGGTAGTGTGTATCTGGGAAAGCATGCTATTTTTACTAAGCGTCCAGTAGTGGCTATCAAGTTGTTGCATGCTTACCTTGATTCTCAAGAGGAACGTGACCGGTTTCTTCAAGAAGCTGAGTGGCTTGAAATGTTGCAACATCAGCATATTCTGCCTATCATTGATGCCGGTGTACATGAAGGCTTCCCGTACCTGGTGACTGAATACGCTCCGAACGGCTCTCTGCGCGACCGTATCAAACGTTTATCCTCAGGTCCTTTGTCAGTGGAAGAGTGTTTAGACATTCTGTCACAGGTCGAACAAGCTCTCCAATATGCTCACGAACAGAACATCATTCATCGTGATCTCGCTCCGGGCAATATTTTGTTCAATGCTAAAAGCGAAGTGCTCCTCGCTGATTTTGGTATTGCTACCATGTTGGATACTGCCAGTATCAAACAAACCACAAATCCTATTGGGACTCCCCCTTATATGGCACCTGAGCAGTTTCAAGGCGAAATCAGTAAAGAGATTGATCAGTATGCCTTGGGCTGCATTGCTTACGAACTATTTACTGGTCAGCGGCCGTTTACCGGCAATCCAGCCGAACTGATGTATAAGCATATAAATGAAAATCCTATTCCTCCAAAACAACTGAATCCAAACGTGCCAGAACACATGGAGCAAGCTATTCTCAAAGCCATGGCGAAAAAGCGTAGCGATCGTCATGCAGATGTTTCTGCTTTCGTCGAGGTATTGAAGATCAAGCCGAAGTCGCAACCTGTGAATGGCGCTACTAATAGGCATGAACGGACATTAACTCTTACTCCAACCCCTATTAATTCAGCGCATAAAAGTCCACTTCCTCCAGTGCCTATTCCGGCAGAATCCCTGAATCCAATGCCACAAGCACCTTTTACCGCAGTGCCACTCGCACCTGAGACAAAGTCTAAAACTTCTCCAGTTAATGCCCCAAATTGGTCACTAAATCCAGGGAGGGCACCTATAGCCAATACAATCAATGTAGACCCAAATATGGGAATGCCTGGGTATAATATTAGTGCTGGTGCTCTTCCCTCTGTAACCAGCAATACTGGTAATCCTTCTCGCCCTGTTTGGCAACGTTTTTTGTTCGTTACTGTAGGCTTAATGCTGCTCTCCTTGTTGCTCTATGGGGGTATAACGGTGGCCGCCCCCGGTACATTGGACGCGTTTGGTACCTCTGTCTCGCGGGTCTTCTCAGGAGGTCCTCCTTCAGCGACGGTGACGATGACACCGAAAAGTGTAGACGTGCATAACACGTATATGATCACAGGAGTGACAGGCACGCCCGATAGCACGAAGCGCCAGGTGCAGGCACGAGCGCTGTCCTCTCCCTCGCAGCCAGAATCCAAGACGGTCAGTGCGACCGGTGTGGTGAATACTCCGGGGACGCGGGCAACGGGCACCTTGACCTTTACGAATGGTTCGTTTTCCGCGTATGGAGTGGCTGCTGATACGGTGTTTACCGACGCCAACGGGGTGCAAGTAGCCAACGATGTCCTGGCGTATATTCCGGCTGCCAATCCTAATGGAGGCTTTGGGAAAGTGACGGTGCCTGCTCATGCCGTCAACGTGGGAGCAAGTGGCAACATGATGGCCTTCGATTTCAACAATGTGGCATGTTGTGGGAGTGCTTCCGTTCTGGTCAGCAACACGATGGCCTTTTCGGGTGGGCAGGATCCCCAGAAATATACGGCTGTGCAGCAGAGTGATGTGGACGGGGCTGCCAATCCCCTGAAAGGTCCATTGACCCAGAGTGCCCTGTCCTCCCTGCAAGGACAAAGGCACGCCAATGAACAATTCGTCGCTCGACCCCAATGTACCACGACCGTGACTTCGAATCCTCCCGTGGGTGCCAAAGCGACCAGTGTCACGGTGACCGTGACCGCCAAATGTAGCGCTGAGGTCTATGATCAGATTGGGGCGCAGGCGATAGCGGCCACTTTGCTCAAGAGCGAGGCGGCGACTTCACCTGGTCCAGGCTATGCCCTGGCGGGCACTGTGGTGACGACGGTGACCCAGGCTACCGTGGGGAGGAATGGAACGGTCACCTTGCTGGTCAAGGCGGAGGGGATCTGGGTGTACCAGTTGAGTACGGCATATAAGATGCAACTGGCGAAGCTGATAGCCGGCAAATCTCCGAGTCAAGCCACCGCCTTGCTGCTGGGACAGCCGGGAGTGGAGAAGATTGATGGTATCAATGTATCTGGCGGTGGGAGTACCTTGCCGACAGATGCCACTCAGATTACTCTCGTGGTGCTGAATGTGCCGGGATTGCAGGGCAGTCCGACACCGGCAGGAAGTCCAGGCTCAGGCACTCCGACTTCGACGACTTCATCACCGGTTCCGCGCCCCTCTCCGAGTTCGGTACCCGGAAAGTAAGGCAGGCAGCTAGGAAAGGATAAACGCAGGCGATGGCAGCAGCGATAGAGCTCCGCACGGCTTAGATCGGTCGGGAGAGCAGCGGCGTGAGCGCCCTCTCGACGTCGGCCTCGACGGTCGTCGAGGCGTTATGCAACATGCCACGATGTGACTGTTCGGTTACCGAACAAGCAAGACGACTGCTGCGATGAGCACAAACGCCGCCAGGGCCGCGGTGAGCAGGCCGCCCAGCCTCGTCTTGCGCGGCTCGGCGCGCAAATGCAGAAGACCTTGTCGCACCAGGGTATAGGCCGCCAGCGCCGCAACAAAGATGGCGCCGCCCGCTGGCCCGTGACCCAGGACCACCGCCAGTGCCCCTAGCCCCAGTATCCCCGCGAGCACCAACTCCAGCAGCTGGGTGGGGATACGGCGCGCTCCCACGCGTTGATCGGAGGACCACACTCCCCAGCGCGACGCCGTTGGCGGCCCTCCGCAGCAACCGGCGAAGAAGCATCCCACACGGCCCACCGCCATGGCGACCAACAGACCTGGAGCCGTCACGTCGAGAAAGACTCCGACCGGCACGTGAAGCACCGCGAGCATGATCACCGCTGCCACTGGAGCACTGGCGATGAACCCCTGGATGCACCATCCATTGATGCTATGCTCGCGCCGTTTCAGGACGATATACCACACCTTCGCACCGGCGATGCCGACCGCGATGCCGACCAGTGTGACCACCCACCAGGGGCCGAGCGCAAGATGGTCGCGGGAAATCACCAGAGCCTGGAGCGCCAGCGCGACAAGCATGCCCAACGTCACCATCACTCCCCAGATGCCGGGAAGGATCCCCGGCACATGGGCCAGGGGGGCCAGGCAGGTTCTCACCGGTTCGGCCGACCCCACTGACGGCGCCCACCTGCGCCACAACCGACCGACTGGACGCAGCGAACCAGCCGCAGGAGCCACGTTCTCTTTCTCCCCCGATCTCTGTGCAGAGGTCGCGGACTCCAGCATGTGCGCTGTCACGACCCAAGAGCCCGCATTGATGCCGCGCACACGGGCCGTGAGTGAGATTGGGCCGCTTCCGGGGACGATTTGCTCGATTGTTTCGTCCTGGACGAAGCGATCGCCAGCCTGCACCCGCCCCTTCACATCGACGCGGCGCCCGGAAAACCTGACCGTGATAGAATACGGCCCCGCATGCGGGGCAGGATCGAACCAGTACGTCACCGCCAGGATCTGCTGCGTCGCACTCTCCAGCAAGGCTGTGAACCCACCGGACGTTTGGGCCGGGGCGTTCGACTGGACGACAGCACTGCGCGGCCCCGCATCTCCCGCTGGACGCTTATGTGCCGGAGCTCTACGTGCCATGTTCATCATCTCCTTTTGCTTCTCTTCGCCCGGCTCGGCGTAGGTTTCGCCCCACCTATTACAGTCACCCCTGGTAGGATCACCAACCAGATTCCTCCCACAATGGCAATCAAACTCAAGATTATGACCAGGACAATTGCAGGCCCGAAACGCCCATTGGTGGGCGTCGTGATGTATACCCAGAAACTCATTTTTTGTCCTCCTTGATACAGGCGGGTATGCATCTACTCCTCCTTTGCCTTGCTTGATCCTCCTACTATTGTCAATAATACCTCATGACCAGTATCATTGACAATAGTACGTTTGACAAATGTACGGCAGTTCTTTATACTCTAATCAGAGGTAGGGGGAGCGCATCACCACTGGATGACGGTGCTTTGCATCCCGTAGGTCAGCATTGGTGCCTCTTTTTGACCACATACGGGAGATACCTCAGAGATGCCCTTGACTGTTCGCTGTCTCGGATTCTATACTTTTTTATAAGTTGTTTTTGTTGATCTACAAAGTCAAGAATGGAGAGAGCTATGAGCACAGTGGCCACCTTCAATGGCGTCGACACTTCCAGGATCGCCGCATTGAGCAACAAAATTCAGGAGGAGCCCGCACAAGGGGACACGGTCTGGAAAGCCGCGGTCATCTGGCAGGGCGGCTTCCGCAACCAGATTCGCATACGTGATTTCCCTGCGGGTTATGCCGATGAGCCGGAGGCGCTGGGGGGAACAAACACAGCGCCCAATCCCGTGGAGCAACTGTTGGGAGCACTCGGCAGTTGTCTGGCGATTGGATACACAGCGAACGCTTCGGTACGAGGCATCCAGATTGAAGAGCTGCGCATAGAGCTGGAGGGTCATATTGATCTGCCGGTATTTCTCGGTCTGCGTGAAGGACACGCCGGCTATCCCGACATCACCGTCAGGGTCTATCTGAAGGCTGACACGACCCAGCAGACTCTGGAGGAGCTCCACCAACAGGTGCTCAAGACATCACCGGTCGGCCAGACTATTGAGAAAGCGATCCCTCTGCACGCAACGCTGGTCCACACTTAAGACTATGAGCCGGAGCCAGCACGGAAGTGGATGCGTCCGGCTCATATCCTTGCAAGCGAGTGAAGGATATCTTTCCTATGCTCCGCCACAACAATCTTCCGCATTGATAACCGCCGCGACTTGTGTTGCAGAAAAGTGCTGTGTCGCAATCAGGTACTTCGCTAACCCTGAATGGACATACCACGCCCAGCATTGGCAGCACCACCCGTGATCATCCGTCATGGCGGCTGCCTGGTTATACGTTGCCTGCTGGGCAGCAGTTAATTGAATGCTCTGGTCATAGTGCAACAGCGTCCTGGCAAGAGATACCGGGACGTTATAAGGATCTGCGGGGATCTGGGAAATATGCGCATACGCTTTGAGCACATGAATTTGCTGTTCATACCGTGTCCTATCCATGGGGGAACAGCAGGAACCTTGCAGGTAGCTATCCTGTGCCATCTGTGTCATGTCAGCATCAATTGCCGGTCTATTGCCTATATTCGCGCAATAGTCAGTGTTTGCTTTGCTCAGCACGCGAAACCGCTGCTGCATATCAGCGCTTGCTAATAACTCCTGTGGAGTCTTCGTCATAGAAGTACTGCTTGCCATAGTGGGAGTACCTCTCGCCATAGTAGTATTGCTAAGCGGGCGTCCCATCAGCATGACGGTCACAATCGCTAGACATAGAATGCCCACACTTGTCAGGAGTACCAAGCACACCAGGATAACGTTTTTTCGTATCATCTCAATAATTCGGGGTAGCATAGCCCGAGAGAGGCAACCACGTGATGGAAAAGGCACCGCTGCCCTCGGACCTGATGGGCTGAAATGAACATGGATGGTGAGAGCTGTGTGCCCAAACCTCCTAGAAAGAGGGAGATTTCCTAGACAGAAAGCGAAGGGAACGTGTAAAGTGTTGGTATGGTAGAAGATTTCGATCCCAAGAGCATTGAAGATGAAGGTCTGCGCCAGGTGGTCATCTCTCTGATGAACCTGGTGGAACAGTTGTCGGCCAAAGTGACCCAGCAAGCCGAAGAGATTCAACGCCTCCGCGATGAAAACAATCGTCTCAAAGGAGAACAGGGCAAACCGAACATCAAGCCCAACACCAAAGCGAAAGCATCCCTCTCTTCAGAAAAAGAACGTCGTGCGTCCAAAACGCACCACAAAGCCAACAAGCAGGCCAACATCCGCATAGACCGGGTCGAGGTGGTGAAGGTTGATGAGGAACACGTGCCTGCCGATGCTCAGTTTAAGGGCTATGAGGACGTGATCGTGCAGGATATTGAGTTTCGTACCGAGAACATCAGGTTCCGCAAAGAAAAATACTACTCGCCCAGCCAAAGGCGGACGTATCTGGCCGACTTGCCAGCAGGGTACCACGGCCAGTTTGGGCCGAAAGTGAGAGCGTGGGTCTTGGCTCTGTACTATGCAGATGGGATGAGCGAACCAAAAATTCTGGACCTCTTGCAGACAGTGGGCATGTCGATCAGTGCGGGACAGCTCTCGGACCTACTGATCAAAGACCAGGAGCAATTCCATGCTGAGCGTGCACACGTCGTGCAGGCGGGCCTCTCAAGTTCCCCCTGGCAACATCTCGACAGCACGGGCACAGCAGTCAATGGCAAAAACGCGCAGTGTCATATTCTGTGCAACCCGTTGTATACCGCCTATTGTACCTTACCCGCCAAAGATCGCCTGAGTCTGCTTCGCGTGCTTCAAGGTGGAGCCGACCCCGTCTTTCAGGTGAACGCGCTCGCCTTGGAGCTGCTGGCTCAGTTGGGCGTCTCGCAGAAGTGGTGTCGCACGCTTCCCACGCTGTTGTCGCACGACCAGACGTACACCGAGAACCAGCTCGACGACGTGCTGGATGCGCACCTGCCCAAACAGGGAGTCACTCTGCGCAAGCGCGTGAAGGAAGCCCTGGCGATCGCGACCTACCGAAGCCAGACCGCCTACCCGGTAGTCGCGTTGCTGCTCTGTGATGATGCGCCCCAATTCAACGGGTTGACCGTCGAGCTGGCCCTGTGCTGGATTCATGAATATCGCCACTACAAGAAACTGACACCACGCTTCCTTGCCCATTGCCACCTCCTGGAGCAGTTCGCCAAGGATTTCTGGAAGCTCTACCGAGACCTCTTGGCCTACCGAGACCATCCCAGTCCGACCGAGGCGGATGCGTTGCGGACGGCCTTTGATCACCTCTTCGGGCAAAGCAGCGGCTATCAGCAGTTGGATGAGCGCCTCGCCCTGACGCTGGTCAAGAAAGAGTCGTTGCTGATGGTGCTTTCCCATCCCGAAATCCTCTTGCACAACAATCCAGCTGAACTGGGTGCCAGACAGCGCGTCCGCAAACGAGACGTGAGCCTGCAAGCACGCACCACAGAGGGCATCGGGGCCTGGGATACCTTTCAGACGCTGGTTGGGACCGCCAACAAACTTGGGGTCAATGTGTACCAGTATTTTCATGACCGCATCGCTCAAACCAAGGTGTTGCCCAGTTTAGCCGCTCTCATTCAAGAACGATCTGCTGCTCTTCACCTCGCTGCCTCTTGGGGTGCAACGACGTGAACCGCGTCACCACGTCGCGCAAACTCTGAGGCGATATCAACCAGCAAGAACATCCTCATGCTCTTGCTGGTCTTTCCCTCCCTGCGCTCACTACACCATGCATTCCACCAGATGGTCGCTTTTGCTCTCCCCGAATTATTGAGATGATACGTTTTTTCTTCGTTTCGGCATGTCGCTCCTCCGCCATATGAATGAGCCGGTAATTTTTTGTCTACCTTCTTGCCCCGGCGTTTGCATGGTCGCTGGCCCAGGATATTTGATCCCTTGTGGCGAAATGAAGCCGGATTCTGGGCAACACCAATATAGGTGAAAAAGCTACTACTGTCAATGGTATAACCATTCTGAGACCCTGGTCGTATACCACTCAGGTTTGTACCAGTCTAGTTGTGTCCATTGTCCCCCTGCTTGTTAATGCTATTGGGATTGATTTGGATTCCGCTGTTGCCGTTCCCATTGTTGCAGTTGGGATTGATTCTGGTCCCATTGCTGCTGAAATTGCCACTGGCCCCATTGTGGTTGACACCCATTGTTGCTGCGGTTGCTGCTCCCATTGTTGTGGCGGTGGGAACTGTCGTTGACCCCACTACTTCTGAGCTTGAGATTGCTGTGGCCTCGAGGTTTGTTGAGCGCCTTGGTGCAGCGCAGCAACTTCAGATGCAGTAGCCTCTGCACGAGCTCTGCGGTCATTGCGGATATGTCTCCAGAGGTAGAGTGCCACCAACACAACCAGCACGACAAGGATCACGACATCCAGGCTATGAAAAATGGGAGCGAGCGTATCCAGGTGCTTGTCTAAGGTATAGCCGGCATATCCTGACAGGTTATGGGTCAATTTCGCCGCGTGCATAGCGCTCACGCAGCGCCTCTAAAGCCGGTTCACGAGTCTCACTATAGGTATAGGGCTCATCATGGGGCTGTGGCGCCTTTCGCGTCCCCAGCGCCGTTTTCCCACGCAGCCAATGCGACATCGACCAGGTAATACCTGCTAGCAGCACCACGCTGAGCAGGATGCTCAGCAACAGTAAAGATATGCCAAAGTATCCGCTGTAGGCCGCTTCCCACATAACAGGTTGGCACATTCTTCTCTGCTCCTTTCGTTTCTGCTTGAATAGAGATGCCGCTCGATAATGTGTCCCTTCCTATTGTAGCATTTTCTTTCTCATACATCTACTACCTTTGATCGTATTCTTGACGAGTGTACGATGGGCGCCTATAATCCAATCTGTAGCTCTATTGAAACTGGAGAACAAAACTTCTTAGGTTGACTGCCCCAAGATGGCAGAACCTACCTGTCGATGCGTAACATCGTCCGTAGTAATAGAGGAGAAGAGAAAGAGCTTGACTGTAGATAGGATAAGACCCATCATGCCTCACGTGTCTTTGCTCGGTGCGCGGCGTCGTTTTCTTGTGGCCGTCTTATGTGCCACGTGCTTAGCGCTCGTTTTGCCAGGAACAAGTGAAGCGCATGCCATCCTGCTCCGATCTGACCCAGCGAAAGATGCGGTGCTCCACGTTGCCCCGGACCAGGTCCGCATGTGGTTCAGCGAAGCCCTGAATCCGGCGTTCAGCACGGCAGTCGTGGTCAATGGAGCCAATACGCGCGTTGACATTGGCAATGTACTGGTCTCGCCCAATGATGCCTCCGAGATGGATTTGACCCTCAAGTCAAACCTGCCGCCGGCCGTCTACGTCGTCATCTATCGCACCGACTCCAACGTTGATGGGCATATCCTGACCGGCTCGTTTCTGTTCTCCGTTGCTCGACCTGACGGCACGGTTCCCACCTTGAGCCCGGGAGCGCATCCGGGCGTCAATGCACTCGGCGGCAACCTCAGTGGTCAATACACCGGTCAACTTGACGGCCCGACCCTCTTCAACCTCATTATGATTACACTCGTCGAGCTCAGTGTCGTCTTCTGGGTGGGGGCGCAGTTCTGGCAGCTCTTTGTCCTCCTGCCGGCAACAGAAGACCACACGGAACTCGCCACCACGAACAAACAGGTCCAACAGCGCTTTGAGCGGCGCTTTGCGCTGCCCACGCTGCTGGTACTGCTGGTGGCAAACATGGGTGTACTCATCGGACAGGCCATCAGCGTCACGGGCGGGAACTTCGGCAGCGCCCTCGCTCCCGGTCTGCTCGTGAGCCTCGTCACGAGCGGGCGCTTTGGCACCTTCTGGCTCATGCGCGTGATCGTGATCTTTTTGGCGCTGCGGCTCGCGCTGTACCAGCTGCAGTTCAAACAGCGTCCACCCCACATCGACCACCTCCTCCGCTGGGCGAACCTGGTGCTCGGACTGGCGCTCTTCATCGCGATCACCATGTCCAGCCACGCCGCCGCCGTGAGTCCGACCAGCCTCACCCTTGCGCTGGTGGTCGACTGGCTCCATCTCGTAGCAGCGGCCCTCTGGGTCGGTGGCATGCTCTACATTGCGGCGATCTATCTCCCGGCACTCCGCCGGACCCCGATCAGCGAGCGCACCCATGCCCTCATCACCGTGCTGCCTTACTATTCGCCGTGGGCCATAACGGGCATACTTCTTATGGCCCTGACCGGTCCCTTCAGTGCCACCGTTCACCTTTTGTCGTGGCAGCAGTTGCTCTCGACGGCCTATGGCCGGGCGCTGGTCGTCAAGGTGCTGCTGGTTGGTGGGCTGCTCCTCACCAGTGCCTACCACGTCCTGCTGCTGCGGCCACGCCTGAGAAAAGAGTATCAGAAATATATCTACGTGGTGGCCCGCTTGCAAGGCTTCCAGGCAGCGTCTGCTGTGGTGCAGATACCATCCGGCCGCGAGGAACGCGAGGATGCGGAACCGCGTCCTGCACCAAAGCTCATTTCCCAGCAGGTGCGACTGCGCGAGGGACGAGTGGCCAGGCGGACAGGGCGCCTCACCCGGATCCTCGGCTATGAGCCGCTCCTGGGTGTGGCAGTACTCGTCTGCGTCGGTCTGATGAACGTCTTTGCAGGCACCCTGTCGCCCACCGCCACGACCCAACCACAGCCGACCGGAACGGCCAAAGCGTATCACGCCACCGTCAAGACAACGGATGGCAAGTTCACGCTCGCGCTCTCGGTGAATCCGAATACGGCTGGCCCCAACGTGTTCACGGTGAGTGTGACCGAGAACCGCACGGGCAAACCGACCACCAACGTGGGTGTCTCGCTGTATACCACGCATCTTGACATGGACATGGGCACCGATACCGTCAATTTGCAACCCGATGGGAAAGGCCATTTCAGCGCCACTGGTGATCTCGTCATGGGTGGTCACTGGCAGCTACGCATTCAGATCCGCACTCCCGACAACACGCTGCATGAGGCCACTGTTAAGGAGCCCGTGCCATTTTGAGCGCCCATGTTCAGGCGGAAGCCTCGTCTCGGCTCTTCACCGTGGTGACCACTTCCGCCGGATTCATCACAGCCCAATTCGTGGGAGCGCGCTCATGCGCACCACGTTTTACTCTTTGAGAAGGAGAAGAGCGCTTATGTGTACACGACATCACTCCATCCCGTTGGCGACGCTCTTCAGCCTGTGGCTGCTTTTCGTCATGGGAGGAACAGCTGTCGCGCACGGCAGCGTATCTACTCACCCCACGTTGCCTGCTCACGCCAAAGTGTACAAGGCCATTCCTACCATCGGCTCAACTATCGCCCAGGCTCCTACGACCGTGACCGTCTTCACCCTGGAGAACATCAACCCAGACCCCAAGAAAAGCAATCTCTTTGTCTATGGGCCAAGTGGGGACCTTATGAGTCAAGGGAATGCCAGGGTCGCTCTCAACAACCCGAGGGAAATGTCCATAGCGATCAAAGCCGATGGGAACGGCATCTATGTCGTGCGTTGGATCACCGTCTCGGCTGAAGATGGCGATCCCGATGAGGGAGCCTTCGTCTTCACGGTGAAGCCAGGTGGCACAGCACAGCCCTCAACCGGCCACAGAACAACCACCATAGCAGCAGGAACTGGTGGTATGCCGCTTTGGGTTCCCATTGTCGTGGGGATACTTGCCCTGTTGATCGGCCTGGGAGGTGGATTTGTTCTCGGTCGGCGCGATGCTATCTCCCCAGTGCGTACGATGCGCAGAAAGGTAGCCGAGCAAGAGCAACAGGAGGAAGACCTCCCGACGAAAGGCACATCATAGCAGACCACGCTTCATTGGAAGTGCTGAGAGCAGGAGATGAGGCACAAAGGGTCTCTGCCCAGGTCTTTGCGTTGGTGAAAGATTACAGCTTGCACTTTCCATACGGCGCTGCAACTAATGCCAGATCACACAGCGATGGCTGTCCATCCGATCAGGGACGACTTGCCTGGAGCACGAGGTGCGGACTCGGGTCGAGACTTCCTTCCACACGACGCAAGTGGGTGATCTCAAATCCTGCTTCCCGTACGACTCGTTCGGTGTCGCGGTTCCAATGACACTGCCCGAACAGGCGCGTGGTGAGGGGCACCGCGATATCTTGCAGATGTGCGATCACGGACCTTTGTGAGCGAACATGCTCAAACATGAAGAGGGTTCCCTGCGGTTTCAAGACCCGTTTGATCTCCTGCATGCCTCGTGCGGGGTCACTCACCGAGCAAAACACGAGCGTCACCACCGCACTGTCAAAGGCGGCATCGGGAAAAGGCAGGGCTTCGACGGATGCCTGGGTGAGTGTGATGGGTACCGCCGCCTGCCTCACACGCGGACGCGCATAGGCGAGCATGGCGGCATCCGGTTCAATCGCTTCCACCCGCTCGACCCGTTCTGGATGGTACCAGGAAAAGTTCAGCCCGCTCCCTGCTCCCACCTCCAGGACGACTCCATACGCTTGTCCCGCTGACGCCTTTCGCAGAGGATCGGTGAGACGGCGCTCAGAACCAAGATGGGCATACCACTCGTAGAACGCTGCGAAGCGAGGATGAAAGATCTGAGAGGGCGTTTCCGGCTCTGTGGTTGTCGAATCATGCGGATGTGTCACGTTCTTAGCTCCTTTCGCAAAAGAATACCCACGCTTTTCTCCTTCATGTCTCTGTACTTGCCTTCAGGAGGGATCACGCTGTCTCCCTCCTCTCCCCGCTCTTGTCGTTATGTTTCGCCCTTGTAACGGTGCAGTGCCTCCTCGCTTGCCGGCGTGGCCAGGAGCGTGTGTTTCCGCAGCGAATCAGGCGAGGAGCCAGGCTGGTAAACCACGACCCAACAGATACAGGATATGCTCTGCCATCACGTCAGGTCCTGGTTCGTCATTTTCCAACCACCAGGTAATGGCCTGGATAATCATGCTCATCATGAGACGTGCAAGCAGCACGGGATCGTAGGTGGCAAGTTGCCCCTGGTCTTTGGCCGCCTGGAGTGCCGGGAGCAGGAGTTCAGCCAGACCCTCCTCAGCAGAGAAGATGTACGTTTGAGCAATGCTCTGGCCTTCCCCGGCACAGATCAGCAAGAACAAATCACGCTGCTCGTAGGCAGACTGCACCAGCGTGCGGATGACGAGCGGGATCGTCTGCTCACCGGATCGCCTGGCAAGGACGGCCAGAAGTTGATCCCGAATGGCCTGCAACCCTTCCTCTGCGAGAGCTGTGAAGAGCTCCGCTTTATCACGAAAATGGAGATAAAACGTGCCCATCGCGACATCGGCAAGCTGGGTAATCTCGGTGATCGTGGCATCCTGGTAGCCGCGGTGCGCAAACACCTGACGTGCCGCGGCCAGGAGATCAGCACGCACGCGTGCTCGTCGTCGTGCCACACGGCTCTGTTCTGGAGGGTTCGGTTGTTTCGGATTATTGTTCATATTATGATAGTACCTCAAAATTGAGGAATTGTCAATACTGATGCGCCCACAACAAATTTTTCCCGTGAAGGTTCTCCTCTTTGTCGCTCGAGGGCATAGGAGTTGCGTTGATTCTTGAGGGATCAGCCAACGCCCCCGCCTTCACCAGCCCGAAGCTTACAATGAAGGAGAGGATGGCCGTCTTCGATGCTAAACCGAATGTCTCTCCTGCCAGCAATGGAACAACGGTACGTTCGATGCCGACCATCCCGCCGACGAAGGCGTTGACCAGCACCAGCAGCAGAAACTGCTGCCAGTTGGCACGCAGCCCTAGTTGGATTGCCGAGGTGTTCCTGTGCGACACTGGCGTTGTGGTCTTAAGAGATGGCACAGCGGTTCGCTCCTGCTTCCAGTTCCGTCACATCACTTTCGGGCCAGATGCCTGTTTCGTTGCACCTGACAATGCGTTCGTAATTGGGCGGCGTCGCTGGCAGTCGCGCCAGGATCTCCTGCACAAACATGTCATGTGTCGCATGGATGATCCCCACCTGCTCATCGATCTCGGCAAGCGTCGTGACAATGGGCTCTCCATCAAAGGGGACGGGTGTGCTGGTGTGTCCTTTCAGGACCAGGGTCTTCGAGGGAAGCGCGAGGAACTTGTGCAGGCTATGATAGAGCGCAGAGGCTCGTTGTCGCGCCTCCCCCTCGTCAGCCTCCAGGTCGGGACGCCCGACGCCCGTGGGAAAGAGGGTGTCTCCTGTGAAGAGTACCTGGTTGTTGAGCAGGTAGCAAGTACTCTCTATGGTGTGCCCTGGCGTATGCAGGGCAGTGAGATGGACGGTACCAGTATCGAGTGTATTGCCATCACGGATCGCGGTGAAAGGAAAGGAGACACGTTGTTGAGCAGGAAGAAACAGCATCGCCCCGCTCACCTGGGCGAGTAGGTGCGAGCGGGAGAGGTGATCAGCATGAATGTGCGTATCCAACACGCTCGTGAGCTGCCAGCCATATGCTTGTGCCAGGTTCAGATAGACCTGCGGATCTAGGGACGCATCAATCACGATTGCGGTGTTGCCCTCGCCAATGAGTTAGGAGAGACAGCCCTTTCCGGTGCGTCGCACCTGGATGACACGGACGGTGCTTTGTGCCATGGGCACCTCCGCGGTATTCCAGGCCAGGCTCCATGCCTTCATGCCGCCTTCAAGGGAAAACGCGGGTATCCCGCGTGCCTGGAGTAGTTCGGCAGCAAGCCGGCTGGTTCTGCCAGCAGCGCACACGGTCACCACAGGCGTCTCGTTTGATAACTCCACACCTGCAAGTGCATTGGGATCGTGGTCGTTCAGTCCGCGGTAGGCATCGACATGGAGACTTTCAGGAATAGCCCATTCGGCGCGTTGGTCGGCTGGACGCACATCCAGGATCGTCACAGGTCGCCCCTTGTCCAGCCATGTCCGGAGTGTCTCGACAGTAAGAGTGTTCATTACATATGCTCCTTTCAGACTTCGACGGGAGGCCCAAGTCTTCTCCAATCGGGAAGGCCGTGTTCGAGCCGACGAGCACGATACCCTCGAGTACGCAAGAGCGCCACGGCCTCGTCTGCAAACACACAATAGGGACCACGACAATACGCCACAATCTCCTTGTCCAGCGGCAGTTCCTCTAACCGTGCCTCCAATTCCACAAGGGGCACAGAGACAGCCTGTGGGAGGTGCCCTGCAACGTATTCCTCACTGGGACGCACATCGAGCAGGATCACCTGGTCTTCGCCAAGACGGTGAAGCAACTCGTCAGCTTCAATGGGTTGGAGCAGATGGCGATCGTGCAAAAAGATCTGAACCACGCGATCAATCTCTGCTAAGTGCGCTTCACCCACCTGGCGCAGGGAGAGCCAGAGGGCGGAGACGCCTTCCGAAGCCAGGCGATAATAGATGGAAGGTCCCTCACGGCGTGTCTCGACGAGGCGAGCTGCCCGCAATACCTGCAAATGTTGTGAGGCATTGGCAATCGACATGCCGGTTTCCTGTGCCAGTGCTTCCACGGTGCGTTCACATTGGGCTAGCACATCGAGGAGTTCAAGGCGGTGTGGACTGGCGAGTGCCTTGCCAATGCGAGCAAACTGCTCATACAACTGATCCTTAAAGGTGCGCTTCTCGTCGGTATCCATAGATCTTTTCCTGGGTGTCGTGAAAACGGGGGGAAGGCGTCCCCTCTCATCGTCCTTGGTTATTCAATAGAATACTTGAATATCAAGCGAATGTCAAGAGAAAGGATCATCAGGGTTTCACGGTTCTAGCGGTAGGGCGCATCAGAAATGCAACACCAGAAAGACCTTTCGCCTCAAAACATGCAGCACTGTTGCGTTTCTGATACGTCTGCGAGTACGTACCATGAAACCCTGCATGTGTATGGGGAGTGGAACTTGTCGCGTCCTAGCTCATTGCTTGAGCAGACAAAACTGTGAAGTGATCCATTTTGCTTGATTGGGTGTATACTAGTTGGTGGGAGCATAAGAGCCTTGCATCTGAAGGCAAAAGTGAGAAGAGTAAGGTAGTAGCTAGCTCGGTTTGCGTGCATTCTATGAAATATATGACTGGATGAGAGACAGCCTATGAACACTTCATCGTCTTCTATCCGCATCTTCCTGCTTGGTCGTTTTGAAGTGATCCATGGGGAGCGTATTTTGCAGGCATCTAGTTGGACGCGACGCAAGGCTGCGGCTCTCCTCCAACGTCTGGCTCTGGAGCGCCGTCTGCTGAAAGAACAGGCCATCGAGTTTCTCTGGCCGGAGATCGACCCCACTTCCGGAGCCAACAACCTGTACCGTACCCTTCATACTCTGCGCCAGACCCTCGATACTGCCCTTGGTCCTGGAACAGCCGAGGCGACTCTGCTGTTCCAGGATGGTGTATTCACCTTGACGGACACGGTATGGGTGGATGTCGCAGCTTTCGAGTCCCTGCTCCAATCCGGCGATCTATCGGCCTTGATCAGCGCTCTCCAACTCTATACTGGTGACCTTCTGCCCGATGACCGCTATGCCGAGTGGACGTTCAGCTCACGTGAGAGACTCCGCCGCGGGCAGCGTGAGACGCGTCTGGCTCTTGCGGCCCATGCCCATGATGCGCGTGAATATACCAGAGCCATCTCACTCCTTACACCGTTGCTGGCACAGGACCCGGCTGACGAACTCGTTCACCGCGAGTTGATGCAACTCTTTGCCCTGGCAGGCCGACGCCACGAGGCCCTCCGCCAATACCAGGCATGTGTCGATGCACTCGCTGCCGAACTTGCTGTGCCACCTGATTCCGAAACCACTGCACTGTATACAGGTATCATACATGGCGAAATTACTCCACCTCCTGCGTCCATCCTCCCAACCTGGATGACGCCTCCTGAGCAGACTGTCCCTGAAGGAGAGGGGGATACTCCACTGGTTGGACGCCAGAGCGAACTCGAAACGCTCCAGGCACCGTTGCGCTCTGCCTGGCGTAGACGCGGGCAGGTGCTCTTACTCGCAGGAGATTCTGGTGTAGGCAAGACTCGCCTGGCACGTGAACTGCTGCATACTGTAGCCACATCGGGGATGATCGCCCTCTCCAGTACTGCCTACGAGCAAGAAGGGCAGTTGCCTTATCAACCCTTTATCGAAGCGTTTGACGGCTATCTGACCGAACACCAGCGTCCACTCGACGAGAATCCCATTACCCACTTCAAACGATTGGGTTCGACCGATCCACAACAAGAACATTGGGCGCTGTTCAAGGCGACTGCAACCTTCCTCATCAACCTCGCAGCACATAGCCCGGTCATCCTCCTGGTAGATGACCTTCACGCGACCGATGACACAAGCCTCCAACTCTTCCATTACCTGGCGCGACAGACACGAGCGACCCCCCTGATTCTGCTGGCAACCTATCGTACCGACATAGCTACTTCTGTGGGGACGCCTTTTGGTACCCTCCTTAATGCGCTTTACCGTGAGCGCCTCAGTGAGACGCTGGTGCTTTCGCCATTGTCGGAGAGCGCCGTAGCGAGCATCGTCGCCCATATCCTTGGTAAGGAGACGTCTCCAGCACTACCGAAGGCGGTTTTCGATATCACCGAGGGCAACCCCTTCTTCGTCCAGGAAATGCTCCGCATGGTACTCACGTCTGGCCAGGTGGAAGAACGTGAGGGGAAGTTTCATCTCAAGCCGGGGATAGAACTACGTGTACCAACTGGTCTGGGTGAGTTGCTCCGTGAGCGCGTGATGCGTCTCGGATCGTCAGCCGATTCTGCCCTCAGAGCTGCCGCTGTGGTCGGACGTGAGTTTCGTTTCGATGTGCTGCGTCGCGTGGTCATGCTCTCTGAGAGTGAATTGCTTGATGCCCTCGACGTGGCTCTCGTTGCTCACCTGCTTGAAGAGACGGCAAGTGGCTATCGCTTCCGCCATCCGTTGATCCGTCGTGCTCTGTACGATGTACTCAGCCAAGCCAGACGAGCACGGCTGCATGCCTGTGCTGCCGAGGCCATCGAGGCAGCCTATGCTTCGCGACCCGAAGGACTGACACACCATGTCGAAGCCCTGGCTTTTCACTATGAACTGAGCGACCGCCGTGACCGCGCCCTCAACTATTTGATCCAGGCCGGACAGAAAGCGGCCAGCATCTACGCCTTCGAGGTGGCAGTAAACTATTTCGATCGTGTCCTGACGCTGATGGACGAGCAAGATGTGGCTGACCCCGCACGCCGCTGGATGATTCTTGAGTCGCTTGGCTGGTGGGAGATCATCCTGGCTAATACGCCACAGGCCGTGAGGCGCTTCGAGCAGGCAGTAGCACTTCCACCTGGAAAAGACTGGCAACCTGCGTCCCGCGATCGAGCGCGACTCCATCGTGGTGCAGTGATGGCGTTGATCACGGTTGGAAAGGCGGCAGAGGCAGAGATCCACCTGCGTGCTGCGTTGGCTGAGGTAGACGAGCACGAAGAGTCTGCCGAATATGCCCATGTGCTCTATAATGTCGCCCAATTCCACTGGCACCAGGGGGAGTTCCGGGAAGCGTTTGATGCTGCTCAGAAGAGTCTGGCTGTAGCTGAACGCCAGAGCGACCCCAATGCCATCGCCCGTGCGTTTGAAATGCTCGCCCTGGCCTGTCATTCCCTTGGTGAATGGCAACAAGGTCTCAGCTTCGAGAAGCAGCGTTCCCTGCTGACTGGTCCCGGGCTTGATGTGACAGAAGCCTTCGATGTGCATCTCTGACTGTGGGAATATCACCTGTATGGTGATCGGGGGTACGAAGAGGTCAAGCAAGCAGTGACGACGACCTTAGCACAGGCACAACGTATGGGGGCGACGCGAGCCATCGCCCTTTGTCACTGTTTCGCCGGAGCACTGGAGTTTCAATCAGGTCACTGGGCAACTGCTGAAGCTGCTCTGCGGAAGTCGATCCAACTCTACCGTGAGATCGGTGCGGCCTCCGGCGAGGCGCTGGCGTGCCAGCGGTTGGGTGTGCTGCAAACTGCGCACGGCAAGTTGGCCGAGGGGTTGGCAACCTTACACGAGGGGTTAGCCGCTGCCGAACGTGCGCTCATGCGTGCCCACTGTCTCACCCGCGTCTACGCCGCTCTGGCCCGTAACCGCCTGGCCGCCGCTGACCTCTCCGCCGCCGACCAGGCCCTGACCTTGGGGCTGGCCATGAGCGAGCGCCACGGCAACTGCGCCACCTGCGATGCACTGCTCCTTGCAGTAGCCATCAGTGTGCGTGTGACCCAAGGTGATTTCGTAGCTGCCGAGACGTTCTGCCGTCAATTAGACGCGGCGGCGGAAAAGTACGCCAGTCGCATATGGGTGGCGATGGCACGCCAATCACGCGGTGAACTGGCAACAGCACAAGGGAAGCTCGATGATGCGCTGAGCTATTATGCCGAGGCCCAGGCGGGTTTCACGACCGCTGGCAACGAGTACGAAGCCGCACGCTGCCTGGCCGCTACTGCCTCCATCCGGCTCGCCCGTGGCGCACCTGGTGACCTTGAGGCAGCACCTCTCGTCCAGGCAGAAGCCCAACAGATCTTCCAGCAGCTCGGCGCATCCTGATATCCTCCCACACTTGCTGAAGCCGAGAGATGTCTCCCGGCTTTTTGTTATTTTGGCCAGGTAAGGCACGAGTAAGACCAGAGTAAGAGTTTTGGGAGGTGGAAAGAGTATCCTATAGATGACTGCCAAACTGGCAGAGTACTGAACGAAAAACAAATAAAGATCTCTAGTAAAAGGAGGTACTATCATGAGCATGGTTCGCAATGGCGTCAACGTCGATCAGTTGATCGGCACGATCGATGCGATCAAGGACAACCCGGATCTGGCTCGCTTTCATTTCCGAGCAACGAACGAGTGGGTAAGCGGTGGCCATTCCCGCACCACGATCCAGAGTTTCTATGGCGCGGGTTTGGAGGATACTTCGCGCAGTGGGCCGTTCATCCTCGAAGGGGACGAACCGCCAGTGCTGCTCGGAAGTAATGCTGGACCAAATGCCGTAGAAGCTGTCTTGCATGCACTGGCCTCATGCCTGGCTGTTGGCTTTGTCTACAACGCAGCCGCGCAGGGTGTCCAGGTAGACGGCCTCGAGTTTGACCTGGAGGGGGATATTGACCTGCATGGTTTCCTGGGTCTGTCAGAGCAGATTCGCCCTGGCTATCAGAACATTCGGGTGAGCTACCGGGTCAAGAGCGACGCGCCACGTGAGAAGCTGGAAGAGCTGTGTGAGTACGTCCAGAAGACATCGCCAGTGTTAGATATCATCCGTAACCCCATACCAGTGAGCGTGATACTAGCAGACTAGGCACTCCTCACCGCAGGAAAAAGGAGATGTTCATATGAGCAAGCAGGCATCCCAAGTCCCTCAGCTTGACTTCGAGCAGCTACGCGAGGCCATTCGCCAGGAGTATGGGGAGGTAGCCTTGAAACCCAACCAGGGCTTCCATTTCCACACTGGACGTCCATTGGCACACATGTTAGGGTACGATGACCAATGGTTGGAGGGCATCCCTGAAAGATCTATTGAGTCCTTTGCTGGTACAGGCAATCCCTTCAGGCTGGGTCTCCTGCAACCTGGCGAGCGGGTCGTCGATGTAGGGAGTGGTGCAGGCATCGATAGCCTGATCGCCGCCCGCATGGTTGGATCTGAAGGGTGGGTGATCGGCGTGGACATGACCCCTGCGATGCTGGAAAAGGCCCAAAGGAGTGCTTACGAGGGTGGCTTTCCGAATGTCGAGTTCCGCCAGGGACTGGCTGAAAGCCTGCCCGTGCTCGAAAGCTGGGCAGATGTGGTCATCTCCAATGGGGCGCTCAACTTACTACCCGATAAGGACGCCGCTCTGCGCGAGATGGCTCGTGTGCTCAAGCCTGGCGGCCGCCTACAGATTGGCGATATCCTGGTGCAGAAGGCTGTGCCGCAGAGTGCTAAACGGAACATTGATCTGTGGACGGGCTGAATTGCCGGTGCTCTGTTGGATACAGAGTTAGAGGCCACGGTCGTGGCAGCTGGTTTTGTCGGTTTTGAAATCACCTGGCGTGCAGATGTCTTTAGTGGGGCGCCCCAATCGAGCAGCGCTGCTGCCTACGGCACACTGGGCATCAATTTCCGTGCGCGCAAGGCATTCAATGAGCAGGAATGGGAGGCAGCCTGGGCTGCGCTTCGGTGTGAGGTCCCCACCAATGTTTCTGGTACCATCGCCTCGACCTTTGGAGCCACTACCTTCTATGACGCTGGTGATAAAGGGTGCGGCGCTGGTCCATTAGATGAAATTGCTGACCTCATGGGCCGCCTCGCCTCCGGTCAGACGCTCGAGATTCGGGCGAACGACCCCAGTGTGGCGGTCGATCTGCCAGCCTGGTGTCGCCTGACAGGCCATACCCTGGTCACCCAAGAGGGAGACCGTTACCTGATTCGTCGCAAGTAGGATTGGCTGATAGCCGATCCTACTCCATTTGAACACAACGGGAGGATTTGTATGGGACATGTGATGATCCACAACACACGAGGGAAAGATGATGTCGAGCGAGCTTCACTCGCCTTTCTCGTCGGCAACACCGCTCTCTCCTCTGGGCAAGAGGCGACACTTCTACTCACGATTGAGGGTGTCTGGGTTGCCACCAAGGGCTATACAGAAGGTTTGCAGGCCCAGAGTTTCGCGCCGTTGAGTGAGCTGGTGCAACAGTTTGCTTCTAGGGGAGGGCAGATCTGGGTCTGTGGAGCCTGCGCCAAACCACGTAACATCACCTCTGAGCATTTGATAGAAGGCGCACAGATTATCGGCGCAGCAACCGCTGTCGAGGCTTTAGTCAAGGGAGCACAGACACTCAGCTTCTGAATGCTGGCTTACACTTTGCTGCTTCCAGTCGGCCCAATCCAGATGCTGACGAGTAGCAGTTGCTACCGCCAGGGTTTTACGGTACTTCCTCAAGACGCACCAAAAATGCAACAGCAGAGCATTCCCCGAGGTGGAAGAAAAACCTATTGTTGCATTTCTGGTGCGCATACCAATCATTTCCGTGAAACCCTGAATATGATCCCAATCCCAAGAAAAGCAATCTCTTCGTCTACGGGCCAGGAGGTGAACTGATCAGCCAGGGAAATGCACGCGTCTCCTTTTCTAATCCGCAGCAGATGTCGGTTCCCATCAAGCCCAATTGGAACGGCGTCTATATTGTGCACTGGGTGACGGTCTCAGCGGTAGATGGCGATCCGATCAGGGTGCCTTCGTCTTCACGGTGAAGCCGAGTGTTGCTGCGACACTCACCGCTGCACCAGGTGTGACTGTTCCACCCCCACAAGATGGGGGTGCGACGCAGAAACGGGGCGGATTGAGCTACATGCTCGCCCTACTCAAGGCTGCCTGGCTGATGAAGCAGCAGTGCTCAGCCATGCCAGAGCCAGTCCACTTTGAATGCTCTCTCACAGGCGACATGCAGTCCCGCTTGTACGCAGAGCGACCGCGCCTCCGCCAGCGTATATGCGCGCACATGTCCCTCTTCAATCCGCCGCGCCAACCACTCCACCACGAACCATGGAAAGGGAGGCTCGCGCCGCGCGTAATCCTCCACCACGAGTTGCCCCCCCGGTGCCAGCAATCGCCCCAGTCCCGCCAACACCGCTACCGGTCCGGTCAAGTCGTGCAGCACATTCGTGCACGTGATCAGGTCAAAGGTCTCTGCAGCGAACGGAAGTCCTGCTGTCTCGCCAGCGCCGACTTCAGCCCGCTCCAGCCGCACGTGAGGCCGGTTGTCCAGGGCAGCGCGCGCTTGTGCCAGCATATCGGCACTCGCGTCCACCCCATACGCTTCCGCATCGGGGACGCGGTCGAGCACCTTTCTCAGCAGGACACCTGTCCCGCAAGCAACATCCAGCACACGTGGTGGGCGTCCGCGTTGCTCTGGCACGCGTCGCAGCCGAGCTTCGTCAATCACCGCCAGTACCTCGGCCAGGGTTCCTTTGGTGAAGGTGCGTCAGCGGGTGTTGTAGTGCCGAGCCCTCCGTCCTGAGTAATAGCTGCTCATCCCTCTCTCCTCAAGCTGCGCGGCAGAAGTGTCCTTTCACACATATCGCATTCTACTGAGCCATCATACAACCGTCAAGGTACTATCTGCAATAGTAAAGAAAACCTCTGTCCTGGCTTTACTATCGTCGATAGTACCCTTGACGATTATACTTCTAACAGCTATAATCCGAGGTGTCAAGCTGCGTGCATCACGAAAGTAGTTATTAGCTGATCCAAAAGTGCAAGATGGGGCATTACAAGAGTTGGTTGAGGCATACCAACAGCGACGACACTCGAGGAAGAGCGGCTGATTCTTCTAGGAAGAAATGAGCATGAACGAAACTGAGCACAGCTCCACGTTAACGCGCCGGGCGTTCCTGGAACTAGCAGGAGGGGGAATCGGGGCCTGGGTTCTGAGCAGTTGCGGGTTCTGGTCCGCAAGACCACAGAAACCTCTGCCAGGACTGTCAACTGTCGCCCGTACTGGCAGGATTCAAGAGTACCTGCTCGATGTTGGGCGCCTGGATCTCGCAATCGGTGAGCAAAGCGTCTCCACCTGGGTCTACAACGGAGCAGTGCCTGGGCCTGAACTTCGGCTCACGGAGGGAGACAAGCTGCGCGTGGCGGTGCGCAATCACTTGCCGGAGGAGACCACCATCCACTGGCACGGCCTGCCGATCCCCAATACCATGGACGGCGTTCCCGATGTCACGCAGCAGCCCATCAAGTCAGGCGATGGCTTCATCTACGACTTCGTTGCTCCGGTGGCCGGCACCTACTTCTATCACTCCCACGTGGGTCTGCAATCTGACCGTGGGTTGTATGGGCCCCTGATCATTGAGCCTGTGAAGGAGGCGATGAGTTACGACCGCGAGTTCGTGCTGGTCCTGGATGATTGGCTCGACGGCCTGCCCGGGATGCCAGAGGACGCCATGAAACACCTGATGGCCAACGGGAAGATGATGGGAGGAATGAATGGTATGGGAGGTATGAGCAAAGGAAGCGGGAATATGCTTCCTTCGCAGGTGCCACCTGACATTGTCTACCCGCTCTACCTTATCAATGGTAAACCCGGTTCCGCTCCGCTGGAACTGCTCGTCAAGAGGCGCGAGAAGGTGCGGTTGCGCTTCATCAATGCTTCGGCTGCCACGATCTATCGTGTTGCTCTAGCTGGACACCGTATGACCGTCACGCACACGGATGGGCAGCCGGTTGAGCCAGTCGAGGTGGACGCGGTACGCATTGGCATGGGCGAACGCTACGATGTCCTGGTCTGGGCCAATCATCCTGGCGTCTGGCAACTTGCTGCTCAGGCTGAGGGAACGACGCAAATGGTGCGGGCCATCCTCCGCTATGAAGGAAGCACAGCTGCATGGCCTCCGGCTGGTTATCTGCCACCGGAACTGACCGGCCAGATCTTAGGTTACAGCATGCTCGA
>WNGP01000872.1_pt1 | contig 24465 bp, 20 predicted proteins | sample 5407671 | NCBI WGS metagenome assembly WNGP01 (sample SAMN13153381, study PRJNA577476) | soil metagenome | isolation source: 40 cm soil or saprolite under Garry oak tree replicate 2 | place: USA:California | collected 2016-06-15
CGGCCGCGGCCCAGGCCAGCGCCAAGCAGGGCGCCAACGGCAAGGAAGACGACGAGGACTGGTGGACTGAGTAACTGGCGGTAAGGCCGCCATCGTGCCGGTTAGGTGACGGGCACGATGGCGGCCTTGGTCAGGCGGCCCGAGTCGATCTCCAGGACGCCGAGCGTGCCGTGCGGCTGCCGTCGGCGGTCGGTCGGCGAACCCGGGTTGAAGATCCGCAGGCCGGGCGCAGGCTCGTCGAGCGGGATATGGGAGTGCCCGAACACCACAAGGTCCGCTCGGGGGAACCGGCGGCGCAAGCGTGCCAGGCGGCCGGAGGCGGCGCCGCTATCGTGCACCATGGCCACGCTGAACCCGTCCAGGTCGAGTTCGGCGGTCTCGGCGGTGCCCCACTGGATCACGTCGGGGCCGTCGTTGTTGCCGACCACGGCGGTCACCGGGGCGTACTCGGCCAGCTCGGCCAGGACCGCGGCGGTGCAGACGTCGCCCGCGTGCAGGATGAGGTCGGCGTGGCGCAGGTGCTCGGCCACCCGGGGCGGGCAGGCCCGCCACCGCCGCGGCGCGTGAGTGTCAGCCAGGACCACGACCCGCACGGGCACTATTCCACGTGGCGGGCATCGACGTCGTGGATGGTCGGCATGACCGAGGTGAGCGCTCCGCTGGCCTGTTCGGCCGCCTTTCGCTGTCTGTTCCCGGTCTCCGCCTGGCCCACGGCGGCGGCGAGCCGCCGGGTGGCGTCGCGGCGGCGGCGTTCGCGCTTGATCACCTTGATCGTCCGGTCGGCGGCGAACAACAGGCAGACGAACAGGACAATCAGGACAGCAATCAGCACTCGCACGGGCATCTTCCGTTTCGGCGTTCGGGACAGTCAGGAACCCCCAGTAAAGCCGGTGCTCACAGCATTTTCCAAACCGTGCCTATCGGTCTAACCCGGGCGAACGAGGCTTTATGGCTGCTACGATGCTCGCTCCGGCGACCCAAGTGCCGTCGGCATGAGAGGGGAAGTGGGGCCACCCGGTTGAACGGGCCGGGTGGCCCGAAATCCGCGTGCGCCGGCTCAGGGGCACGTCCGCCGGCTCAGGGACGCAGCAGGCCGAGCAGCCAGCCTGGCCCGAGGATTTCCGCGCCCGCCGCCACGCACCTGTCGCGCAGTTCGCGATCGGCGGTCACGACCACGCGCCGCCCGGGCAACTCGCGCACCACGGCCACGATCGCGTCGTCCCCCGAGCCGCGCGCCTGCACGATGCGCACGGGCCCCGGCTCCGCTGGCGCCATGCGGGCGACGGCGGCCCGGGCCGCGCCCTCGAGCACCATGACGAATCCCGGGCTGGGCTCATCCGAGAGGATCGCGCGGCCGCTCGCGGCCAGCCGGACTATCTCGGCGTACAGCCGGACCGCGGCGCCGGCCCGGTCGCGCCACCAGCCGTCGGGGCGCGAACCCATCACGTTGGCGACGTCTACGACGATTGTCGTCACATGCCCGCCAATTCCCATCTCCTCCGCACCGTAAGCTGGCCGCATGGCAGACGCGAACCTTGCCCGGCAACTCACCGAACAGGTCTCCAGGCTACGGCAGCGCCAGACGGGGCCGCTGATCCTCGAACTCGACCTGACCGACGGGATCGCCGAAGGGCCGGTCACGGACCCGCTGTCCGCGTTCATGTCCCGGCGCAAGCTGAGGCTGCCCGACGTCATCGAGGGCCTGCGGCGCGCACGCCAGGACGACCGGGTCCGCGCGCTCGTGGTCAAGGTGGGCGGCGGCCGGATCGGGCTGGCCCGGATGCAGGAGATCCGCGCGGCGGTCGCCGCGTTCCGCGAGTCGGGCAAGCTCACCGTGGCCTGGTCCGAGACCTTCGGCGAGTTCACCCACGGCAACGTGCCGTACTACCTGGCCACCGCGTTCGACCGGATCTACCTGCAGCCTTCGGGCTCGGTCGGGCTCACTGGGGTGACCGTCGAGCAGTTGTTCCTGCACGACGCGCTGGCCAAGATCGGCGTCGCCGTCCAGAGCGCGAAACGGCACGAGTACAAGTCGGCCGCCGACAACCTGACCGAACGTGGCTTCACCGGTCCGGCCCGGGAGGCCAACGAGCGCCTGGCCGTCTCGATCGCCGAGCAGATCGCCGCCGCCATCGCCGAGCGCCGGGGCAAGACCCCCGCCGACGCTCGCGCGCTGCTCGACCGCGGGCCGTTCCTGGCCGAAGACGCCCTGGCCGAGGGCCTGGTCGATGCGCTCGGCTACCGGGACGAGGTCTACGCGGACGTGCGCAAGGAGGCGGGCGCGGACGCGATCCTGCAGTACGTCGCCCGCTACCAGCGGGCGCACGCGCTGGCCCAGCGGGCCCGGACGCTGCCCAACCCGCGCGACCGCTTCGTCGCGGTGATCTACGCGTCCGGGCCGATCAGGCAGGGGCGCAGCAGCCGGAGCCCGGTGGGCGGTAGCTCGATGGGTTCGGACACGGTGGCGGCCGCGCTGCGGTCGGCGACCTCGGACGAGCGAGTCCGCGCCGTGCTGCTGCGGGTCAACAGCCCCGGCGGGTCCGCCGTCGCATCCGATACGATCTGGCGCGAGGTGGTCAGGACCCGCGCGGCGGGCAAGCCGGTCGTCGTCTCGATGGCCGACGTGGCCGCCTCGGGCGGGTACTACATCTCGATGGCCGCCGACGTCATCGTGGCGCAGCCGGGCACGCTGACCGGGTCGATCGGCGTGATCTTGGCCAAGCCGGTGCTGGAGGAGGCGCTCGGGCGGGCCGGCATCACGACCGATTCGGTGTCCGTGGGCACCGGGGCGACCATGTTCGCCCCCACGCACCCGTTCAGCGAGGACGAGTGGCAGCGGATCAACACCTGGCTCGACGCGATCTACCGCGACTTCACCGAGAAGGCGGCCTCGGGCCGCCGGATGACGGTGGAGCAGATGCACGAGGTCGCCCGGGGGCGGGTCTGGACCGGCGCCGACGCCGCGCGGAACGGCCTGGTCGACGAGCTCGGCGGGATGGCGGCGGCGGCCGGCATCGCCCGCCGCCGGGCCGGGCTGCCCGCCGACGCGCCGCTGCGCGTCTACCCCCGGCTGACCCCGCTCGACCAGCTGCGTCCGCCTGAGTCGAGCGAGTCCCGCCCCGCCGCCGCGGCCCGGCTGGATCTGGGCTTCGCCGACGCGTGGGGCCCCGCCTGGCGGTTCGCGGCCCAGGCGGGCCTGTCGCCGTACGGGCCGCTGACGCTCCCGGGTCGCTGGATCATCACTTGACCGAACGAACCGGGTTGCCCGCCCCGATCCCCCTCGGCGCAGACGTGGCGGGGGCGTGGGCGGCGTGGGCGGGTGCGGTGACGCTGGTGACGGTGGCGGACGGGCGGGACGACGTGGGGGCCACGGTCAGCGCGTTCTGCCCGGTGTCGGCGGAGCCGCCGCTGGTGCTGGTGTCGCTGATGTCCGGTTCTTACCCGGAGGAACTGTTCGGCCGGGCGGAGGAGCCGGTCACCCGGTTCGCGGTGACGCTGCTCTCGGCCGGGCAGCGGGTGCTGGCCGGGCGGTTCGCCGCCGCGGGCCGGCCAAGCGCGCGGCTGATGCTCGACGACGTGCCGCACCGGCGCGGCCCGGCCTCCGGGGCGCTGATCCCGGAGGGCGGCCTGGCCGCGGTGGAGTGCTCGGCGGAGCGGCTGATCACAGCCGGGGATCACCTGCTGGTCCTGGCGGGGGTCACGGGTGTGGAGTACGTGGCGGACTCAGGTAAGCCGCTCATCCGCTTCCGCCGTCACTACCTATAGGGAAGCGCCCGCGACCAGGCGGCCCGCCTGCCAGACGGCGGCGATCTGCGGGACACCGGGGCGGTAGGCCAGGTAGGCGTGCGACGGCGCGTCCAGCATGATCAGGTCGGCCCGGGCGCCGACGCCGAGATGGCCGATGTCGGTCCGGCGCAGCGCCCTGGCGCCGCCCGCGGTGGCGGACCAGACCGCTTCTTCCGTGGTCATCCGCATCTCGCGCACGGCGAGCGCGATGCAGAACGGCATGCTGGAAGTGAACGAGGAACCCGGGTTGCAGTCGCTGGCCAGCGCCACGGTGGCGCCCGCGTCGAGCAGCCGGCGCGCGTCCGGGAACGGCTGCCTGCAGCCGAACTCCGCGCCGGGCAGCAAGGTCGCGACCACCGGCGTCGAGGTCAGGGCGTCCACGTCGGCGTCGGTCAGGAACGTGCAGTGGTCGGCCGACGCGGCGCCCGCCTCGGCCGCCACCCGGACGCCGGGGCCCGGTCCGAGCTGGTTGGCGTGCACCCGGGCGTCGAGGCCCGCGGCCCGTCCCGCCGCGAGCACCGCGGCGGCTTCGTCCGCACCGAACGCCCCGTCCTCGCAGAACACGTCCACCCAGCGGGCCGACGGCGCGCATGCGTCCAGCATCGGGCCGCACACCAGGTCGAGGTAGGCGCCCGGGTCGGCGGCGAACTCGGGCGGCACGACGTGCGCGCCGAGGTAGGTGACCTCGGGGGTGACCTCGGCGGCCAGCGCCAGCCCGCGCGCCTCGTCCGGCACGGTGAGCCCGTACCCGGACTTGCACTCGAAGGTGGTCGTGCCCTGGCGGAGCATCTCGGCGGCCAGCCGCCGCAGGTTCGCGCGCAGCACGGCGTCGGAGGCCGCACGGGTCGCCTCGACCGTGACCAGGATGCCGCCGGCCCGGTACGGCCGGCCCGCCATCCGGGCGGCGAACTCGGCGCTGCGCTCCCCGGCGAATACCAGGTGCGCGTGCGAGTCGGCGAACCCGGGCAGCACGGCCCGCCCGGCCGCGTCCACCACCGCGTCGGCGGCGGGCGCGCGCGCCGCGGGGCCGGTCCACGCCACCTTGCCCCCGGTGATGACCAGCGCCGCGTCGGTCACCGCGGCGAAGGCGCCCGGGTCTGCGTCGTTGGTGACCAGTTCACCGATCCCGGTGATCAGCGTGCTTTGCACTAGCCGGCCCCGCTGCTGGCCGCCAGGATGGCGCGGATGTCGTCCCCGGTCGGCGGGCGCGGGGTGCCGGCCAGCACCTCGTCGTCCAGGGCGTCGGCGGCGATCTGGCCGAAGTCCGCCTCGGTGATGCCGAAGTCGCCGATCAGCCAGTGCAGCCCGACCTGGTCCCGCAGCGCGGTGATCGCGCCGATGGCGGCCTCCGCGTTGCGCCAGGCGTCCGCGCCGGTGTCGCCGGCCCCGAGGGCAAAGGCGACATCGGCCATCCGTTCGGTGCGGACCAGCAGGTTGAAGCGGAGCGTCTCGGGCAGCAGCATGGCCAGGGCCACGCCGTGCGCGATGTTCCACCGGGCGCCGAGCGAGTGGCCGATGGCGTGGCAGAGGCCGAGGCCCGTGTTGGCCATCGCGACACCCGCCATGTGCGCGGCGAGCAGCATCTGGGACCGCGCCGCCAGGTCGGTGCCGTCCGCGTAGGCGCGTGGCAGGCTGGCCGCGACCATCCGGATCACCTGCAGCGCGATCCCGTCCGACCACGGGTTGGGCCGCGCCGACAGGTAGGACTCCAGCGCGTGGGTCAGCGCGTCCATGCCGGTCGCGGCGGTCGCGGCCGGCGGCAGGCCCGCGGTCAGGGCCGGGTCGAGGATCGCGGCGGCCGGCATCGAGCTGGCGTGGCCCACGTAGACCTTGCGCTGCGCCGCCGGATCGGTGACCACGCCGAAGGCGCTGGTCTCGGCGCCCGTCCCCGCCGTGGTCGGCACCGCCACGATGGGCAGCGCGGGCACCACGAAGTCGCCGCGGTAGTCCAGGTCCGGGCCGCGCTGCGGGTTGACCGCGGCGATCGCGATCCCCTTGGCCGCGTCCATCGGCGACCCCCCGCCCACCGCCACCAGCGCGATCCGGGCGGCGGCAGGCGCGAGCCCGGCCGAGGGCGCGGAGGCTTTGAGCATGGCCGTCACGGCGGCGGCGGACGCGGACGCGGACGCGGCGGCAGCGGCCTCGGCCGCGGATGCCGCGACGGCTTCGGCGCCGGCGGCGATGTCGACGGTGGTCGGGTTGGGGTGCACGCCGGAGAACAGGCGGGCCGGCAGGCCGGCGTCGGCCAGCACGGCCATGACCGTCGCGATCACCGGCGTCGCGGCGAGCACGGCATCGGTCACCACGACCACGTGGTCCGCGCCGGCGGCGCGGACCACCGCGGGCAGCTGCCCGACGGCACCCACCCCGAAGTGCACGGCCGGCTTCGACGCGATCACAAACCCGTCGGGATATCCTGCCTGCATGGGGGCATGCTATCCGGGGTTGTGGCAGGTCAAGCCGCTGGGGTGAGCGCACCCCTGGTGACCAGGTCGACCAGCGGTTCCAGGTCGGGCGGCAGCGTGCCGTCGGCCTGCGTGAACGGGACGAGCTCGCGGACCATCCGGTAGGCGCGCCCGGTGCCCAGGCCGAGCTGACCTGGCGCGCGCAGGTCGATGGCCTGGGCCGCGACCACGAACTCGATCGCCGCCACCCGGGCGCACAGCTGGATCATGTCGGCCAGGCGGCGCGCCGACAGCGGCGCCATCGTGGCCCGGTCCTCGATGCCCTCGCCCTTCACCGAGCTGGCCAGCTCGTAGGAGACCGGGTGGGCCAGCGTGCGGGCCTCCACGGTGATGGCCTGCCCGGCCACGGCCAGCTCGGACAGCGCGTCGTCGGGCGAGCCCGCCTGGGCCGCCAGCCCGGTGGAGAGCCCGGAATAAGGAGCCTGCAGCAGCTTCACCGCGCGTTCGTTCGCGCTGGTCACTACCGGGGCGAACGCGATGCGGAGGAAGTCGAGGGCGGCGGCGAGCGGGCCGATGTCGAAGTTGCCGACCGAGACGATCCGGCCCTGCTCATTTCCGGTGGGCACCACCACGACCGGGTTGGACTGCGAGGAGTTGAGCTCGATCTGGAGGATGGTCCGGGCGTAGCCGAGCGCGTCCCGGGCGGCGCCGTGAATGTGCGGGATGCAGCGGAAGGTCAGCGGGTCCTGCAGGAACCGGGCCGCGCCCGGCCGCCACAGGTAGCTGCCCGCCAGCAGCAGCCGCAGCTGGTGCAGGGTGGCCGCCAGGCCGGGGAACGGCCTGGTCTGCTCGATGACCGGGTGCAGGCAGGTCAGGTTGGCGCCGAACGCCTCCAGGTCCAGCGCGCCCGCCACGTCGAACACAGAAAGCAGGGCGTCCGCGTCGGCGGTGGCGATGCAGGCCCAGGCGGTGGTGAAGGCATTGCTGCTGACCAGCGCGAGACCTTCGTTCTCGGCCACCTCGAAGCCGCTGCGGGTGATGAGCCCGTGCGCCAGGTCGGCCATCGGGCCCAGGTCCCCCTGGCCGATCGAGCCGAGCCGGCGCACCGGCGGCGCGAACCCCTCGTTCAGCAGCGTGACGATCATCTCGGCCAGTTCGGGGCGGACGCCGGTCACGCCCTTGGCGTAGCTGTTGGCCAGGCAGAGCATCGCGCCGCGGACCACGTCGCCCGGCGCGGCGTCGCCCTGGGCGATCCGGTGGTTGAGCACCAGGCGGTGGTTGAACCGCTGCCGTTCGGCCGGGTCGAGCAGGAACGCCTTGCGCTCGCCGACCCCTGTGGTCAGGCCGTATACCGGCTCGCCGTCGTTCAGGACCTGCTCCACCACCGTGCGCGCCCGGCCCATGGCGGCGACGGCCGCGGGCGCCAGCGCGACGGCCTCGCCATGCCGGGCAGCCGCGACGACCTGCGTAACAGTCAGGTCACTTCCATTCAGCATGATCGTCATTAATTGCTCACCCATCTATAACTGAGCTAGGCTTTGCCGCCCGAGGGCGTTCCGCGCGTGGCGGCCCAGCATCAAGGAGGCCAGAGACTTGGCTACGTTCCTCCTGCGGCGCCTCGGGTTGATGGTCCTTACGTTGTGGATTCTCAGCCTGATCGTATTCTTCGCGGGCCAGATTCTCCCAGGTGATCCCGGGCGCGCCATCCTCGGGCCGTTCGCGGCTAAAAGCTCCGTCGATGCGCTCGACACGCAACTCGGCGTCAACAGACCGCTGCTCACCCGATATCTGAGCTGGATCGGCGGGCTCGCGCATGGCAATTTCGGCACCTCGTACACCTACCGGTCCGCGGTCGAGCCTTTCATCCGGGCGGCGCTGATCAATTCGGTCAAGCTGGCCGTGCTGGCGTTCGTGATCGTGGTGCCACTCGGCATCATCGGCGGCGTGATCGCGGCGCTTTACTCGGGCCGCGCGGCGGACCGGATAATTTCTGTTACCGGACTTTCTCTCGCCGCCATGCCCGAGTTCGTGACCGGGATCGTACTCATTGTGGTGTTCGGCGTGGAGTTGAAGGTGCTGCCGGTCACCGCTTCCGCTGGGGCGGGCGCGGGCGTCTTCAGCCAGTTCCGGCATTTGATCTTGCCGGCTATACCGCTCGTTTTGATCCTATTCGGCTACATTGCACGTATGGCCAGGGCGGGGACCATCGAGGCGCTGAACTCCGACTACGCCCGGACCGCGGTGCTGAAGGGCCTGCCCGGCACGACCGTGATCCGGCGGCACATCCTGCGGAACTCGCTGCTGCCGACCATCACGGTCATCGCGACCCAGACCGGGTACCTGATCGGCGGCCTGGTGGTGGTCGAGACCCTCTTCAACTATCAGGGAATCGGGAACTTGATCTTCAAGGCCGCGCAGGCCAAGGACTTCGCGATGCTGGAGGCGGGGGTGCTCACCATCGGCGTGGTCTACGTGCTGGCCACGCTGGCCGCAGACCTGCTGCTGATCGCGCTCAACCCGCGGCTGCGGATCGGGACAGGCAATGACTGACGTTACCCCGGTCGCGGTCGTGGTCGCGGCCCCGACCCAGCGGATGGCGCCGACCCGGTGGCGGCTGCTGCTGCGCCGGCCCACCTTCCTGGTCGGTGCCGGAATTCTGCTGTTCTGGGTGGTGTGCGCGATCTTCGGGCACCTGATCGCGCCGTTTAACCCGCTCGCGCAGCAACTGCTCTCGGCCAACACCGCCCCGTCCGGGACGCACTGGTTCGGCACCGACCCGCTCGGCCGGGACGTGCTGTCCCGGGTTCTGGTGGGCGCCCGCAACATCCTGGTCATCACGCCGCTGGCCACCGTGCTCGGCACGGTCCTCGGCACCGCCCTCGGCCTGGCCATGGGCTACCTCGGCGGCGCCATCGACCTGGTGGCCAGCCGGATCGTGGAGGCCGTGCTCGCGCTGCCCGCGGTGATCATCTCGTTCCTGTTCATCGTGGCCCTCGGTCCGTCCACGACCACGCTGATCATCGTCATCGGCTTCATCTTCACGCCGCTGATCGCGCGCACGGTACGGGCCGCGGTGCTGGCCGAGCGGAACCTGGACTACCTGTCCTCGGCCCGGCTGCTCGGCGAGAGCCCGGCCCGGGTCATGTTCGGCGAGATCTTGCCCAACGTCCTGCCCGCCATCCTGGTCGAGTTCACCGTGCGACTGGGCTACGCGGTGTTCGCGGTGGCCACGCTGTCCTTCCTCGGCTTCGGCGTGCAGCCGCCCACGCCGGACTGGGGCGCGGACATCGCGGCCGACTACAGCGGCCTGCTGGCGGGCTACTGGTGGCAGACGCTGTTCCCGGCGCTCGCCATCGCCTCACTGGTAGCCGCGGTCAACCTGATCACGGACTCGATCGAGCAGGTGCTCAACTCATGAGCGTTGACCCTATGGCGGACCAGGCGCCGGCCCTGGTTGTCTCGCACATGGACGTCTCCTACCGGGTGCGGGGCCAGGACCGCCTCGCGCTGCGGGACGTGTCGTTCTCCATCCGGCGCGGCGAATCATATGGACTGGTGGGCGAGTCGGGGTCGGGCAAGTCCACGGCGGCGCTGGCGCTGGTCCAGTACCTGCCCCGCAACGGCCGGGTGAGCGGCGGGACGATCCGCATCAACGGGCAGGACCCGCTGGCCATGGGCCGGGGGGCGCTGCGCGACCTGCGGGCCAAGACCGTCTCGATGGTCTACCAGGAGCCCGGGCGGGCGCTGAACCCGTCGCTGCGGGTCGGCCGGCAGATTGCCGAGGTGTTCGAGATCGCCGGAGCATCCTCCGGCTCGGCGCTGGAGTCGGCCGAGGAGATGCTGCGCAAGGTGCAGATCTCGGACCCCGGCCGGGTCATGCGGCGCTATCCGCACGAGCTGTCCGGCGGGATGGCGCAGCGGGCGGTGATCGCGATGGCGCTGGCCGCCTCGCCGTCGCTGCTGATCCTGGACGAGCCGACCACCGCGCTCGACGCGACCGTGGAGGCCGAAGTGCTCGACCTGGTCGCGGCGCTGCGCCAGGAGTTCGACACCTCGGTGCTGTTCATCAGCCACAACCTGGCGGTGATCGCCAAGATGTGCGACCGGGTCGGGGTGCTCTACGCGGCCGAACTGGTCGAGGAAGGCCCCGCCCGCCAGGTGTTCGACGACCCGCGGCACCCGTACACGGTCGGGCTGCTGCGCTGCATCCCGCGGCGCGGGCAGCGCAAGGACCGTGACCGGCTGGACACCATCCCCGGCTTCCTGCCCGCGCCTGGCCACTCGCTGACGGGATGCGTCTTCGCGCCGCGGTGCGCCCTCGCGCAGGACCGCTGCCGCTCGGAGGATCCGCCGTTCTTCGACGTGGGCGACTTGCGGACCTCGCGCTGCTTCTTCCACGACCAGGCGCCGGACCTGCCCCGGGCCACCCCGGCCTCGGTGGCGGCGATCGCCACCGACGGGCCCGGAGGCCCGCTGGTGGTGGTGGAGGGGCTGTCGAAGACCTTCGCGGGCGGCGTCCAGGCGCTGGCCGGCGTGGACCTGGCCGTGCACCTGGGCGAGACGCTCGGCCTGGTCGGCGAGTCGGGCAGCGGCAAGACCACGCTGGCCCGGGTCCTGCTCGGGCTGACCGCGCCCGACCCGGGCTCGGTCGTGACCCTGGAGGGGAAGCCGCTCAACCCGGACGCGCGGCGGCGGCCGCGGGAGATCTTGCGCGCGCTGCAGATCGTGTTCCAGAACCCCGACTCGGCGCTGAACCGGCGGCACTCGGTGCGCAGCCTGATCAGCCGTCCGCTGACCCGGCTGGCCGGGCTCACCGGGACGGCGCTGCGGGACCGGCTGGCCGAGCTGATCACCTCGGTCCGGCTGGAGGACCGCCACCTGGCGCTGCGGCCGGGACAGCTGTCCGGCGGCCTGAAGCAGCGGGTCGCGATCGCGCGCGCCTTCGGCGCCGGGCCCGAGGTGGTGGTCTGCGACGAACCCACCTCAGCGCTCGACGTGTCCGTGCAGGCGGCCATCCTCAACCTGCTGGCCGACCTGCAGCAGCAGGAACACGTCAGCTACCTGTTCATCTCGCACGACCTGGGCCTGGTCAGGTACCTGTCCGACCGGATCGTCGTGCTGTATCTCGGGCGGGTGATGGAGGTCGGCCCGGCCGAGGCCGTCTTCACCGGGCCGCACCACCCCTACACCGAGGCCCTGTTCTCCGCGGTGCCATCGCTGGACGGCCAGCGTCCCGACCGGATCAGGCTGCGGGGCGAGATCCCGTCCGCGGCCGATCCGCCGAGTGGCTGCGTGTTCCACACCCGCTGTCCGCGCAGGCTGTCCTCCGGCATCTGCGAATCCACCGAACCCCCCCTGCTCGAAGAAGAGCCGGGTCACCTGATCCGCTGTCACATCCCGATCGCCGAACTGCGAAAGATCCAGCTGAGTGAATCCGCCCCATCCCATGGAGGCTCCCAATGACTAGGAATATCGATAACAACCGCCTCGGGCAACTGCGCCAGGGCGAGGGCGAGATCGCTAACCACATCATCGACGAGTTCGCCGCCGGGCGGCTTTCCCGCCGTGACTTCATCCGCCGCGGCACCGTCGTCGGCCTGTCGGTGCCGCTGCTTGGTTCGGTGCTCGCGGCCTGCGGCAGCAGTGGGTCGAGCTCGGCCACCCCGGGCACGTCCTCCTCGACCGCGGCCGGCGCCCCGGGTGCGGTGATCAAGGCCGGCATCGTCACGCCCACCGGGGCCATCAACCCGGTCACCGTGGCCGACCAGGGCGGCCTGGACATGCTCGCGCAGACCGGCGAGTACCTGTGCTTCTCCGGCCAGACGCTGACCCTGCAGCCGGCGCTGGCGACGTCGTGGACGCCGAACAGCAAGGCTGACGTCTGGACGTTCAAGATCCGCCAGGGGGTCAAGTTCCACGGCGGCGGCGCGTTGACCGCCGACGACGTCGTGTACACCTACCAGCTGCACACGAACCCCAAGGGCGGGTCGAACGCGCTGTCCGCCTTCGGCGGGGTGCTCAGCCCGTCCGGCGTGAAGAAGGTCGACGACTTCACGGTGGAGTTCCACCTCGCCGCCCCGAACGGGAACTTCCCGTACCTAACCTCCTCCGACAACTACAACATGATCATCATCCCGAAGGGGTATGACCCGGCCAAGTGGGAGAGCTCCTTCATCGGCACCGGGCCGTTCGTGCTCGGCTCGTACACGCCGAAGTCGGGGGCCACGTTCACCCGCAACGAGCAGTACTGGGGCAAGAAGGCGCTGCCCGCACAGACCCAGTTCACCTTCTACGACACCCAGAACCCCTCGATCCTGGCGCTGACCGGCGGGACGATCGACGTGGTCGGGCAGTTCGCCGTGTCCGGCGCGCAGGAACTGCTCACCGGCAATTACAACGTCATCAAGCTGAAATCCAGCGCGCACCGCGAGCTGTCGATGCGCTGCGACCAGGGGCCGTTCACCGACCCGCGGGTCCGGCAGGCGGTCGCGCTCACGATCAACCGGCCCGCGATCGTCCAGGCGCTGTTCAAGGGCTACGCCGACGTCGGCAACGACAGCCCGTTCGCGCCCGTCTTCCCGTCCACCGACACCAGCGTGGCGCAGCGGACGATGGACATGGCCAAGGCCAAGTCCCTGCTCACCGCGGCCGGGCACGGCTCAGGTTTCAACGCCCAGCTCATCACCGAGAACTTCGTCGAGATCCCCCAGTACGCCCAGATCGTGGCGCAGTCGGCCAAGGAGATCGGGGTGAACATCGGCCTGAAGGTGGAAAGCTCGAGCGCGTACTACGGCAAGGCCACGTTCGGGAACTCGGACTGGCTCGACGCCACCATGAGCCTGGTCGACTACGGGCACCGCAGCGTGCCGAACGTGTTCCTGACCTCCCCGCTCCAGACCATCAACGCCAAGACGGGCACCGGCGCGTGGAACGCCGCCCACTTCAAGAACTCCCAGTACGACAAGCTGGTCGCGCAGTACATCGCCGCCTCCGACCTGTCCACCCAGAAGAGCCTCGCCGGGCAGATCGAGACGCTGCTGCTGGCCCAGACACCGATCATCTTCGGGTACTTCTACAATTACCTGACAGCGACGGCAAAGAACGTGACCGGTGTCTACCCGACCGCGATCGGGCACTTGTTCCTGAACAACGCGGCGAAGGGCTAGGGCCTTCGTGCGGTGCGCCCCGGCGGCGCACCGCACGAAATCCGCGCTGGCCCTTGAGTGCGACGGCGCGGAGAGGGAAGGCAGTCCCGATGGCCACCGAGAACCGAACCAGGGCCGACACGCACGGACACCACCACCGGGACGTGTCCGGCGGCTGGCTGCGGCCGGCCGTGTTCGGCGCCATGGACGGGCTGGTGACCAACGTGTCGCTGATCGCCGGGGTGGGCGGCGGCGGCGGGAACGCCCACACGATCGTGCTCACCGGCCTGGCCGGCCTGGCCGCGGGCGCCTGCTCGATGGCGGCCGGGGAGTACGTGTCGGTCTCCTCGCAGAACGAGCTCATCTTCGCCGAGGTCGACAAGGAACGGCTCGAGCTGGAGAACAACGCCGCCTTTGAGCAGGCCGAGCTGGCCACCATGCTCCGGGGCCGCGGCGTCAGCGCCGCCACCGCGCGGCAGGCCGCCGCGGAGATCTCGGCGAACCCGGAGAAGGCGCTGGCCGTGCACGCGCTGGAAGAGCTAGGGGTGGATCCAGGCGAGCTGCCCTCGCCGGCGGTGGCGGCGGGCGCCTCACTGGCTTCGTTCGCGGTCGGCGCGATCATCCCGCTCTTCCCGTACCTGTTCGGCCTGCATCTGCTGGCCGTCTCGCTCGGGCTCGCCGCCGTCGCCGCGGTCGTCGGCGGGGGCATGGTGGCCCGGATGACCGACCGGCCGTTCTGGCGGGGCGCGGTGCGGCAGCTGGTCCTGGGCGCCTGCGCCGTCGCGATCACCTACCTGATCGGGATGGGCGTCGGCCCCGTGGCCGCCTGATCTCCCGCCCCCTGATCTCCCGCCCCGGATGAGCGCGGTGGCCGCCGCGGCGGTGAGCGCGGCGGTCAGGTGCCCGACCGCGTTGACGTCGAGCTGGCTCAGGCCACCGAAGATGTGCCCGGGAAACACCAGCACCACGAGATCAACGACGGCCAGCACGCGCGCGAGCCAGGTGCCGCACGCCAGCGCGATCACTACGGCCGAGATCACCACGTAGGACGGCCCCACGTCGCTGAGGTACCTGTTCGCGGCGGACAGCTGGCCGGCGTCTATCCGGTAGGCGACGATACCCTCGCTGACCAGGGTTCCGATCACGTGCCCGGCCAGGCAGACCAGCGCCGTCCTGGCGTTGCCGAGCGCCCGGTTCGCGCCGAACGCGGCCAGCGCGATCAGCGCAGGCCAGGTCGCGAAGTACCCGGGGGTGACGAACGCGGACAGCAGCAGCGGGCCGGCCGGCTCGTGCTCCAGGTTCGCCACGTTCGTGCTGGCCCAGGCGATCAGCCGGGCCTGCGCGGCCGGGGTCAGCTGGGTGTAGGCGAGCTCGACGGCGAGGAAGCCGCCCAGGTACGCCGCGGCGAACGCGTAGCGGTGACGCATGTCTTGGCCGGCCTTCTCAACGGGCCTGGCTGACCAGGGCCTGGCCCGCCCGGGCCTGGCCGGCCACCGGGACGCCCCGCTGCAGGACCAGCCAGATGCGGCCGGGGTCGGAGAGCAGGTGCGGTTCGGCCAGCGGGTCGCCGTCCACGACTATCAGGTCGGCGAGCTTACCCTCGGTCACGGTGCCGATGTGCTCGTCCAGGCCCAGCGCCTCGGCCGCGGTCTTGGTCGCGGCCACGAGGGCCTGGGCCGGCGTGAGCCCGTGGTGGACCATCCGCTGGATCTCCAGGCCCGCGGCCAGGCTCAAGTCGCTGCCGAGCGCGAGCTTGACGCCGGCCTGCCGCGCGGCCCGCATGCTGGCCGCGCCTTCCCGCAGGTTGTGCTGCGCCAGTTCCGACAGCACCGGCGGCATCCCGGGATCGGCGTGCGCCGTCGCGCTGTCGCCCGACCCGCTATCGCCCGACCCGCTGTCGCCCGACCCGCTGTCGACCACCTTCCCCGGGCGGGCCGCCGGGTCGATCGCCTCCTCCAGGCCGGCCATCCAGTAGTAGCCCGACAATGTGGGCACCAGGACCTGGCCCGCGGCGGCCATCGCCTCCAGCAGGTCCGGCCGCCGGTGCAGGTACATGCCGTGCTCGATGGTGTCCACGCCGTGCCTGATCGCCGCCGCACAGCCGTCTAGGCCCTCGGCGTGCGCGGCCACCCGGTAGCCCAGCCGGTGCGCCTCGTCGGTGACGGCGGCCAGCTCGGGCTCGGTGAGCTGGAGCGGCTCGGGGTCCTCGAGCTCGTTGGAACGGGCGCCGGTCGTCATCACCTTGACGAAGTCCGCGCCGGCCCTGATCTGCTCCCTGACCGCCCGCCTGACGTCATCGGGGCCGTCCGCTTCCCGGTACATGTCGCCGTAGAAACGCCCGCCCGGCGCCGTCGCCGAGATGATCTTGCCGCAGGTCAGCAGCCGGGGACCGCGGAACGCGCCATAGCGCATGGCCTGCCTGGCCGTCTGCGGCATCAGTCCCTGCGACCCGCACACCCGGATGGTGGTCACGCCGAAGCGCAGGTAGTCGCGGAGTTCGGCCTGCAGGAAGTGGTCCGCGATCCCCGGCAGCGGCTCCTCGGCGCCCTTGGCGGTCTTCGGGACGCGGCCCGACGCGTGCGTGTGCGCGTCGGTCAGCCCCGGCATGAGCGTCCGCTGGCCCAGGTCCACCGGGCGGGCGCCGTCCGGGCACCGCTCCCGGTCATCCGCGACCCGGCGGATGACGCCGTCCTCCACCAGGATGGCCGTGTTCTCGCGCAGCGGCGCTCCGGTGCCGTCGAACAGCCGCGCCCCGGTCAGCCAGAGCCGTCCCCCGGCCGGGGGCGGAGCCGCGATCAGCGCGGGGAACCTGTGCGTCACGTCGATACCGTCCCCATCTTCTGTGCCGGCGGGAGATGCCGAGACAGTTGTAACGCACATCAGCGCCTTATCTCAAAACACGACCCTGGCCGTGGGATCCAGGTCACCCGCGGGTCAACGGCTCGCCGAGGGCTCGATCTGCAGTGGCGCGCCGCCTGTGCTGACCGTGATCGAACGGCCGGCGGCGGGGTCGGTAGCGATCGCCACCAATTGCGGGCTGCCGCCGGTGTCGGTGGTCAGCGCGTACGGGCCGCCGGGCACGGTCAGTGTCGCGGGGCCGCCGTCGGTGCTGATGCTCACCGTGTCCGGCGCCGCGGAGAAGGCTACCCACGCGTCGCCGCCACCCGTGATGACCGTGGCGGTCGCGGAGGCGAGGCCCTGGGCGCTCAGGGGCCCGCCGCCGGTGTCAGCGCGGAGCGGGCCGGCCAGGCCGGCCAGCATCAGCGACCCGCCCTCGGTGCTGACGGTGAGCGGCCCGCCGATCATCGTGGCGTGCACCGGGCCGCCGCCGGAGTCCAGGTTCGCCCCGGCGATCCCGGAGACGGTCACCGGGCCGCCGCCGGTCACCGCGGTGACGGTGAGACCCGGGGGTACGGTCACCGCGAAGCTGACGGAGCAGTCGGAGAGCGCGCACGCGGGGGCGGACAGGCTGAGGTGGCCGCCGGACACCGACTGCACTACCTCAGGCGGACCGCTGAGGGGACCGCCGGGCGCCGACTGCGGCTTCACGGACGAACCGCCAGCCTGCGCGACCGCGGAGTGCGGCTTCACGGACTGCGGCTCCGCGGACGAACCGCCAGGCTGCGCGTCGTACAGGAAGGTTTCCGTGATCTGGACGCGGCGGACGGGTCCAGCCATTACCAGGACCGGAGCGCCGTAGCTCTGCACGGCCAGGCTGGTGACCGGCTGGGGTACCGTCACCGTCCGGGTCGCAGTGCTCTGCGGCTGCGCGTCCTGCCCGTGAACCCCGGCTGAGGTGATGAGCTTAGTCCCGGGGATGACGAGGGCCACCGTAGTGATCAGTCCGGCCAGGCCCCAGATCCAACGGCCGGAGGTGGTTACCGCGCGCATGGCAGGTCCACCGTGAGCAGGGTCGGCCCGCCGGGCGGGCTCGCGATCTCGAAGGTCCCGTCGACCGACGCGGCGCGTTTGGCCAGGCCGGCCAGCCCGGTGCCGCGGGCCGGGTCGGCACCGCCCACGCCGTCGTCGCTGACGATGATGTGCAGCCGGTCGTTGGCACGTTGCACGAACACCTCCGCCTGGCTCGCCTGGGCGTGCTTGGTGATGTTGGTGAGCCCCTCGGAGACCACGAAGTAGGCGACCGCCTCGACGGTGGGCGACGGCCGGCGGGGCACGTCCACGGTCAGCCGGACCGGGATCGGCAGCCGCGCCGCCACGCCGGACAGCGCCGCGTCCAGGCCGCGGTCCTCAAGCACGGCTGGGTGTAGGCCGCGGACCAGGTGGCGGAGCTCGAGGAGGGCGGCCTTGGCCTCCTCGTGGGCCTCGGCGATGATCTGGTGCGCCTGCGCCGCGTCGGGGCGTTCGGCGCGGGCCATGCCCAGCCGCATCGCGAGCGAGACCAGCCGCTGCTGGGTGCCGTCGTGCAGGTCCCGCTCCAGGCGCCGCCGCTCGGCGTCGGCCGCGTCGACCACGCCGGCCCGGGTCTCGGCCAGGCGTTCCACCTGGTGCTCCAGCTCCTCGGCGCGGCTCGGGCCCAGCAGCGCCCGGGCGGCCCTGGCGTCCAGCGCCCCGACCGCGGCGGTGAGCCACGGGGCGGCCACCAACAGCGCGATCCCGCTGGCGGTCAGGTAGGCGTCCATCGGGATGTCGGAGAAGGGCGGGAGGTTTCCGGGTAGCGGCGACGACTGGCCGCGCTGGAGCAGGCTCCCCGTGGGCAGCGTCCACGCGTAGGCGTACACCAGGGTGTAAAGGACGCCCGCCAGCCACACCCCGACGACGGTGATCGCGCCCGCGGCCAGGGCCGGAGCAGCTAGCAGGTGGTAACCGAGCTGGCGCCAGGTGGCCCGCGCGCGGGCCGCCGCGACGATCCCCGGCACGGTCAGCCGGTGCGGTATGACCGGCTGCGGCGGTATCACCACACCGGCGGTGGCCCGCAGCCGATGGCGCTGGATCGCAGTGAGCAGCGGCACCGCGAGGAACACGACGGCCAGGAGGAGGAGGGGCCACAGCCACCTGGGTCTGACCGCGACGCCCAAGACCACGAGGAGTAGCGCGGCAAGCTGCGCCGGGATCCCCCCAGTTAGGTACAGGGCCTGGCTCCAGGCGCGCGGCGACCACGGGACGCGGTGGTACCGCCGCGTCGGTGCGCCACGATGCAGGACGGAGGTGGCCATGGCTTCCACGCTACGCGCGCGGGCCGGGCCCGCCCATCCAGCTGGGTTCACGATCGGGGGTGGGGCTAGCTTCACCCCGGACTCGGAGTCCTGGGCCACTGCGCCCGGCCGCCCGGATGCGCCATCCTGGCATCCGCGGCCGGGCCTTCTGGGTTCCCGAGCCCACCCGGCCCGGCCGGCCGGTTTCGCACCGAGAGGACCTCCATGAGACAGCAGAGCGTGCCCGCCGTCGGCGGCGACGTGATCCGGCTGGACGGCGTGACCAAGACCTACCAGGCCGGCGCGCCGCCCGCGCTGGAGGACGTCAGCATGGATGTGGCGGCCGGGGAGGTGGTGGCCGTCATGGGCCCCTCGGGCAGCGGGAAGTCCACGTTGCTCAACCTCATCGCCGGGCTGGACCGGCCCACCGCCGGCACGGTCACCGTGGCGGGGCGGCGGATCGACACCCTTGGTGAGAGCGCGCTGGCCAGGTTCCGCGCCCGGCACATCGGGATCATCTTCCAGTTCTTCAACCTGCTGGACGACCTCACCGTGGAAGACAACGTACTGCTGCCCGCCCAGCTGGCGGGCGCCTCGCGCCAGCAGGCGCGGACGCGGGCCGGTGAGCTGCTGGCGCGGATGAGCATCGAGCAGCACAGGAACGCCTATCCGGCGCGGCTGTCCGGCGGCCAGCGGCAGCGGGTGGCGATCGCGCGGGCGCTGGTGAACTCCCCGGAGCTGCTGCTGGCCGACGAGCCGACCGGGGCGCTGGACACTGCCACCGGGCAGGAGATCGGCAGGCTGCTGCGGCAGCTCAACGCCGGCGGGCAGACGCTGGTGCTGGTCACCCACGACCCGGCGCTGGCGGAGCGGTACGCGGCCCGCACGGTGCGGCTTGTGGATGGGCAGATGGCCGACGCGGCCGCGCGGGTGCCGACGGGAGGCAGAGCATGAACTGGCTGGGGGCGATCAGAACCGCTACCGGCGGCATGCTGCGGCACAAGGTGCAGGCGGTCGTGATCGGCATGGTACTGCTGGTTTCCACCGCCTCGGCCACGCTCGGCTTCGCGCTGCTCGCGGCCAGCAGCACGCCGTTCACCCACGCGTTCGCCGCCCAGCACGGCGCGGACGTGACCGTTACCGTGAACGCGGCGCGCGCCAGTTCGGCGGAGCTGGCCGCCACCGGCACCCTCGGCGGGGTCACCGCGGCGGCCGGGCCGTTCGCGGCGGCGACGGTCCAGGTCCAGTTCGAAGGCCAGCCGTCCGGGCAGCTCGTGCTGGCCGGGCGCGCCTCGCCCAGGGGATCGGTTGACGACCTGGTGCTGAACGCCGGGCACTGGCCGGACGGTCCGGGCCAGGTGGTGCTGGACGGCGGCCCGGCCCTCGGTCAAGGGGGCGGCCCGCCAGTGGGAAGCACTCTCTCGGTCACCGGGGCATCGGGAGCTCTTGGCCTCACCGTCGTCGGTCTCGCCAACTCGATCACGAACACCGCCGACGGCTGGGTCACCCCCGGCGAGATCGCCCGCTTGCGGACGCCGGGCGCGCCGGCCAGCGCGCAGATGCTGTACCGGTTCACCAGCGCCGGCACCTACGCCCAGATCCGCGCCGACGTGGCCGAGGTCACCAGGGCGCTGCCGCCGGGCGCGGTGACCGGCGCGGGCTCCTGGCTCGCCGCGGAGGATGCGGCGAGCGGCAACGGGGCGATCATGGAGCCGTTCGTGGTCGCGTTCGCGCTGATCGGCCTGGTCATGGCGGTACTCATCGTCGGCAACGTCGTCAGCGGCGCTGTCGTCGCCGGGTACCACCGGATCGGCGTGCTCAAGAGCCTGGGCCTGACCCCGGCCCAGGTCGTGGTCGCGTACCTGAGCCGGGTCGGCTGGCCGGCCCTGGCCGGCTGCGTGGCCGGGGTGGTGGCGGGCAACCTGCTGGCGGTCTCGGTGCTGCACCAGTCGTCCGCTGCCTACGGGGTTGGCAGCCAGCAGGTGCCGTGGTGGGCCTCGGTCGCCGCCCCGGTCGGGATGCTCGCGCTGACGGCACTGGCCGCCTTCGGTCCCGCGCTACGCGCGGGACGGCTGTCCGCCGCGGAGGCGATCGCCGCCGGCCGCGCTCCCCGAGCCGGCCGCGGGTACGCCGCGCACCGGATCGCCACCCGGCTGGGACTTCCGCGGCCGGTCGGCCTAGGCCTCGCGGCGCCGTTCGCCCGGCCCGCCCGCACTGTGGTGACCCTCGCGGCGATCGCGTTCGGGGCCGCCGCGGTAATCTTCGCGTTCGGATTGAACTCGTCGCTGAGCCGGGCCGCGGCCAGCCAGACCCTTTCCGCTACCGTCCCGGTGCAGATCCAGCAGTTCGGCCCGGGGGCGGGCCCGCAGCAATTGCCCGACGCGGCCCAGAACGCGGCGGTGACCGCCGCGCTGCGCGCCCAGCCGGGCACCCAGCACGACGTGGCCTTGTACGGCGAGCAGGTCAAGATCCCGGGCATCGCGCGGAGCGTCAACGCCCAGGCGTTCGGCGGCGACACCTCATGGATCGATTACGGCATCATCGCCGGGCACTGGTACGACGCGCCGGGCGAGGTGGACGTCAACACCGCGTTCCTCACCGCCAGCGGCCTAGCCGTCGGCGACACCGCTACGGTGACGATCGGCACCACCCCGGTCGCCGTCCGGATCGTCGGGGAGGTGTTCCACCCGTCCAAGGAGCCCATGCTGTACGGCAGCGCGCAGACGCTAGCCGGCATCGCCACGACCGCGAACCTGCAGGAGTACTACGTGGGGCTGCGGCCCGGCACCAGCGCCGCCGCCTACATGCAAGCGGTGAACGCCGCCCTGGGCACGCGCAGCCCCTGGGCGGCCACCGGCCCGGGCGCCGGCCACTTCTACAAGATCGCCATCGACCTGATCGGCCTGCTGGCGCTCATGGTCGCGGTCGCCGCGGGCCTCGGCGTGCTCAACACCGTGCTGATGACCACCCGGGACCGGGTGCACGACCTCGGGATATTCAAGGCGCTCGGCATGCGGCCCGGCCAGATGCTGACCATGGTGGTGTGCTGGATCGCCGGTCCCGCCGTCATCGCCGCGGTGTTCGCGGCGCCCGCCGCGGTCGCGCTGAACACGGCCACCGTGCGCGCCATGGCCGGCACCGCCCACACCGGCATCCCGGCCAGCATCACCCAGGTCTTCCCGCCGTCCCGGCTCGCGCTGCTGTCCCTGGCCGCGCTGGCCATCGCGGTCGCCGGGGCGCTGCTGCCCGCGGGCTGGGCCGCCCGCGCCCGGCCGGCCACAGCGCTGCGCGCCGAGTGAGGAGGCGGCGGTGAAGCGGCACGGCCTGCGCCGCCGGTTCCCTGCGGTGTCATAGCGTGGGACCCGTGACAGGCGAACCGGGGACGGCCGGCCCGGACCGTCCCCGGGTCGTGATCGCCGAGGATTCGGTGCTGCTCTTGGCCGGCCTGACCAAGCTGCTTGAGAGCGCCGGGTTCGAGGTGGCGGCCACCGCGGGCGATGCCTCCGGGCTGCTCGCCGCGGTGGAGCGGGAGCGACCCGACGTGGTGATCGCCGACGTCCGGATGCCCCCCAACCACACCGACGAGGGCATCCGCGCCGCGCTGGTGATCCGCAGCCAGTGGCCGGACATCGCAATCCTGGTGCTGTCGCAGTACGTGGAGGAGCGGTACGCCGCCGACCTGCTGTCGGCGAACACCCGGGGGGTCGGCTACCTGCTGAAGGACCGGGTGGCCGACGTGGCCGAGTTCCTCGACGCGCTGCGCCGGGTGGCGGCGGGCGGAACCGCGCTGGACCCGGAGGTGGTGGCCCAGCTGCTGGTGCGCCGGGGCGGGGATCCCCTGGACGACCTGACCCAGCGGGAACGTGACGTGCTGGCCATGATGGCGGAGGGCCGTTCCAACGCGGAGATCAGCGCCGCCCTGGTGATCACCGACAGCGCGGTGAGCAAGCACATCAACTCGATCTTCGCCAAGCTTGAGCTGTACCCGGGCGACGTCGGCCACCGGCGGGTGCTCGCGGTGCTGCGCTACCTTGGCGCGGGCCCGACGGGGCCCGTCATCTGAGCTGCGCCCCGCGCCGAGGGCTACCGGATGAGGGTCAGGCGGCCATGTGCTTGTTGAGGTACCGGATCCAGTCGGCGGGTTCCACTACCCATTTGCGGGGTCGGAACAGCCCGGGGTCGTCGGCCTGGTCGCGCTGGTCCTGGCGTTCTTCGGGGGTGCGGGCGTTGGCCAGGCAGGTGTAGATGGCCTCGTCCAGGTGGAGCCGCTCGCCGTACCAGGGCGGGATGATGGTGCCGGGGGTGATGTCGGCGTCGTGGCAGTCCCCGATGGTGCCGACGGGGGGTGGCAGGGGCGGGCTGGGCGGCAGGGCTGTGCCGTCCGGGCGGTAGAACGCGAATCCGCCGCCCGGTTTCGCGGCGATCAGGTAGCCGCGCTCGTGTACCAGCGTGTGATGGTACTTACACAAGCTGATCAGGTTGTCCAGGCTGGTGCGGCCGCCGTGGCTCCAGTACTGGATGTGGTGCAGGTCGATGCGGCGGGACTCGCAGCCGGGGAACCGGCACCGGCAGGTGTCCCGTTCGCGGGCGGCGCGGCGCAGCGCGGCGTTCGGGCGGCGGCGTCGGCGTCCCAGGTCCAGGACGGTGCCGTCGCGGTCGTGGAGCATCCAGCTCAAGGCGGCGGTGCAGCCGAGCATCTGCGCGGTGCTGACGCTGATGGCGGGGCCGTCCTGCACGTGGCACCGCGCCGGGTCCGCCGGGTCACCCGGCACCGGCCTGACGGGCGGCGGCGTCTCCGCGGAGACGCCGGCTGCCTGCGCGGAGGCGCCCGCAGCGTCGGTGCCGACGTGCACGATGACCTGGTACACCTCCGGGTCATCGGCCGTGGCGACCTTCCCGGCCAGGAACGCCTCCGCGATGACCTGCAGTGCATCAGCCAGGCTGGAAGATGTCTGGATGGCGGCGGGCGTCTCCGCGGAGACGCCGGCGTCCCCGCCGTCGTGGGGGTGTTCCAGGTCCGCGGCGGCCGCGCGCAGCGCCTTCAGCAGCACCGCGCCGGCCAGCGGCGGCAGCCGGAACGTCCCGGCCAGCGACCCGTCCTCCTCCAGCCGCCACGCCAGCCGCCGCCGGACCCGCGCCGCCGCGTCGTCGGCCCCGGTGACCTGCCGGTGCGCGCGGGCGAACCGCTCCAGCTGGTTGCCCGTCATCGGACCGGCGATCTCGGCCAGGCCCCGCTCGTTGTCTGGGGTGGCGATCCGGGTCAGCGCCCGCACCTTGGCATAGGACAGCCGGCCCGCGCCGAACTCCCCGCGGATCACCGGCAGGTCCCGCAGCGCCCGCGCCACCCGCACATGCTCCCGCGCGGCACCCGAGGACATCTGGCACTTCCACGACAGCCACGCCGCGCAGCTGCTCATCTCCCAGCTCGCCCAGCCCCGGCGGGCATCGAAGTCGGCGAGCAGGACCAGGAACCGGCACGTCGCCGCGGCCAGGTGCCCGGCCAGCTCGCAGATCTGCGCCTCCAGCCGCTCCAGCGGCACCGGAGCGGTCGCCGGGCCCCGGGGCGGCCGGGACAGCAGCGTCAGGGACAGGGATGGTATTGCCGGGGACACAGCCCGGCTCGCGCATATCGAACATGCATTTGATGCTAACGCCAGGCTACGACATTCCCGGGACTCGTGCTGGTCCGGGTCACCGCCATCGACCTGCTGGGCTCCGAGGGCGGCCGACATGTTCATCGCGGGTGCGGCCTTTACCCGGCGGTTCGCCGGGGGGTACTCGGGGTTCGGCGAGGCTACCGAGTGGTAAGGTGCCCCGTGGTTATCTTGAACCGCCCGCTGCGCATCGCGTTGCTCTCGTACCGCAGCAAGCCGCACTGCGGCGGCCAGGGAGTCTACGTACGCCACTTGAGCAGGGAACTTCATGCGCTCGGGCACCACGTCGAGGTGTTCTCAGGTCAGCCGTATCCCCACCTCG
>WNGP01000887.1_pt1 | contig 24456 bp, 25 predicted proteins | sample 5407671 | NCBI WGS metagenome assembly WNGP01 (sample SAMN13153381, study PRJNA577476) | soil metagenome | isolation source: 40 cm soil or saprolite under Garry oak tree replicate 2 | place: USA:California | collected 2016-06-15
GGGGGCCGGGCCCCAAACTTGAAGTGATATGACGGCCGGCGAAGGACGCGCGGAGGGTCGCGCATGCTGTGCAAACAATGTCGAGCGGACCTGAAGGGGACCCCTGGGACGGAACAGCTTCACGTAGCGGGGTCGGCGGAGCACACCTGCGACGCGTGTGGCGCGATCGTGGTGACGCTCGCCGGCGTTCCACTGGACCCGGGGGGAGCCGCCCTGGCCCGATTGGCCAGGTTCGGGCTCGGGAGCGCGGGACAGCCGCTGCTCGAACCTAAACGCGAAGGGACCTGAGCGATGTGCGGCATCGTGGGGTACGTGGGGTCGAGGGAAGCGGCGCCGGTGCTGATGGACGGCCTCACACGCCTCGAGTATCGTGGCTACGACTCCGTCGGCGTCGCCGTCCTCGACGGTCGCGGCGTGGAGACCCGGAAGCTCGCGGGGCGAATCGACGGTCTGCGCACGCTGCTCGGGCGCGCGCCGCTTGCGGGCCGCTGCGGCATCGGCCACACGCGCTGGGCTACGCACGGGGCGCCGACGGAGCGGAACGCCCATCCGCACGCCGACTGCTCGGGGTCCGTGGCGGTCGTGCACAACGGCATCATCGAGAACGCCGACGTGCTGCGGACGCAGCTCGAGCGCGCCGGCCACCGCTTCACGACCGAGACCGATACCGAGACTCTGGCCCACCTCATCGAGGACGCGGAAGGGACGACGCTGGAAGAGCGCGTTCTCGCCGCGCTCGCGCTGGTCGAGGGGACGTACGGCCTGGCGGTGATCGCGGAAGAGCACCCGGGGACGATCGTCGTGGCGCGCCGCGGCTCACCGGTCCTGATCGGCGTCGGCGAGGGGGAATACGTGGTCGCGTCGGATGCGAGCGCCGTCCTGCCATATACGCGCTCGGTCGCCTACCTCAGGGACGGCGACGTCGCGGTGGTAACCGCCGAGGGGTACCGCGTGCTGGACGAACAGCAGCGCGTGCAGCGGCGCTCGCTGCATGACATCGAGTGGGGCCTCGAAAGCCTGAGCCTCGGCGACCACGCCCACTTCATGCTGAAAGAAATCCGCGAGCAGCCCGAGACGCTGCGGAGCACGCTGCGGGGGCGGCTGCTCCCGGCCGAGGGGAGCGCGCGGCTCGACGGGCTCAACCTCACCGCGGCTCGCTGCACGCGCATCCGCCGTATCGAGATCGTGGGCTGCGGCACGTCGTGGCACGCGGGACTCGTGGGACGCCACATCATCGAGGACCTGGCCGAGATTCCCGTGACGGTCGAATACGCCTCGGAGTACCGCTACCGCCGGCCGCTGCGTGTTCCGGGCACCCTGACCGTCGTGATCTCCCAGTCCGGAGAGACCGCAGATACGCTCGAGGCGCTGCGCGCGGCGAAAGCCGCCGGGTCGACCGTGGTCGGCCTCGTCAATGTCGTCGGCTCGACGATCGCGCGGGAAGCGGACGGCGGGATCTACCTGCATGCGGGCCCCGAGATCGGCGTGGCCTCGACCAAGGCGTTCACGTCGCAGCTCGCCGCCCTGCTGCTGCTCGGCCTCTACCTCGGCCGCGGGCGCGGGCTGTCGCTGGAGCGCGGGCGCGCGCTCGTCGCGGCGCTGACCGCGCTGCCCGACCTGGTGGAGCGGGCGCTGACGGTCGAGCCGGAAGTGTGCGCGCTCGCGGCCCGCTACGCCGACGCGCGCAACGCGCTCTACCTCGGGCGCGGCGTGAACTTCCCGGTGGCGCTCGAGGGAGCGCTCAAGCTCAAGGAGATCTCCTACATCCACGCGGAGGGGTATCCGGCGGCGGAGATGAAGCACGGGCCCATTGCCCTGATCGACGAGAACATGCCGGTCGTGTGCGTCGCGCCCACGGACCACGTGTACCGCAAAGTGGTCTCGACCATGGAGGAAGTGCGGGCCCGGGGCGGGCGCATCATCGCCGTGACCACGGAGGGGAACGGGGACCTCGAGCGGCTGGTCGATCACGAGTTACGCGTACCCGCGAGCGAGCCCCTGTTGTCGCCGGTCCTCACGGTCATTCCGCTCCAGCTATTGGCCTACCACATCGCGGTGCTGCGCGAGTGCGACGTGGATCGACCCCGCAACCTGGCGAAGAGTGTGACCGTCGAATGAGCGCCCGTTGGCTGTCGCTCGCCCTCGCACTGGCCTCACGGGCCGCCGCCCAGACGCCAGACGACAGCGTCCGCGTCGGCGACCGCGTCCTCCTCCAGGTCGTGCCCGGGCTTACGGACAGCACTCGCCAGCAGCGGGACACCTTCACGGTGACGCCCGGGCCGGCGCTGCTGCTCCCCGGGATCGGCGAGGTGTCGCTCGCGGGCGTGCGCCGTGCTGACGTTCAGGCACACCTCACGCGGCAGCTGGCACGCTTCCTCAAGAACCCGGACGTGCATGCGCGCGTGCTCGTCCGTCTCGGGATCCTGGGGGAGGTCGAGCGGCCGGGGTTCTATGCCGTGCCCGCGGACGCCGTGTTGTCCGATGCGTTGATGGCGGCGGGAGGCCCGACCCGGGACGCAAAGTTCGCGAAGCTGGTCATCGAGCGCGATGCGCAGCGCATCTGGGACGGCGCCGGGCTCCAGCAGGCCATCGCGAGCGGTATGACGGTGAGTCAGATGAAGCTCCGTTCCGGAGACCACATCGTGGTGCCGAAGCGCCGCGACTCGGCGACGACCGCGCAGATTCTGGGCGTCCTGCTCACGCTTCCCGCGGCGATCTACGGCTTGACCAGGCTCTTCTGAGCGATGCGGATCCTCTCCATTGTCGGCGATGGTCGGGACGTCCTGCGTTTCGCGCCGCTGGCGCGCGCGCTCGCGGGACGGGCGGACGTCGAGCACGTCGTCGTCCACACCGGGCCCCCGGGCGTCACGGCGGGAGCCCGTTCGCTGTTTCGGGAGCTCGACCTGCAGGCCCCCGCCCTCCACCTCGGCGTCGCGCCGGGGACGCACGCCGCCGAGATCGGTGCGGCGATGCTCGCGCTCGAGCCGATCCTCCGCGAGCTCCGTCCCGACGTGACGCTCGTCTACGGGGACGGGAATGCCGCGGTCGCCGCCGCGCTGGTCGCAGCGGGGCTCGGGGTGTTGGTCGGGCACGTCGAGGCCGGCCTCAGGTGCGGTGACTGGTCTCGTCCCGACGAGCTCAACCGCGCGACGGTGGATCGGATCTCCGCGCTGCTGTTCGCGCCGTCGCGCGACGCGATCGAGCAGCTCGCCCTCGAAGGGACGGCCGATGAGCGGGTCCATTTCGTCGGCAGCACGCTCATCGACACGCTGTCCTGGACGCTGCCCAGCGCCCGCGCGAGCGAGGTGGCGCGGGGTCTCGGCGTGAGCGCAGGCTGCTACGCCGTCGCCGCCCTGGACCGGCCGGCGAACGTGGACGAGCGCGAGACTCTGAGCGAGGTGCTGGCGGCGCTGCAGCGCGTTGGTGCGAGCACGCCCGTCCTGTGGTGCGTCGGGTCGCGTACGCGCCAACGTATCGAGGCCCTCGATGTGCGCATGGCGCCCGAGGGGTGCCTCGTGCTGCTCGAGCCCCTGCCGTACGTGGACCTGGCGGCGCTCGTCGCGGGCGCGGGGGTCGTGGTGACGGACGCGGACGACCTTCAGGAGGAGACGACGTTCCTCGGCGTGCCGTGCGTGACGGTAGGGTTCGCCACTGCGCGCCCGATGACGTGCCTCGTCGGGACCAACCGGCTGGTGCAGCCGCGAGGCGACGCGTTGGTGGCCGCGGTGGAGCGCGCCATCGCCCGCCGCTCGCCGGCGCGACCCGTGGTCGAGCGGTGGGACGGCCGCGCGGCGGAGCGGATCGTGGCGGTGATCTGCGACGGCGAGCGCGTGGATGACGTGACATCACGGGTGGCGCGCCCCGCGATCGCGCACCCGCTGGGTGCCGCGTAACGCATCGCCCGGAGACAGGAGCGCAGACGCAACGGCCCGGCTGACGCCGGGCCGTTCTGCGTTTGTCGGCGCCATGGTTTGGTGCGCGCGGGCGGCGACGCGAGTAACAAAATGCTGCGCGCGGATTGCGGCGGGCTCGCGACGCTCGATCGGTATCTCGTGGAGCGACAACGTTCTCGCGTCGCTCACCGCGTTGGCATCGGGCTTGCGCTTCCCTCCTCGCGGCGTGCGTGTGACATGAAACCGTCAACCGAGGAGGGCAGGACGCACATGATGCACCAACCCAACAGACTCGTCGTGCCCGGTCTACTCGCGGCCGCCCTGCTGGCGGCTGCGTGTCAGGACGCGACGACACCGGCGTCGCCGGCCCATCCGAACTTCTGGGCGGGCGGCGGCTGCTTCGGCAAGTGGACCGGCGGCGGCCGGATCGACCCGCCGGACCATCAAGATGTGGACGATCAGGAAGACGGTCTGAACGGCCAGCAGATGACCGGGAAGGTCACGTTCGGGTTCAACGTCTTTTTGACGGGTACTGATGACAACTGCACGGTAGACAAGGGTGAGATCCAGGTGGTGCATCACCAACCCGACTACCCCTTCCAAGTCACCTGGCACATCTCCATCCACAACGGTGCGAACGCCATCGATGGCAGCTCTGTGCCGGCGCGCACCTACATCAACGGGCACGGACACCGCTGTCTCGTCGTGGGATTCACGGCAGCGCGTGGCCACGCGGTCACGCTCGGGGTTGAGGGGACGGATCAGGACCGCATGACCGTGTGCGACAACGGCGAGCCAGGGTCGAGCCCGGGTTTCGGGCCCGATGCGTTTCGCTGGGAAACCCAGGCCTTCAACCTGGACACGCAGCTCCAGTACCTGACGGGCGGCAACATCCAGGACCATTCATAGGAAAGGAGGGCTGAGTGATGAGAGTCATCAACAAGGATACGGTGCAGCGCCTCGCGGCCCTCGGTCTTGCTGTTGGATTGACCGTGGGGTTCGTGACTGCGGGCATCGCCCAAACGGTGAGCGGCAGCGCGTACGGTGCGTACGCCAACACGCCGCTCGGCTCGGTGAGCCAGTCCCCGCTCGCGGTGCTGCCGGCTGTCTCGGGGACCGACGGGGACATCGCGACCGCCCAGGCAGATGCGCTGGGTGCCGGGAGCGCCCTGTCGTCGGATTTCTTGAATACGATGACGAGCGGGGCCATCGGGACCGCGGAGGCGGGCGCACAGAGCGTGGCCTCGGTGGCTGACATCAACATCCTGGGTGGCGTGATCACGGCGACGGAAGTTGTCGCCGCGGTGACGAGCAGTCGAACCGCCAGCGGTGCTGTCAGCAACGCGACCGGCTCGAGCTTTGAGAATCTCGTCGTGGCCGGCGTGCCGGTCACCACGGGTGATGCGGCGGTCGCACCGAACACCCAGATGAGTCTGCCCGGGGTGGGCTACGTGGTGTTGAACGAGCAGATCCCCACGGGCGACGGCGTGACGAGCAGCGGGCTGACGGTGAACATGATTCACGTCTACCTGCAGAGCGTCGGCGGCCTGCTGGGCGGTCTCACAACCACCGGCGAGATCATCGTCGGATCGGCGTCCAGCTCGGTTCAATAGGGCTCGCTCGGTTCCGGCTATCCCGTGAGCGGCCCGGCTTATGCCGGGCCGCTCCCGTTTGGCGCTGCGTCGCGTTGCGGTGCGAACCAGCCGGTGACGCGTGGCATCAGGTTTGCGGGTTCGATCGCAGAGATACGGGTGTGCGGCCCCCGTGCACCGAGACGGGGCCGCCGGCCGCGTGGACATAGCCGGGGAGTACGGGCCGCGTTTGCGTTTGACCATTCGTGGATTGCGTTCTGTCGTGCGCCAGCGCACACGGCGGGACCCCGTTTGGTGGTCCGGCTCCCCGCGCCCTGTTTTTGTGCGTCTGGCATAAGGGTCCTGCCCCAAACGACTGCAACACCGTTTCGCGCGGCGTCGACGACAAACCATAACACATTGTGATGGAGTGAGTTAAGTCGGAGGACCTAGGAGGGCTGCCTGGCACTAGCTTTGCTGTTGCGCGGGGGCAACATTCGACCCGGCGAGGGGTCCCCAGCCATGGCCACCAAGACCAAAGACGTGCAGCCGCTGCCACCCGATCCGTTGGCTCACACAGAGTCCACCGCAGCGCTGCTGCGCGAGTTGGTGGCCCACCTGCGGCAGAACCGCACTCAGCTTCGCGAGGAGTGGGCGCGCCGCATCATCCGGGCGCAACTGCTCACCGCGATGACCGAGGAGGAAATCTTCGCCGAAGCGACCTCGGTCTACGACAACTACGTCGAAGCGCTCGAGACGGGGACCTTCGAGGCGCTGCAGGCCTACGCGCGCAACCTGTCGGAGCGCATCATTCCGCGTGGCGTCGAGACGCACGAGGTCGTCGGGATCGTACTGCTGCTGCGCGACGTGCTGGCGCGGTCGTCGTTCGCCAAGTACCACGAGGACTTCGACAAGCTCAACCGTATTCTCGACGCCTACGAGCCCGCCGCGAACCGGATTGCGAACACCGTGGCGGTCGGGTTCGTGCAGGAACGCGAGCGCATCATCCGCCAGCAACAGGAAGCGATCCGCGAGCTGTCCACGCCGGTACTCCAGGTGCGGGAGCGCCTGCTCATTCTCCCGATCATCGGCGTCATCGACCCGCAACGCGCGCGACAGCTGACCGAGCAACTGCTCCGCGCGATTCGGACCAACCGCGCCAAGGTGGTCGTCATCGACATCACCGGTGTGGCGGCGATGGACTCGAACGTGGCGAACCACCTGGTCCAGACCGTCGAAGCGTCGCGCCTGCTGGGCGCCACCGTCATCGTGACGGGTCTCTCGCCCGAGATCGCCCAGACGCTCGTGACCATTGGCGTCGATCTGAGCGAAATGGCCACGGTTGGCGACCTCCAGGGCGGCATCGAGGAGGCGGAGCGGCTGCTCGGGTACAAAGTTCTGCCGCTCGAGGACGTGACGCCCAAAGCGTGAGCTGACCCCACTTCGGAAGCGGAGGGCGCGTGGAAGTTCCGATCCTGAAGCAGGGGCACTACCTGATCGCGTCGATCCAGTCGGCGCTGACGGACGCCGATCTCTCGCAGCTGCGGGAGGCGTTGATCGAGCGCGTCGGGCGGTTCCGGGCCCGGGGCGTGATCGTGGACGTCACAGCCTTGGACGTGATGGACTCGTTCGCGGTGCGGACCCTGCGGGACATCGCGCACATGGCGCGGCTGCGCGGTGCGGACACCGTCATCGTCGGCATTCAGCCCGAGGTCGCCTTCGCGATGGTGCAGCTCGGGTTGACGCTGAAGGGCGTCGCGACCGCGCTGGACCTCGAGGAAGGCCTCGCCTTCCTCAACCAGCAGGGTGAGGGGCGGATCGAGGACCGTCGCCCGCCGGGAAGCCGCCTCGACCGTGGGTGACGAGCGGCGCCTGCCGATCGCAGCCGACGTTGACGTCGTCCAGGCACGTCAGCACGGACGGGAGCTGGCGGCCGAAGCGGGCTTCTCGAGCGGCGACCAGACGGTGATCGCCGCTGCCATCTCCGAGATCGCGCGCAACATCCTGATGTACGCCAAGCGCGGCGAGATCGTCCTGAGCGTGGTGCAGAACGGCGACCGGCAGGGGATCGTCGTGGTCGCGAGCGATCAGGGACCGGGCATCGCCGACGTGGGGCGCGCCATGCAGGACGGGTACTCGACGTCAGGAGGGCTGGGGCTGGGCTTGCCGGGGGCACGGCGCCTGATGGACGAGTTCGAGGTGACCTCGGCCCTGGGCCGGGGCACCACGGTATCGATGAAGAAATGGCGCCGGCTGACCTGAGGCCGTGGTGGCCCCGCGTGCCCTGATCGATTGGGGGGTCGCCACCCGGGCGCTCCCGGGTGAGGCGGAGTCCGGCGACCTCGCCACAGTCCAGAGCACCGCGCGCGGCGTGTTGGTCGGTGCGGTGGATGGTCTCGGTCACGGCGCCGACGCGGCCACCGCAGCGCGGCGCGCGGTCGCCGTCCTCGAACGCTGCGCGGGCGAGTCCGTGCTGCAGCTGGTCCAGGCGTGCCACGAGGCACTCGTCGGCACGCGCGGCGTCGTGATGAGTCTCGCGTGCTTCGATCGCATCGACCGTTCTCTCACCTGGCTCGGCGTCGGCAACGTGGAAGGCGTGCTCCTGTACGCGGATCGCGCCGCGCGGCCGCACCGTACCACGCTCATTACGCCCGGCGGCATCGTTGGCTCGGAGCTCCCCCGCCTCCAGGCCCAGGTGATCTCCGTCACCCCGGGCGACACGCTGATCTTTGCGTCCGACGGGATCAAGAGCGGGTTTGCCGATGACCCACCGCTCGATGCGGCCCCGCAACAGCTCGCCGACCAGATTCTCGCACGCTATGGGAGGGGCACGGATGATGCGCTCGTCCTAGTCGCGCGCTATCTGGGGGACGGCGGAGGCGGCGCTTGAAGCCCCCGGCGTCGATGGAGCCGGTTCCGTCCTCCGCCACGCTGCGCAAGGAGGGGTCGTCCCGGGTGCGGATTCTGGTCGCCGGTGAAGACACGGCGGGCGTGCTGCAGAGCCTGCGGCAATGGTCGGACGACGGTGGGCTCGAGGTGGACGGCGTGCCGGACTTGCCGCGGGCCGTGCGCCGCCTCACCGCCGAGCGCTGGGACGTGGTCCTCGCGCTGCTGGGCGACCGCGCAGACGACGACCTCGCCTGGTGGATGGACGCCATGCGCGGCGCGACCGGCGCGCCGCGTCTGATCGGCGCGACGCGGAATCCGTCGATGGGCGTCGTGCTGCGCGCCGAGAACCTCGGCGTGCTCGACCTCCTGTCACTCCCCGTGCGCAAGGAGGACTTGCTTGCTGCCCTGCGGCGCGTCCGCTCGGCCGCGGTGGAGGTGCCGGTGCCGCTCCCCGAGGTGGAGCATCACGCCGTCGGCCAATACGCCCTCGTCGGTCAGAGCCCCGCCATGCTCGAGGTCTACAAGCTCATGGCGCGCGTAGCCCCGAGCGCCGCCACGGTGCTGATCCAGGGCGAGTCGGGCACCGGGAAAGAGGTCGTGGCCCGCGCGATTCACCTGGACGGTCCGCATGCGGCCGGCCGGTTCGTCGCCGTCAACTGCGCCGCCATCCCGGAGAACCTGCTCGAGAGCGAGCTGTTCGGGCACGAGAAGGGTGCGTTCACGGGCGCGGTCACCCGCAAGATCGGACGGTTCGAGCAGGCCGTGGGCGGCACGCTGTTCCTGGACGAAGTCGCGGACATGAGCCTCGCTCTCCAGGCCAAGATCCTCCGCGCCGTGCAGGAGCGCGAGATCGAGCGGGTCGGCGGCGGCGAGCCGATCGCCGTGGAGGTGCGGCTGATCGCCGCGACCAACCGCGACCTGAAGGAGGCGATCGCCCAGGGGCGATTCCGCGAGGACCTGTACTACCGGCTCGCGGTGGTGACGATCCGGCTCCCCACGCTGGCGGAGCGCGGCGAGGACTTGGTGCTGCTGATGGCGTACTTCGTACGCCAGTTTGCGGAGCGGTACGGGAAGCCGACCCAGGCCGTCTCGGACCGGGTGCTCGAGCTGCTGCGGAACCATGCGTGGGTCGGCAACGTGCGCGAGCTACGCAACGTGGTCGAGCGAGCCGTGATCGTGGCCTCCGGCCACACGCTGCTGGCGGAGCATCTCCCCGATGAATTCCGCGGTGAGGAGGCGACGTTGCCCGATCGGCCGCAGGGGGCGCTGCTCACGCTCGCGGAGCTCGAGGCGCGCCACATCGCGCGGGTGCTCGCGCACACCAACGGGCAGATCGGCGCCGCGGCCGAGATCCTCGGTATCCACCGCAACACGTTGACGCGGAAAATGAAGGAGTACGGGCTGTGACACCGGGCCGACAGTCGCCGCCGCCGCTCCCGCCGCCCGTGCGGGTGAAACAGGCCCTGGACCTGCTCCCCGATCTCGAGGCCGTCGCGCCGTTGCGCGCCCTGCTCGTCTCCCTGGCCCGCCCCGACGAGCGGGCCCTGTGGTCGAGCTCGGGGCCCTACCTCACGCTTGGGATGCGGGGCGTGCAGCCTGAGGAGTTGGCGCGCCGCATGTCGCAGGCGTTCCACGAGGTGACCGGCCACCTGCAGGTGCTGTACCGCGCCTACGTGCATGCCCTGGAGGCGCAGCAGCGGGGTGAGGGTGGCGACGTGGTCGCGGCCCTGCTGCGCGCCGGCCGGGAGGAGGAGCGGGTGGGACGGTTGTCGCAGGCACGCGCGTGGTACGAGGTGGCGTTGCGTGCGTCGCAGGTGTTGCAGGACCGCCGCCCGGAAGTGGAGTCGCTCGGGGCGCTCGGGCACGTGTCGCTCGCGTTGCGGGAATACGGGGACGCGGCGCGCCATTTCCAGCGCTCGCTCGCGCTCGCGGAGGCGGAATTCGACCAGGCGGGGGCGATCGCGGCGTGCGACGGGTTGGGCTACGCCGCGCTGCGGGAGGGGCAATGGCCTGGCGCGCAGGCGTGGTTCGCGCGCGGACTGCGGCTCGCCGATGCGTCGGGCGACCGGCGGGCGCTCGGAGGGCTGGAGCGCCAGCTCGGCGTACTGGCGTGCAAGCAGGGCGACCTCGCGGCCGCGGGTGAGCATGTCCGCAAGGCTCGCGAATGGCTCGAGACCGCCGACGCACCGGACGAGATGGCTCGCGCGCTGAGCACGCAGGGCCAGCTGGACGCGCAGCTGGGGCGTCACGCCGCCGCCTCCGCGGCGTACCGCGAGGCGCTGGCCTGGGTGCAGCGCGCCCCGCGCGACGTCGCTCTGGAGCTCTCGGTTCGGTTGAGCCTCGCCGAGCTCCAGCTCGAGGCAGGACGGCTGCTCGAGGCCGAAGAAGAAATGCGCCGGGCGGAGCAGGTGGCGATCGCCGGGAATCTCCCGGCGGACCTGATCCAGGTGTACACGCTGATGGGCAAGCTGCGCGGCCAGCAGCAGGACGAGACAGGCTTCGTGTTCTTCGAGCAGGCGATTGAGCTGTGCCGTATGCTCGAGCCGCTGCCGGGCGCGGAAGCGCAGGTGTACCTGGACTATGGGTTATTCCAGGAGGGGCTCGAACACCTGGAGGAGGCGCGCGCGTACCTGGAGCGCGCCCGGGAGTTGTTTGCGGCGCAGGGAGAGACCGTCAAACGCGACCGCGTCGAGGCGGAGCTGCAGAAGCTCTCGGCGTAGCCTTGAAGGCCATCGGGCGTCCCACTAGGTTGTGGAAAGACAAGCGCCTGGTCCACAGGGCCTGCGGCAGCTCGTGCGCGGGCCTTTTCGTTTGATGGGCGACCACCAGGGTGGGAGAGGTCCACAACATGCGTTCCGCGACGCGCCTGGACGTGCTGGGCACGGAGCATGCCTACGTCGTCCTCGACGCGGCCAAGCAGCTCGAGGCCGCCGGTCACCAGGTGCTGCACCTGGAGATCGGGGAGCCGGACATGCCCACGCCGCCGCACGTGGTCGAGGCGGGGATCCGGGCGCTGCGCGAAGGTCGCACCCGCTACGCCGTGGCGGCGGGTGTCCCCGAGCTGCGCGACGCGATCGCCCAGGCGCTGGCCGCGCGAGGCGTGCGCGCGGCGGCGGAGAACGTCGTGGTCACCCCCGGGGCGAAACCGATGCTGTTCTGTGCGGCCCTCGCGGTCATCGAGCCGGGTGACGAGGTGCTGTGCCCCGATCCTGGTTTTCCCATCTACGCATCGGTGGCGCGGTTCGCCGGGGGCCGCCCGGTCTACTATCCGCTGGACCCAAAGCGCGCGTTCGCTCCCGACGTGGACGCCATCGCCGCGCGCGTGACGGCGCGCACGCGCGTGCTGGTCCTCAATCTCCCGCACAACCCCACGGGCGGCGTCGCCAGCCCCGACGATCTGGCGCGTCTGGCGGCGCTCGCGGACCGGCACGACCTGTGGATCATCAGCGACGAGGTATACGGCCAGCTTCGCTACGACGGACGCTACGACAGCATCGCGGCGCTGCCCGGGATGTCCGCGCGCACCATCATTGTGGACGGGTTCTCGAAGGCCTACTCGATGACGGGGTGGCGGTTGGGGTACGGCGTGATGCCCGCGCGGCTCACCGCGCCGATGATCACTCTCGTGATCAACAACCTGTCGTGCACCGCGACGTTCGTGCAGTACGCCGGCGTCGCGGCGCTGACCGGCCCGCAGGACCCGGTGCATCGGATGGTCGCGGCGCTCAAAGCGAAGCGCGACGTGGTGGTCCGGGGGTTGAGCTCCATCGATGGCGTCACCTGCGCCACCCCCGCGGGGGCGTTCTACGCCTTCCCCGACATCGGGGGCATTCTCGAGCGGACCGGGCTCGCGTGCGAGTCGTTCGCCGACCGGCTGCTCGACGAAGCGCACACGGCCGTGCTGGCGGGGACGGCGTTTGGGCCGCGCGGGGCAGGGCATCTGCGATTGTCGTACGCAGGCGCCGCCCGGGACCTGGAGCTGGCCCTGGAGCGCATCCGCACGTGGGTGGGGAGCCTCGCGGCGGCCGCTTGACGCGACCGGCGGTCGGGGTATGTTACCAGCACAACCGCTGTGCCGTGGTCATTTGCCGCGTATTGCCGCCACGTAAAACAAGGTGCTAAAAAGCGATGCCCGCGGCTTTCTGTACGCGGGCTCTTGTGTTTGAGGGAGCAGGAATGACCTCGACGGCCAGTCCAGTAGTCCGGCGCGATCTCAGGGCGCGGCCGCTCCGCTGTCGCAGCTGCGGGTTGGAGCGCGCCGCGGCCCCGATCGCCGTCTGCGAGCAGTGTCTCGGCCCGCTCGACCCCGTCTATGACCCGGCGCGCCGCCTGCCGGACGCGGCGACGATTGCGGCGCGGCCCCCGTCGCTGTGGCGCTACCGCGAGTGGCTGCCCTTCGAAGGCGAGCCGATTCATTCGCTCGACAGCGGGTTCACGCCGCTCGTGGCCGCCCCGGCGCTGGCGCGGCGCCTCGGTGTGGCGCGCGCCTGGGTCAAGAACGACACCGTGTGCCACCCGTCGCTCTCCTTCAAGGATCGCGTGGTCGCCGCGGCGATCAACGCGGCCGCGGCGTTCGACCTGGACACGATCGGCTGCGCCTCGACCGGCAACCTCGCGAACGCGGTGGCCGCGCACGCTGCGCGCGCCGGGCTCGTCGCCTGGGTATTCATCCCGGAGGAGCTCGAAGCGGGGAAGGTCCTCGGGACCAGTATCTATGGCCCCAAGCTGGTGCGCGTCCGTGGGACGTACGACGACGTGAATCGCCTGTGCGCGCAGGTCGCCGACCGCTTCGGGTGGGGCATCGTGAACGTCAACCTGCGGGGGTACTACGGCGAGGGGTCCAAGACGGTGGCGTACGAGATCGCCGAGCAGCTGGGATGGCGGCTGCCTACGGCGGTGGTCGCACCGATGGCGGGGGGCTCGCTCTTGAGCAAGCTGCGCAAGGGATTCGGGGAGTTCCTCGACGCGCGATTGGTGCGGGGTACCTCGCCCCGCCTGTACGGAGCGCAGGCCGAGGGTTGCGCCCCGATCGTGCGCCTGGTGGAGCGCGGCGGGACGCAGGTCGAGCCCGTGATCCCGCGCACCATCGCTCGCTCGCTCGCGATCGGCAACCCGGCGGATGGGGCGTTCGCGGCGCGGGCCATCGCCGAGTCGGGCGGCTGGGCGGCGGCCGTGAGCGATGCCGAGTTGATCGAAGGGATCCAATGGCTCGCCCAGGACGTCGGCGTATTCGCGGAGACCGCAGGGGGCGTCACGGCCGCCGCGGCGCTCGCGCTGGCGCAGGCCGGACGCCTGCGCCCCGATGACGAGGTGGTGCTCTGCATCACGGGGCACGGTCTCAAGACCCTGGAGGCGGTGACCGGCGTGCTGCCGGAAGCCCCCGTCATCGCTCCCCGGTTGCGTGAGGTCGCAAGCCTCGTGGAGCGCTCTTCTTGAGGAGATCATGATATGGCCATCACGGTGAACCTGCCCTCCGTGCTCGCCGCCCACGCCGGTGGCACGCGGACCATCCAGGCGAACGGCCGCACGCTGGGCGAGGCCGTGGCCGACCTGGCCGCTCGTTTCCCCGCGTTGGGCCCGCGCCTCCAGGACAAGGAGGGCAAGCCGTATCCGTTCGTCGTGTTCTACGTCAACGACGAAGACGTGCGCTTCCGCGGCGGCTTCGCCGCGCCGGTCCAAGATGGCGACGAGGTGACGGTCATCCCGGCGATCGCGGGGGGGTGAGCACTCGGGCAAATGAAGCAATGGCTTGAAACGCGCCAGGTCCTCGCGCGGCTCGCCGAGCTGGGCCGCGAGGGGACGCACGCGGCGCTCGCCACGGTCGTCCGCGTGCGCGGCTCCGCGTACCGCCACGAGGGGGCGAAGCTGCTCGTGGCGGCCGACGGGTCAACAACCGGCAACGTGAGCGGCGGGTGCCTGGAGCAGGATGTGCGTGAGGTGGGGCTGCTGGTGATCCGCTCGGGGACGGCTCAAGTGCGCTCGTATTGCTCCGGCACGGACGAGATCGCCGCCTGGGACTTAGGCGTGGGGTGCGAAGGGCAGGTGGACGTACTCGTCGAGCCGGCGTTCGAGCCGCGGACGCGCGAGCGGGAGCTGCTCGAAGGACGCGAGCCGTTTGCCGTATGTACCTACCTGCCAGGGACGGGGGACGAGGGACCGGGGACGCGTGTGATCGTCACGGGTGCAGGCGGGGAGGGTGACGTGGCGTCCCGCGCCCGCGCGCTGATCCATGACGAGCGCTCCGCGCTGGAAGAGGTCAACGGTCGCCCCGTCTTCATCGATGTCCTGATTCCCCCACCCGAGCTCGTGGTGTTCGGCGCCGGCGACGACGCGCGACCCCTGGTACGGTGCGCCGCGGAGATCGGGTTTCGGGTCACCGTGGTAGATCGCCGCCCCGCGTACCTCGCACCGGAGCGATTCCCGGCCGCCGCGCGGCTCGTGCATAGCGACGCCGCGCACCTCCCCGAGCGGTTGCCCCTCGACGCATCGTGCTACGCCGTCGTCATGACACACAACTTCGCGGACGATCGGGCGTACGCACAGGCACTGCTCGAGGCGCCGGTCGCGTACATCGGCCTGCTCGGGCCGCGGCAGCGCACCGACCGGATGCTGCGCGATGTCGTGGTCGGGGAAGGTGGACGCGTGTACGGGCCCGTCGGGCTCGACATCGGCACGGACGGCGCGGAGCAGGTGGCGCTGTCGGTGGTCGCCGAGATCCTGGCGGTCCGGTCGGGACGACGCGCGTGGTCGCTGCGCGAGCGCGGTGCGCCAATCCATGCCCGCGAAGACTGAGCCCTTTCGCATCGGCGCCGTTGTGCTCGCCGCCGGCGCGTCGCGCCGGATGGGCCCGGGACGCAACAAGATGCTGCTCGAGCTCGAGGGAGAACCGCTGGCGCGGCGCGCCGCGCGACGCGCACTCGCGGCGGGGCTAGCGCCGGTCGTCGTGGTGCTGGGTCACGAGGCGGATCGGGTGCGGGAGGCGCTCGAGGGGCTCGCGTGTGACTGTGTCGTCAACCCGGACTTCGCCGGGCCGACGAGCGGATCGTTGCATGCCGGGCTGCGTCGCCTCGGCGCCGTGGATGCCGCGGTCGTGCTGCTCGGCGACATGGTACGGGTTTCGGAGGAGATGCTGGCGCGCTTAGCCGCGGTGGGCCGCGACGACGACGCGCCGCTCGTGGTGTCGCGCTACGGCGACGTCACCGCGCCTCCGTTGCTCTTCCGCGACACGTTGTTCCCCGAGCTGCTCGCCTGGACGGGCGAGGGTTGCGGTAAGACCGTCGTGCAACGTCATCGCGAGCGGGCGACATTCCTCGATTGGCCTGCCGACCGGCTCGCCGACGTGGACACGCCGGACGACTTCCAGCGGCTCGCGAGCGGGGTATAACCGGCTCCCCCAACCCTCGGAGTAGGTGTCTCATGCACGCAGTGCGCAGGAGTGTCGTGCTCGCTCTCGGTGTGGTCACGGCGCCGGCCCTCGGCGCGCAGGATCTGCAGCAGGTGTGCGGCTCGGTCGGGAAGGTGACCGTGGGGCAGTGGGCTTCCTACTCCGGCAGTGGCGGCCAGATGAACGGCGCGACGCTGCGGCTTGCGATCGTGGACTCGGAGCGCCACGGTGACACCACCCTGTACTGGTTCGAGATCAACCAAGGCTCGACCGGGGACGCCGGGCGAGGCGAGATCTTGCAACTGCTCGTGCCCGGCTTCGGACTGGACGCCAGCGAGGTTCGCGGCGCGATCGTGAAGCTCGGTGCCGCGCCGGCGGTGCGGGTCGATCAGATGCTGCCCCTCGTGAGCGGGCGCCTGGGCCAGAGCAACCCGGCCCTCGAGTTCGCGCGCCGCTGCGCGGGCTCCCACGCGCTGGGATGGGAGACGGTCGCGGTGCCCGCAGGCCGTATCCGCGCCCTCCACGCCCGGGATGCCGAGGGGTGGGAGGCGTGGGTCTCGCCGGACGTGCCGTTCGGATTCGTGCAGCTGCACGCGACAGACGGTGGCCAGCTCGTGTTGACCGGCAAGGGGACGGACGCGAAATCGTCCATCGCGGTCCGGCCCTGACGTGCAGTCGCTTGACGCTCCGGGCGGCGCGCGTACGTTGGCACGATGACCACCGCCTCCCGTCCACTGATGTATCCCGTGAGTCTCCTCGCGGGTACGCTGCTGATCGTGGTGGCTGCCGCCCTGCATCCGGATCTCACGGGCGGCGACGGGGCTGCGCAGCTCGCCGCCATCGCGCGGTCCGACGCGTGGCGCGCGATTCACTGGTCGTTTCTGTTCGGGTTCGCCCTCTCACTCACGGGGTTGATGGGCGTCGTGAGCCGCCACCTGGGCACGGCGGGTGAAGGAGCGGCGCGAGCCGGGGTGATCGTCGCGCTCCTGGCCTACGGCGCCTGGACGACGATCGTCGCGTACATGGTCGGGACGGGCTGGACGCTGGCCCAGAACTACATCGCGGCGGAGCCCGGAATGACCGCCACGCACGCCGTGTTCGTGTACGACATGACGCGTCCCTTCGCGCTGGCGGCCCAGCGGCTCGCGGGATTCGCGCTCGGGATCTCCACGTATCTCTTCGGTTGGGGGGCGGTCCAAGCCCGTGTGCTGCCGCGCTGGTTGGGCTGGGCCGGGATTGCGAGCGGGCTGGTCGGGGTCGCACTCGCCGCGATCTTCGGGGAAGCGACGAAGGCCGACCAGGCGGCCTTCGTGCTCCCCGTAGTGTGGCAGCTCGTCGCTGCGCTAGTCCTGCTCGCGCAACGGCGCGTCGCGGCCTAGCGCGCCCGCAGCCGCACCACCCGGCCCGTCCAGCCCGTGGGGCTCGACGAATCCGGGCTCAGGATCTGCAACGTCACGATCTCCCCGTGCCGTACTTTGGCGAGGGCCTCACGAAACTCGGTGCGGTTCCGGGTGGGCGTGCCGTTCACCTTGACGATCACGTCTGGACCGCCGGGGTCGTCGGACGTGGAGAGATGCCGGAACGCGGGTCCGTCGGGCGAAACGTCCGTGACCACCAGGCCGCCGCCCTGCGTCAGCACCGAGCGGAAGTGAGGATCCTGCTGGTCGTCGTTCGTGAGCGGCTGCACGGAGATCCCGAGCGCTTCCTCTTTGGGCGCGGCCTCCCCCTTGCCCGTGCCGGTATTGGACGCGACTTCTTCGTCACCCGCCGGGGCGCGGGCCAGCGTCACCGTGTACGTCTTGCGCACGCCGCCCTTCCTGACCACGGTCACCTCGACCGCCTCACCGGGCTTCTTGAAGCCGACCACCTGCTGGAGCTGGGGCACGCTCGTGATCGCCTGGCCGCCCAGCGACACGATCACATCCCCTGGCTGGATCCCCGCTCGCTTGGCGGGCGAGTCGTCGCCGGTGTAGCTGTTCACGACCACGCCTGTGATGTCCTTCAAGCCGACTTCGTCGGCGTCCTCGGGCTCCGCCGGCCGAATGGCGACGCCGATCACGGCGCGCTCCACGTGTCCGGTCTTGATGAGCTGCTCCATCACGGTGTGGGCGAGGTTGATCGGGATCGCGAACCCGTACCCCGCCGACAGGCCGGTCTCGCTCGCGATGGCCGCGTTGATCCCGATGACGTCGCCGCGCACGTTGACGAGCGGGCCGCCCGAATTGCCGGGGTTGATCGCCGCGTCGGTCTGGATGAAGTCCTGAATCGAGTAGCGGCCCTGCTGCAAGCCATTCAAGAGGCGGCCCTTGGCGCTCACGATCCCCGCGGTCACGGTGAAGGCAAACTGCTCGCCCAGGGGATTCCCGATGGCAAGCACCCACTCGCCCACATGGGTGGAGTCGGAGTTGCCGAGGCTCGCCGCCGGCAGATCGCGGGCGTCGATCTTGATGACGGCCACGTCCGTGGCGGGGTCGGTGCCGACCACCTTCGCCGTGAACTCCCGCTTGTCGTACAGGCGCACGGTGACGCGATCGGCCCCTGCCACGACGTGGTTATTCGTCAGGATGAAGCCGTCCGAGGAGACGATGAAACCGGATCCGGTACCCTGTTCGACCTGAGGGCGGCGCCGGAACTGGGGGAAAAAGTCTTCGAAGCCGGGCGGGAGGCGGTTCCCGTCGGCGCGCTCGCGGTGCTCCGAGCGGACGAACACGACCACCGGCCGCACGTGATCGGCGACGGCGACGAAGGCGCTGCTCAAGTCCGCGATCGGCCGGGCCGCGGGCACGACCGCCCGCGCCGGCGTCTGCAGCGTCCACCCCGCCTCACTGGCGCCGCTCTGCTTGGGGAGGTTCAGGGCCGAGGCAAACGCCAACCCGAACACAAAAGCAATGACCACCAGGGTCCCGAATTTCAGCCAATCGCGTGTGCGTACCGACATCGTCATCTCGCTTGTCGTGAAAGGAATACCGCCTGGAATCTATACCTTCTTGCTCTTCTCGTCGTCGACGATCTCGTAATCCGCCTCGACGACGTCGTCCTTCTTCTGCTCCGCCGCGGGCGCCTCGGCCCCGGGTGCGCCGGGCGCACCACCCGCTCCCCGGTTGGCGGCGTACAGGGACGCCCCCGCCGCCGAATACGCCTGCTGCAGCTCCTCCAGTGCCTTAGAGATCTCGTCGGCGTTGCCGGACCGCAACGCCTGCTTGGCGGCGGCGATGCCGGCGTCGAGGCGCGACTTGAGGCCAGCGTCGAGCCGCTCGACCCATTCCTTGGAGTTCTTCTCCACCTCGTACACCAGCGTGTCGAGGCGGTTGCGCCGCTCGATCTCCTCGCGGCGCCGCTTGTCGTCCGTGGCGTGGGCGTCGGCGTCTTTCACCATCCGGTCGATGTCCTTGTCGGAGAGGCCGGAGGACGCTTCGATCCGGATCTTTTGCTCTTTGCCGGTCGCCTTGTCCTTCGCCGACACGTGCAGGATGCCGTTGGCGTCGATATCGAACGTCACCTCGACTTGCGGCACCCCGCGCGGAGCGGGGGGAATCCCCGTGAGCTGGAACTTGCCGATGGTCCGGTTGTCGAGCGCCATCTGGCGCTCGCCCTGCAGCACGTGGATCTCCACGGTCGTCTGATTGTCCTCAGCCGTGGAGAAGACCTCCGACTTCTTGGTCGGAATCGTCGTATTCCGCTGAATCAGGACCGTGGTGACTCCGCCCAGCGTCTCGATGCCGAGCGACAACGGCGTGACGTCAAGGAGCAGGACGTCCTTCACCTCGCCCGCCAGCACGCCGCCCTGGATGGCGGCGCCGATCGCCACGACTTCGTCGGGGTTGACGCCCTTGTGGGGCTCCTTCCCGAAGAAGCTCTTCACGATCTCCTGCACCTTGGGCATCCGCGTCTGGCCGCCGACCAGGATGACCTCGTCGATCTCCGTCGGCTTGAGCCCGGCGTCCTTCAACGCCTGCTCCATCGGCGGCATCGTGCGCTTGACTAGATCGTCCACCAGCTGCTCGAGCTTCGCGCGCGTGAGCGTGATGTTCAGGTGCTTGGGTCCCGACTGGTCCGCCGTGATGAACGGGAGGTTGATCTCCGTCTGCATCACCGTCGACAGCTCCATCTTGGCCTTTTCGGCGGCCTCCTTGAGCCGCTGGAGGGCCATCGGATCCTTGGAGAGATCGATCCCCTGGTCGCGCTTGAACTCCGCCACCAGCCACTCGATGATGCGGCCGTCGAAGTCGTCGCCCCCGAGGTGGGTGTCGCCGTTCGTGGACTTCACCTCGAACACGCCCTCGGCGAGCTCCAGCACCGAAATGTCGTAAGTGCCGCCGCCCAGGTCGTAGACCGCGACTTTCTCTTCCTTCTTCTTATCGAGACCGTAGGCCAGGGCCGATGCCGTGGGCTCGTTGATGATTCGCACCACATCGAGCCCCGCGATCTTGCCCGCATCCTTCGTGGCCTGGCGCTGCGAGTCGTTGAAGTAGGCGGGGACGGTGATGACCGCCTTCTCGACCTTGTGGCCGAGGTAGTCCTCGGCGGTCTGCTTCATCTTCTGGAGGATCATGGCGGAGATCTCAGGGGGCGTGTAGCGCTTGCCCTGGATGTCCACCGACGCAAGCCCGTTCGGGCCCTCGAGGACCTTGTAGGGAACGCGCTTGATCTCCTCCACGACCTCATTCATGCGGCGGCCCATGAAGCGCTTGATCGAGAACACCGTGTTCTGAGGATTGGTGACCGCCTGACGCTTGGCCACCTGGCCCACGAGGCGCTCACCGTCCTTGGTGAACCCCACCACCGACGGCGTGACCCGCCCGCCCTCGGCGTTCGGGATGACGACGGGGTCGCCGCCCTCCATAACGGCCACGACCGAATTCGTGGTCCCGAGATCGATACCAATGATCTTCTCAGCCATGGGCCCCTCATTCCGATGAAGGTGATGCGCAAACGGACTCGCTGGTCGCGGGGGCAAGGAGCGTGCCGAAGAAAAGTGCCAGTATGGCAGAGCCGACGCCAGCCGGGGTACATTGTCGGGAGTGTTCCCCTACAAGGACGAAAACCCCACGGTGCTGCCGCCGATCGTCACGATCGGCATCATCGCGCTCAACGTGCTCGCCTGGCTGTTCCTCCAAGGCGCGGGGAGCGACGCCGACCTCGCCGGCTCGGTCTGCCAGCTTGGGCTGATCCCGGGCGAGCTGCTGGGCACGGTCCCAGCCGGCACGCACGTGCCGCTTGGGCCCGGGATGGCGTGCGTGATCGGCGCGCCGCACTACGCCACGGTGCTCACGTCGATGTTCATGCACGGCGGGTGGCTGCACCTGATCGGCAACATGTGGTTCCTGTGGGTATTCGGGAACAACATCGAAGACTCGATGGGCCACGCGCGCTTCGTGGTGTTCTACCTGCTATGCGGCGTGGCCGCGGCCGCGGGTCAGATTCTGGTCGACACCCACGCGCGCGTGCCCATGGTGGGCGCGTCGGGCGCGATCAGCGGGGTGCTGGGCGCGTACATCGTGCTCTATCCGCGCGTGCGCGTGCACACGCTCATCTTCCTCGGCTTTTTCGTGACGACCGTGGCGCTCCCCGCCTACGTCATGCTCGGCTACTGGTTCGCGCTGCAGCTGCTGCTCGGGACGGCAGGCGCGGTGGCGCGGGCCCAGGGGGGGATCGCGGTGTGGGCCCACGTCGCGGGATTCCTCGCCGGGCTCGCACTCATCAGGCTCTTCGTCAATCCGGCGCTGACCGAGCGGCGCGAGTCGCACGTCTCCGGCGACTGGTGGCGACGCTAGCTACAGCTGCTCGGCGTGGTGCTTGATCGTCTTTCCCTCGACCAGGAAGACCACGTCTTCCGCGATGTTCGTGGCCAGGTCGGCGACGCGCTCGAGGTTGCGGCTCACGAGAAACAGCTCCATCGCCGCCCCGATCACGTGCGGGTCTTCCATCATGTGCGTGAGCAGGATGCGAAACACCGAGTGGTGCAGGGCGTCCACCGAATCGTCGCGGCGGCAGATCTCGCGGCCCAGCTTCGAGTCGCCACGCACGAACGCATCCAGGGCGCCCGACAGCATGGCGCGGGCCTGGCGCGCCATCTCCAGCAGCTCGGGCTCGGGCGGAACGAGGCGGGCGGCGCTGAGGCGCTCGGTGGATTGGGCGATGTTCACGGCGTGGTCGCCGACGCGCTCCAGGTCGTTTGCGATCTTCATCGCGGACATGAGCAGGCGCAGGTCGCGCGCCATCGGCTGCTGGGTCGCGAACAGATCAACGACCAGCTCCTCGATCTCGAGCTCGAGGGCGTCGATGGTGCTGTCGCCCGCGATGACCTGCCCGGCGAGCTCGGCGTCGCGGCGCAGCAGGGCGTCCAGCGCCTTGCCCAGTGCGTCCTGGGCCTCGGCGGACATGGTGAGGAGCTTGGCCTTGAGCTCCGACAGCTGGTCGTGGAAGTGGCGGTGCCCCCCGGGGCTGTGCCCCGGCGTCGGCCCGCCCTCGCTCGGTATCGTTTTCATCCGAACCGTCCGGTGATGTAGGCCTCCGTGCGCTCGTCACGGGGGCTCGTGAACAGCTGGGGCGTGGAGCCGAATTCGATCAGGCGCCCGAGAAAGAAGAATCCGGTGAAGTCCGACACGCGCGCGGCCTGCTGCATGTTGTGCGTGACGATCACGATCGCATAGGTCTGCTTCAGCTCCACCAGCAGCTCTTCGATGCGCTGCGTCGCGGCGGGGTCCAGGGCCGAGCAGGGCTCATCGAGCAGCAGCACCTCGGGCTCGTTCGCCAGCGCGCGCGCGATGCAGAGGCGCTGCTGCTGCCCTCCCGAGAGACTCGTGCCCGGCGCGTGCAGCCGGTCCTTGACCTCGTCCCACAGCGCCGCCTGCTGCAACGCCCGCTCCACCCGTTCGGGGATCTCGCGCTCGGGCGCGAGGCCGTTCAGGCGCGGGCCGTAGGCCACGTTGTCGAAGATACTCTTGGGGAGCGGGTTGGGTTGCTGGAACACCATCCCGACGCGCCGGCGCAGCGTGACGGGATCGGTGCCGCGCGAGAACACGGAGACGCCTTCCAGGAGGATGTCCCCCGCGTGGCGTGTGCCCGGCAGCAGCTCGTTCATCCGGTTGATGGAGCGGAGGAACGTGCTCTTGCCGCATCCCGAGGGCCCGATCAACGCCGTCACGGCGCAGCGCGGCACGGTGAACGACAGGTCGAACAGCGCCTGCGTCGCGCCGTACCAGAAGGAGTAGGCGCGCACGTCGATGATCGGGGTCGGATGGTCGGATGGTCTGATAGTCATATGGTCCGACTGTGCAGTCGATCCGACTATCCGACTATCCGACAATCCGACACCGCTCATCCGAACCTCCCGGTAATGTAGGCTTCCGTCTGCTCTTTCGAAGGCTTCGTGAACAGCTCGTCGGTGCGCCCGACCTCGACCAGCTCGCCGAGGTAGAAGAACGCCGTGTAATCCGACACGCGCGCGGCCTGCTGCATGTTATGCGTCACGATCACGATCGTGTAGCGGGTCTTGAGCTCGTGGCACAGCTCCTCGATGCGCTGGGTTCCGGCGGGGTCGAGGGACGCCGTGGGCTCGTCCAGGAGCAGCACTTCCGGCTCCGGAGCCAGGGCGCGGGCGACGCACAGCCGCTGCTGCTGCCCGCCCGAGAGGGCGAGCGCGCTGGCCCGCAACCGGTCCTTCACCTCGTCCCATAACGCCGCCTGACGCAGGGCGCGCTCGACCGCGACATCGACGGTGCCACGACTGAGACGCCCGTTGACCCGGAGGCCGGCGGCGACGTTGTCGTAGATCGACATCGTGGGGAACGGCGTGGGGCGCTGGAACACCATCCCGATCCGACGCCGCAGCTGCACCGGATCGACGCCCGGGGCGTAGATGTCGTCCTCGTCGAGCAGGACCGTGCCCGTCACCCAGCCGCCCTCAGACAGCTCGTGCATGCGGTTGAGGCAGCGCAGCAACGTGCTCTTGCCGCACCCCGACGGCCCGATCACCGCGGTCACGGTGCGGCTGGGAAACATGACCGACACGTCCTTCACGACCGCGCGGCGCCCGAACAGCGCCGTGAGGCGGACGGCCTCGAGCTGGCGGCGGGCGTCAGCGGGGGGGGCCGGCGCCACGGCGTTGCCGAATGGCCCAGCGGGCCGTGAGAGCGAGGAGCAGCACGACCGCCGATGCTGGTCGTGAAATTCAAGTTGCCGAGCGCCGTGAAGAGCAACGGGGCCGTTTCGCCCGCAACGCGCGCGATCCCCACGAGGCACCCCGTGACGATGCCGGCCAGCGCCGTGCGCGCCACGATGTGGAGTGAGGCACGCCAGCGCGGATACCCGAGCGCGAGCGCGGCTTCCCGCAGCGAGTGCGGCACCAGCCGGACCATCTCTTCGGTCGTGCGCGCGATCATCGGGACCATGAGCACCGCGAGCGCCACGCTCCCGGCCAGGGCGGAGAAGTGCCCCATCGGCTTCACGAGCCAGCTCCAGGCGAAGATGCCGACCACGATCGACGGCGTGCCGTTCATCACGTCGGCGAGGAACCGCACCGTCCATCCCATGCGTCCGGAGCCGTACTCGGCGAGGAACAGCCCCGTCCCGATGCCGATGGGGAGACCGATCAGCCCGGCGAGGCCGACGATGATCGCGGTCCCGACGATCGCATTGGCGACGCCGCCGCCGGTCTGGCCCGCGGGGACGGGGTTCTGCGTGAAGAAGTTCCAGTCGAGGGACGACGCGCCCTTCA